>Ga0326597_10001141_pt1 | contig 43913 bp, 41 predicted proteins | sample RVTome_12_FD_203789 | JGI IMG/M metagenome (GOLD analysis project Ga0326597, IMG submission 203789) | Soil microbial communities from uranium-contaminated site in the Upper Colorado River Basin, Wyoming, United States - RVT100D185 | ecosystem: Environmental > Terrestrial > Soil > Contaminated >...
AATTACCAGACACACGGATTTTGCAACGGCTACTGGTACGGGAAAGAAGGCATGGCCTGGATCAATAATCAGGCCGGCCTGCAGAATATTGAATAATTTTTATCTGGATGCCGGTAAAAATGATTTCGTCATCCCTGGATAACCGCAGATCGCCGATGCGATTTATAGTTAATGAACCTGTCCACTTTCATCCGGAGCTGTTTTGCCACGACGGCCAGGGCCGGAAACAGCACCGCATCGAAATGCGCGTCCCAGTCATAGTCCAGCGCATCCAGCAGGTTTTTAATATGCACGCCGGTTTCCGTTTCTCCCTCGATGTCCAGACTGCGTCTGAAAAAGAGGGTATCGGGGTCTTCCTGGCGGGTGGCCAGTTGCCAGAAATCAATAAAATTACCGCTGATGGTCACATCCGGTTGGCCCTGAAACGCAGGCTGCAGGCGCGTGTTGTGGATCCGGAAATCAAGCCGGGTCTGGGCATCCCGGATATGTATGCGGATGGACTTGCCCTCGATCTCACTGAGACGCAGCGCCAGTGTTTGGCCCCGCATAAGATGGTTAAAACACCGGGCCAGGACGGCGGCATGGAGTGTGTCCGGCAAGATACGCAGTGGCAGTTGTAATGGAAAAAGCAAGGAATGCATCAGCACAATTTTATGTAATTTCGTAAATGCAAAACTAGCAAATTAATCATGTTGCGTATTGATATTGATCAAGTAAAGGACAAGTTGCCATGAGTTACCGGACTCTCCGCGATTTCCTGACCCATCTTGAAAGTCAGAATGAACTTAAACGGATTTCGCGGGAAATTGATTTGAATCTCGAAGTAACGGAGATCTGTCTACGGACGCTGCGTAATCAGGGGCCGGCCCTGTTGTTTGAAAATCCCAAAGGCCATACTGTCCCGCTGCTGGGCAATCTCTTCGGGTCAACGAAACGGGTGATGGCGGCCATCGGCTGCCAGTCAACCGAAGAGCTGCAGGGCATCGGCAAAATGCTGGCGTTCCTGAAAGAACCGGGATGGCCGAGAGAGTTGAGCGAAGTTTTTGAAAAGCTGCCTTCCTTCCGGCGACTGTTGTATGTCAATCCGAAACTAAAACACACCGCCCAATGCCATGAAAATATTATCACCGCCCAGGACATCGATCTGGCCCGGCTGCCGGTCCAGACCTGCTGGCCCGGTGATGCCGGTCCGCTCATTACCTGGGGGCTGGTGATCACCCGGGGGCCCTATAAAGAAAGACAGAACATCGGCATCTACCGCCAGCAGGTGATAGACCGGAACAAGGTCATCATGCGCTGGCTGCCACACCGGGGTGGTGCCATTGATTTCCGGGAATGGAAAGAAGCCCATCCGGGACAACCTTTCCCTGTCGCGGTGGCCATCGGCGCCGATCCGGCCACCCTGCTTGCTGCGGTCACACCCATTCCCGATACGCTTTCCGAATACCAGTTTGCCGGGCTGTTGCGGGGGGCGCGCAGTGAAGTGGCCACGTGTAAAACCATCCCTTTGCAGGTGCCTGCCTCGGCTGAGTTTGTCCTGGAAGGCCATATCTATCCGGATGAAGAAGCACTGGAAGGGCCGTTTGGCGATCACACCGGCTACTATAACAGCCAGGGTATGTTTCCGGTGTTCACGATAGAATGTATGACGCACCGGGACCATCCGGTTTATCACAGCACTTACCTGGGTCGTTCCCCGTATGATGAGCCCTCGGTGCTCGCCATGTCGCTGAACGAAATATTTATTCCGGTCTTACAAAAACAGTTTCCGGAAATTGTCGATTTCTATCTGCCTCCGGAGGCCTGTTCCTACCGGGTCGCGGTGGTCAGTATTAAAAAACACTATCCGGGACATGCCCGGCGGATCATGTGCGGGATCTGGTCCTGTCTGCGGCAGTTCACCTATACCAAATTTATCATCATCACCGATGAGGACATTAACGTCCGGGAATGGAAAGAAGTGATCTGGGCAGTGGCGACGCGTGTCGATCCGGCGCGCGATACAACATTGCTGGAAAACACGCCGATCGATTATCTGGATTTTGCCAGCCCGGTGGCAGGGCTGGGCTCGAAACTGGGCATCGATGCCACTAACAAATGGGCGGGGGAAACCAGCCGGCAGTGGGGAACACCCATAATAATGGGTGATGATGTTATCCAGCGCATCGACGCCTGCTGGGACCAGCTGTGGAAATAATTTAAACGCTACACGTTACATCACGCCGCTGTGGGGGGTCAGGCTCAGAAACGGGACGCCAAAAAAGGTCAGGAATGCCAGTACCAGGACACCGGTTAACATCAGCCAGTTGACCCATTTCGGGACATTAAAAGTGAGGCGCATGTGCAGGATGATGGCCAGTGCAAGCCAGGTGATGAGCGCCCAGGTCTCCAGCGGGTCCCAGCTCCAGTAGCGTCCCCAGGCATCGTGGGCCCAGACCGAACCGGCCACCAGCATGAAACTGTCGAAGATAAAGGCGACCGCCACCAGGCGCCAGATGAGCAAATCCAGCCGTTCCGGCTCGTATACAATAACCGGATCCCCCATGCGCAGGAGTCCGTGATTAAACAGCAGGACACAGGCCAGTCCGACGGCGGGCAGAAAGGTGCCCAGAAACAGTTTACCGGTAAGCACATGGACCCAGAGCCAGGGATTATCAAAGGTGGGAGGGAGCGGGACCTGTTCCGGGGAGACCGTGAGCGCCCACAGGCCCAGCATGCACAGGAACGGCAACACAAAAACGGCCCCATGGCGAGCCGACGGGATCCAGAAATAGATTATGGCCGTGACCAGCCCCAGGCTGAAGGCATTGCTGAGCAAAACCTCGTACATGGTCATGAACGGTCCCTGTGCCAGCGTCAGCCAGCGCACCGTGATGGCAATAGCGAGCAATGCCACGCCCAGGGCCAGCAAGTAATAGGGGAGTTGTCTCAGGGTGCGGTCCCCGCTGGTTGGCCAGAGCAAGACGACCGCGCTCAACTCGTAACTGCCCACTCCGGCCCACAGACAGAGGGTCTCAAGCATGCAGTGTAGATCTGTGTTTGGGTCCGCGGGCGGTCCGGGCCGGGTCACTGAGTGGCACCTGCGCGAACTTCTGCAGGAAGTGTACCGCCAGCCCGGTTATCGCGATGATCGCCGCGACAAACTGCCAGAGCAGGGTGACGTTATATTCGATGCTGTAGCCCAGCCAGAGGCGGACATCCTCAAATTGCAGCTGTCCTCCCTGAACTTGCACACTGCCGCCCCGTTCCAGTGGTATCGACTGGTTACCGCGATGAATGACCAGCTGGCTGGCGGAAAGATCGCTGCTCTGCAGTGACCACGGGCCATCCGCTTGTACCGGGCTGGGTTGTTGCAATTGCAGGGTGAGTTTTTCCCCTTGCGGGGTCACCCAGTCATTTTCCTGTTTCCATTCATAAAGTGGGAAAGAGTCCATGTGCACGGCCCCCGTGTCCGTCTGGCCGTCCACCCCAGTCCAGGTCAGGATCACGGCATAGCCCTTGTTGGCGGTCGGCTGGAACCGGTAACCGGCAGCCTTGAACGGCTCCCTGGTCGTCACCATGCGGGAGTCCATCGGATCGGCGTCACGGCCTGTCCAGATCCTGCTTTGCGTCTCGTCCCGGAGCAATCCGGAGAGATAATCCACGCGTACGGGCCCCTGAACTAAATGCACCTCGTCCAGCTGTAACGGGTGCCAAGGGCCCTGTTTTATCGTGACCACTTCAGCAGGGTCGAAAGACTGCCCTTCCACCAGTTCGACCCGGGCAGACAACCGGGTCATGAGGCCGATACCGGTCAGTACGATGATGGCCAGCAGGCCCAGATGAAACACCAGCAGGCCGTGTTGTTGCCGGAACCGCTTGTTAATGAAGATGACAGATAATAAATTGAGACCGAGCAGGGCCAGCGGCAGGGTCACCCAGTCTAGCGAGATGTCCGGATTCCGGTAACCGGCGAGCGCGGTACCCACCAGTAACAGCATGGCGGCCAGTGTCAGACGCAGGGAACCGAGAGCGGCGAGGAATGGTTTCATGGCCCACCGGGCGGATTGCAGACATTGCCCATCCAGTCTTTGCCAGTGCCCTGGCTGCCACTGGCTGAACCACAGTTGGTGTCTGACCAGTTGCCGCTGGTAGCGAAGGTCCTGATCTTTAACTTCGCATTCATGTAATAGGGACCCTGGTTGTAAAATGCCGCGTTATTGGCTATCGCCACCTCGACCCCACTGAGGCCGGCCTCGGCGCCGACATTGTTCAGGTTGACCAGGAAGGCCTTGTTTTTCCAGCCGTGGGGTACGGCCACATGGCACCAGTTGCAGCGGATCCGGTTATTGAGCCGTTTGGCATGAAAGGCATGCAGGTTGGAATCCTTGGAGCCGCCGAAACCGCTCTGGAAACCATTGCGGTTGCCTTCGTTGGCATCGGTCGCGTAGTTGGTATAGTTATGGCAGCGAAAACACAGCGCATTGTTGCCGGTGCCGCCGGTACCCGAACCGGTGGTGTTGCCCCAGACGCCCTTCAGTATGAAGTTCTGGGTAGAGCCGTGCGGCCCCCAGGGATTATTGCCGCTGGGCACCACGGTGCCCACGGCGGTGAGCGAGCCGTGGCAGTCGGAACAGTACATGGTCTGGTTGCCGACATTGGCGGTGCCGTTCCAGGGGGCAAGAAACAGGTTGGTGCCGTTGGCGGAGTTGGACATGGTGCGGATCGCCGCAGTGCGCCCGGTATTGTCCATCACCGGGTGCCAGGATCGATTGGTGATTGTCCCGTTTTTTTGTGCCAGCGGCGCCTGGAACTCCATGGCCTGGTTGGTGTATTGGTCGAGATTATTGGTTCCAACCGGGGTCTGGCCGCGGGTGCCGTCCGGCACCGGCCGGTTGCCGGTCGGATAGACCCCGTTATCGTTGTAGCCGTAATTGGAATGGCATTTGAAACACACCTGGTATTCCCGTGTGACCCAGGTACTGCCGACAGCAGTGGATGCGCCGATCCCGCCGTCACCCTGTTTCACCGATCCCACGCCAAAGACAGGCAGGCTGAGAAAAGCGGTCGAGGTGTAACTTGTGGGTTCCACACCCCAGGTGCCCCGGAGCACGCCGGAAGCGATATTGGTATGGAGATTGCCATTAATATGTTCATGCGTGCCTTCGGTGTTATTCGGGGCTGCGACGCCGGTCCCGTTGAAAAATCGATCCTTAATCACGCGGTGCGGGTTGTGGCAATCCGTGCATTCGACATGGCGGTTATTGAGGTTGCCTACGCCCAGCAAAAGCTGGGTTTCGCTGAAATCAGCATTGGTGATGTCGTGTAATTCTGTCCCTCCGCCCAGCTGTTCGCTGTTGGTGATCGGCATGTGCCGGCTGCCGGCCTGGGTAAAATCGGTTTTGATGTCCGGGACATTGTTACTGGCTTGCCCGGCATTGCTGATGATGGGCGCGATGCTGTGGCATTGATAGCAGGCCTCCTCGATGGCGGAATTGCCCCCGCTCTTGGGACTGGCTGGGCTGTCTGTGCCTTCGCGCAGCAGGCGCCTGGCCCCGTGGACGGTATGGGTGTCGTGGCAGTTCAGGCAACCCACTTGCCAGACCGGCATGCCGACGGGTATTTCCCGCAGGCTGGTGGGCGTTCCGGTGACATAGGTTTCATCGGCGGCAGCGGGCAGGGCATGGGCGGAGGTGGCCCAGCCCTCCTTATCGTGACAGGCAAGACACACCATATCGTTGGCCACCGTGAAGCTGCCAGCCGCAGGCGCGCCCTGTTGAAACCGGTTCAGGCGCAGGAATTTGATGCTGGGGACAGGGTTCACCGGGTCAGACAGGTGCGGATCATGGCAGGTGCCGCATTGTATCTGGGCTTCCCCGCCACCACCGGTCGGTTCCAGCGGCACCGTCGGCCGGACCCCGGGCCCCCTGACACCAATATGCGCTGTTATGGCCGGATCAAACAGCTCCCCGTCGGCCGTGGAGAGGGCTGTGTTGTAGTTGAGTGAAATGGGGTGGTCGTTGAGCAGACTGATGCCGAGATTACGGGTAAACCCGGTCAGGCTGCCGGATCCGTCCGGCATGGTAGCGCTGGTCATGGTAAAAGGAGTGGGGTTAAACGCTCCGGCGTAGACATTGACGGCGCCCAGAGCGAGTGTGCCGTCATGGCAGGACAGGCACAGCTTGGAACTGCCCGCCGGAGAATCCAGCGAACCGCCCATGATCGTTTCCGCATCCAGTGAGGATGACGTATAAGGGGTATAAGTCGCACCACTGGTACTGCGGTTCCAGAGCGGGGAGCCCGGGAAGTTGCTGGAGCCGTGGGGGGTATGGCAGAAAACGCAGACCTGGGTGGTCTGGTTGGTGTTGACCGGGGAAGTCGACGCGGACAGGTTGTGTACCGTATTGGCCACGTTGGATACCTTGTCGTCCTGTGCCGCCATTGATGGCAGGGAGGTGAATACCAGTCCGGCAATCAAAACAAAACGGGCATGTATAGTTATATTCAATTTATTCACCGAGGTATTGCACGATAATAATCCGGCCGTTGAACATGTCGGCGGTAAAGATACGGTTTTGTGCATCACTCCAGACACCGGACGGCAAGAAGAAATCACCCAGCCCACCGCCGGAACCGCCGATCGACATCAGGTATTCGCCTTCGGCATTGAATACCAGCAGGTGATCATAAAAGGATTCAACAATATAGATATTGCCTTCATCATCCACCGTGATCCCTTTAGGACGGCTCAGGTTACCCACGTACAGCCCGCGCTGGCCGATACTGTCCAGGGGTTCACCATTGAGGGTGAGGATTTGCACGCGGGTATTCAGGGTATCACTCACATAGAGCTTGCCGTGGGCGATACACAGGAAGGTGGGCGCATTGAATTCCCCCGGTTCCGTCCCGCGCCGGCCGATGGTCTTGATCAGCTGGCCGTTCGGATCAAAATATTTGATATCGTGGGCCAGCGTATCCGCCACGTAAATATTGCCGGTGGCCGGGTCGACGGCCAGCCCGGTCGGACGTTCCAGCACATCTGCACCAATACTGCCCTGCGGGTTGCCCTCGGAATCCAGGCGTACGACCCGGGCCAGCACGGAATCAGCGACCAGGATTTCCCCGGCAATCCCGGGAGCGATGCCGATAGGTGAAACAAACTCTCCCAGTTCGTCGGCCTTGTCCCAGATGGAAAGCTTGCCGTTGTCCGCATCGAATACAAACACCGCCTTGTAACCCACGTCAGTGACATAGATCCGCCCGTCCGTTCCGACCATGCCGCTCTGTGGACGGACCAGTTGCCGTGGTTCAGTGTTGCTCTGGGCCAGGCCCACCAGCCATCGCAGGAATTTCTCACCGGCACCGGGTTGATGTTCTTCATCAGGACTGAAATTCCCTTCACCCTGTAACTGGCCGGCATAGCGGTAGCGTGGCACATCCGGGGGTTGTGGCCAGACGATATCTTCTACACTACTTCCCGGTTGTTTCTGCTGCTGTTCTTGCTTTTGCTCCTGATGTTTTCCCGGGAAGTAATCCATCACCATGGGCTGCTCTGCACAGGCGGCAAGTACTGCCATGGCAAATAGCGGCAGTAGAATTGACCGGTTCACCGGCAGTTACCCTCGATAAGTAATACTTTTATCTTTCCTGTTGGCCCGTCGGCCACGTACAGAAAATCATTATCTATCCACAGGTCGGTAATTTGCAGGAAGCCGGATAAACCGGGATGGGTATTTTCATAAACTGTCAGGGGATCTTCATCATAAAAAACGTGTATCGCATTATTGAACTGATCAGCCACATAGAGTCGCTGGCAGTTATCTACCGCCAGTGCCACCGGTTGTTTGAGTGAGGGACTGCCGGCACTGTACAGCAATTCCCCGTCGGCAGTGGTAACGCGTACTTCCCGCGCGACATTGTCCAGCAGGTAGATATTATCCCTGCTGGCGGTCATGGCGATAATACTGCTGGCCGGACTGGGCCTATTGATGTTCTGGCCTATCGTGCGATTTATTGCGCCCGCCCGATTGTACTCAATGATTTTGGCGCCGAGTTGATCGGCAATAAGTACACGCCCGGTGCCCGCTGTTTCCATGACATCAACCGGGTTTGCCAGGGTAAAACTGTCCCGAAAAGTCGTAACCAGGTGCCCATCCCGGGTATAACGAAGGACCTGGTTTTGAACACGGTCGACGACATAAAGCGAGAGATCGCTGGCCAGATACAGTGCCGTCGGTTGTCCACTGGAAAGCGCTTTAAATGTGGTGATGGTACGTTGCGCCCGGTCAATACGAAAAATCAATTTCTGCACGGTATCAGCAACAAAGATGTCATTGCCGCGTGCAGCAACTGCTCCGGCAAACAATATCCGGGTACTCCCTTTGGAAATTTCACTGGGTTTGTCAAATTGAAAAGGATCCATACCAAAGGGAATGAAATCCTGGAAGTCCTGGATGGGTGTCAGTGTCGGGACTAGACTGGTAGAAGAACTGCCGGCGGCTGCAGGTGTCATACAGCCAAACTGCAAAAATAATATAAACCATAAATATCCGGGTGTTGAACCGCGCAGTCGCCCGTTATGCCTTGTCATTACCCGGAAGCTGTCCAGTATGGACACGATGTGTTTGTGATCTACGTTGATACTGCAATTTAAATTCAACATTATTATTACGACCTCTGCTGTTATGTTACCAACGCCCAGGTCCCATCGTCTGGTGTCCACCGTAAATACCGCTCTTGATGCCCGGACGACCTGAATGGCATAAATCACAATTTTCAGTTGACCATGCTATCTGTCCATTATGGCAGGCACCGCAGAATTTACCTTCGGTAATACCATCCATTGTGACCTGGTTGGCGCCGGCACGCATTTCAAAACCCAGTTCACTGTGGCACACCTTGCAGCGAAAACGGATACGGTGAAACCAGTGTGAAAAAATGACAGGACGTACGCCCTCCTGTTCCGCACGTTTGTTAAGGACCACGTCACCATATTCTGCAAACAGATCTGCAGGAGCGCCCATAACCATCAGCGTCAGCATGCATGCAGAAAAAAAGTATTGTTTTTTCATAATGCATACAGGTCAACAAAATCTGGAATATTCGACATTTATTGAAATTTTCCGGCCTGGTCTATTGGCACACTGTGGCAGCGTATGCAATCAGTTAACGGGAACGCTACCGCTCCGTGACAAACACCACAATATTCGCCTGAAAGTATGCCGAGCATGGTGACAGGAGTTTCACCGGCCTTGGTTTTAAAAATTTTTTCATGGCAGTTACTGCATTCAAGCCACTCGGTGTGTGTCTTGTGTGGAAACAAGACATAGGGTTGGTCACCTGTTTCCTTGAAAAGTATATTGGTATCCAGTTGTTCCAGTTTTGCATCCTTGTCTATTTGTGCGCGTGGTTGGATATAATCATCTCGCAATGCCTTGGCCCAGTCGACCTTGTTGCCAGCCGAACCACCCGGGGGCAGAACGCTGAGCGCTTCCGTGGGTTCCTGCAGGACTTCCAGTGCCGGTGCTTCAGGATCATGCAGTCTGTCATCCTTCAGTTTTTTCCAGCTTTCTGCCGAAAGCGGCTGAACTGCCAGCAGCACAACAATAGTCATCATTACTGATTTAATACGCCGATTATTATTTTTTTTTGTATTTGTTTTTTTCATCATCGAAAATATGTTTTATCCGGGGATGTAAATACCTGCGCCTCTCAGGGCACGAACCAGGTTTTTGGTTGATTCTTCGAGTGTCTTGATGGCTGTTTCGTGGTTGCCTGCGGCCGCCTGTTTTTCTGCTTCCTGTCGCAGAGCGGTTGCCTTGTCCATGAATTCCTGCACCATCTTCTCAGTGCCCGGCGTGTTTACATGGTCCTTCATCAATATCTTGATTAACATCTGGTGTGTATTATTTCGATCTATTTCGTAATTGTATTCATCCTCTTTCGTTTCAAAGTTCAGGGACCGGACCAGTGTGTCGCCGCTCCTTAGCGTATTGATAGCAATCTTTGCCGCCACGTAGGCCTCATCCAGCACTACACGTGCCCGATCCAGCTCGCCCGCTTTCAACAGGGCATTGGCATTGGAAACTTTTTCCGCAACCAGAAGATCCAGTTCCTTACCTTCCTTGTGCTTTTCCTGACTTACCCGGCCATGGGCTTCCATCAGGGCATTAATGCTGTTAAGACGATCCTGGTAGTCGCGACGTTTCTTTTCCTCTACTACCTCATCTTTTTTTGCCAGCCTGACGGCATCGAACATGATTTTCGTTGCCTCTATCAGTTCTTCATTGGCAGTGTCCAGGTCGCCCTTGCCATGTGCCACTTTGGCCAGTTCAAAATGGGTACGCGCAACATTACGGCGTTCGATGGCGTCCGCATTGCCACTCGCATCGATCTGTTTCGTTGCTGAGGATTTATCAAGCAGTGTTTGTACAAATTGTATCCGATCTTCATAGACAATCTTCCCGGGCGGTGCAGCCGCCTGTTCTGCGTATACCTGCAGGCTGGTGGAATTAAGGCATGCCAGCAAAATAAAATTCAGGTAAATTGAATTCTTCATATTTAATTTCCGCCCTTGCGGTTCGTTAATAAAATCCGGCACGAGTATGACATTGCCGGGATCCTATAGCCCAATTCCCGTATAGCGCACAGCGTTGATCAGGTGCCCGGTGCCTTCTTCCAGGTATTCCAGAGCTTCCTGTGTTTTCCCTGCGCTGAATATTTTATCGGCAGTTGCCTTCGATTCATCATTACGCCTGACCAGTTCCTCTATGGCAGTATACGTGGGACTTGATTCATCAGAGTTTTTCAAAACAAGATCCAGTAATTTTGAGTAACTCCGGTTTGTTTCCAGTTCATAAGCATATTGGTCCTCAACGGATTCAAATTTCAGTTCATGTATAAGTGTTTCCTGGTCACGTACCAGTGACAAGGCCAGCTCAGTCATATAGACAGCTTTTTCGATAGTTTTATTCGCCTGTACAAAATCATTTTCCTGCGCCTGTGCATTTGCAGATGCCAGCAACTTATCCAGCCGGGCCTCGTCCAGATACTTGCCGGTATTTTCACCTTTCTCAGCAACAATCCGGCTATATGCATCCCGGAAACTCTTTATACGGCCAACCCTGTGTTTATACTCCTTCTCTGCAATTTCTGTTTTGTATCTGGCGTCAACTACAATATGTGCAGCATCTTCAATTGCCCGTAGACCATTATTAAGTTTTTGGTCAGATTCCTTGATACAACCCCGTGCAATCAAATCACCTGCCTCCCTATGGTAATCTTTAGCCTGACCCAGTAGACCCATCGCCTGGCTGTCACCACTCTGCTCGATTCTCTTTACAGACACTGATTTATTGATAATGGCGCCCAGCAGTTTCAATTTATCCTCAGCCAGGCGTTGCGCGGACGTGGCGCCTTCATTGTCGGTAGCAACCGCAATACAGTTAAGAGTATCATCCTCCGCAAACGCCGGACCCGCCGCAGCCGATACCACCATACACATCAGCGCAATCCTGCCATGCATGCTGAAATATCTGTACATACTCAGGGAGTATCTGCTTTGGGTTTCCCTGCTGTTGCGGTACTGCTGCTCCCCTTGGATTTTGAATGACAACGCCGGCAGTCGGCCACAGGGAAGGCGACCTTGCCATGACAGACTCCGCATTTTTCTCCCAGGATAATGGCGGCCATGCTGATCTGGTTGGCCCCTTTTTGCGGGATAAAAATGGCCGGGTGGCAGTTGGAACAGTCCAGCCATTCTGTATGTTGTTTGTGTGGATAAACAACGTCCGGCATGGAACCCTTCACTTCACGCACAATATTCAGGTCCATCACGATGGGTTTGACAGATTCATCCACTACGTCATAACGGGGAGCGATATCATTTTTTTCAAGCGCCTGTACCCAGTCTACATAGTTCCCCGAAGTCCCCTTGGGCAATTCACCGAATTGTTCTTTCGGCGATTGCAATACGTGAGTACCGTCATTCGCAGGATCATGGATACCATCTTCAGGAGGTGGTGGATTTCGCTTTGAAGGCGGTTTCATCAGGCGATTAAAAGCATTGGGATCCCGGGCCATGCTGTTTTCGATGTGCAATCCAAAAATCACAATTGTGGTAAATATGACCATCAACACGGAGATAATCAGCCTGACTGATGCATTACTTGAAATTTTTTTCATCATTATCTCTTCCCTTATTTGTTGCTTTTTACAGGACTGATCAGTTTTTGCAATGAACTTTCATGTACCTGTGTGGGCGTGCCTGGTTTGGCTGAATGACACAGGTTGCAGTTTTCCACTGACCATGCGATCTCACCGTTATGACAGGCGCCGCAGAACTCACCATCAATAATTTTCAGCATGTTTATCTGGTTGCCGCCCGCCTTGAACTGGAATCCCAGGTCAGCGTGGCAAACCTTGCAGCGAAAACGCACACGATGAAACCAGTGAGGAAAAATAACCGGCCTCATCTCTGCCGCATCAGAAAAATTATTCATAACAATGTCACCGTACTCCGCCTGTCCCGGAGGAACAAATATGAATAAAAGTCCAACGGTAATGAGTATTTTTAAAAACGATAAGCGTCGAATATAGGGCATATCTTTATTTCTCCCGCTGTTTTTGTATATGTAGCAGACTTTTTCTTTTTGTTTTCTGGCCGAGCATTATATTACCTCCCGAAGTTTCTGCGAACCTGGAATAATATGAAACTGTTGTTGATTTCATTGAATTGGCCGACATTGCCTATAAGGCGTAATTCCAATCGGCCAATCTGGTATTCCAGACGGTTTTGCCATCGTTTTTCATCCAGTTCCACCAGATCAATCCTGTCTGATTGTACAACCTCAAACAGAGAGTTGGTCATATAACGTAATTCAGATACAAAGCTAAGACGAGGGACACCGAATAAATCCATATGGGTGTAATTCAGATCAGCGCTGGTATTGTAATCCCAGCTTGACTCATCACCGGTCACCGATCCCCCGGCAGATCCCAATGGGCGGGTTGCATTAAATGATACATTTCCGTTCAGGGAAGAATTTTTGGTCAGCCGTTGGTTGCGCGATACCTGAAGATTAATGAATTGCAGGCCGAATTCATTCGAACCAAACCGGCGCTGGTCATTCATGGAGAGGTGTACAGAGGTAGTGGAATCTGCGGCGATTTTGCTCCAGCCTGAGGTCAGGGAATGTCTCAGGGCCCGGTTCAGGCCCCCGATGGTGTTAAATTCAGTATTCGCATTCTGGCTGGCACTGAAAGTGAGCATCCCTGAGGCCATGGGCCATGAACGGTTTACCAGATGGCCGACATTGAACAAGGCCTGTTGGGACGCCCCTTCCTCCGCACCGGTATGGTTAACCAGGTCGGCTGAAAGATTGTAGGTATAATTAAACCCGAACCGTGGCCTTACGGCGGGTGAATAATTGGCACCTACACGCTGGCTGGTGAGGACGCGACTGTCTGTGTCCGATTCGATCGTAGTCAGGCTGCCTCCCGCATGCAGGTTGATAAATGGTGACCACTGGTAACTGCCGTTGCCCGAGAAGATGGCAGTTTTTGATTCTAAAGAACCGGCATCAAATTCACTCGTCAGGGACTGCAGCAGTGCTGAACCACTGATTAGCAGCGGCTTTTCAGTTTCGGGCCGCCAGAAAGCATTGCTGTTAAGTTGCAGCAGACTGAAGTCATTACTTGCCCCGAGGGTTTCAAAGGATGATGCATTATAACTGAGCAGGTTATTGACGGAGAACGTGCCGACGGGGCGGTACTCATGACGCAATGCCTGCATGATGCGGGTTTGCGACTCGTCCGGGATATTCCGGTCCACGGTCTCGTACTCGGAGTTGAGGTTGAAACTGTGTTCGTCGTAGCTGGTTGAAATGGCCAGGTTCAGGTTGTCTGATTGGCCATCGCTTTCCTCCAGTAGGCTGACCCCGGCCAGATTTACCTGCTGGTCGGCAGTGGACAGTGTCCTTGAGTACCCGGCATTGATGTGGCTGTTCCCGTCGGTTTTATAGCTCTGGTTTACCCCGAACCGGGTCAGTACCCGGTCGGGGCTGGCCACATCAATGTCTCCATCCACCACGCTATTAGTTCTGTTATAGAAAGCATTGAATGGAAAGTGGCTCTGCGGAAACAGCCTCAGGTTAATCCTGCCGTCCACCGTTTGTGCTGTTTGATTATTAATGTCATCCTGGACAGAACTCACGCTGAAACCAATACCACCATCCAGCAGGGCCAGCCACGGGTACCATAGAAAGGTGTCCGCATTGATGCGTATGGTGCCGGTATTATCAATAATGGTCGCATCACCAATCGTCCGGTATCTACCCTGGTACTGGGTATAACCCGACAAATTGACGTTGTAATCAGACAAACTCAGTGCAGATGTAGTCACAGGCAGGCATGTCAGGCAAACAGACACCATTATAAATATGCGCAGATAACATGGATTTGAACAAACCACACACTTCACATAGAGTCTATGATTAAATTATCCGTAATATTAAGACGTATCCGTCTCCATCGCTGATTGTTCTGCATGTGCCTCTCCTGATGGGTTGAGATATTTTTCCTCAATCTCGATAGTAGTGCCTGACTTCAGTTGTGCTATGAATGCAAGCCAGCGCTGATCTTCTGTTTCTTTCCGCCAGAGTTTTTGTACACGATCCTCTACTTCTGAAAATTCACGTAAAAGTGCAGTCTGACGGTCATGCAGTTTAAAAAACACGATGCCTTCCAGGACCGTCACCGGATCCGAGATAGTGCCGGGTTCCATCCGGTTGATAAGCTCCTGCGCTCCGTCGCTGAGCATGCCCATATGAATGTAGCCCATATCACCCCCGTTTTCCGCCGTTTTGTCGGACGAGTGCAGACTTGCCAGTTTGGCAAAATCCGCCCCGTCACGCGCCCGTGAAATGATAGCGGTAGCCTCCTGCCGGGCAGCGGCCCATGCTTCTGCAGGCGCCGTTGGATCCACTCTCAATAATATGGTAGAAAGATGCAGTTTTTCTGGTTCGGTGAACTTGTCCGGGTTAGCTGCATAATAGGCCTGCAGATCGTCCCCGGTCGGGGCGGGCAGAGACGACCGGACCTGTTGCTCCAATTTTTCGATGAGCAGATCTTCCTCGACACGATACTGGAATGTGCGCCAGGAATCACTGGTTTCATCTATCGGTCCGCCTTCCCGGCGCTGCAGGCGCTGGCGCTGGCGATCCAGCCGGGTATTCAATGCTGCAGGATCTGCCTGTAGTTGCCGCCGGCCGGCTTCACGTAGCAACAAGACCCGGGCAATTAACTGATCGGCGACTTCCCGCTGGAATTCGGCCAGCACATTGGCCGGGGGCTGGGTATGGTAGAAGCGGTTACGGGCCTCGCGCCGTAATTCATCCTGATAGGCCTGAACGGTAATGACGGCATCGCCGACCCGGGCAAATACTGCTTTTAGATCGACTACAGAATCTGAACTTGCCGGATTTTCAGCATGAACGGTACTGCACAGCAGCAGCAAAGCGAGGGATGACACCGGGAACTTGAATAGGATATGCATTTTTTTTCCTGCCTGTATTACCGATTTTTTAAAATAGGGTAACAGTATAACTATTGATAGCAAGAAGCCGGTTACCAGGGCTGTGCAGCGAAAAAAGGCCGGACTTCGCAGCCCGGCCTTTTGTGGTAATGCTGTTATTCTCAGGGGGGAATAACCGCCGGTTTTGACCTTGTTGTTCTATATCTAGTTACCCTGTCACCGTATAGCTTGCCCGCACTCGTATTACTTGACGTGGCACGTGGTACAAATCAGGCTGGCGGCGGTGGAAACACGCATGAACTGCACGTCAGGTTTGGACGCCCCTTCATGCACATCATGGCAGCTGGCACATTCCACGGACGGTTCGGCTGCAGCTACTAAATCACCCCGTGTGTAGAGCTGGACCTCATCCTTGTTACGGATGCCGTCAGCGCTGGTGTCAAACCACCACATGTCTGTGCCGTTACTGGCCGTGCCGTAGTCCGGTGTATTGAAATCAGGATCGCCCAGGGTCGTACAGGTTGTAACGGTATCAGAACAGCCCCCGCCCGCATACTGGACAGCGATGGGATGATCATCCGACAGGTCAGTACCCAGGTTGGGGATCGGCAGTGAGAGTGGAATGCCATCGCCGGGCATCGATCCGATGGCACCGTCTATGGGTGAACCGGCGCCGTTGTAACCACCCGAGCCGGGTGCATTCAATACTGTATCCATGGCCTGGGCACCATCATGGCAGGAGAGGCAGGCGATGGAGATACCGCCGTTGATCGGGGCCTCTGTACCATCGAAAGTCGAGACGTTCAGCGAGGAGTACCGGGTATAGACCGTGCCCGTGGGTAAATTTTTGTTCCACAAGGGGACCGGCGCCGTATTATCAGAGCCGTGCGGTGTGTGGCAGAAGACACACACTTGATCGGTATTGACAGTCAGAGGACTCAGGTCATGCTTGCTGCCAACGATAGTGGCTGCATACACACTCGAACTTGCCATTGCCAGCAGGGCCATCATAGACCAGCACAGACTCTTTACCGATTTATGCAGCAGGCTCATTTCATCTCTGGTTTTCATCTCAGTTACCTCATATAAAATAACGTTTTTTGTTTCATGCCCATGTCCATCGTGTTCCATATGCCTCAATATAACAGTCGTCTTGCAAATATTGTGTGAAGATTTGTAAATCATGTGTTAATTGTCATTGATAAAGAATATTTACAGTGTGTGTCGTTTAAAAGACTTAAATCGTATATTCTTGATTTAGATCAATTCCACACTTTCATCACCAACACCAAGCCAACATCCACGCTAAGCTACTATTTCTTAATCATAATTCTGCATGCTTGATCTGGTTAATTAAAGAACTAACTCATCAGTTATTGATTTAGATCAAATGCATATTTAAATTTCTAAAGGAGTTGTGATGCAATTCCCAATATGTACTTCGGGGGATCCAGCAGTGAATCTGGTGCAGATCCTGGTGCCGCGCCGCATGTAGGGGGAGGAGATAAGTATTTTAGATGAGCTCTAAGAATACTATCCAGGTCGGTATGCTGATATTTGCCCGGACTGAAGTTTCTTATTCTGCAGGTGTTGTTCCGGTAATTTTGCGGCCGATCGCGCCGGTACTGGCGGGCAGTTCCACGGGACGATAAATATCCACTTTGCGGAAAAACTGGTCCACGATGTAGATCCGGCCATCCTCGTCCACGTCAATACCGGCCGGCAACATGTAAACACCCGGTGCGAATGCGTTGCCGCGGGTGCCGATATGCATCATTAACTGGGTTTCCTGGTTGAAGATCTGAAAGTTGCCGAACGCCGTGTCCACTACGTAGATGATCCCGGTGTTTTGATCGATGGCTATGCCCTTGGGCCGGGTAAACTGGCCCGGGCGTGAACCTATGGTCCCGAAAGAGCGGATGAAGGTGCCGTCCTGGCCCATGACCTGTATCCTGAAATTACCGGAATCCACTACGTAGAGATTACCATCCGGCCCGATTTCGATGTCCTTGGGCAGATTGAACATACCCTCCTTTTCGCCACGGGTACCGATGTCATAGAGATGGTCGCCGGTACGTACATCAAATACACGGATAAGGTGTTCGTCGGAACCGACACCACCGGTATCCACAATGAATATTTTACTGCCATCCGCGGTGACGGCGAGATGGGACATGCGCTGGAATTTGCCGGCCACGTTCAGTGAAGAGATATATTCCCCGTTCTTGTTGTAAATCATGATTTTGTTCTTGGTTACATCGGCCACATAAAGATTGCAGTCTCCGTCGGTATTGAGTCCCAGGGGCTTGCGCAGATCCCCCGGTTCCTTGGTGCCGATTTCAACAAAACGTTGCCGTTCAAAGTCAAACAGGTACACCAGTCGCGCCACGGTGTCGCTGACGAACACCCGGCCCTGGCAGGCCACTACATCATAGGGTTTGGCCAGCCCTTTCGTCTTTGAATTGTTTTCTTCCTCGCCGGTAAGCAATTTTTTCCAGTAGGATTCCTTGCCTGCTTCGACGGCCTCTACCTGGACATTGCTGAAGAGCATTCCTTCAAAGTGATAACGGGGCACTTCCGGCGGGGGCGGAAAAACCAGTTCTTGTTTTTCTCTTTTTACCGGGGGTTCTTTTTTTTCCGGTGTCGTCGCAACGCAACTCATCAGTAGCATGAGCGCGGTAACCAGCGGTACAAAAAGTAAAATATTCCGCCCGGACCTGATATAAGACAAAATAACCAATTTACCTGATCTCCATTGATTGAAGTTTGGGTTTTCCGGTTTGTTAATATTACTATTGTAACGATGTTTCAAGTAAAAATTACAGTATACTGGTTCTGTGTACGCGGCAATGGTTACAATAGCCTGGTCCAAATAAATTACTCTGCGGGTTTTTAATGTCTGTTCTCCGGTTTTTTCTTTATCTGAATATTTCCCTGAATCTGGCTGGTACTCTTATGACTCCAGCTTTTGCAGCTGAGGATGACCCGGTAAGCGGCAAGGAACTCTATCATGATTATTGTTCAGTCTGCCATGGTGACAGGGGCGATGGTCATTCCCGTGCCAGGGAGGGGCTGGCAACAATGCCACGGGATTTCACACAACCGGGACTGCGTGATGTCCTGTCCAGTGAACAAATGACCGATATCATCCTGAACGGCCGTCCCGGTACGGCCATGGTGGGTTGGAAATCCCGTTTGAGCCAAGCCCATGCGGAATCCATTACTGACTATATCCGCAGCGCCTTCATGTCGCCCCAGGCATTCGATGATCAAAAAACCGCAACAATCCCTGCAGCAGATATAAACACGCCGCCCCACGAAATAGTGATGGATCAACCCATGCTCTATGGTTTGGCCGGGAACAGGGAAACCGGGGAAAAATTCTACAACGCCAATTGCGCCACCTGCCATGGCACTGACGGTGATGGTAACGGCCCGCGGGCCTATTTCATCTTTCCCAAACCACGCGATTTTCTTGCTGAAAATTCCCGCATGCGGCTCAACCGGCCAGCACTGTTCAACGCTATAAAATACGGGATCCGGGGCAAGGAGATGCCGGCCTGGGGGAAAGTGATTGATGACCAGCAGATCGCTGATGTGACGGAATATGTGTTCAGCAACTTTATCCGGAAATCGTCGGAGTAGCGGTGGAGAAATGTACTGCATCGGGCATGTAGTAATTGTTTAGTGTTTGCGGATAAAACAATCCGGTTTTTCCCATTACCGTCGACATAATCGCGCCATGCAAGGCAAACGAAATGTCTGGTATTTTTTTCTGGCCGCTGGCGCATTGGTCCTGCTGACAGGCATTACCTATCAGTCAGCAACACAAAACGTTTTTCAGTTTGATGATGTCCTGAATATTACTGAAAATCGTGCAATAAAAATCAAGTCCCTGGACCTTGAAAGCCTGCTGGGTGCTGCACAGCATGGTCATCTTGAAAGGCGTGTATTACCCAATATCAGTTTTGCGATTGACTGGTGGCGTGGTGGGGGTGATCCAAAGCCTTTCCTGTGGACCAATATTATTATTCACAGTGTCAATGCATTACTGTTGTTTGTTTTTCTGGCCACTGTAATCAAACAACAAAAAAATCCCCTATACCAGGTTGTCCTCGCTGCTTTAATAGGCGCGGCATTCTGGTCAGTACATCCCATACAGGTGCAGTCAGTAGCCTACATAGTACAACGTATGAATTCCATGGCGGCCCTGTTTGTCATGCTGTCAGTGATGTCATATATTCGCGGGCGATCCAGTCCCGGTCATTCCACCCTGTGGAATATTTGTTCTGCTGTTGCTTTCCTGCTCGGTTCTATCAGTAAGGAAAATGCGTGGATTACTCCGTTATTGATCTTGCTCGCTGAATTTGGCATTTGCCGTCACGGACATCCAATAATACAAAATGCCACAGACCGCCTGTTACTGGGGATCACCGGAATTGTAATTGTTCTGGTAGTAATTGACCTTGCAACCCAAAGTGGGCCCTTGACCGGCTACTTTCAACCCTTATACGGAGATAAGTACTATAGTCTGGCCGAGCGGCTATTGACCCAACCGCGCGTAATTTTATTTCATTTTTCACAGTTGTTGCTGCCGTTGCCACAGCGCTTTTCCATAGAACATGATTTTGTTCTTTCCACCGGTATGCTGGATCCACCGGTTACGCTGCTGGCTTTTGTTCTTTTATTTGCCTGGTGTATGGCTGGAATATACCTGCTTTTTTTATCAGGCAGGCGGCTTGCAGGATTTTTCATGTTATGGGTGCCTGTAACCCTGGTCATTGAAAGCAGTTTTATTCCACTGGAAATGGTGTTTGAACACAGGATGTATTTGCCCACGGTCGGCATTGCCGGGCTACTCGCACTTTTAACAATAGCTGCGTGCAACAGCAAATTGCCCGGCAGATCGATATATTTCACCGCCATTGTAATCAGTTTGATGGCGTTGATGCTGTCAACAATAAACAGGCTCCCGGCATGGCGAAGTCAATTAACCTTGTATCAACAGGCACTGGAACACGCGCCAAATAATGCACGGGTATGGAATAATTTGGGAACATATTATATGGATGAGGGCAAACCCGCAGAGGCCATGGCCGCTTTTGATGAAGCAATAAAATTAAAACCTGACTTTGCCCTGGCCTATAAAAACAGGGGTTTATATACTTTTGAAAAACTGTCTGATCCGGCTCAGGCCATCCGTTATCTGGATTATGCGATCAGGCTTGATCCTGAAATGGCTGATGCCTATCTGGAACGGGGCAATGTCCGTTATGCTGGCAATGAAATGCAGAAAGCCTTACTGGACTATAACCGGGCGCTGAAACTCGATCCGGATTATTTCCTGGCCTACAACAATCGCGGCCTGATCTATATGCAACTGGGAAGTATCCGGGAGGCGATACGCAACTTTACCTCGTCCATACAACTTTCTTCCGATTACCAACCGGCCTATACAAACCGGGGCATTGCATATCTGCGTTTGCATGTGTACCGGCCAGCACTGGAAGATTTTACCCGGGCGCTGGAACTTGAGCCGGACGATGCCATTGCCCATTACAACCTGGCGATAGTCCTGGCTGCACTCGGGCAGTCAACCACAGCAAACGAGAGTTTCCGAAAAAGCTGTGAGTTCGGCCTGGAACAAGGATGTCTAAAAATGAAATCCTCTGTCCCTTGACAAATTGATAAGGATGCAACGTGGAGTTCAGACAGATCTATTCAAAAGTGCTTTTCAGAAAAACGGCAATGGCACTCACTTGCTCTGCAGTCAGCACATTTTTCCAGGCCGGCATGGAAGTTCCGGGTATCCCTTTGTTAATAACCTGTTCCAGTTGTTGTTGACTCATTCCGGCGATAAACCCGTTTGCGGTAAAGTCACGCGGCCGGGGTTCCAGAAAGCTCCCTATCCAGTTGCGGGCACTGCCATCCGGTGCATGACAGAAAGCACAGTTTTGCAAATACAGTTGCCGGCCCAGTTGTCCCTGTTCTGACAGCCCGGTGTCCACTACAGGATGTTCATGCAACTGGTGTACCGAGGCACCGGACAGGGCATCGGGTGGTTGTTCCCGGTGCGAATAATGCTTGCGTGGATAGGACATGGCCTTGATTTCCCATATCGGTGTAGTCTGGTTGGCGTTCCTGTTGTCGTGGCAGGTAATACAGGCGGACAGGTATAAACGTTTGCCGGCACGCTGCCTGGCATCAAGATCTTCCCATGGGATTTCCAGCGAGGTCTCTCCCGTGGCAAAGGGAAAGGCATCGGCAAAGCGCCCATGGTCAGGCCAGCCGTTTGCCGCGGTATGATAGTGTGCATTTGCGGGCTTCGCTGACATCAGGGTGTTTCTGATATAGTCCACCACCGCTCCTATAGCGCGGTCATCCAGTACTTTTTTAAAGGCCACCATGGCCGTCCCGGGATGTCCTTCCCTGACGGTGGTCAGCATAGCTGCACGGCTTAACGATGCAGGGGAGGTGGTTGTGAAATCACGCGGCTCGGGGTCGAGGTAGGTGCTTGCCAGGGTGTTCGCGTCTCCGGCATACCCATGGCATTGATAGCAGTAATAGTTATAAATGTCCCGGCCTGGATCCGGATCCGGTTTATTTGTTTCAGCAGCCCTGATTTCTGATATAAAGGGCGCATGAAATTGCAATAAAATTACAAATAGATAGTAGAAACAGCTTTTGCTACACATGTCACAATTATTTGATATATGACAATTTTTTCAATGTCGGGTGGAAAATAAATACCGGCGTGAAGTGAGAATATAGCACAAATGATATATAGTATTGTCTATCTGTTTACCGCATCAAATATTCCCTGAAATTATTACCAGATAATAATGCTGGTATATCTTGAGGTAGCTGATGCCTGTTTTCCTATACCATGCACATGGCTCAGGATTAAATAACATTTTTAGATTTAACTGGTCGTACCGGTGGATGAAAATAATTACTATGTTTTTGTAGATGTCAAAGATACAGTCCTGTGTGTTAATAATGTTGCTGTTACCGACAGTTTATGAGATTAGATAATCATGATTCCTGAAATTGGTCATTTTGCCTTAATTATTGCCCTGGCCCTTGCTTGTATACAGGCTTTCTTTCCCATAGCTGGTGCCGCTCGTGGAAATTTGCTGTGGATTGCCCTGGCCCGCCCGGCTGCCCGGGGACAATTTGTTTTCATAGCTATTGCTTTTGTGTGCCTGATGTATTCATTCATCGTCAATGATTTTTCTGTGATGTATGTTGCCCAGAATTCAAACAGCTTCCTTCCCTTGCAATATCGTATTTCTGCGGTCTGGGGTGGACACGAAGGCTCATTATTATTGTGGGCCCTGATCCTGAGCCTGTGGACATTGGCGGTCAGTATTTTCAGTCGTACTCTGCCCGAAACTTTTGTTGCGAGGGTCCTGGGCGTTATGGGAATGCTCAGCATCGGTTTTCTTTTATTCATGTTAATCACTTCCAATCCGTTTGTGCGGTTGTGGCCCTCACCACCGAATGGCGGTGATCTCAATCCCTTGTTACAGGACATCGGTCTGATCCTGCATCCGCCGATGTTGTACATGGGTTATGTCGGTTTTTCAGTTGTCTTTGGTCTGGCCATTGCCGCATTACTGGAGGGCCGTATTGATACTGCATGGTCCCGCTGGGCACGGCCCTGGACGGTACTCGCCTGGATTTTTCTGACCATTGGTATCGCACTCGGTAGCTGGTGGGCCTACTATGAACTGGGCTGGGGCGGATGGTGGTTCTGGGACCCGGTGGAAAATGCCTCATTCATGCCCTGGCTCGTCGGGACAGCACTCATCCATTCGCTGGCGGCCACTGAAAAGCGTGGTGTTTTCAAGCAGTGGACTATCCTGCTGGCTATCTGTGCCTTCTCACTCAGCTTGCTGGGTACGTTTCTGGTGCGTTCCGGTGTTTTGACGTCAGTACATGCCTTCGCGACAGACCCGGCCCGGGGTATATTTATCCTGATCTACCTGGGTGTGGTCATCGGCGGATCATTGACACTCTTTTCCATGCGGGCACCGGGCAACCTGAGCGGAAGCAGCTTCAAACTGGTCTCACGTGAAACGTTCATGCTGGTAAACAATATTTTGCTGGTTGTCGCCATGGCAACAATATTGCTCGGTACACTTTATCCCCTGGTACTGGATGCGCTGAACTTGGGAAAATTGTCGGTAGGCAAACCCTATTTTAATACGGTGTTTATTCCATTGATGACGCTCGTGGCGATATTCCAGGTCATCGGTACCTTGATATACTGGAAAGAGGACGAGTTGAAACGCATCGTCAGTCATCTCCGGTTTGCAGCTTTCGGCAGCATCTTTATCGGCATTCTGTTTTTTATAACGCTGACTGATTTGACAGCACTTAAGGCCGCCCTTGGAATTGGAATCGCTGCCTGGGTAATATTTGGAAACCTGGTCAGTGTTTATAACCAGGTTTTTAAACAAAATAATCCCTGGTCATCTCTGCGCAGATTATCACGTTCATATTACGGGATGTCGCTTGCCCATATCGGGCTGGGAGTTACCATTATCGGGATCACCATATCCAGTTTGTATAGCAGCGAAGTGCATAAATTGATGGCCCCCGGCAGCAATGTCGAACTTGGCGGTTATACTTTCCACCTCGTGAGGATCATCGAAGCTGATGGCCCCAATTACCGTGCCTATAAAGCAGAAATGCAAATTCTTAAAAACGGCAAACAGGTGAGCTTACTGCATCCGGAGAAACGGGTTTACCATGTACGCAATGACATGCCCATGACCGAGGCCGGCATAGACGCCGGTCTTACCCGGGACCTATACGTTTCCATGGGAGAACCCATGGGCAATGGATTATGGAGTTTACGCATGTATCATAAACCTTTTGTGCGCTGGATATGGCTGGGCGCTATATTCATGGCGCTGGGTGGTGTGCTGGTCATTGCCGACAAACGTTACCGGACTGTATTGCAATCGCGAACAAAATCTGCGGAAAATGAAATCCCGTCTCAAATAACTGCAGCGTCAAAGGTGGTTTAAATGCAAAAAAAGTCGTTGCCACTTTTGCTGTTTGTGGTTCTTGTCGTCGTCCTGGCAATCGGGTTAACAAAAGATCCGCGACTTGTGCCTTCGCCGCTGATAGACAAGGCCATGCCGGTGTTTTCTTTACCCCAGTTACATGAGGCGGATCAGACATTAGGTTCCACCGATTTGCGGGGAGAGGTGTTGATGCTGAATGTCTGGGCCTCCTGGTGTGTTGCGTGTCGCGCAGAACACCCGGTCTTGATGGACCTGGCAAAAAGTGGCCAGGTGACTATCTATGGTCTTAATTACAAGGATCAGCGTGAAGATGCGCTGCGCTGGCTGGATTATTATGGTAACCCCTACACTATCAGTGCCTATGATCTGGAAGGAAAAGCAGGTATTGATTTTGGTGTGTACGGCGTTCCTGAAACATTCATCGTCGATCAGAATGGTATCATCCGTTATAAGCAAATCGGTCCGATCACTGAAGAAGTTTTGAATAAAAAAATTATGCCGCTCATTAATCAGCTCAGGGAAGGAAGAACATGAAGCGTGTAATACTGCCATTGTTTTGTTTTTTCCTGATATCAGTAACTCACGTAGTGATGGCAGTCGAAATTCTGGAATTTTCGGATCCTGAGCAGCAGGAACGATTTACCAGGCTGACCGAGGAATTACGCTGCCTGGTTTGCCAGAATGAAAACCTGGCTGACTCCAATGCTGATCTGGCGAAGGACCTGAAAAAAGAAATTTACGGCATGATACAGAATGGTGACAGCAATAAAGAAATTATTGATTATCTTGTTGCGCGTTATGGTGATTTTATTTTGTTCCGTCCGCCATTCAAGGCGACAACTTATCTACTCTGGCTGGCCCCGGCAATTTTTTTGCTGATAGGGTTTTTTTTCGCGCGTTCATTATTGCGCCAACAGAAAACTCAAAAGCTGACCGGGGAGGAACACCAGTATGCAAGCAAGCTTTTAGAAGATATTAAGGAGAATGGACAAAAATGATTATTTTCTGGTCAGTCGCCATAGGCATGCTGATAATTGCTCTTGCCTTTGTGCTGGTCCCGCTTGTCCGCCAACATCATCATCAGGATTCGGTTACGCGGGAAAAACATAACATAGGTATCCACAAGGAACATTTGCAGGAATTACAGCGCGCACTTGAAGCAGGCAGTCTGAGTCAGGAAGATTTTGACAACGCAGTACGCGAACTGGAGCAACAATTACTCATCGATGTAAAATCCAGTAAAAACAACCAGGATAGCAAAACATCCAGACACCCGGCGCTGACGGCTGCAGCTATCGCAGTTTTCTTGCCGCTGTTTGTTGCCAGTTATTATCTGATGCAAGGTGAGCTCGAATTGATCGAAGCTCAGCCGAATGCGGGCATGCAACAGGCACCAGACGATGAAATGCACGCTGGCGAAGAGATGCATTCCAGCGAAGAGATGATAGAGCGTCTCAAGAATCGCTTGCAGGAACAGCCGGATGATGCCGAGGGATGGAGCATGCTGGGACGTTCATATTTTGTGATGAACCGGTTTGATGATGCGGTCGCAGCCTATCGCAAGGTGCATGAACTGGTCGGTGATGAAGCGCCGTTACTTGCCGACCTGGCTGAAGTTCTGATTGTGGCTAACGGGAACCGATTTACACAAGAGTCGATGGATATGATCATGCTTGCCCTGCAAATCGACCCCGATGAACCCAAGGCGCTGTGGATAGCAGGATATGCCGCATTGGAGCGGGGCGATCATAATCAGACACTGCAATACTGGGAAAAGCTGTTGAAGCAATTGCCACCCGGCAGCCAGGAAGCAAGTGCATTGCAGGAGAATATTGCCCAAATCAAACAGGAGACTACCTTGGTCGCGACAGAAGAGGGGCCTGCCGCCGCCACTGATAATTCCGCTAGCAAGATGGAGACCGCGCCGCCTCAATCTTCCTCCCCGTCTATCGAGGTACAGGTCAGCCTGGATCCTGCATTTTCAGGAAAAGTTGATGGAGAGGATACGGTCTTTATTTTTGCCCGTGCTGCAGAAGGACCGCGCATGCCGCTGGCCATTGTACGCAAACAGGTGAAAGATCTGCCTCTCAAGGTGACGCTGGATGATTCCATGGCGATGTCTCCGGCAATGCGCCTGTCTCAATTCAAACAGGTCGTGGTTGGCGCGCGCGTCTCCAAAAGCGGTAATGCCATGCCGGTAAGTGGAGATCTGCAGGGAACCAGCAGTGTGGTTTCAGTGGATGAAATTGCTGCCATAAAAATTAATATCAATGAAGCATGGCCATGACTACCGGTTTTTTAATATGACGAAGTCACCCGTCTGTCTGGACTGCGGGAAACAGTGTGGTCATAATTATTCAACCATGGAATCAACCATCATCTTGTCAGTCTAACCGGCGTACAGGTTAATTACCCCAGGCGGTCATAGTAGTTGAACGGCCGAAGGTTCAGAGTCAAAGTGGCGGAATATAGTGATGATAAATTTGAAAAAATCATTCGTACATTCAGTTCAATTCAAGGCTGGTCACCTGGCGTTTATACAACTGCCTGTTGTCGTTTTCTGCCTGCTTAATTTTACTGCAATCATGGCTGATCCGGTGGAAGATACGAAAAAGGCTGAGGAAGCCTATTACCGGGATGATCTGCCTGTGGCTCTGGAGTTGTATCGCAAAGCAGCCAACGAAGGCTACGCCCCGGCGCAGGTGAGGCTGGCCTATATTCTGGACTGGTCGGAGAGCAATGAAGAGGCTGTTGAGTGGTATCGCAAGGCAGTGGAGCAGAACAATGCAGAAGGCAAATTTGGTCTTGGAGTAATGTATTCAAACGGTGAAGGCGTTGAAACTGATCCTGAGCTTGCATTAAAGTTGATTTCGGAGTCTGCAGAACAAGAATATCCACCTGCAATGAACAGGCTCGGTGTTGCTTACGAAAGAGGTGAATTCAGCCTTGATAAAGATGAAAATCAGGCATTACTTCTGATTAAGCAGGCTGCCGAACTGGGTGACAAGCTGGCCATGCAGCGACTCATTAAGGCTTACCGCGCAGGCGAACTGGGGCTGGCTGTGGATGCAGAGCAGGCCCAATACTGGACTGACCAAATGAACAAGAAACGACCGGGGAACAGATAGCAGGGGGCAGAAGAGTTTCTTGTATCCCGGTTATAATGAAAAACCTGATGAGGAGTTATCACAGTATAACTATTTTATGAAGACATTAAATTTCAATACCGTCTGTAAAAATATAAATTTATTTTCTGTATTTATACCTGTTTTTATCCTTGTTGTTTCCGGTATTTCCCCTGTCCTGGCAGCTGATATATTCAAGGGTCAGGAGATTTATATGCAAAACTGCCAGATATGTCATGGGCCAGATGGCCGTCCTGTAGTTTACCCTGCGCCCAATTTTGCTCTGGGTGAAGGTATTATCAAACCTGATATGGAATTACTCGACACTATACGCATCGGTAAAGGTGCGATGCCGGCCTTTCGAGGGATCGTCAGGGATATCGATATACTTAATGTCATTAGTTACCTGAGAACCCTGCAAAATTGAGAATATTCAAACTTTTTACTGCCTGCATTACGGCGGCGGTGTTCCTGTCAGCTTGTTCTGAAAATGATACGGACATTTCAGCTAGCAAGGACAAGTCGCCAACGGCTGCAGCAGCCCCAATTACAGAACATAGTAGTATTCCCAAAGTACTTGAGTCTTTCAGTGTCGGCGACAATGTGTACGTGCGCTCTTTGAAGGCTGATCCGGCTACCAGCAGTCTCTGGGTAGGCACCTCGGTGGGTGTCCTGGAGATCGATATGGCCAGCAAGAATGTACGGCAGACTTTTACCCGTGATGATGGACTGGCCAATGAATATGTATTTGCCATTGGCATAGACAGTCAGGGCTACAAGTGGTTTGGGACCAACGCGGGTGGTGTTTCACGCTATCGTAACGGCGAGTGGAAAACCTATTTTCCAATGCACGGACTGGCAGATTACTGGGTCTATTCTTTTGCTGAACAGCAAAATGGTTCTTTCTGGATAGGGACCTGGGCGGGTGTCAATAAAGTCGATCTGAAAAGCATGGAATTTACAACTTATCTCAAGGAACTGATTAATGAATGGGTCTATGCCATTGCCGTGGACTCTTCCAATCGCGTGTGGTTCGGCACGGAAGGTGGATTATCTATGTTTGACGGTAATGCATGGCGCCATTGGACCCATGAAGATGGCATGGGTGCTGCAAATACGGAGGCACTGCCTATCAGCCCCAATACCGGTCTGGGCACGCGTTCAAGACATAGTCTGAGTGTGATAGAGCAGGGCCAGGAAAGTTACAATCCCAATTATGTTTTTTCCCTGCATATTGCGCCTGACGATAAAATCTGGGTAGGCACATGGGGCGGTGGCGTGGCGCAGTTCGACGGACAGCGCTGGAACAATTTTACTGTGGACGATGGGCTGGCGGGTAATATTGTTTACTGTATTGCACAGTCAAAAAACGGCGTTTTCTGGTTCGGTACAAATCGCGGCCTGAGCCGCTATGATGGTCATTCATGGCATAACTACGGGATTGCGGATGGCTTGCTGGGGCATGATGTGTACGCGATTACCGTGTCACCTGATGACGAGATATGGGTTGGTACTATCAATGGCGTTGTTCGTCTGGGAATCGATGCCGGTTTCCATGGATCAAATTAAATAATGAATAAATCCATACTGGCAGGAACCCTGGCAACCGTTTTACTCGGTATCGCCCTGATTGCAATCTTGGCTGAAAAAAATAATGCCGGGCAAAAAACGGAATCTGTTGCTGATCATGTCAGTGATTTGACATCCGGTTCAGCACAGACTGAAAATTCCAATACAAAACCGGTTTTACCAGCCGGTCATCCGCAGACCACCGCTGATTCAACAACTGAACAGTTGAAACATTCAGAGATCGATCCACATTCCAGATTTACCCATTTCAGGGTTGGACCACGTAATGTAAAAGATATCAAGGCTGACGGGAAAATTATCTGGGTGGGAACATCCGGTGGCGTGATTCGTTATGATACCGGGACAGATGATTACGAACTACTGGATACCAAGAGCGGCTTATTAGCGAACGGGATTTTCCACGTGAGTAAAATCGATGGTCGTCTGGTCGCCGGTACCTACGGCGGGGGCATGGCAATATTAAACGCAGAAGGTAAAGGCTGGAACATATATAACGTCCCTGAAGGTTTGGCGGACGCATTTGTCTATGATGTTTTAAAAGCGGATAACGGTGATCTGTGGATAGCCACCTGGTCAGGAGTGAACCGGGTGCGTGATGGCAAACTGGATGACCCGGCCAGTTGGGACACATTTACGGTCAAGAATACCGATGGCGGTTTGCCCAATGACTGGGTCTATGCACTGGATAAGGGAAAAGATGGTGTCATTTGGCTGGCAACCGAGGGTGGTCTGGCTCGATTTGATGGTGATCAGTGGCAACACTGGCAGCATAGTAATGGACTCGGTGCGGACTATGAACTGGTGCGTAACGACATACAGCACAAAAATGATCCCGCAAAAAGCTCGGAACACCACGCCCGGCAAAAAGTTGAATTCGGCCTGCAGGATGTCGATGTCGCTTACAATCCCAACTACATTGTGTCGTTGCTTGTCGATCACCAGGGGATAGTCTGGTGTGGCACTTGGGGTGGCGGCCTGGCCAGGTTTGACGGCACTCAATGGACCAACTTCACCGTTACGAATGGATTGCCAAGCAACCATGTTTTCATGTTATATGAAGATCCTCAGGGCCAACTCTGGATCGGTACTTCAAATGGCCTCGCCAGGAAAGACGGCGCATCCTTTACTGTCTATACGACCAGTGATGGATTGTTTTCAAATAATGTCTTCTCAATGACAACTGCAACTGATGGCAGTTTATGGATTGGCAGTTATGGAGGGGTCGCGAGAATTGTCAGCTTGCCGTAGCCATGATTAATTAATGACTACAGGTATCACACATGATGAACGGTGAAGTTTACTTTGAAACAGGCCAGAATGTTTGTTGCATAATGTATTCGATCGCGTTTGTAATCTGATCGTTGCTTAGTTTCCTGTTCCTGATATCGGGATGCGCAGGTGGCCCCTTGGCCGTGTCCCTGGCCAGCACATCAATACCCATCGCAATCGATGCTATCCAGGCTTCCTGTACCCCGATCCGGGGGGCGTTGTCTGTTCCGGCATCGTGACATGATGCACACTCTTTTTTATACACATCACTGCTGATTATCGGCACAACTACCGGTTCACTCTCTTTTACTGCAGCCTGAGGAATATTTTGTTCAGGGATGGTTTCCGTAGTAGTTGCCTCCGGGGCAACTGCCAGATCCGTTTCTACCTGTGATTCTGGAGCGGTATTTGCTTTCGCCTCATCTTCTGCAGGAGTGACAACTGTTTCAGACTGGATAGCCGGAGCAGGTGGGGCGGTTTCAGCAACCCTGCCGGGTACTTCCAGGCCGCTTTCTGCCAGCATGTGAAGGAGGGCAGCTTCTATCTCAGGGTTTTTCAGGTTGGGGTTACCGCCGCGCGCGGGCATCAGGTTGAAACCCGCCAGTGCATGTGTAAGCAGGGTATCAAAGCCCTGTTCCAGACGTACCCCCCAGTCCTGATTGTCTCCCACCTTGGGCGCACTCATCAGGCCGGTCTGGTGGCAGGTGAAACAACTGGCCTTGGCAATCTTTGCTCCATCCACCGATGCCGGGGCCGCCGGTGGCGCAACGGGCTTTGTTTCTGATTCGGCTGTTTCCGGAGTTGTATCCGCTTTCATCTCTGCTGCAACGGGAGCGATGGCTGTTTCAGACTGGGCCGTCGTGGCAGTTTCAGCAACCCTGCCGGGCACTTCCAGACCGCTTTCGGCCAGCATGTGAAGGAGGGCACCCTCTATCTCAGGGTCTTTCAGGTTGGGGTTTCCACCGCGTGCCGGCATCGTGTTGAAACCTGCCAGTGCATGGGTGAGCAGGGTATCAAAGCCCTGTTCCAGTCGGGCACCCCAGTCCTGATTGTCTCCCACCTTGGGCGCATTCATCAGGCCGGTCTGGTGGCAGGTGAAACAACTGGCCTTGGCGATCTTTGCTCCATCCACCGGTGCCGGGGCCGCCGGCGCATCGATGGTCTTTGTTTCTGCTTCGCCTGTCTCAGGGTTATCTGTAATGTCGGTTATTGTCTGTGGTTCGTCCAGATAAACCTGGCCGACTGGTTGGGTCCTGGCTTCGACGCTTGCAAAGGAATCATCTGTCGGAGCGGTTTTCATAATAACCCGGTATAGGAACAGGATGGTCAGCATTGCCGCAATGAGGACAAGCAAACCTTTTATGTAACCGTATATGTATGAATATTTATTGCTCATGGATTTATCTTACATTAAAAAATAACTAATTATTTTTGACTGTCCGTTCATACAGCCCTGTAACTTTTTCCATGATCATCAGCATTTTCTCGCTGGTATCAGCGACAATCGCCGGGAAGTATGCCTCTTGATCAAACACCAGGGAACTGTTTAACCATCCCCATTGCAATTTTGCCTCTGCAAGTTGCTGGTTAATGGCGGGTGTATTTTCAGATGCCTCGACCAGGGTGTGCAATGCTCCGTAAAATTCATTTTTTGCCCGGTCCATCTCTGAAACTACTGAGGAAGAACCAGGATCCCATGACAATAACATGTAGAATTTGGCAAGACGTTGTGAAAGCATTCTTTGCCGTCCGGATATATTGACAATCCGGGAAGCAGAAATTCCGGATAGATCCTCCAATTGCGCGACAATACGTTCACTCGCCTGAAGTAACTGCTCATCCATTGCAGCCAATCTTTTGGCATCGCCAAGGTTTGGTGTGGACCTGGCCAGATCGCTGAATATTTTCCACTGAGATTCAATATCACCTAAGGCATTTACAATCTCCGGCGATGACTCGAATTGTTTTAATTCCGCCAGCTGTGTGGAAAAAAGTTCGATAGCATCATCCAGTTGCTGACGGGATTCATGAGGCGAGATATCAAGCCCAATCTGGCAGTAGCTTTTGGTAATCCGTTGTGTGAGCATGCGTTGCCGGCCAGCAATATTGATCGCTTCGGCATTTGAAAGTTCCGCGGCAGCAGCAGGTAAAGTTGCTATTATGATAAAGCCGGAAAATAAAAGATTTATAGTGAAGAATAAATTGAATATATTTTTTTTCATCAGGATCATGTCCATGGAATCACAAAACATATCGGGCATATAAAACGGTTGTAATCGTAAATCAATAGTCCGTCGCTGACACTTTCCTCTTCAGCAATGAAAGCAAGGTTATAGTGACAGGAATAATATCAGTCACGGCCTATTTATCAAGTACAGCCGTTATGCATTGACCTTTACCTCAATGCCCGTACTCCTTAGCCGTGTCGCGTATTGTTCCAGCCATTCTGCAGGTAATCGTGTCAGGCGGGTGGCCTCAGGCTGCTGTGACGGACGCGCAATTCCGTAAAGCAGTATGCCTTTGAGTGGAATTTTGCTTTCCATGAGAGAAGAAATAAATTGCAGGTAGACCTCTTGTGCAGCAATAGTGGGCGGTTTGTCATCCAGGGCAAATACGCAGGTCTGTATCCATGTGGGGCATAGTTTTGCCGCCATCTCCAGGTTCCTGCGTACCCTTGCAACCGGAATGCTTGCATTGTTGATAGAACGGAGTCCTGCAGAAATTGCGCTGTCGAACTTGAACCATACTTCTCCATTCATCTGCGACAGGCATTCAATTCCGTTTCTTACTGCCGGACGGTATATCTGGCTGCCATTGGTAATCAATACGATTCTGATTTGATTGAGTAATCCGAATTCTCCGGCCATACGACCGATGAGTTCAACAACCTGGGCAAATACTTTCGAATTTGTCGGTTCACCGTTGCCGGAGAAGGCGATGTCCCGTATAGAACCTGACGCTGCGGGTAATTGATAGCGTGAACAGAAATCTCCATGCAAGATATCAGTCAGTACACTCTTCAACTCATGTTCAAGCAGTTGCAGATCAATATCGGGAGCTTTCCCTCGCCGCAGTCCGGGCACCTGACAATAGATACAGCGCCAGTTACAGGTATTGTTGGTATTCAGATTGATGCCTATGGACAGGCCGTTGCTACGGCGCGAGATAACCGGATAGATGTAATTCAGTCCAAGCCGGTCCCGGCGGTGATCGGTGGCAGTAAGCATTGTTATTCGATTATGGATTAGTTTAACTGCACTTCGATTCACCGCAATTCAGGCAGGTCAGGCAACCATCCATGAAAATCATGGCCTTGGTCATGCATTTTTTGCACAGAGTCGCGTTTTCCGGGAATTCATCTGTTGCAATGTTGACAAAATCCGGGTGTCTTTTTTCAAGTTCAGCCCGCTTTTCCTGTATCAGTTTCTTTTGATTATTATCAAGCTGGTCACCCTTTAACAGGCCAATCATGATCAGGTGACTCTCGAGCACGTCGCCGATTTCGGCTACCAGCGAAGGCATGAATTTACCACCCTTTTTGAAATAGCCACCATGTGGATCAAATACGCACCGGAGTTCTTCAACGAGAAAGGTCACGTCTCCACCCTTGCGGAAAACTGCGGAGACGATCCGGGTTACTGCGACTATCCACTGGAAGTGATCCATGTTCTTTGAATTGATAAATAATTCGAACGGGCGCCGTAATTCGTGTTTTGTATCCGGATTCAGAATTATATCGTTGATGGTCACATATAATGCATGTTCGGAAAGCGGAGTTGTAATTTTGTAAGTGGTCCCATACAGCATCTGTGGCCGTTCAAGCTTTTCGTGCATATGCACGACATTGGTAACAGCAGCAGGTGGAATGGCGGTATCCGCAGTGATAATTGTTGGCTGACTTGGTTGCTTGACTACGCTGCAATCAACTATTTTTCTGTCTATCTTGATCGTCACTATTATTCTCCGCTTTCAGAATTTTCCGTAATACCCTTCTTTCAATGCATCATACAGGTTGGCTGCCGTATGCTGTTCACCATCATATTCAATGATTTCATTGCCTTTTACCGTGGTTACCTCACCATTGTCCAGCGTAAAGCTGTATAACGTATTTTCAAGATTTTCTTCCTTGATCAGCACCCCCTGGAAGACCTCCGGATTGAAACGGAAAGTGGTGCAACCTTTCAGCCCCTGATCGTGGGCATAAAGATAAATGTCCTTGAAATCAGCAAACGGAAAATCTGCCGGCACATTGGCCGTCTTGGATATTGATGAATCTATCCATTTCTGTGCAGCCGCCTGGATATCGACATGCTGCTTGGGTGTTATATCATCGGTGGTTACAAAATATTCCGGCAGACAGTTATCAGACTTGCCTGAATCCGGGGATGCACCCGGATTGACAAGCATGCGGTAAGCAAGTAATTCAAATGAATACACGTCCATTTTTTCCTTGGTCTTTTTTCCGGCACGGATTACATTTCTCGAATAATGATGTGAAAAAGTAGGTTCTATCCCGTTACTGGCATTGTTGCCCAGGGACAATGAAATTGTGCCGGTAGGTGCAATCGAGCTGTGATGGGTAAAGCGTGATCCGGTTTCGGTCATCTCCTCGATCAATTCCGGCGCGATAGCCGCAATGCGTTGCATGTAACGGCTATAGCGGGCATGTAAGACCTTGCCTTTGACAGTATCACCTGCATTAAACCCGTCTTTTTTTAATTCCGGCCTGATCCTCAGCATTTCGTTCGTAACAGTGAATGATTCTTCCATGATGGGCGCGGGCCCCTTTTCTTTGGCAAGTTCTACACCGGTTTCCCAGCCTATCAATGCCAGTTCGCGGCTGACCTTTTCAGTAAATTCAAGTGATGCTGTATCACCATATTTCATACGCAGCATGGTCAGTGCAGAACCCAGACCGAGAAAGCCCATGCCATGACGACGTTTCCTGAAAATTTCGTTACGCTGTAATTCAAGGGGCAAACCGTTTATTTCAACCACGTTATCCAGCATCCGGGTGAAGATCTTTACCACGCGTCGGAAGGCATCCCAGTCAAATTCAGCTTTTTCCGTGAAGGGGATAAGGACAAATTGTGCAAGATTGATAGAGCCGAGCAAACAGGCCCCGTATGGCGGCAGTGGCTGTTCGCCACAGGGATTGGTCGCGCGGACCTTTTCACAATACCAGTTGTTGTTAAGTTCATTGACACTATCAATCAGGATGAATCCGGGTTCAGCATAATCATAGGTGGTGCGCATGATTTCATCCCACAATGCGCGCGCTGAAATCGTTTTGTAAATCTTGCATGCCGTTTCACCATTGTCATTCATGACATAGTCATTATTGACCGGCCATTCGCGCCAGATGATTTTTGCGGTATCTGCAATATCAATTTTTTCATCTTTCAATTCCTGCGCGGTAATCGGGAAGGCCAACGGCCAGCAGGCATCTTCCTTGACTGCATGCATGAAAGATTCAGTGATTAACAAGGAAAGATTGAACTGACGTAAACGTCCGGATTCGCGTTTTGCCTGAATGAAATCCAGGACATCCGGATGGCCAATATCAAATGTTGCCATCTGGGCACCACGCCGACCACCGGCCGAGGATATGGTAAAACACATCTTGTCGTAGATATCCATGAAAGAGAGTGGGCCGGAAGTATGGGCCCCGGCCCCGGAAACATAAGCCCCCTTGGGCCGCAGGGTTGAAAATTCATAACCTATCCCGCAGCCGCATTTCAAAGTCAGGCCTGCTTCGTGCAGTTTGCCCAGAATATCATCCATGGAATCACTAACGGAGCCGGAGACAGTGCAATTTATGGTTGAAGTAGCCGGTTTGTAATTACTGGCACCTGCATTGGATATGATCCGGCCTGCCGGGATGGCACCGTGCTGTAGTGCCCATAAAAACTCCTTGTACCAGTACTCACGTTTTTCTTTTGACTGTTCAATATCTGCCAGGGCACGGGCAACACGGTCATAAGTATCATTAATGGATTTATCGATCGGCAGACCATCCTTGTCTTTCAGGCAGTATTTCTGATCCCAGATATCCAGTGATGTGGATTGCAGCGGTATTTCCCCAGAAGCGGGAATATTATTTAAATTAACAATTTTCAATCGGAATACCCTCTCTCATTATTAGTCAGCGGTTTGAAAAACCGGCTGTTTTGCCCGTACCATTGCAATGCGATTGGAATACTAAACTGCCGGTAGCTGGCCTGATCTTAATCAGCGTGAATTTCTAAAGAAAACCCATGGTATTTCGGGTTTTGCTGATTGACCTGCGTAATAACCCCCCCACGCATTTTACATGATTGCTGTGTATTTGTGTGCAATACGACTAAAAAATACCGGATGTTGTGCTTTTTCAATATAAATCAGAGGGGCATCCGGTATTTGATCTATATCAAATTGAGCGCACATTCTGCCCGCGGATATTGTGGCAAACGGATGTCGAAAGCGGTAAATCAGGCACCAGGGAGAGCTGGTTAAAATTTGACCAGGGTGTAAAACCATATCTTGCTGACATCAGCCGCTTCTACCCCATTTCTTAGAAGGTTGGTTGCGTTATTGTCTGCATCGTAATCTGCATATTTTAATCCGAAAGTCAGATACTTACCGAACCTACGGCTGAGTTCCATGTCCAGTTCATTCCCATAGTCATAATCCAGGTGGTCCGATTGAATCATGTGATAGCTGATATTGAAATTAAAACCATAGGCGGTCATCACCGAAGACAGGTAATAATCACGTATGCCATCATTCGGTGTGACCAGAAAGCGGTCTGCCGTGCCCTGGAAAGGGTGATTGGTCCCCAGGATGGTGACGAACGCGCCATTCACTTTGCCGTCACCACTCAGACGTTCATAACTGAACTTGAACATCAGGCTGTCCAGTAGTTGTGTGGGTTTCAGTTTGAATCCGGCTTCGAACAGTTGATAGCTGGCGTCGTAATTCGTTGGATTATTGCCATAATCTGCTTGATCTGCATATTCCAGCGTATAAATCGGGGTCAACCATGCGTTCAGGGGATGCTCCCCATAAAGACGGATGCCATAGGTCCGGGATGAAAAGCGCGGGGCATTATCGAAATCAAGCAGGTAGGCGTAACCTTCGATTTGTGCCCATTGAAAATGCCTGTTCTGGATATTAATAAAGTGACTGTCACTGTCAAAGTTACTTAATGGTTCCGGTGCGGTATTGCCGAAGATACGGTTAACGTTCCAGACGTAAGCATACGAAATACGCGTTTCCGGTAAATATGTATTACTCAAACTCAGCGCATCAAACGTCTGCCAGTTCTGCCGCCACAGGATCGTGCCGATAAAACGGTGAAAGGGTGCATCACGATAGGTAATAATCTGCCGTCCCAGACGTAACTGGTTGGCAGCTGGCGCCTGGAACTGCAGATAGCCCTGGTTCAATTCCGTGCCATCCGGATCAACCACGGTTGCATAGCGGCTGGGGCTGCCCAGCCCTTCATTGAATTCACCACCGAATATCCTGCTGATTTGCTCCATCTCCAGGAATGCAGAAAAACCATGGAAGGCACTGCTGCCATAGCTGATCGTCGTACGCAGTGTGCTGGCATTGGCATCTTTAAGTGGTAACCCACCGGGCCTTAAATCATCATCGACATGTTCAAAGCGGTAGCGCAGGTTAACATTGAATTCGCCTTGAGTAATTGCTTCCCAGAGATCATCTTCAGCGAGGGCGATATTCGATACGCTGTTTATCAGGATTAGACCTGTTAATAGTAACAGTCTGGTCATGGTACTTTTCTCCCTGGTAAACAAATATTGTTACCTGAAAAATGATAAGCCCAGCCTATTACAAATATTCGGTTGATGGATTGATCTGGATCAATTTCCATCCGGGGTTGATAAATACAACCAAAGCTATAAACGTATGGTTGTCCGGATAACGTTAAAAAGTGTTGATGAGCATAGTGTGAGATTCGGCACAAAAAAAGCAGGACAATCAGCTTGACCGCGCTATTTTAACCCGGTTTGCCATCTATACGAGGTTTGATAAGGATAGGCGTATATACAACGAGAAACAGTGTGAACGCTACGGTCCAGAGCAGGCCGGAAACGGCAATGCTGTACAAATAGATGTCAGGAAATACCGGACCTGCAACACGAATGATTGCTGACAGCGTGATCAGGACATAGGCAACCACAATCAGGGGTGGGGCAATCAATGGACGCCCGGTGTGCCAGAGAGCAGCGCGAGTCATCACAGCCATGATCATGGTTGCAAACGCGCCTGTTGTAATGGCATGCAACCATGCCGCGCTGAATGCTGCACCTGTCAGGAGGAATAGACCTTTCAAGGCAAGTCCGATGATGACCCAGGCGTATCCAATGTGCAGTATCCAGACGATCGCTTCACCCAGTCCACGCAAGGTCTTCCAGCGCACAAAACGCACGCTGTGTATCAAGGCTGCAACCAGCGCCAGCCAGCCGGCTGTAACCGAGTATGGCCATATAAGATCGGTTATCAGTACGAGCAGGATGCTGGCAACGGCAATACGGTCAAGCGCAGGAAAGGGCATGATCACAAACGTGTCATCCGTACGCCGGATCGCACTCAGTGTAAATGCGGGCACGATGCGTCCACCGATGATGGCAATAATCAAAAGTACAATATTTATTCCAAATAACAGGCCATAACTGGCGAAAGCAACATCGTTTTGTGCCAGGGCCACATGAAATATCAGGTTCGCGCTGAACAGGAAAAGTAGAAACAGCAGAAATACCAGGTTGCGTGATTTGCCTTTTATGAGTGAAGGTGTAAGCATAAGACCCAGTGCCGGGAAAAAAGCGAGATCAACAAAAGCAATTAAAACAGCGGGCAGATTCCCATAGAAAGGCAAAACCAGCCGGCCTGCAAGCCAGACCATGACTAGTAGTAGCAATGGTGCTCCGGAGAATCCGCGTTGACCGGTCCAGCTCGGTACCGCGGTGAGCAGGAATCCCGCTATCGCCGCTCCTGCAAAACCGTACAGCATTTCATGGGCATGCCATAAATACGAGGTGGGTGTGCCTACCGGCCAGATCCCGGACATTTGTATTATCAACCATATCAATATGGCAATCACAGCATACAGTCCGGCCAGTAGAAAGAATGGCCGGAATCCGTAATTAAATAATGCAAAACCTGAAGATGAGTTCTTCACAATCAACAGTCCTGAATACAGTAATCGTTATGCAATTGCATCACAGAACAATGTAATATAATTTGACCTAAATCAAGACTGCATATCCTCGAATAAATAATATGAGGCACTTTTTTCTGATTGAAGTATTTAACAGGATCAGGCTATAGGTTGAGGCTTGACGTGCAAGATGTGAATTTTTGAAAAAGATTGTCTTAATAATATTCCTCACGAACATAAAATAAGCAGGACTAAGTTTCGCCGCTCTGTTTTATGGCTGGGGGACTAGGATTTGAACCTAGACTGGCGGAGTCAGAGTCCGCTGTCCTACCGTTAGACGATCCCCCAGTTGGGGAATACAACTGATCTTAACGCTTGGAGTATTGCGGGCGCTTGCGGGATTTATGCAGACCGACTTTCTTGCGCTCGACTTCACGTGCATCGCGGGTCACAAACCCTGCCTGACGTAATACTTTACGCAATGTGCTGTCATATTCCATCAACGCACGGGTGATGCCATGACGGATGGCACCGGCTTGTCCGGAAATTCCACCACCGGTGACGGTAACATTAATATCGAATTGATCCAGCATGTTGACCGTTTCCAGTGGCTGGCGGACGATCATGCGGCCGGTTTCGCGGCCAAAGTAGATATCAAGAGCACGATTGTTGACGATGATATTGCCCTTGCCTTTTTTCAGGAAGACGCGCGCCGATGAACTCTTGCGGCGGCCAGTGCTGTAATAGATTTGTTCTGCCATGCTAGATTTCCAGTGTTCTGGGTTGCTGGGCGGTATGCTTATGTTCTGCACCAGCATAGACCCTTAGTTTTCTGAACATATCACGGCCCAACGGTCCCCTGGGCAACATGCCCTTGACTGCTGTTTCAATGATCTGTTCCGGGTTCTTTTCAATGAGTTTTTCAAATGTGATTGATTTCATGCCACCCGGATATTCCGAGTGTTTGTAATAAACCTTATCTTTGGCCTTGTTCCCGGTTACCCTGACATGCCTTGCATTGATCACGACAATATAATCGCCGGTATCCATATGCGGGGTATATTCAGGTTTGTGCTTGCCGCGCAGACGAGTAGCAATTTGGGTAGCCAGCCGTCCCAGCGTTTTTCCAGCCGCATCAACGACATACCAGTCATGACGGATGGTGGCGGGTGTTGCAGTATAAGTACTCATCTCTCTGTTTTCTCTGGAATTTGACTAACGGCAAAAAAGAGGTGGAATGGTACGGATAGACCCTCTGACTGTCAATACATCCAGTGGTGTATATTATATCAATAAAACCCATAAAAGGAGGGCCGATCACTATGTCAGAGCGCCATTACGGGATCATCGATCAACTGATTATTCGCTTTGACCAGCATTTGACCAGGCACAGGACCGCAGAAAAAGCAGCTGGCCGTGTTTCACCTGCTGATGCGGTTCCTGATGCCACCCTCAATGCTGCTGAAAGACAGCATGTTGAGGGTCTGATGCGGGTCAATCATGCCGGGGAAGTTGCGGCCCAGGCGTTATATCAGGGACAGTCACTGACTTCCCGTGATTCAGTGGTAAGACAAACGATGTACCGTTCAGCCGATGAAGAGATCGATCACCTGGACTGGTGCAGGAAACGACTGGATGAACTCGGCGGCCACACCAGTTACCTGAATCCGCTCTGGTATCTCGGTTCATTTTCAATCGGGACCCTGGCGGGCCTGGCCGGTGACAAATGGAGTCTGGGTTTTATTGCGGAGACAGAACGGCAGGTGGTGGAACATTTGCAAGGGCATTTGCAGAGATTGCCCGAAAAAGACGTTAAAAGCCGGGTGATCTTGCAGCAGATGATGGAAGACGAGATGCATCATGGCACAGTGGCCATGACCATAGGCGGTATTGAATTACCGGCCTTGGTGAAGTCCGGCATGCGGCTTTGTTCCAGAGTACTGACCCGGACGGCCTACTGGATCTGACGCAGGTCTTTCCTAGATAATTGAAACAATAATATAGAAAAATACTATCGCCAGCAGTGCCCCGGCCGGTAGTGTAATGATCCATGACATGAAAATGGATCCAATCACGCGCAGGTTTAATGCCGAGATACCACGTGCGAATCCCACACCCAGTACCGCACCGACCAGGGTATGTGTGGTAGAAATCGGCAAACCTGTCCCGGAAGCCAGTACCACGATGGAGGAAGCGGCAAGATTACAACAGAAGCCGCGGCTGGGTGTAAGGTCAGTAATACCACTGCCTACAGTCGCGATTACCTTGTGACCATACATCATCAATCCCGCCACAATACCCATGGCACCCAGCAGCAATACCCAGGTGGGGACGGGGGATTGCTGACTGACCACACCCCCTGTTGAAACGATACTGACAACCGCTGCAACCGGCCCGATGGCGTTTGCAACATCATTGGAGCCATGGGCAAAGGCCATGGCGCAGGCGGTAAATATCATCAATACCCCGAACACCAGTTCCACACTGTGAAAGTGATATGCCTTGTTATTTTCCGGGTGTTGCCTGATCTTGCGAATCATGAAAGCACCGACCATCGCAGCAATAATACCTACCATGAATGCAATGATGTAGGATTCAGCGGGAGTAAAATCCAGACCGATATGCTTAAGGCCCTTGAACAAGGTGACCAGAGCCACTATGAAACCGGTTAAAAAGATATAGAAGGGCACAAAGCGTTTTGCATTATTGAATGGATCCCTGCTGTTCAGTATCAGCAACTGTACACTTCTGAAAAGCAGATAAGATAATATGCCTGCCAGCACGGGTGAGATGACCCAACTCATGGCGATAGAACCCACCTTGCCCCATTTCACGGCTTCGACACCGACCACTACGGCAGCAAAACCGACTATGGCTCCGACTATCGAATGTGTGGTGGATACCGGCAATCCATAGCGTGATGCTACCGCCAGCCAGACACCCGCTGCGAGTAATGAGGCCAACATGCCATAGACGAGCAGTTCCGGCGTATCCGAGAGCAACGTGGCGTCTATCATTCCGTTACGAATTGTGGAAGTGACTTCGCCACCGGCCAGGAATGCCCCGGAAAATTCGAATATTGCCGCGATGATAATAGCCGTTTTAAGGCTGAGTGCCCGGGAACCTACCGAGGTAGCCATGGCATTGGCTACATCATTGGCGCCAATGCCCCAGGCCATAAACAGGCCAAACACAGCCGCCAGCGTTAGCAGTAAGAAAGCGTGTTCCATCGGTAATTTTTATTGTTATTTATTTTGCCATGACCAATTGCAGGCGGTTGCCCGTACTTTGGGCCGCATCGGCAAGATCGCCCGTCCACTCAATGATCTTGTAAAGAAACATCACATCAATCGGCGGCAGGGTACTTTCAATCGCATAAAGGTCTGCACGAAGCCTGACCTGGATTTCATCGGTCTCATGTTCAATGACGTGTAATTCCTGGATCATGGATTTTACCCGGCTGGCCTCATCGCCATGAAACCCCGTAACTACCAGTTCATCCAGTTCATTGATGGCAACCTGGGCCTGCCGGGTGGCATCAATACAACGGGTGAGGAATTTCATATAACTGCCCTTCAACGGCGGAGGGATTGTCATTTTTCTGCCGAGGGTCAGGCCGGCAATGTCCTTGGTCTTGTTGGCTATCATATCCTGCAGGTCCAGGACTTCCAGAACATCACGCCGGTCTATGGGCATGAACAGGCTGGAGGGCAGGTTCATGCGCAACTCGTTTTTTATGGCGTCAGAAACATTCTCCAGTCGGGCGATCTGCCCTTGAATTCTGGCGGCCTCGTCCCAATCATCAGCAATCACAGCGTCAAAATAGGGTGGCAGCATTTCAACGCAGGCGACAACGCTGTCGATGTGCTTTTGCAGCGGGGTTACCGGTGAATTCCCGAAGATATTGGAAAAATAACTTGCCCTGGCCATGGGCATGCAGTCTAAGTACTTTATATATAAATGAAAAGCTGCCTCTTGAAAAAAACCCGGGAATCCCCATTTAATAACTAACCATAACTAAACTTAAATCTGGAGGTGTATTATGGCACTGGTACGTTATGAACCCTGGAACCTGCTGGACAAGTTTCAGGAGGAACTGGGCCGAGTTGGCCTGCTGGATCAGTTTCGCAGAGAAGCTGTTGAGGGTGATAATTCCAATGTGGTCACCAGTCACTGGCGGCCGTCAGTTGATATCCGTGAGGAAGTGGATCGCTTTG
>Ga0326597_10001142_pt1 | contig 43885 bp, 43 predicted proteins | sample RVTome_12_FD_203789 | JGI IMG/M metagenome (GOLD analysis project Ga0326597, IMG submission 203789) | Soil microbial communities from uranium-contaminated site in the Upper Colorado River Basin, Wyoming, United States - RVT100D185 | ecosystem: Environmental > Terrestrial > Soil > Contaminated >...
TCGGGTGGGAGATGTGGAAGCGGGCAGGGCTGGCGCCGATCAGGGAAATTACGCTATCTTTTATCGAAAGGTACACTCAAGCATGACACGAACGACGATCGGGATCACACTGAGTATGCTCGTGCTGGGCGGATCGGCCCTGGCCCAGACGCCCCCGGCCCAGACGCCTCCGCCGCAGACTCCGCCGGCCCAGGCGCAGCCCGCGCCGCAGCCGCTGCCTCCGCGTCCGTTCCCGGAGGGCGCCCGGGTGGCGTATCTGAATATCCAGCTCGTCGCCAGCAATTCGGCGCAGGGCAGGATGTACAGCGCGCGGATTCAGGAGCTGCAGAAGGCCAAGAACGACGAGCTCGCCTCCAAACAGAAGGAGCTCCAGGCGGCCCAGCAGAAGCTGCAGCAGGGCGCCACGGTCATGAGCGACACGGCCCGCAGCCAGCTCGAGAAGGACATCGACCGGATGACCCGCGAACTGCAGTTCCTCACGCAGAACGCGCAGGCCGAGGTGCAAGACCTGCAGGCGGACCTGCAGGCCGATTTCCAGGCGCAGCTCGAGCCGATCATCGAGAAGGTCGCCATGGCGAAGAACCTGCAGATGGTCTTCAGCGTCGGTGATTCCGGCCTCGTCTGGGCCGACCGCGGTCTGGACATCACGGCCGAGGTCATCAAGGAGTTCGACGAGGCGAACAAGGGCAAAGCGCCGGCTGGAGGCGGGCGGTAGCGCGTCCAGCGGCCATCTCGAGAGCGGTCCGGCCCGGGCTGGACCGCCCCGCCGCCGCTGGCGCCCGCGGTACGGAATCGATAGACTGTGTCCCGCCCGTGAACCGTCACCCCGACACGCCTGTGAGCGTCGTGCCCATCGACATCCCCGAGGTTGTCGACCGTCTCTGCTACCGCTATCCGTCCCTGCTGGTCGACGCGGTCGTCGAGCACGAGCCCGGTCACCGGCTCGTCGCCGTGAAGAACGTCACGGTGAACGAAGAGTTCTTCCAGGGGCACTTCCCGGGCGCGCCCCTGATGCCGGGCGTGCTGATGATCGAGTCGCTGTCGCAGGTCGCGACGCTGCTGCTCCTCGAGCGTGACGGCCCGAGCGCTGCCGCCCATACGCATCTGCGCGGGGTGGACAACGCGAAGTTCCGCCGGCAGGTCGTGCCGGGGGACCGGCTGCGGCTCGAGGTGACGCTCGGACAACGGCACCGGATGCTCGCGCGGGCCCGGTGCGTGGCCTGGGTCGCCGATCAGGTGGTCGCCGAAGCGGAACTGCTCCTCGGCATCACCCACGGCGCGGCGGAGGTGCACCCGACGGCCATCGTCCACACCGGCGCGGTCATCGGCGAAGGGACGGCGATCGGCCCGCACGCGGTGATCGGCGAGCACGTCCGGATCGGCCGGAACTGCTGGATCGGCGCCTCGTCCGTGATCGACGGGTGGACCGAGATCGGCGACGGGTGCCAGGTCTTCCCGTTCGCGTCGATCGGCCTCATTCCGCAGGACCTGAAGTTCCAGGGCGAGCAGACCCGCGTCGTCATCGGGCGCCGGAACACGATCCGGGAGTTCGTGACCGTTCACCGCGGCACCAGGGGCGGCGGCGGGGTCACGTCGATCGGAGACGACAACTACTTCATGGCCTACGTCCACATCGCGCACGACGTGCACGTCGGCAGCCAGACGATCCTGGGCAACCTGGCGACGATCGGCGGCCACGTCATCGTCGAGGACTACGCCACGATCAGCGCCTGCTCCGCGGTACATCAGTTCTGCCGCATCGCGCGACACGCGTTCATCGGCGGCGCGTCGGTCGTGACGAAAGACGCGCTGCCGTTCGCCAAGTCGGTCGGCAACCGCGCGCGTCTCTACGGCTTGAACACGATCGGCCTCGTGCGCCGCGGGTTCCCGCCGGAGACGATCGCGAAGCTGAAGCGCGCGTATCGGTACCTGCTCGTCTCGAAGCTGAACGCCAGCCGCGCGCTCGCCGAGATCGAGGAGGACGCGACGCTGGCGTGCGACGAGGTGCGCTACCTGACGTCGTTCATCCGCAGCTCGAAGCGGGGCGTGATCCTCCGCCGGCCGGCCCGCCGGCTCGACGTGACGATCGCGGACGAGTAGACGGCGACGAGGTGCTTGGTACTTGGTGCGTGGTACTTGGTGCGTGATTGGTGCCTGGTGCTTGGTGCGGGATCACGCTGGGCGGGTTTCGCTTCCGTGATCCGCACCAATACCCAAGCACCAGGCACGCACCAAGCACCAAGCACCAGGCACCAGGCACGCACCAAGCACCAGGCACGCACCAAGCACCAGGCACCAGGCACGCACCAAGCACCAAGCACCAGGCACCAAGCACCGGTTCTAAGTGCCATGTCCCGTATCGGGTTGATCGCCGGCAACGGACGGTTTCCGTTCCTCGTGCTCGAGGCGGCCCGCGCGCTCGGCCACGACGTGACCGTCGTCGCCGTCCGCGAGGAGGCGGACCCGGCGCTCGAGACGGCCGCGGCGCGGCTCGGGGGCGCCGACCTGCACTGGGTGTCCCTCGGACACCTCGGCACCTGCCTGGCGATCCTGCGGGCCGCGGGCGTCGGCGAAGCGATCATGGCCGGGCAGGTCAAGCACACCAAGCTGTTCTCGGGGGTGATGCCCGACCTCACCCTGCTCAAGGTGCTCGGCCGGCTTCGCTCGAAGAACACCGACGCGCTGATCTCGGCGGTCGCCGACGTGATGGCCGAGCAGGGTATCGAACTGCTCGACTCCACCGCGTTCCTGCAGCCCCTGCTCGCCCGCGCGGGCACCCTGACCCGGCGCGCGCCGACCGACGCAGAACGGCGCGACCTCGAGTTCGGGTACCGGATGGCCGACGCGATCGCCAGCCTCGACGTCGGTCAGACCGTCGTCGTCAAGGACAGCGCCGTCGTCGCCGTGGAAGCCATGGAGGGCACCGACGCCGTCATCGAGCGCGGCGGGCGCCTCGGCGGGCCGGGCACCCGGGTCGTGAAGGTGGCCAAGCCGAACCAGGACATGCGGTTCGACGTGCCGGTCGTCGGCCCGCCCACCATCGAGGCCATGCGACGGGCCGGCGCCACTGCGCTGTCGGTGGATGCCGGCCGGACGCTCGTCTTCGACAGCGCCGCGTTCGCGGCGGCGGCCGACGAGGCGGGCATCGCCGTGGTCGGGAGAGAGACGTGACCGACCAGAGGCCGGAGACCGGAGGCCGGGGATCGCGAGGCCACACGCCAGAGACCGGTGCGCCGCTGCGCGTCGCCGTCATCGGCGCGGGCCACCTGGGGCGGCATCATGCCCGAATCCTGTCGGCGTTGCCGGGCGCGCGGCTGGTCGCGGTGGCCGACCTGATCCGTGCGCGCGCCGAGGCGGCAGCGGCGAACGCCGGCGCGCGTGCGGTGACGGACTTCCGGTCGATCCTCGATGACGTGGACGCGGTGACCGTCGCGGTGCCGACCGTGTCGCACCTCGAGGTCGCCCGGCCGTTTCTCGAACGCGGCGTGGGCGTGCTGGTGGAGAAGCCCATGGCCGCCTCGGTCGCCGAGGCCGATGCGCTCGCGCAGGCGGCGGCCGCTTCGGGCGCTGTACTCGCCGTCGGGCACACCGAGCGCTTCAACCCGGCCGTCCAGTCGATCGCGCCGCTCGTCACCACGCCGCGGTTCGTCGAAGTCCACCGGCTCGGCGCCTTCCCCGACCGCAGCCTCGACATCGACGTCGTGTTCGACCTGATGATCCACGACCTCGACGTGATCCTGTCGATCGTGCGATCGGACCTGACGTCGGTGGACGCCGTCGGCGTAGCGGTGCTGAGCGACCGCGTCGACATCGCCAACGCCAGGCTGCGGTTCGAGTCCGGCTGCGTGGCGAACGTCACGGCGAGCCGGATCAGTCGCGATCGCGTACGCAAGCTCCGGTTCTTCCAGCCGGACATGTACATCTCGGTCGATTACGCCGAGCAGGAGGTCGAGGCCTGGCGTCTCGTGCGGAAGGATGGTGAGCGGCCGGCTATCGAGGGGGGCCGGTTGCCGGTGGAACGGCAGGAGCCGCTCGCGCTCGAGATGACGGATTTCGTTCGAGCGGTGCGCGACCGGGGTCGACCGCTGGTGAGCGGCGAGGACGGCCGCCGCGCGCTCGCGGTGGCGGAGCGGATCAACGAGCAGATGACGACGGGGTAGTGTGCGGCTCCCGGCTTGCGGCGTTTGGTAGTACCCGCACGACAGGCGTCAGTCCCGCACGACAAGCGTCCGGTCCGCACGACAAGCGTCCGGTCCGCACGACAGGCGTCCGGTCCGCACGACAGGCGTCCGGTCCGCACGACAAGCGTCAGGCCGAAGGACATGTACTCAGATCTAAACGACTTCCTGTCCACTCTCGAGCAGCAACGCGAGCTGGCACGCATCCAGGAGCCGGTCAGTCCCGACCTCGAGATCGCGGCCGTGACCGATCGCGTCTCGAAGTCGCCGGGCGGTGGACCGGCGCTGCTCTTCGAGCGGCCTACCGGCTTCGACATCCCCGTGGCGAGCAACATCTTCGGGTCGATGAAGCGCATGTGCCTCGCCCTGGGCGTCGGGTCGCTCGACGAGATCGCGGGGAGGATCGAGGATCTCACGACGCCGAGAATGCCGTCGGGGTTGCTCGACGTGATGAAGATGCTGCCGATGGTGGGGCTGCTGCGCGACCTGGTGCCGCGCGTCCTCAGAGACGGTGCGTGCCAGGAGGTCGTCGAACGAGACGGCTCGCTCGACGCGCTCCCGATCCTCCGCTGCTGGCCGGACGACGGCGGCCGCTACATCACGTTTCCGTTCGTTGTCACGAAGGACCCCGAAACCGGCATGCGCAACATCGGCACGTACCGGATGCAGGTGTTCGACGGCCGCACGACCGGCATGCACTGGCAGCAGCACAAGGGGGGCGCGCAGCACTACCGGGTCGCGGAGCGGCTCGGGCGGCGCCTCGAGGTGGCGGTTGCCATCGGGCCCGACCCGGCGCTGGCCTACGCCGCCACGGCGCCGATGCCCGAGGGACTCGACGAGCTGCTGCTCGCCGCGTTTCTGCGCCGCGAGCGGGTCGATCTGGTCAAGTGCGTGACGGTCGACCTCGACGTGCCCGCGAACGCGCAGATCGTGCTCGAAGGCTACGTGGAGCCCGGAGAGCGACGCCGCGAGGGCCCGTTCGGCGACCATACGGGGTTCTACTCGCTCGCCGACGACTTCCCGGTCTTTCACGTGACGTGCATCACGAGGCGCAAGCGGCCGGTGTACCTCACGACGGTCGTCGGCGTCCCACCGCAGGAGGACTATTACCTCGGGATGGCGAGCGGGCGGATCTTCCTGCCGCTCATCAGGAAGACGCTGCCCGAGATCGTCGACATGCATTTCCCGGCCGCCGGCATCTTCCACAACCTGGTGCTCGTCTCGATCGACAAGCGGTACCCCGGGCACGCGCGCAAGATCATGAACGCGTTCTGGGGGCTCGGCCAGCTCATGTTCTCGAAGGTCATCGTGGTCGTGGACCGCGACGTCGACGTTCACGACGAGGCGGAGGTGGCCTGGATCGTCGGCACGCACATGGACCCGTCGCGCGATATCGAGGTCGTCCGGGGACCGATGGACGACCTCGAGAACGCCTCCGACCTGCCGGCCTTCGGCGGCAAGATGGGGATCGACGCCACACGCAAATGGCCGTCGGAGGGGTTCACGCGCCCGTGGCCTGCGCGGGTCCGGACGACGGCGGAGGCCGGGCGGCGGGCGGCGGAGATCTGGGCACGCATCAGCCGGGGCTGGACGCCGGGTGCGGGGGGACGGCGCGGATGAGCGGGACACTCGAGGGCATCGCGGCGCGCGTGGAGGCGGGTGAGCGCCTCGGCGAACGCGACGCAGCCGCGCTGCTCGCGAGCCACGATCTGGTCTCGATCGGCATGCTGGCGGACGAGCACCGGCGCCGCCGTCACGGCCGCCGCGTCACCTTCGTGCGCGTTGCCGAGATCCGGGCCGGCGAGGTGCCCCCGGCCGACGGCCCGCTGCCGGGCGCGGCGCGGGAGGTGCGGCTCACCGGCCAGCCCGCCGGGGTGGCGGCGGCGGTTGCGGCCGTCCGCGACGCGTCGGCGTTCGCCGGCGGCATTCCGCTGACCGGGTTTTCGCTCGCCGATCTGGTGCCGCTCGCCGCGCGCGACAGGATCTCGCTCACCGAGCTGGCCCGCCAGCTTCGCGACGCCGGGCTCCAGGCCCTGGCGGAGGTGCCGGTGGACCTCGCCGGCGTCGAGCACGCGATCGACGACGCCCGTGCGGGCGGCCTGCGCGTGCTTCGGCTGATCGTGCCCCGGGTCGACGCCGGCGCGCGGCTGGACAGCCTCCGCCGGGCCGAGGCGATTCAGCGTGCGGTCGGCGGCCTTCGCGCGTTCGTGCCGCTGGCGGCGACGGTCGATCCCGCCACGCCCTCGACCGGCTACGACGACGTGAAGCAGGTTGCGCTGGCGCGTCTGCTGGTCGACAATATCGAGTCGATCCAGGTGGACTGGCGCGCATACGGGCCGAAGCTGGCGCAGGTCGCGCTGACGTTCGGCGCCGACGACGTGGACGGCGTGACGGCCGTGGACACGCGTGACTCGGGCACCCGCCGCGCGCCCGCCGAGGAGATTCACCGGAACATCCGCGCGGCGTCGCTCGACGCGATCGAGCGGGACGGTCTGTTCACGTTCGTCGAGGCATGACCCCGGTACGGCTCGGCGCCGTCGCGTATCTGAATGCCCGGCCGCTCGTCGAGGGGCTGGACCGCGACCCTGGCCGGTTCGCCGTCCGGTTCGACGCGCCGGCGCGCTGCGCGGCGCTCCTGCACGCCGGCGAGATCGACGTCGGCCTGATCCCGTCGATCGAGTATCTGCGCGGGGCCGACTACCGGATCGTGCCGGGCGTGTCGCTGGCGTCGAACGGGCCGGTCGCGTCGGTCGCGCTCTTCACGTCGCGTCCGCTCGGCGGCGTGCGGACGATCGCGACCGATACGAGCTCGCGTACGTCGGTTGCGCTGCTGCACGTGCTGTGCGCCCGGAGCTTCGGCATCGCGCCGCGCATCGAGGCGATGGCGCCCGATCTGGAGACGATGCTGGCGCGCGCCGATGCCGCGCTGCTCATCGGCGACCCCGCGCTCTACCTGGATCACCAGGGGCGCGGACTCGAGAAGATCGACCTCGGCCAGTCCTGGACGACGCTGACCGGCCTGCCGTTCGTCTGGGCGTTCTGGGTCGGGCGCCGACACGCGATCGACGCCGCCGGCGTCGCGGCGCTCCAGGCGGCCAAGGCGGCCGGCGTGGCGGCGTCGGACGCCATCGCCGACGCCTACTGCGGTCCCGAGCGCGCGGCGATCGGCCGGTGCTACCTGCGGGAGAGCATGAGGTACGGCCTGGGCCCGGATGAGCGGGCCGGCCTCGAGCGTTTCTACGAGCTGGCCGTGGCCGAGGGCCTCGTGGACGCCGGGGGACGCGCCCGCGGCGCCCCGCCAACCTCGCTGCACTTTTTCTGACGATGTCGATGGACCGACTCGCGCGAAAGATCGACGACGGCGATCGGCTCACCGCCGAGGAGGCGGTGCGGTTGTACCGGGAGGCGCCGACCGCCTTTCTGGGCCAGCTGGCGGATCGCGTGCGCGCGCGCCGGCATCCCGGCCGGGTCGTCACCTACATCATCGATCGCAACGTCAACTACACGAACGTCTGCGTGGCGCGCTGCAATTTCTGCGCGTTCTACCGGCCGGTCGGATCGGCCGAGGGCTACGTGCTCGGCTTCGACGAGATCGCCCGGAAGATCGACGAGACGATCGAGCTCGGCGGCGGTCAGCTCCTCCTGCAGGGGGGGCACAATCCCGACCTGCCGATCGAGTGGTACGAGGATCTGTTCCGCGAAGTCAAGTCGCGCTACCCGGGATTCCGCCTGCACGCATTGTCGCCGCCCGAGGTCGTGCACATCTCGCGGCTGTCCCAGCTGTCCGTCCAGACGGTCATCGAGCGGATGGTGGCGGCGGGCCTCGACAGCATTCCGGGCGGCGGCGCCGAGATCCTGGTGGACCGCGTCCGCCGCCTCCTCAACTGCCACACGAAGGCGACCTCCGACGAGTGGATCGGCGTGATGCGCCGCGCGCACCACGCGGGCCTGCGCACGACCGCCACGATGATGTACGGGAGCGTCGAAACGCCCGAGGAGCGGGTCGAGCACCTGCTGCGGCTTCGCGCGCTCCAGGACGAGACCGGCGGCTTCACGGCGTTCATCACCTGGAGCTATCAGCCCGAGCACACCGAGCTCGGGGGCGTCGAGGCGACCGGGGTCGAGTATCTGCGCACGCTGGCGCTGGCGCGGCTCGTGCTGGACAACGTCGAGAATCTGCAGGCCTCGTGGGTCACCCAGGGCGGCAAGGTCGGGCAACTCAGCCTGGCGTACGGCGCCAACGACATGGGCAGCGTGATGATCGAGGAGAACGTCGTGCGGGCCGCGGGCGCGAGCTACTGCATGGACGAGGTCGAGATCGTCCGCCACATCGAGAACGCGGGCTTCATCGCGAAGCGGCGGAACATGCACTACGAGATCCTCGGCGACCCGATCTTTCGGGAGCGCGCCGTGCCTCGCCTGCACTCGCTCGCCGTGGCGCGCGGAGAGGGGGACGACAGCCGGCCGCCGGAGATCGATCGCTACCCGGCGCGCAGCGCCGGCGAGAAGGCGCGCCGCGGCTAGACAGGCCGTCAGCCTGGCACCCCGGCGCGACATCCATGCCCGATCCGCGTCCTGACGCCGAGCGGCTCTACCACGCGGCCTGGGTCCTGCCCGTTGCGTCGCCCCCGATCCGCGGCGGGTGGGTGGCCGTCCGGGACGGCCGCGTCGCAGCCGTCGGCTCCGGCGATCCGCTGGGGGGCAGCGGCCGGCACGCGACCGATCTGGGCGACGTGGCGGTGCTGCCCGGCCTCGTCAACGCGCACACGCACCTGGAGCTCTCGGCGCTGCGCGGGCGCGTCGCCCCCGCGGCGACGATGCCCGTCTGGGTCTGCGATATGCTCGCGGCGCGCGGCCTCGATCCGCCGTCGGTCGAGCCGATCCTGGCGGCGATCGGCGAGGCGCACGCGAGCGGCACCGCGCTGGTCGGCGACATCGGCAACTCGCTGGCGACGATCGGCCCCCTGGCCGAGAGCCCTGTGTCGGCCGTCGTGTTCCACGAACTGCTCGGCTTCAACCTCGCCGACCCCGTCGGCGCGGTCGCCGCCGCCGCCGCCGCGATCGCCCGCGCGCCGGCGACCGACCGGGTGCGCGTCAGCCTGGCGGTCCACGCGCCGTACTCCTGCTCGCCCGGCTTGATCCGCGCGGTGCGAGACTGGCTCGACCGCGAGGCGTCACGGCCGACGAGCGTGCACCTGGGGGAATCTCCGGAAGAGCTGCAGTTTCTGCGGGACGGCACGGGACCGTGGCGCGACCTGCTCGGCGCCCTGCGCGCCTGGAACGCGGACTGGAATCCGCCCGGAACGGATCCGGTGTCCTATCTCGAGGGTCTCCGCTTCCTCGACGACCGCGTGCTGGCCGTGCACGGGGTGCACTTGGGCGACGCGGCGCTCGATCGGCTGGCCGCCCGGGGCGCGACGCTGGTCACCTGTCCCCGCAGCAATCAGTGGGTCGGAGTCGGCGCCCCGCCCGTGACGCGCTTCTACCGCGCCGGCGTGCGCGTGGCCATCGGCACCGACAGCCTCGCGAGCGTGCCGGACCTCAACCTGTTCGCCGAGCTGGCGGCGGTCCGCCAGCTGGCGCCGGAGGTGCCGGCCCGCCTGCTGCTGTCGAGCGCCACGCGCGGGGGCGCCGAGGCCCTGGGTTTTGGGGCCGAGCTGGGCGCGATCGAACCGGGCAAGCGGGCGGCCCTTATCGCCGTGCGGATTCCCGCCGGCGTCGCGGATGTGGAAGAATACCTGCTGACCGGCATCCGCCCGTCGGCGGTGCGGTGGTTGCCGGCCTGAACGGCCATGCTCTCGCGCATTCGCACCTACGGATCGTTCGTGCGGTTCAGCCACTCGGTGTTCGCGCTGCCGTTTGCGCTCATCGGTGCGCTGCTGGCGGCGCGGCAGACGCCGATGACGGTCGGACGTCTCGTCTGGATCGTGGTGGCGATGGTCGCGGCGCGCAGCGCGGCGATGGGCTTCAACCGGATCGCGGACGCGCGCCACGACGCGTTGAACCCGCGCACCGCGGGGCGCGAGCTGCCGCGCGGCGCGATGACGCGGGCCGAGGCACGGATCTTCGTGGGGCTGTCGTCCGCCGCGTTCGTGTTCGCGGCGTACAGGCTCGGGCCCATCTGCTTCGTGCTGTCGCCCGCGGCGCTCGCCATCGTCTTCTGGTACTCGCTCGCGAAGCGGTATACGGCGTACACCCAGCTCTTCCTGGGCCTGGCGATGGCGGTCGCGCCCGTCGGGGGCTGGCTGGCGGCCGGCGGGCGGGGCGGATGGGAGCCGTGGCTGCTCGGGCTCGCGGTCGCCACGTGGGTGGCCGGGTTCGACGTGCTCTACGCGTGTCAGGACCTCGCCTTCGACCGGGCACACGGCCTGCGGTCGATGCCCGTGCGGTTCGGCGTGCCGGGGTCGCTCTGGATCTCGCGCGGGATGCACATCGTAACGGTCGTCGCGCTGGCGGCGCTCGCGTGGGTCACGCCGCTCGGGCCGCTCTACCTGGGCGGGGTCAGTCTCGTCGCGATGCTCCTCGCGTACGAACAGTCGCTCGTCCGCGCCGACGACCTGTCGCAGGTCAAGCGCGCCTTCGACCTCAACGGCTGGGTGGGCCTGCTCTATCTGGGGACCACGGCGGTGGCGGTCTATGCCGGCTGAGCGGATGGGCACGTTCGCGGTCGGCGTGACCGGCGCCAGCGGGGCGATCTACGCCGTCCGCACGATCGCGGCGCTGCTCGAGCGCGGTTGCCACCTCGAGATCGTCGTCACGGATTTCGGCCGGCGACTGCTGCGCGACGAGCTCGGCGACGAGGCGTCCGTCGACCGCCTGGCGGACTACCTGGCCAACCGCTACGGCGACGCGGTCCGGGCCGGGTCGTTCGTGGTCCACAGCAACCGGGATCTCGGCGCGTCGATCGCGAGCGGCAGCCATCGGTGCGACGGCATGGTCGTCGTGCCGTGCTCGATGAAGACGCTGGCGGGCATCGCGCACGGGCTGTCGCGCAGCCTCGTCGAGCGCGCGGCGGACGTGATGCTCAAGGAGCAGCGCCCGCTCGTCATCGTCCCGCGCGAGACGCCCATGAGCCTGCCGCAGCTCCGCAACCTGGTGCTCTGTGCCGAGGCCGGCGCGCGCGTGCTCCCTGCGATGCCGGCGTTCTATCAGGGGCCGCGGACGCTGGACGACCTGGGCGACTTCATGGCCGGGAAGATCCTCGGTGCGCTCGGGGTCGACCACGATCTCTATCGGGCGTGGAAGGGGTAGCCCGCGCCCCGTGTCCACCGCCCCCAACAAGGATCCGGCCCGCATCGCGCGCATGTTCGATGCGATCTCGCCGCGCTACGACCTCCTGAACCACCTGCTGAGCGCCGGCCTCGATCGGCGCTGGCGCGCCCGGGCCATCCGGGCGCTCGAGCTCACGGGACACGAGCACGTCCTCGACCTCTGCACCGGCACCGCGGATCTGGCGATTGCCGCCACGACGGCCCGCGGCGGTCAGGCCGCGCGCGTCACCGGCGTGGATTTCGCAGGCGCGATGCTGGGTCTGGGCCTGCGCAAGACGCGACGCCGCGGGCTCGACGGGCGAATCGCGCTCGTGCGCGGCGACGCGACGGCGATTCCTCTGCCGGACGCGTCGGCCGACGCGGCGACGATGGCGTTCGGCATCCGCAACGTGGAAGCGCCGCAGCGGGCCGCCGCCGAGCTCAGGCGCGTGCTGCGCCCCGGCGGACGCCTGGCCATCCTCGAGTTCGGCGTGCCGAGCCTCCCTGGCGTGCGCCAGCTCTATCTTTGGTATTTCCGCCGGCTGCTTCCGGCGATCGGTGGCCTGATCTCCCGGCACGGCGACGCCTATGCCTACCTGCCGGAGTCGGTGGGCGCGTTTCCGGAGCCGGAGGCGTTCCGCACGCTGCTCGCCGGCGCCGGGTTCAGCGGGATCACCGCCCGTCCGCTCACCTTCGGGATCGTCTACCTGTACCTTGCCACGCGCCCGGCCTGAAGGCCTCTCGGAAAATAGGGTCAGACCCTATTTCCACCGAGGCGGACTTGGGAAATCGCGGAAATAGGGTCTGACCCTATTTTCTAGCCGTCCGGGGGCTCGTGGGCGGGCTCGATGTGGACGAGCACGTCGGCGATCTCGGGCACCTCCTGCCTGACCTGGCGGCGGACGCGCTCGGCGATGTCGTGCGCGTCGACGACGGGCATGTCGGGATCGACCTCGAGGTGCAGGTCCACGTGGTAGCGCAGGCCCGTCTTGCGCGCCCAGCACTTCTCGACGCCGCGCACGCCCGGCACCCGGTAACTCGCGGACCGGATCGCGCGGATGAGGTCGGCCGGCGGCATGGTGTCCATCAGCTCGAGCGCCGTGTTGCGGACCACGCTGAAGCCGGTTGCGACGACGATGAGGCCGATGGCGAACCCGCCGAAGTGATCGGCGGCCAGGAACCGCTCGGCGTCGTAGAGCGTCAGTCCTAGTCCGACCAGCGCCGCGGCCGCCGACAGGATGTCCACGGTGTCGTTCCAGGCGTCGGCGACGAGCGCGGCGCTGCCGACGCGTCCTCCGACCCGGAACTTGACCGCCATGAGCACGCTCTTGACCGCTCCCGCGACGAGGAGAGGCACGATGGCCACCGCCGCCGGGGGTGGGTGCACGTCCTGGAAGTCTCGAAGGGACTGGGTCGCGATCCCGACGCCGGTGAGGATCAGCATCACGCCCAGGAGGAGGCCGGTGACGATCTCCGCGCGGCCATGTCCGTAAGGGTGCTCGCGATCCGGCGGGCGGGCCGCGATGAGCAGGCCGCCGTACACGAGCAGCGCCGCCACCGCGTCGGCGCCGAACTCCACGCCCGCCGCGACCGCGGAGCGCGAGCCGGCGGTTGCGCCGATGCCGACGTTGGCGAGCGAGAGCACGATGTTCGCGCTCACGCTGCCGAGAGCGATCCGCCGCGCGATATCGAGGGCGCGGGCCGCGTCGCGTCGGGCGGGTGGGGAAGGCGTCATCACTGATCTCGCGTGGGGCTCCGCCCCACACCCCGGCTCGGTCGCTCGCGGGGCCCATCGCCCCGCGCCGCTCCCTCGCGGGCCGCGCGGTGCGCGGCCTCGCCGTGCTTGCGAGGAAGTGACTGGTTCGTACACATTCCGGCGAGCAAGCACGGCTGGCCCGCGTCGTGCGCGAGCGCGCTCGATCCTCGGTCGGCCGGCGTGCCGTCGTCAAGCCCGAAGGCGCTCGGACGGGACGATGCGGACCAGGAGCCCTCCTTTTGCGTCTTACGCCTGAGGACCCGCGAGCGCCTGCCACGCATCTGGCCCGGCGGAGAGGACTGCGCGTCGTCGTCCCGCGGTGCTATAATCAATGTAAGTTCCTGATGTACCTCAAGTTCGACGATTCACACCCTGAGACACCGACCCTCGACCGCGCCATCTCCGCTCGAGAGGGCATCCTGCTGTCGATGGTCCTGCACGTGCTCGGGGTCCTGCTGATCCTGTTCGCGCCCCAGATCCCGTTCGTGCGGTCCGCAATCGCGCAGGCCGAGGCCGCCCGCCAGGCGGCTATCGAGGCGCAGCTCCAGCAGCAGCGCGAAGGGGAGCAAGCGCGCTTCGTCTTCGTGCAGCCGCGGGTCGATCTCGAAGCGCTGCGGCCGCCGCCGCGCGCGGAGCTGTCCGACAAGGACCGCGTGGCGCAGGCGCCCGAGCGCGTGGAGAACCCGACCAACCCGCTGCCGTTCGCGCGGGGCAACTCGGCGGAGCGCGTGGAAGGGATCCCGGAACCCCGCAACACCGACCGTCGCACGCCAGCCGAAGAGGCGGAGTCGGCGAGCGCGGCGGCCGGGGCCGGCGAGTCCGGCGCGAAGGCCGGCCGCGACGCCGCGCGGCCGGTCGATCGTGGCCGTCCGGTGCCGCCGCCCGGCGCGGGCGCGGCGGACGGCACGCGCGGGCGCGGGCTGGCGGGCGCGATCGGCGAAGCGCTCCGGAACATCGAGAAGTACGTGCCCGAGAGCTTCAACAACCCGCAGGGGGGCGTCCAGGACTTCGGCTCGACGATCCAGTTCGACACCAAAGGTGTCGAGTTCGGGCCCTGGATCCGCCGCTTCGTCGCGCAGGTGAAGCGCAACTGGTTCATTCCGTACGCCGCGATGTCGATGCGGGGCCACGTGGTCCTGACCTTTTACGTGCATCGCGACGGGAGCATCACCGATCTCACGGTGGTCCAGTCCTCGTCGGTCGACGCGTTCACCAACGCCGCCTACAACGCGCTCGCGGCGTCCAATCCCACGCAGCCGCTGCCGCCGGAGTACCCCGCCGACAAGGCGTTCTTCACGGTGATCTTCTATTACAACGAGTCGCCGGGAGGCGGCGGGTAGGGTCATCGGGCCGAGAAGCGCGGCTCGTCGCGAGTCCCGGGCCCCGGGTTCTGCTATGCTGCCGACGCGTGTGCAACAGCGGGGCCTGCTGCTCGTCGCCGGGCTCCTGGCGCTGCTCGCGTTCGCGCGCCTGTGCGGGTCCTGAGTCCGCCGTCAGATCACCATGCCGGTGCTCATCGCCATTCTCGGCCCGACCGCGAGCGGGAAGAGCGCGCTCGGAATTGCCGTCGCCCGGACGTTCGGCGGCGAGGTCGTGAGCTGCGACTCGACCGCGGTCTACCGCGGCTTCGACATCGGCACCGACAAGGTGCCCGCCGCCGAGCGGCAGGCCATGCCGCACCACATGGTCGACGTGGTCGGGCCCACCGAGGCGTACTCGGCGGCGGCGTACGCGCGTGACGCCGAGGCGGTCATTCGCGACATCACAGCCCGCGGCCGGCTGCCGGTGCTGGTCGGTGGAACCGGGTTCTACTACCGCGCCCTCACGCGGGGACTGTTTCCGGGACCGGGGCGCGACTCGACGCTGCGCGACCGGCTCGTCCGGGTCTCGGCCCGGCGTGGTGTCGAGCGGCTGCATCGCTGGCTCGCGCGGGTCGATCCGCCGTCGGCCCGGCGGATCCAGCCGCGCGACGAGAAGCGCCTCGTGCGCGCCCTCGAGGTGTACTGCCTCACCGGCCGGCCGCTGACGGAGCATTTCGCCGCGACGCGCGCGCCGCTGTCCGACTACGACATCGTCGGGGTTGGCCTCCGGCTGCCGGCCGAGGAGACGGCCGAGCGGGTAGCCCGGCGCGTCGACGCCCAGTTCGCGCGCGGCATTGCGGACGAGGTCCGGGCGCTGCTGGGCCGCGGGATTCCCGACACGGCGCACCCGTTCAGCGGCCTCGTTTACCGGCAGGTGCTCGAGATGCTGGCGGGCGTGCGCGGCGAGGCGGAGACGCGCGAGCTCATCGTGCGCGAGAACCGGCGGTACGCCCGGCGGCAGTTGATCTGGTTCCGCAAAGAGCCTAATCTACGGTGGATTCAAGGCGCGGGTGAGCGTCCGGCGACGCGCGAGGCGGCCGAGCGGATTCTCATCGATTGCGGCATCCGACCGGTTGCGCCGGTCGTCTGAGCCTCCGGCCTTGCCATTGTCATCCCGTGCGAACCGCGTCATCGTCATCGTGCTCGACAGCGTCGGCGCCGGCGAGCTGCCCGACGCGGCGGCGTACGGCGACGCGGGCAGCGACACGCTCGGCAACGTCGCGCGTGCGGTCGGCCTGCGCATCCCGGCGCTCCGCCGGCTCGGGCTCGGCTGCGTTGCGGCGATCGGCGGCGAGCCGCCGCCCGCCCGGCCGGAGGCCGCCTACGGCCGCATGGCCGAAGCCTCCGCGGGCAAGGACTCGATCACCGGGCACTGGGAGCTCGTGGGGCTGGTGCTGGACCGCGCGTTCCCGGTGTTCCCGAACGGGTTCCCGCCCGAGCTGATGGCCGAGTTCGAGCGACGGATCGGCCGCGCCACGCTCGGCAACAAGACCGCGTCGGGCACGGCGATCATCGACGAGCTCGGACCGGAGCATCAGTGCACCGGCCGGCCGATCGTCTACACGTCGGCCGACAGCGTCTTCCAGATCACGGCGCACGAGGAGGTCATCCCCCTGCGGGAGTTGTACGACATGTGCACGACCGCCTACGCGCTCGTCGTCGACGGTCTCGGAGTGGGCCGGGTGATCGCGCGGCCGTTCATCGGCGCGCCGGGCGCGTACCGGCGCACGGCCAACCGCCGCGATTTCGCGATCCCGCCGCGCGGCGAGACGCTGCTCGACCGCATGAGCGGCGCCGGCTGGCCCGTCGTCGCGATTGGCAAGATCGACGATCTGTTCGCGGGCCGCGGCATCACGCGTGCGGAACACACGACGAGCGACGCCGACGGCATGGACCACGTGATGCGCGCGGTCGACGAGGTGGATCGCGGGCTCGTCATGGCGAATCTGGTCGACTTCGACAGTGTGTACGGCCATCGGAACGACCCGGCCGGGTACGCCGCGAACCTCGAGCGCTTCGACGCGCGTCTGGCGGCCCTGCTCCCGCGGCTCCGGCCCGCGGACCTGCTCGTCATCACAGCCGATCACGGCAATGACCCGACGACGCCGAGCACGGATCATTCGCGTGAGCACGTGCCCCTGCTGGTGACCGGCGCAGCCGTGGCGACGGGCCGGGACCTCGGTCTGCGCACGACGTTCGCGGACCTGGGCCAGACGATCGCGGAGCTGTTCGGCGTCGGGCCGCTGGCGTACGGCACCAGCTTCCTGCGGGAGATGTTCCCGCCGTCGGCGTGACCCGGCCGGTGGCCCGTGACAACATGACCAGCATCCGCCAAGATCTCGAGACGCGCGAGCGTCAGACGCTCGCGCCCCAGGCGGCGAAGAGCGCCGACACGCGCGGCCGGCTGCGGCCCGAGCCTGACGACCCGATCCGTCCGGCCTTTCAGCGCGATCGGGACCGCGTCATCCATAGCAAGGCCTTCCGCCGCTTGAAGCACAAGACGCAGGTGTTCTTCGCCCCGACGGGGGACCACTATCGGACGCGGCTGACGCATACGCTGGAAGTCTCCCAGATCGCGCGGAGCATCGCCAAGGTGATGCGGCTGCACGAGGAGCTGACCGAGGCGATCGCGCTCGGGCACGACCTCGGGCACACGCCGTTCGGTCACGCCGGCGAGCGTGTCCTTCAGCAGCTCGTGCCGGGCGGCTTCAACCACTACGAGCAGAGCCTGCGCATCGTGGACGTCCTCGAAAACGACGGCCGGGGGTTGAATCTCACCTGGGAGGTGCGCGACGGGATCGCCCGCCACTCGAAAGGGAAGCACGGTCTGCCGGTCAGCGCGGACCCGGCGTATCGCGCGAGCACGATCGAGGGGCAGATCGCCCGCGCCGCCGACATCATCGCCTACGTCAACCACGACATCGACGATGCGGTGCGCGCCGGGGTCCTGCGGCCGGAATCGATCCCCGCGGGCCCGGTCGAGGTGCTCGGCCGCACCCCGTCCGAGCGGATCGGGCGCATGGTCACCGACGTCGTGCTGCAGACGACCGAAGGGGGGTTGACCGAGGTCCGCATGAGCGAGTCCATCCTGCAGGCCACGCTCGAGCTGCGGCGCTTCCTGTTCCGGGCCGTGTACGAGAACGAGTTGGCCACGGCCGAGTTCCCCAAGGCGGCCGGCATTCTCGGGGGGCTCTGGGAGAAGGTCCGCGAGCGCCCCGAGCAGTTCCTCGACCCGCGGACGGTCGAACAGGAGGGGCTCGATGCCGCCGCCCGGGACTTCCTGGCGGGCATGACCGACCGTTACGCCGTGCGGCTCTACGAGCGGCTGTTCATTCCGGCGCCCTGGGTCGAGCTGGGCCGAAATTAGGCTCGCCGTAAGGCCTGCGTGCGGCGTGGGTTGCGGCGCCCGTGCTATACTCGGGGTTTCGTTACTCGCCGGCGGGCCCGGCCTCTTGGCGTATGTTGCTCGATCTCAGCGCGATCAGCGGCGGCTCGGTCCGTGTCGAGCGGCGCTACCCCGCCCCGGCCTTTGGGGGCGGGGAGGACTACACCGTGCGGGCCGAGGTGGCCCTGCGGTTCGACCTGCACCGGGACGCGACCCGCTATCATCTCGTCGGCGCGGTCGAGACCATGCTCGAGCTGGCGTGCAGCCGGTGCCTGACGCCGTTTCTGCTGCCCGTGGCCTGTGCGTTCGACCTGCGGTACCTGCCCCACGCCGAGAACACGGGCGAGGGCGAGCGCGAGGTAGAGGAGGACGATCTCTCCACCGCGTACTACCGTGACGACACGATCGACCTCGGGGACCTGGTCCGGGAGCAGATCGACCTCTCGCTGCCGATGAAGCCGCTGTGCCGGCCCGACTGCCGGGGCCTGTGCCCCGAGTGCGGCGCCAACCTGAACGCCGTGACGTGCGCGTGCGTGCCTCGCTGGGAGGACCCGCGGCTGGCGCCGCTCCGGGCCTTGCTGGACAACAGAAAGGACTGATCGAGACACCATGCCGAATCCCAAACGCCGACACTCCAAGTCCCGAACGGCCAAGCGGCGCACGCACGACGCGCTGAAGGCCGTGCCGATGAGCGAGTGCCCCCAGTGCCACGAGCGCAAGCCGCCGCACCAGGTCTGTCCGCACTGCGGTTTCTACCGCGGGCGGCAGGTCCGGGAGGTCGAGGAGATCTAGTCACCGGAGGCCGGAGGCCAGGGATCGGGGATCGGCTCGAACGGGGCTGGCGGCGCGCGGTCACGGCTTCGGGCGTCCATCCCCCGACCTCCGGCCTCCGATCCCTGATCCCCGATGATGCGCATCGCCATTGACGCGATGGGCGGCGACGTCGCGCCACGACTCGTCGTCGACGGCGCGCTCGCGGCCGCTCGCCACGTCCGGTGCGGCCTGCTGCTGGTCGGGCGGCGCGACGAGGTCGCGCGGGAGCTCGAGCGGCACGGCGATCTCGATGGTCTCGATCTGCAGATCGTCGACGCCCCCGACGTGATCGGGATGGCGGAGGCGCCGGCGGCGACGCTCCGGCGAAAGCCCAGGGCGTCAATCCGCGTCGCCGCCGATCTCGTCGCCTCCGGCGAAGCGGCCGCGCTGTTCAGCGCGGGCAACACGGGTGCGACCGTCGTGGCCGCGCACGCCGCGCTCGGGATGCTGCCGGCCGTCGACCGGCCCGCGCTCGCCACCACGATTCCCACGAGACGCCAGCCAGCGGTCCTGCTCGACGTCGGTGCGACCGTCGAGTGCCGTCCGAAGCATCTGGTGCAGTTCGCGGTCATGGGCAGCGTGTTCGCCAAGGTCGCGCTGGGTATCGATCGGCCCCGCGTCGGCCTGCTGTCGATCGGCGAGGAGGAGACGAAAGGGAACGACCTGACGCGCGAGGCTCATCGGTTGATCAAGGCCGCGTCTCTGCATTTCGTCGGCAACGTCGAGGCGCGCGACGCCTACTCGGGGGCCGTCGACGTCATCGTGTGCGACGGGTTCACGGGCAACGTCGTGCTGAAGGTGAGCGAGGGGCTCGTCGAGGCGATCGAGGCGATGCTCCGCGAGGAGCTGTCGAGCACGTTCTGGCGCCGGGTCGGCTACCTGCTGTCGCGCCGGGCGTTCCAGCGGTTCCGCACGCGGGTGGACTATTCCGAATACGGCGGCGCGCCCCTGATCGGCGTCGCCGGGTTGTGCATCGTCGGGCACGGCCGGTCCTCGGCGAAGGCCGTGCGGAACGCGGTGGCGCTGGCGGTGCGGTTCGCCGAGGCCGGGTTCGTGGACCGGGTGCGGCACGAGATCGAGGCCGTGTCGGTCGCGTGGGGGGAGGACCGGTGATCGCGTTTCTGTTCCCGGGTCAGGGGTCGCAGCGGGTCGGCATGGGCCGTGCGCTCGCCGACGCGTTTCCCGTGTGCCGCGAGACGTTCGCCGAGGCGGACGAGGCGCTCGGCGCGCCGCTCAGCCGGCTGTGCTTCGAAGGCCCGGCGGCGGAGCTGACGTTGACCGAGAACACGCAGCCGGCGATTCTCGCGGTGAGCACGGCCGTCGCGCGGCTGCTCGACGCGCGCGGCATCGCGCCGGCGTGGATGGCGGGGCACAGCCTGGGCGAGTATTCGGCCCACGTCGCGGCTGGCACCTTCGGGTTCGCCGACGCGCTGCGGATCGTGCGCCAGCGCGGCCGCTTCATGCAGGAGGCGGTGCCGGTCGGCCAGGGGGCGATGGCGGCGGTGCTCGGCGCGGACGAAGAGGTGGTCGCGCGCGCGTGCCGGGAGGCGGCCGAAGGCGAGGTGGTCAGCCCGGCGAACCTCAACGCGCCGGGCCAGGTGGTGATCGCGGGCACGGCCACCGCCGTGGCGCGCGCCGCGGAGCGCGTCAAGGCGCTGGGCGCCCGGCGCGTGGTGCCGCTGCCGGTGAGCGCCCCGTTCCACTGCGCGCTGATGCGGCCGGCCGAGGAGCGGCTGGCGCCGCACCTGCGCGGCCTGGCGACCCGCGATCCCCGGGTGCCGGTGGTGGCCAACGTGGACGCCGAGCCGAAGCGGGACGCGGCCTCGGCCATCGAGGCGCTCGTCCGCCAGGTCTCGGCCCCGGTGCGATGGGAGGCCGTGGTGAAGCGGCTTGCGTCGGAAGGCGTCCGCACGTATGTTGAGGTGGGCCCGGGCGCCGTCCTCGCCGGTCTGGTGAAGAAGATCGATCGCGGCGCGACGGCGGTGAGCGTGGAAGACGAGGCGGGTCTCGCCGCGCTCGAGGCGGCGCTGATATGATTGACCTGTCCGGCCGAGTGGCGCTGGTCACCGGCGCGTCGCGAGGCATCGGTCGCGCGACGGCGTTGGCGCTGGCCCGGCAGGGCGCGCGGGTCGTCGCCGCCGCGCGGGGCGATCACGCCGCGGCGGTCGCCGCCGACATCGAGGTGGCGGGCGGGCAGGCGCTGGCGGCGACGGTCGACGTCACCGACCCGGCCTCGATCGAGGCGATGGTGACGGCGGCGATGGAGCGGTTCGGGCGTGTCGACGTGCTCGTGAACAACGCCGGCATCACGCGCGACCGGTTCATGCTCCGCATGAAGCGGGAGGATTGGGACGCGGTCCTCGCCACGAACCTGACGGCCGCGTTCACCTGCGCGCAGGCGGTCCTGCGACTGATGATCAAGCAGCGCTCGGGTCGCATCATCACGATCAGCTCGGTGGTCGGACAGGCGGGCAACGCGGGCCAGGCCAACTACGCCGCCTCCAAGGCGGGACTGATCGGGTTGTCGAAGGCGCTGGCGCTCGAGGTGGCGTCGCGCGGCATCACGGTGAACGTCGTGGCGCCGGGTCTCATCGAGACCGACATGACGCGCGCGATCTCCGAGGGCACGCACGAGAGCTGGGCCGGGAAGATCCCGATCGGGCGGCTGGGCCGCCCCGAGGACGTGGCCGACGCGGTGTGCTTTCTGGCGTCGGACGAGGCGTCGTATATTACTGGGCAGGTACTCGCCGTCAACGGTGGCATGTACACGTAGGAGGGGCTGAATGGGCGTCGCCGACAAAGTCAAGAGCATCATCGTGGAGCAGCTGGGCGTGGATGAAGAGGAAGTGACGCCGGACGCCTCCTTCGTCGACGACTTGGGTGCCGACTCGCTCGACACCGTCGAGCTGGTCATGGCGTTCGAGGAGGAGTTCGGCATCGAGATCCCGGACGAGGATGCCGAGAAGATCACGCGCGTCAAGGAAGCGATCGAGTACATCGACGCGCATGCCAAGTCGAAGAAGTAGCGGTGGGCGGGCCACGGTGGAGGACCGGTCGACGCGTCCCCGCGGGCCGCGCCCGGGAAGCGACAGTCCGGGATGTTCAGATCGAACGGAGGGGGTTTGCGCAGGCGAGTTGTCGTGACGGGCGTCGGGCTGGTCTCGCCCTTGGGCGTCGGGACCGAGGCCAACTGGACCGCCCTCTCGGAGGGGCGAAGCGGCATCGGGCCGATCACGCATTTTGATGCCGCGGAGTTCTCGGCGCGGATCGCCGGCGAGGTCAAGGGGTTCGACCCGCTGCAGTTCGTCGACAAGAAAGACGTCAAGAAGATGGACGTCTTCATCCAGTTCGCGATCGCGGCGTCGCAGTTCGCGATCGACGATGCGCGGCTCATGGTCACGCCCGAGATCGCGCCGCGCGTGGGCGTGTTCATCGCGTCCGGCATCGGCGGCTTCACCACCATCGAGCGGGAGCATCGCTCGCTCATCGAGGGCGGTCCCAGGCGGATCTCCCCGTTCTTCATTCCCGCCAGCATCATCAACCTCGCGGCCGGCCAGGTCTCGATCCGGTTCGGCGCACGCGGGCCCAACTCGGCGACCTGCACGGCCTGTTCGGCGTCGGCGCACGCGATCGGCGACGCCTGCGAGATCATCCGACGCGGTGCGGCCGACGTCATGATCGCGGGCGGATCCGAGGCGGCCATCACGCCGATGGGCGTTGGAGGCTTCGCCGCCATGCGCGCGCTCTCGACCCGCAACGACGAGCCGGCCCGCGCGAGCCGGCCGTTCGACCGCGACCGCGACGGCTTCGTGATGGGAGAGGGCGCCGGCGTCCTGATCCTCGAGGAGCTGGACTTCGCCCTCCGCCGCGACGCCACGATCTACGCGGAGCTGGTCGGCTACGGCATGTCGGCCGACGCGTTCCACATCACGGCCCCCTCCGAGGACGGCGACGGCGCCGTCCGCGTCATGCAGGCGACGCTCGCCGACGCCGGCGTGTCGCCGCACGAGGTGGACTACATCAACGCCCACGGCACCTCGACGCCCCACAACGACCGGCTCGAGACGCTGGCCATCAAGATTACCTTCGGCGACCACGCCCCGCGGTTGGCCATCTCGTCGAGCAAGTCCATGACCGGGCATCTGCTCGGCGCCGCCGGCGGGCTCGAGGCGGGCATCGCCGTGCTGGCGATCCGTCACCAGACGGCGCCGCCGACCATCAACCTCGACAACGCCGATTCCGAGTGCGACCTCGACTACGTGCCGAACCAGGCACGGGCGATGTCGATCACGCACGCGCTGTCGAACTCCTTCGGGTTCGGCGGGACCAACGGCGCGTTGTTGTTCAGGCGCTACGACGAGTAGACGCTGGCGCCGCACCCGGCGGCCGGCGGACGGAGTTGGTCGACCATGAAGATCGCGGTGTGTGTGAAGCAAGTGGTCTCCCGTGAATGGCAGCTCCGGGTGGCCGACTCCAAGACCTGGATCCGCGACCAGGACGCCAGCTACGAGCTCAACGAGCCCGACGCCTACGCCCTGGAAGAGGCCCTGCGCCTCAAGGAACAGCACGGCGGCGAGGTCATCGTCTGCTCGGCCGGGCCCGCGCGGGTGTCGCAGGTGATCCGCGAGGCGCTCGCCCGCGGCGCCGACCGGGCGCTCCACGTCGAAGACGACGCGCTCGCGGACGCGTCGGTCACGGCCACGGCCCTCGCCGCGGCGCTCGCCGGCGAGCAGTGCGACCTCGTGCTGACCGGGTTGCAGTCCGATGATGCCGGGTTCGGCCAGACGGGTGTCGTGCTGGCCGAGAAGCTCGGCCTGCCGCACGGCACCATCATCATGGACGTCCAGCTCGCCGACGGCGGGTTGCGCGTCAAACGCGAGCTGGAAGGGGGATGGTTCCAGTGGATCGCGATGCCGCTCCCCGCCGTGCTGACGATCCAGAGCGGCATCAACCAGCTGCGCTACGCGACCCTCAAGGGCATCATGGCGGCCAAGAAGAAGGAAGTGAAGAAAGTGGCGGCGCCGGCCCAGGAGCGGAAGCACGAGATCGTCAGCCTGTATTTCCCGGAGAAGTCCAAGACGACCCGGCTCATCGATGGCACCCCAGCCGACGCGGCCAAGGAGCTGGTGCGGCTGTTGAAGGAAGAGGCGCGGGTGATTTCGTGAGGAGGCCTTCTCCGTGCCCTCCGCGGTGAACCCTCCGCCGGCTCCTTGCCGACAGGTATTCCTATGATCCTCGTGATCGCCGAACATTCCGACGGCAAGCTCAACCGCGCGTCCTGGGAGGCCGTGGCCGCGGCCCAGCAGACAGGGGACCCGGTCACGATCGCTCTGCCTGGCGCGAACGTGACCGGGCTGGCGGCCGAGCTGGCGGCGGCCCAGGTCGAGGAGGTGATCGCGCTCCAGCACGAGGTCCTCGGCACCTACACCGCCGACGGCTACGTGCTCGCCCTCGAGGCGCTGCTGGCCGCCGAGGGGCCGTCGCACGTGTTCCTCGCCCATACCTACCAGACGCGCGACATGGCCCCCACGCTCGCCGCGCGCCTCGACCGGGCGCTCCTGACCGACTGCGTGGGAGTCAAGGGAGAGGGGGACGGCCGGCTCTTCGTGCGGCCGATGTTCCAGGGCAAGCTCTACGCCGATGTTCGCCCGCTCGGGCCAGGGCCGCACGTCGTGACGTTCCAGATTGGCGCGTACCGTGCCGACGCGGTGGTGAAGGGCGCGGCCGCGGCAGCCGTACGCCAGGTGGCGGCCGAGCTCGATCCCGCCGCGATCCGCCAGAAGCCGGAGGCCCCGTTCAAGGAAGCCAAGCAGGCCGTCGACCTGTCGCAGGCCGAGCGCATCGTGTCGGTCGGCCGCGGCATCAAGGGGCAGGAGCACCTGGCCGTGGCCGAGAAGCTAGCCGGCATCCTCGGCGCCGAGATGGCGGCGTCGCGGCCGATCTGCGACGCTGGCTGGCTGCCGATGGATCGTCAGATCGGCAGCTCCGGCCAGACGGTGGCGCCCAAGCTCTACGTGGCGCTGGGCATTTCCGGTGCGATCCAGCACCTCGTCGGCATGAAGGGGTCGAACGTCATCGTGGCGATTAACAAGGACCCCGACGCGCCGATCTTCGAGGTCGCCGACTACGGGATCGTGGGTGATCTCTTCGAGGTCGTGCCGGCGATCGTCGAGGCGCTCAACGGCTGACGGACGGGCTGGTCCCGATGTTCGAGACGCTCATCTTCTGGGGGCTCTGTCTCCTCTTCGCCGGCATCTTCGTGGCGCAGGTCGGCCGGCGGGTGTGGCTCGTCGCGCGCGCCCCGAACACCTTCTCGCTCGACGACCTCCCGTTTCGCGTCCGCCGCTTCCTGCGCGAGGTCATCCTGCAGAGCAAGACCATCGCTGAGCGGCCGGCCGCCGGCCTGGCCCATGCGTTCGTGTTCTGGGGCTTCCTCGCCTTCGCCCTCTACACCAGCACCGAGTTCCTCTACGGCCTGGGTCTCGCCGACGTGCGGCACGCGCCCTTCGTCCGCGCGTACGTCCTGTTGCTGGTGCCGTTCGCGATCGCCGTCCTCGTCGGCATCCTCTACCTGATGGTGCGCCGCGCCGTCTTCCGGCCGGTGGCGCTCGGCCCGACGGTCTCCATCGAGTCGATCGTCATCGCGGTCTTCATCGCCGCGCTGATGGTGACGTTTCTCCTCGGCCTGCGTCTCGAGGAGGGCACGCTCGGATCCCGGGTGAACTGGTGGGCGCACATGCTGATGATCCTGGCGTTTCTGGCGCTCATCCCCGCCTCGAAGCACCTCCATCTGGTGCTGGCGCCGGTCACCGTCTTCCTGAAGTCGCCCGTACTCGGCACGGTGCCCAACCTCGACTTCGAGAGGGAAGAGGTCGGGCTCGAGGCGCTCAAGGACCTGGGCAGCAAGCAGGTGCTCGATGCGTTCACCTGCGTCGAATGCGGCCGTTGCCAGGTGAACTGCCCCGCCTGGGAATCCGACAAGGCGCTCAACCCGAAGACGCTCATCCTGCAGAACCAGCGCGCCCTGCTCGACGGGCAGACGGACCGCCGGCTGGTCGAGGTCTACGACGCCGGTGTGCTCTGGCAGTGCACGACGTGCGGCGCGTGCGAGAACCAGTGCCCGGTGGGCATCGAGCACCTGCCGCTCATCATCGGCGCGCGACGCGGCCTGGTCTCGAACGGCGAGGCGCCGGATTACCTCGGCAACGTGTTCAACCATCTGGAACGGCGCGGGAATATCTGGGGCCTGACCTACGAGCAGAGGCAGAAGTTCGTCGAGTCGGCCGGTCTCGAGACGTTCGACCCGGCGAAGCACGAGTACTTGGTGTGGCTCGGCTGCGCCGGCGCGTTCGAGGCGGATTTCCAGAAGGCGCTCCGGTCGCTGTTCGAGATCCTGCAGGCGCGTGGCGTGACCTTCGGCGTCCTGGCGAAAGAACGGTGCACCGGGGACACGGCCAAACGGGCCGGCAACGAGTACGTGTTCCAGGAGCTCGCGGCGCAGAACATCGACGAGTTCCGGGCGAGTCGGGTGACGAAGATCGTCACGTCGTGCCCGCATTGCCTCAAGACCATCGGTGATGACTACCGCCGGTTCGGCTTCGAGGTGGACGTGGTGCACTCATCGGTGCTGGTGGCGCAGATCACGCGCGGTCTCGAGTCCCACGCCGCCGACGGCACGCCGGTCACGTTCCACGATCCCTGCTACCTCGGCCGCTACGCGGGCCACGTGGACGAGCCGCGCGAGCTGCTCGGCCGGTTCGGCGGGAGCCTGCGCGAACCCGAGCGCAACCGCACGAACCCGTTCTGCTGCGGGGCCGGCGGCGGCCTCCTCTTCGAGGAGAAGGAAGAGGGCACCCGCATCAGCGACGTTCGCTTCAGGCAGCTGCAGGCGACCGGCGCCGGCACGGTCGTGACGGCGTGCCCGTTCTGCTCGATCATGCTCAAGGGTTCGCAGGCGAGCGCGCAGGCGGAGACGGAGTTCGTGGATCTGATGACGTTCGTCAACGGGCGCCTCCAGCGGGCGACGGGCTCGTCGCCACCGCCGGGCGGCGCGTCGCCAGGGCCGTGAGCGACGTGCCCGACTGGCGGCGATCGCGCGTCAAGCGGCTCGAGATCGCGGGGATCGCCGCCGTGGGGTACCGCGCGATCGCAATCCTCGGCCGCACGCTGCGCTGGCGCGTCGAGGGCGTCGAGCGCCTGGAGCGTGTCATCGCGAGCGGCCGGCAGCCCATCATGGGCTTCTGGCACGGGCGCATCCTCGCCGCGACCTACTTCTTCCGCCGGCGCGGCATCGTCGTCATCACCAGCGAGAACTTCGACGGCGAGTGGATCGCGCGCATCATCGAACGCTTCGGGTACGGCACCGCACGCGGGTCCACGTCGCGCGGGGCGCGGAAGGCGCTGTTACAGCTCCGGCGGACGCTCGAGGCGGGGCGACCCGTGGGGTTCACGCTCGACGGCCCGCGGGGGCCGGCGCGGCAGGCGCAGCCCGGCGCCGTCTGGCTCGCCGGCGCCACCGGTCATCCGATCGTGCCGTTCCATCTCGAGGCCGCGCGGTACTGGTCGGCCAACAGCTGGGATCGCACGCAGGTCCCGAAGCCGTTCAGCCTGGTGGCGCTGGCCGTCGGCGAGCCCATCGAGGTGCCGCCAGAGGCCGACGAGGCGACCCTGGAAGGGAAGCGGCTGGATCTGGAGGCCGCGCTGGCGCGCCTGTCGCAGCGGGCGCTCGATCTGCTCCAGCCCGCGGACGCCCGAAGGCCGAAGCCTGAAGCCTGAAGTTTGAGATGCCCCTTCTCGTTCTGGCGTCGGAGCGGTTCGCGGAGCACATGACCCCGCCCGGGCATCCCGAGCGTTCCCAGCGCGCCGAGGTGATGGACGTCGTCGCGCGCGCCTGGTCGGCGCGCGGCGGCGCGCTCGAGGCCCCGGCGCCGGCCAGCCGGGAAGCGCTCGCACGCGCGCACGACGAGGGGTACCTCGATCAGATCGAGGGGCTGCGCGGGCGCTCGTCGATGCTCGACGCTGACACCTTCACGTCACCGGAGACGGTCGACGTCGCCCGGCTCGCGGCTGGCGCGGCCATTCGGGCGGCGGAGTACGCGCTCGACGGCCGTGGCCCCGCGTTCGCCCTCGTCCGCCCACCCGGCCACCACGCCGAGCGGGGGCGGGCGATGGGCTTCTGCGTGTACAACAACGTCGCCGTGGCGGCCGCCTATGCGCTCCACCGCGGCGCGTCGCGGGTGGCCGTGGTCGACATCGACGTGCACCACGGCAACGGCACACAGTGGGTCTTCTACGAGGATCCGCGGGTGCTGTACGTCTCGCTGCATCAGGACCCGTTCTACCCCGGCACCGGCGCGGCCGACGAGGTGGGCCGCGGCGCCGGGGCCGGCTTCACCGTGAACGTACCGCTCGCGGCGGGCGCCGACGATGCGGACTACCTGTTAGTCCAGGCGAGCCTCGTGACGCCGGTGGTCGAGGCGTTCGGACCGGATCTGCTGCTCGTCTCCGCCGGCTTCGACGCGCACGTCGAGGACCCGCTGGGCAGCATGAAGGTGACGACCGCCGGCTACGCCGCGCTCATCGGGCATCTGCGCGCGGTCGCCGATGCGCGGTGCCAGGGGCGGCTCGCGATCGTCACCGAGGGCGGCTACGACCTCGCGGCGCTGGCCGCCTGCAGCCAGGCCACCATCGACCTCCTGTCCGGCGACGCCGAGCCGCCGCCGCTGCCGGGTGCCGAGGCCGCGACCCGCGCCCGAGCCGCGCTGGGCGTCGTCCTCGACGCCCAGCGCCGCTTCTGGCCTGGGCTATAATTCGAGATTCCATCGCCGCCGGGACTCGGTACTCCCGCCTTCGCCAAGGCTACGGCGGGCTCGCCGAAGCTCGAAGAGCGAAGGCGGCGGGGCTCGGTACTCGGGGTGGGTTGAGCGCGAGCCGTTCTGTGGACTACAGACCTCAAGGCATCGAACAGAAGTGGCAGGCGCGCTGGCGTGAGCGTCGCGCGTTCGAGGTGTCGGCCGATCCGTCGAGGCCGAAGTTCTACTGCCTCGAGATGTTCGCCTATCCGTCGGGGCACGCGCACGTCGGTCACGTCCGCAACTACATGATCGGCGACGTCGTCGCGCGGCTGAAGCGCTTGCAGGGCTTCAACGTCCTGCACCCGTTCGGCTGGGACGCGTTCGGCCTGCCGGCCGAGAACGCCGCGATCAAACACGGGACGCACCCCGAGACGTGGACGCTCGACAACATCGCGCACATGAAGGGGCAGTTGCAGCGCCTGGGCATCAGCTACGCCTGGGCGCGCGAGATTGCGACGTGTCTCCCCGAGTACTATCACTGGAACCAGTGGCTGTTCATCCGGATGTTCGAGCGCGGGCTCGCGTACCGCCGGCGCTCGACGGTGAACTGGTGCTCGAGCTGCCTGACCGTGCTCGCCAACGAGCAGGTCGTCGACGGCGGCTGCTGGCGCTGCGCGACGCCCGTCACCACCCGCGAGCTCGAGCAGTGGTTCCTCCGCATCACCGCGTACGCCGACGAGCTGCTGTCGGCGATCGACGGCCTGACCGACTGGCCGGAGAAGGTCCTCACGATGCAGCGGAACTGGATCGGGCGCTCCGAGGGTGCCCGGGTCCGGTTCCCGGTCCTGCCGCCCGGCGGCGACGCGTCGCAGGCCGAGGCGGACGATGCGGTCGAGGTCTTCACGACGCGGATCGACACCATCTACGGCGCCACCTTCGTCCTGCTGGCACCGGAGCACCCGATCGTCACGCGGTTTGCCACCGAGAGCGCCGACGGCGCCGCGCTCCTCGACCGCGTCGGCCGGTTCCGCGCGCAGGACCGCATGGCGCGGCTGACGGGCGAGATCGAGAAAGAGGGGTTCGACACCGGGCGCACCGTGCTGAACCCCTTCACGCGGCAGCCGGTGCCGGTCTGGATCGCCAACTTCGTCCTGCCGGAGTACGGCACGGGCGCGGTCATGGCCGTGCCGGCGCACGACCAGCGGGACTTCGAGTTCGCGCGGAAGCAGGAGCTGCCGGTCAAGGTCGTCATCCAGCCGGAGGGCGCGCCGCTCGACGAGCGGACCATGAGCGCGGCGTACGCCGACGAGGGGCGGCTGGTGGATTCCGGTGAGTTTACGGGCCTGGACGCCGCCGTCGCGGTGCTGACGATGGCCGAGGCGGCCAACGCGCGTGGGCTCGGCGAGCGGACGGTGCAGTTCCGGCTGAAGGACTGGGGCATCTCGCGGCAGCGCTATTGGGGTACACCGATCCCGATGATCCACTGCGCCGCGTGCGGCATCGTGCCGGTGCCGGACGCGCAGCTGCCGGTCGAGCTGCCGCGGATCACGGAATTCAGCGGCCGCGGCGACTCGCCGCTCGCCCAGGTGCCCGCGTTCGTGAACGTCGCGTGTCCGAAGTGCGGCGCGCCCGCCCGGCGTGAGACCGACACGATGGACACGTTCGTGGACTCGTCCTGGTACTTCTATCGGTTCTGTGACCCGCACAACGATCGTCAGGCCTTCGATCCCGCCGCGGCCGGGTACTGGGCGCCGGTGGACTTCTACAGCGGGGGTGTCGAGCATGCTATCCTGCACCTGATCTACTCGCGGTTCTTCTGCCGGGTCTTCCGCGATCTCGGCATGGTGCGCCACGACGAGCCGTTCGCCCGGCTGCTGACGCAGGGCATGGTGCTCAAGGACGGCGCCGTCATGTCCAAGTCGAAGGGCAATGTCGTCGATCCGGACGACATGATCGGGCGGCACGGCGCCGATGCGCTCCGCCTGTACGTGATGTTCGTGGCGCCGCCCGAGAAAGAGATCGAGTGGACCGACGCCGGACTGGAGGGGAGCTTCCGGTTCCTGGCGCGCGTGTGGCGAGTGGTCGACCATCTGGTGCAACCGCTGGCGGCCGGAGACGCCGTCGCCCTGAACGGACCCCGGTTGACCGACGAGGAGCGGAAGGTCAGGCGGAAGACCCACGAGACCATCCGTCGCGTCGGCGAGGATCTGTACCCGACGGTGCACCTCAACACGGCCATCTCCGCTCTGATGGAGCTGGTAAACGAGCTGTACCTGTTCTGCGACGCCGTGGATCTGGGGCCGGGCTCGCGACGGTCCACGGCCGAGCCCGTGGCGGTGACGGCCCGCCCCGAGACGCTGGCCGTGATCCGCGAAGCGGTGGAGGCGCTCATCCTGATGCTGTCGCCGTTCGTCCCGCACATGGCCGAAGAGCTGTGGGAGCGGATCGGCCACGCGGAGGGCGTGGTGGCAGCCGGCTGGCCGTCGTTCGACGAGGCGGTCGCAAAGCCTGAGGAAATCGTCGTGCCGGTGCAGGTCAACGGCAAGCTGCGGGCACGCCTGACCGTGCCGGTCGATATCGACGAAGCGGGGCTAGAGCGGCGGGCGCTCGCCGATCCGGCCGTGCAGGCGCACACCGGCGGAAAGCGCGTCGTGAAGGTCGTCATTGTCCGTGGGAGGCTGGTCAATGTCGTCGTGGCATCGTAGAACGGGCGCGTGGGGCGCCGTCGCCGTGGTCGCCAGCCTGGCGGCCGTCCTCGGCTCGATGTCGTGCGGGTACTCGCTCGTCGGCCGGGGCTCGTTCCTGCCCGAGCACATCCGGACGATCGGCGTGCCCCTGTTCCTCAATCAGACGGCCATCTTCGAGGTGGAACAGCGGCTGACCGAGAGAATCCGGTCCGAGCTGATCGGCCGCGGCAGGTACCGGATCATCCCGGAGACGGCCACCGCCGACGCGGCGCTGCTCGGCACCATCACCTCGATTGCCATCGCACCCGCGAGCTTCACCCAGGACCGCCAGGCCACGCGCTACCAGTTCACGGTGACGGTGAGCGTCGAGTTCAGGGATCTGGTCAGCGACACGCTCATCTGGTCCAATCCCGCTTTGACGTTCCAGCAGGAGTACGAAGTGACGACCGGCGCCGACGCCCTCGATCCGAACGCGTTCTTCGGACAGAGCTCCAACGCCGTCGAGCGCCTGGCGCAGGACTTCGCGCGGACCGTCGTGAGCGCGATTCTCGAAGCGTTCTAGCCCGTCATGCGACTCGACACGAGAATCCCGTGCTTGTTCGCGGCCAGCCGCATGACGGGCCAGGCCGCGCGCGGCGCGGCCCGCGAGGGAGCGGCGCGGGGCGATGGGGCCCCCGCCCCTCGACAAGCTCGGGGCGCCCTGAGCCCGTCGAAGGGCGCGAGCGACCGAGCCGGCCGCCTCCGCCTGGCCGGCGAATCAGGCCAGGCTACGGCGAGCCTCGCCGAAGCTCGAAGAGCGAAGGCGGGGGTGTGGGGCGGAGCCCCACGGTAGAAGACGCTCGTGCCCGTCATCACCTCCGCGGTCGCCCGCAAGCAGGTCGCCGCCGGCACGCCCGCCCCCGTGTACCTGATCGTCGGCGACGACGAGCGGGACGTCGCCGATCTGTTGGAGATGTTCGCCACCCTGGTCGAGGAGTCGCTGCGGCCGTTCAACGTCGAGCGAATCCACGCGCCGGAACGGGGCGGCGATCCGGAGGCGCAGGCGGTACAGGCGGCCAGGGTGCTGCCGATGATGGCGCCCCGGCGCGTGGTGTTCTTGCTGCGCGCCGAACGCCTCCTCAAGCCGAAGGGGCGGCGCGCCGCCCGCCCCGACGAGGAGGACGAGGCGACGGAGGCCGCCGACGAGCGGACCAGCACGGGCGCCCTCGAGGCATACGTGCAGGCGCCCGAGCCGCTGACGACGCTGGTCATCGTCGCGGCCGATGTGAACAAGACGCTCAAGCCCGTGAAAGCGCTCTTCAAGCAGGCCGTGGTCGTCGAGTGCTGGGGGCTCAAGGACGGCCGTGAAGCCAGGAGCTGGGACCTGCCCGGCATCCAGCGCAAGGCCGAGGCCTGGTTGAGGCAGGCGGCGGCCGCCGCGCGGCGCCAGATCGAGCCGGACGCCGCGCGCCTGCTCGCCGAACGCGCGGGCGCGGACATGAGCCGGCTGCGCGGCGACTTCGAGCGACTCCAGCTCTTTGCCGGCGACCGGCGGATGACCCGCGCCGACGCCGAGGCGGTGATCGGGGCCGAGACCTCGCAGGATGCCTGGGCCGTCACCAACGCCGTCGAACGCGGTGACACGGCTGAGGCGCTCCGCCAGCTCGCCCTGCTGCTCGACGCCGGTGGTGTGCCCTACATGGTGCTCGGACAGCTCGCGTGGTTCGTGCGGGAGAAACTGCCGCGTGTGGACACCAGACGGGTGCCGGCAGCCGTGGCCGTGCTCTTCCGGACCGACCTCGACCTGAAATCGTCGGGCGGCGACCCGCGGGTGCTCCTGGAGCGGCTGGTCGTGGAGTTGTGCGAAGGGGCCGGGACCGGCGGTGGTCGGGAGTCCGACCGGACCCGCGGGCGGTTCCCGTCCCCGTCGACGCTACGCCGTCGCTGACTTGCCGGAGAGCCGCCGGGTGAGGCGGGACTTGTAGCGGCCGGCCGTATTGCCGTGGATGATGCCCTTGCCGGCCATCGTATCGATGAGCGAGAAGGTGTCGGCGATGGCCGCCTGGGCCTTCGCGGTGTCGCCCGCATCGACGGCCGCGCGAATGGCCCTCAGCGCGCGACGGAGGCGCGAGCGCATCTGCCGGTTGTGTTCGTGCCGCTTCAGGGTCTGACGATGCGCCTTCAGCGCAGACTTGTGCGTGGCCACGGATATCCTCAGATTACCAGGCCGTTGCCGGCCGTTTCACGGAGCCCGTCTCCGGCCCGGCCGACTCCTGGCCGAAACCCTTCAGGCTGTTACAAACCCCAGAGTATAGCACGGGCTTCGCAGCCTCAGGTCTTGCCCCTCAGCCGGCGCAGGAGGCGCCGATCCCGCCGGTGGGGGGTTCCGCGCGCCGGGGGCCCGGCGCCAAACGCCCGGGCCAGCCGCGCCAGCCGGCGCATGTCGGCCTCCTCAGGCGTCGGGGGTGGTGTGCGGTCGTCGTACAGCTCCCGGGCCCGCGCTTTGGGCACGTGCCGCTCTTCGAGGTGCCGCACCACGACGTGCTGGCGGTGGCCCAGCGGGCGCGTGATGAGGATCTCGTCGCCCGGCCGGAGGTCGCGATGCGGCTTCGCGCGCTGTCCGTTGACATCGACCTTGCCGCCTTTGCAGGCCTTCTGGGCCTCCGAGCGTGTGCGGAAGAGGCAGGCGACGTCCAGCCAGACGTCGAGCCGCACGGCGCTGAGCGGCGCGTGGTTTTCCGTGGCCACGCCACATTCTGGCATAGGTGAGCTGACCTGGACCTCGGGACTCGGGTCGCCCTCGCCACGGCGACGGCCGCCTCCGTGTCGCCACGCCGAGCCTGGCCGAAGCCCTGCGGGCGAAGGCCGGCGAGCCCCGCCGAAGCGTGAAGAACGAAGGCGGGGACTCAGGCCGCACTTCGAGTCACAATAGACCCATGCGACAGATTCTGACGTGGCTCGGTTTCGAGCCCATGGCCGCCGCCGAGGACGACGACACCGTCCGGCGCATCGCGGACGAGCTCGATCGGCTCGAACCCGCCCGGGCCCGGTACGTGGCGGCGTTCGCGTACATCCTCAGCCGCGTGGCCCGCGCCGACCAGGACGTCTCGCCGACGGAGACGGCCGCCATGGAGCGCCTGGTCGTCGAGAAGGGTGGTCTCCCGCCTGATCAGGCTATCATCGTCGTGCAGATGGCCAAGACGCAGCACCTGCTCTTCGGGGGCACCGCGGACTATTCCGTCACCCGGGAATTCGCCCGGATCGCCTCGCGCGAGCAGAAGCTCGCGCTCATCGACTGCCTGTTCGCCGTGTCGGCGTCGGACGATGCCATCCTCACCGTCGAGGACAACGAGATCGTGCGCGTCGCCCGCGAGCTGAAGGTCGAGCACGCCGACGTGGTACGCCTGCGGGGCGCCTACCGGCAGCATCTGGCAGCGAGCCGGGGACTGGGAGACCAGACGTGAGCGAGCGGTCAGATGGCGGGGCGGGGGACACTAGCGCCGCCGGGCGGTGGTGACTTCGCGTGCGTTGGGCCCCGGCCGGACGTTGGTGTAGCGGGGCACCTCGCGGCCGTCGATGACCTGCACGGTCTTGTAGATGCGTTCCCGCGAGACGCTGGCGAGCGACGTCGCGCCGCGCACGCGGTCGACGTAGTCCCGGGTCTCCTGGAACGGCGGCACCTGTCGGCCGAACCGGTCGACCGCACCTGGACCGGCGTTGAAGGCGGCCAGCGCCAGCTCCTCGTTGCCGCGGTAGCGGGTGAGCAGGCTCTTCAGGTAGGCTACACCGGCACGGACGTTCTCCTCGGGGTCGTAGGCGTCGTTGACGCCGAGTTCAGCCGCCGTGCCGGGCATGAGCTGCATCAGCCCCATGGCGCCCTTCGGAGAGCGCGCCCGGGGGTCGAAGGCGCTTTCGGTCTGGATGACGGCCCGGATCAGCGCCGGCCGGATGTCGTGGGCTGCGGCGTGTCGGACGATGATGTCCTCGAACCGGCCCGAGGCGGGCCGCGCGACGCTCCGCGTCGATCGAACGGTCGTCGACCCGGCGACCGGGTAGGAGGCCGCCGCGATCGCGGCGAGCGAGCCGGGCCGGCGGTCCGACAGGACCAGGTTGCCGTTCGCGTCGCGCCAGCTGTAGATCTGGGCGCCCGCCGGTGCCGGCCAGCTGAGCGCGACCACCACGGCGGCCAGTCCCCAGGCGAAGGAAGTCGGGTGTCTCATCGGTCCTGCCGGGCTGAAGTGTACCGCGCCCGATCGCCCCGAGCAAGGCAATCGGGATGCCGGAGCCCGAATCGGGTGCGATTGGGAGAAAATGTGGTGGGATTCATGCAATTGCCTCGAAAATCCCTGCGCGCACGCGCGTCACCCGATCTACCATCTGGGCACGAACGCCTGACGGCGTGTTCGAAAAGGGCGTATCGGTGACGAATCCGTCATTCGTGGTGTCCCGTCCGGTGTTGGGTTCCGGGAGCGGAGTAGCTATGGCGATGAACTCGGGTGCAGGCAAGGGCAGCCTCCAGAGCTGGCAGCGGGGCAATCTGGTGGCGGCCGTGGGTTACTTGAGCGACCTGATCAAGCGGACGCCGGACGACGCGCGCGCGAAGGCCGTCTACGAGGGGTTGATGGAGATCCTCGAGCCGTCACGCCGGGCGGTGCGGACGCAGCGCGAACTGACCACCTCGACGCGGGCCGCATCGCCGGTGGGCAAGGAACGCCGCTCGGGGCGCGACCGTCGCCGCGGCGCCAACCGGCGCGCCATCGATCTCGGCTCGCCGACCGGTGCCGATCGGCGGGCGAGAGCGGAACGGCGACAGAACGATCGGCGGACGCGCTGACGCTCGCCGCGGGGCGGTCCCGCGCGCGAAGCCAGGTTAGCCCCGCAAGAGCTGTCTGATGACCTCCGGCGCCTTCGCGAGCAGCTCGTCGATACCGGCCGGGTTCTTGCCGCCGGCCTCGGCGAAGTCGGGTCGCCCGCCGCCGCCCCCGCCGACGATCGGAGCCAGCGCCTTGACGATCTGGCCGGCGGCGACGCGCGCGGTCAGGTCTTTCGACACCGACACCACGAGCGCCACTTTGCCGTCGTGTTCGGACGCGATCACGACGACGCCGCTGCCGAGGCGATCGCGAAGCGAGTCGGCGAGGCCGCGCAGCGCGTTTTTCTCCAGTCCCTCCACCCGCCGGGTGATCAGTCGAACGCCGCTGACCTCGATCGAGTCGTCGTCGCCTGCGGCCTGGCCGCCGCCGAGCGCGACTTTCATTTTCAGCTGCTCGTTCTCCCGCGCCAGACGCTTCGCTTCGGTCTGCAGCCTGCGGATGGCATCTGCCGCCTGGTCCTCGCCGCCGCCGAGTGCGCCGAGCAGCCGATCGAGCGTGTCCCGTCGCCGCTGGATCTCGGCGACCGCGCCGGCGCCGGTGACCGCCTCGATGCGCCGGACGCCGGCCGCGACCCCCGACTCCTGCGTGATGACGAACGGGCCGATGTCCCCGGTGGAACGGCAGTGCGTGCCGCCGCACAGCTCCATGCTGAAGCCGGGCACCGAGACGACCCGTACCCGATCGCCGTACTTCTCCCCGAAGAGCGCCATCGCGCCGGCGTTGATCGCCTCCTCGGTCGAGCGCACCTCGGTCCCTACCGGGGTGTTGCGGTAGACCTGGGCATTCACGATGCGCTCGACGCGCGCCAGCTCGTCCGCGGTCAAGGCCTGGAAGTGCTGGAAGTCGAAGCGCAGCCGGTCCGGCGCGACGAGCGATCCGGCCTGCTTGACGTGCGTGCCGAGGATCTGCCGCAGGGCCTCGTGCAGCACGTGGGTCGCGGTGTGGTTGCGCCGTGTCGCGTCACGCCGCTCGCCGTCGACCTCCGCGGTGACGATTTCGGCCTGGCCGAGGGTGCCCGACCGTATCGTGACGCGATGCAGCCGCGGCCAGCGTCCGACCCGCACGAGCCCGTCGACCGCTGCGGTGCCCCCCGCGCCGTGGATCTCCCCCGCATCGGAGACCTGGCCACCCGATTCCGCGTAGAAGGGGGTCGCCGAGAGCGCGAGGTAGCCCGTCTGTGCCGATGCGAGCGCGGCCGCCTCGCGGCCCTCCTCGTCGAACAGCGCGAGGACGACCGCGCCCTCGACGCTGGTCCGATCGTAGCCTTCGAAGCGGTCGCCGGCCGCGTCGAGCTCGCCCTGTCGTTCCGGCGATGGCCGCCAGGCGATGTCGTCGGCGCTCGCCCTGAAGGCGCTGCTGGCGCGCGCCCGCTCGCGCTGGCCGTTCATGGCGCGGTCGAAGCCGTCGCGGTCCACGCGCAGGCGCCGCTGCTCGGCGAGATCCTCGATGAAATCGAGCGGGACGCCGAGCGAGTCGTAGAGACGGAAGACCTCGTCCCCCGGGACGACGCCGTCGCCCGCGGTGGCGCGGTCGAGCGCCTCTTCGAGTCGTGGCAGCCCGCTCGTCAGCACCGCGTCGAAGCGTTCCTCTTCGCTCTGCACCACGCACGCGACTGTGTCCCGGTTCCGGCGAAGCTCTGGGTAGGCATCCGCCATCTCGCCCACGAGCACGTCCACGAGCGCGTGCAGGAATGGCTCCCCGAAGCCCAGCCGCTTGCCGTGTCGCATCGCGCGCCGCATGATCTTCCGCAGCACGTAGCCGCGCCACTCGTTCGACGGGACGACGCCGTCGGCGACGAGGAAGGTCATGGCCCGCAGGTGATCGGCGATGACCCGCATCGAGACGTCCGACGCCCGGTCGGCGCCGTAGGCACGTCCGGCGTGCGTCTCCAGCGCGCGCAGGATGGGCGTGAACAGGTCGGTGTCGTAGTTCGAGAGCTCCCCCTGGATCACCGCGGTGACGCGCTCGAGTCCCATCCCGGTATCGACCGACAAGGCGGGCAGCGGCACGAGCGTGCCGTCCGGCTGGCGGTCGAACTCCATGAACACGTTGTTCCAGACCTCGACGAACCGGTCGCAGTCGCACTCGAGGCCGCGGCACACCGGCTCCGGGCAGGGGACCTCCTCGCCGCGGAAGTAGTGGATTTCCGAGCAGCGCCCGCACGGGCCCGTCTCACCCATCGACCAGAAATTCTCGGCCATGCCGAGCTCGGCGATCCGCGACTCGGGTACGAATCGCGTCCACACGCCGAACGCCTCGTCGTCTCGCGGGATGCCGGCCTCTCCCGTGAAGATGGTGGGGTAGAGGCGGTCGGGTGTCAGCTGCCAGACCGTGGTCAGGAGCTCCCAGGCGAACGGGATCGCGTCGGCCTTGAAGTAGTCGCCGAACGAGAAGTTGCCAAGCATCTCGAAGAACGTGTGGTGCCGGAGCGACGGTCCGACGTTGTCGAGGTCGTTGTGCTTGCCGGACACGCGCATGCACTTCTGGCTCGAGGCGGCGCGGACGTAGTCCCGCCGCTCGCGGCCGAGGAAGGTGTCCTTGAACTGGTTCATCCCTGCGTTGGTGAAGAGCAGCGTCGGGTCATCGGCCGGCACGAGCGACGAGCTGGGCACGATGCGGTGTCCCTGGGCCTCGAAGTACTCCAGGAACCCGCGACGGACTTCGCGTGACGTCATGGGGGGTATTGTACTCGGGACTCTGGACTCGGCACGCGTGCTGCCCTGAAGCCTGAAGTCCTGAAGCGTGAAGCCTGAAGCCCGACGTACTCAGCCTCGAACACTAGCTGCGCGTCCGTCGCTTCTTCAACGCTCCCAGCGCGGCCGAGGACGGGAAGCCCAGGCGCACGAGGTATTGCAGCAGCCTCGCGAGGTGGGCGTCGTCGTGGATGGGTTCCCGCAGCCGGCGGTCGATGGCCCGCTCGATGAGCGCGGCTTCGTCCACCTCGGCGTAGGCCGCGTCGAGGGCGGCACGCGCGGTCTCGTCGTCCACGCCGGCCGCCTCCAACTCGCGGCGGACGCGCAGGCGGCCGCGCCCCTTGACGCGCGCGGCGGTGGAGGCGTACGCGCGCGCGGCGCGGGCGTCATCGAGCGCGCCGGTCTCGCGCAGCCGATCGACCGCGGCGTCGACGTCCTCCGGGGAGTAGTCGCGCCGGAGCAGCCGTTCGCGGAGCTGGGCGGCCGTCAGCTCCCGGCGGGCGAGCAGGCGCAGGCCGGCGACGTACGCGCGCGGCGGCGAGGTCATCCCCCGAAGCGGACGATGTCGGAGTTGTTGCCGGAGTCGCTGCCACCCTTGCGCTGAGCGGCCATCTCGTCGCGGGCCATATCGGACGTCGTCGAGATGCCCTGCACCTTGAGCTTGAACTCGTCGACGTTGCTCGCCCAGCGGAGCGCCTCGTCCAGCGTGATCAGCCCCTTCTGGTAGTGGCTGAAGATCGACTGGTCAAAGGTCTGCATGCCGTACTGCGAGGTGCCGGAGGCGATGGCGCCTTGGATCAGGTGGGTCTTGTCCTTGTCGACGATGCAGTCGCGCACGAACGCCGTGGCGACGAGCACTTCGACGGCGGGCACGCGCCCCGCGGCGTCGGCGCGCGGGATCAGGCGCTGGGAGACGGCCGCTTTGAGCACGCTCGCGAGCTGCAGGCGGACCTGCCGCTGCTGGTGCGGCGGGAAGACCGCGATGATGCGGTTGATCGTCTCGGTCGCATCGAGGGTGTGCAGCGTCGAGAACACCAGGTGGCCGGTCTCGGCGGCGAGCAGGCCGGTCTCGACCGTCTCGAGGTCGCGCATCTCGCCGACGAGGATGACGTCGGGGTCCTGGCGGAGCGCGCTGCGCAGGGCGTGCGCAAACGACTGGGTGTCGACCGCCACCTCGCGCTGGTTGACGATCGCGCGGTTGTCGCGATGCAGGTACTCGATCGGGTCCTCGACCGTCATGATGTGCGAGGACCGGGTGCTGTTGATGTGGTCGATCATCGCCGCGAGCGTGGTGCTCTTGCCGCTGCCGGTCGTGCCGGTCACGAGCACGAGGCCGCGCTCTTCCTCGGCGATCGTCTTCAGGACGGGTGGCAGGTTCAGCTCGTCGATCGAGCTGATGCGGGTCGGGATGACGCGCAGGACGAACCCGATGGTGCTGCGCTGCCGGAAGACGTTGCAGCGGAAGCGGCCGAGGCCGGGGACGCTGTAGGCCAGGTCGACCTCCTGATGATCGCGGAACTTCTGCTGCTGCGCGGGCGACAGGATCTGCGCCGCCATGGCCTCGGTGTCGTCGAGGCCCAGGCGCTTGTCTTCAATGGCTGGGACGAGCGCCCCGTTCACCCGCATCATCGGATGGCTGCCGACCTTCAGATGCAGGTCGGACGCGCCGGATTGGACCGCCAGGCGAAGCAAGTCGTCGATGTTCATGGCACCGATCGTCGCGTCAGCGCGCCTTGGCGGCGGCCGGCGCGGTCTCTGGCGCGGCGGGCTGCCCGACAAAGGTCAGCCACCCGTGGGTGTCGGGCACCTCGCCGCGGATGATGTCGAAGAAGGCGCGCTGGATGGTCTCGGTGACCGGGCCGCGCGCGCCGTTGCCCACCGTGATCCTGTCGATGCTGCGAATCGGTGTGACCTCGACGGCGGTGCCCACGAAGAACACCTCGTCGGCGATGTAGAGCATCTCGCGCGGGATCGTCTGCTCCTTGACCCGGTAGCCGAGGTCGCGGGCGATCGTGATGACCGAGTCACGCGTGATGCCGGGCAAGATCGACGCGCTGATCGGCGGTGTGGACACGATGCCATCGCGCACGAGGAACAGGTTCTGGCCGCTGCCCTCGCTCACGTAGCCAAACGTGTCGAGCGCGATGCCCTCGGCATAGCCTTCCGTCACCGCTTCCATCTTGATCAGCGCCGAGTTCGCATAGTTGGCCGCCGTCTTGGCCAGCGCCGGAAACGTGTTGGGCGCCGTCCGCGACCAGGAGCTGATCCGTACGTCCACGCCGTTCTCGAGCGCGCCCTCGCCGAGGTACGTCCCCCATTCCCACGTCAGGATCGCCACATCGATGGGGCAGGTCAGCGGATTCACGCCGAGGGTGTGATAGCCACGGTAGACGATCGGGCGGACGTAGCAGGCCTCGTGGCCGTTGACCCGAATCGTCTCGAGCACCGCCGCCTCGAGCGTCTCGCGCGCAACCGGGCAGTCCATCCGGTAGATGCGGGCCGAGTCGTAGAGCCGCCGCATGTGCGCGTCGAGCCGGAAGCACGCGGGACCTCTTCCCGTGTCGTAGCAGCGCATGCCTTCGAACACCCCGCTCCCGTAGTGCACGACGTGGGATGCGATGTGGATCTTGGCGTCGGCCCAGGGCACCAGCGTGCCGTTCATCCAGACCTTGGCGCGCTCCGAAAACGGCATCGGTCACTCCTTGGCGGGTTGGAGAGGCTCGTCGCGAAAGCCTGGCAACGGGCCGGATTCATGACAGTGGCGAAAGCGTTCAATTCTAGCATTCACTGCGACTCGCCACAAAACGGGCAGCGGTCGCTCCGGGCCGGCAGGGGCTTACGGCAGTGCCAGCAGAATCGCGACGGTGGCGACTCCCGCGCGCGCAGCCGGCGGTGGATGTGCTGGATGTCCTCCGCGCCACCGCCCCCGGCCGCCGCGGGCGGGGTGCGCCGGGGGGCCGCCGGGCGCACCGCGAGCAGGTCGGCCAGCAGATCCGCCGCGCGCTGGTACCGGGTCGTCACCTCGGGCGCCATCGCCCGCATGACGATGTCGCTCACCGCCGACGGAATCGCGCTGTTGCGCGTCCGCGGCGGCGTCACCAAGTCCCCCTTCATCAGCCGCTCGAGCTCGGCCGGCGACGGCGTGTCGTAGGGCAGCGCCCCGGTCAGCATCTGGTACATCGTGACGCCGAGCGAGTAGATGTCCGACGCGAACACCGCCTTGCCCTGGAACTGCTCCGGCGCCATGTACGGCGGGCTGCCGATCACCGTCGTGCCGTGCGCCGCGATCTCGAGGAACCGCGAGGTGCCGAAGTCGGCCACCTTCAGAACGTTCGCCTCCGTCACCAGCACGTTCGCCGGGCGCAGGTCGCGGTGGATCACGCCCTGGCGGTGCGCGTGATCGACGGCGTTGCAGATCTGGCACGTGAAGTCGAGGGCGAGGGGCAGGTCCAGCACGCCGCGCGTGGCGATGATGTGCTCGAGCGTCTCGCCCGGCACGTACTCCATCACGATGAAGAAAACGTTGTCCTGCTTTTCCGCCGTCGTGATCGAGACGATGTTGGGGTGACTGAGGGACGCGAGCAGCCGCGGCTCCTTCAGCAGCTCGCCGAAGTCGAGCGCCTGGCGGTGCGGCACCTTGATAGCGACCTTCTTGTCGATCCAGGTGTCCTGCGCCAGATACACGGCCCCGAAACCTCCGCTGCCGATCGGCGCGAGGATCCGGTACTTGCCGAGCGTCTGACCGCGAAAGAGCATGTGACCGGAAGGCCCCAGCAGCCCGTGGCCAGAAGTCACTCCACGGGCTGCGAGCACACGGAGCGCGGACACCGAAAGACCGAGGGCACGGAGAGGCTCCGGATTCTCCGCGGTCTCTGACGCGGTAGCCACGTCCTCCGTGACCTCGCAGGCCGTGTCGACGTTCACCACGGTCCGCCCGGGCGGAACCGCCGCCGAGCGAGTATAGCAGAGGGGCGTCAGGCGGACAGGGCTCCCGCCTCCGCCAAGGCTACGGCGGGCTCGCCGAAGCTCGAAGAGCGGAGGCGGCGGGGCTCGAGACTCGAGGTCGACGCTCGAGGCCCGCTACAGGTCCTTCCAGCAGAACTGCAGCACCGCGATCGCCGCCACGGGCGTGGCGTCGGCGCGCAGGGTGCGGCGACCGAGCGTGACCGGCAGCCACCCGTGCGCGAGGGCGGCTTCAACCTCGTCGGCGGCCCAGCCGCCCTCGGAACCGACCGCGAGCACGGCCGATCGAGGCTCGGGCCGTCGGCTGAGGCTCGCGGCCTCGTGCACGCCTCCCGCCGCGGCCGCCGGTTCCACAAGCAGAATCCGCAGCGCGCCGTCGGCCGGCGCCTCGGCCACGATGTCGCCGAAGGTCCGGGCGGGCCGGATCGCGGGCACGACGGCACGGCCGCACTGCTTCGCGGACGCCACGGCGATGCGCCGCCAGCGCTCCGCGCCGCCGCCGCGTTGGAGCGCGGAGAGCCGCACCTGACCGTGCTCGGTGGCCACGGGCTGGATCGCCGCGACGCCCATCATCACCGCGTCGCGAACGGCGTCGTGCATGTGCTCGCCCCTGAGGACCGCCTGCACGAGCGTCAGGGGGATGGCAGGTTCGGGCGCCGGCTCGCGCCGCGCCCCGATCCGCACGCGGACGCCCGCGCGCGATACGCGCGCCACCCGCGCGACGAACTCGTGGCCGGCGCCGTCGAAGACGGCCACTTCGGCGCCGACGCCGAGCCGAAGCACGCGCGTCAGATGACGCGCCTCGTCGGCCGGCAGTTCGACGGCCGTCGCGCCAGGTGCGGCGTCTGGTGCGTAAAACCGCGGAAGCATCGTTCGATTCTACTCGTGCATCCCCGGGCCCGGGGCATCCAGCCCCGGCCGCCGCTCTTCGAGCTCTGGCCAGGCTCGCCGTAACCGTGGCGCAGGCGACCCGAGCCCCAGCTCACACGTTGCTGAGCGTCAGCGCGACCCATTCCTCCTCGACGTCCTCGCGCGTGACCCGTTTGACGCCGTCGGCTTCGAACGCCGCTTTGACCGCAGGCGTTTGTTCCCGGAGCATGCCGCTCAGCACGAGTGAGCCCTTCGGCACGGCGCAGGCGCGAACGATGTCGG
>Ga0326597_10001143_pt1 | contig 43847 bp, 36 predicted proteins | sample RVTome_12_FD_203789 | JGI IMG/M metagenome (GOLD analysis project Ga0326597, IMG submission 203789) | Soil microbial communities from uranium-contaminated site in the Upper Colorado River Basin, Wyoming, United States - RVT100D185 | ecosystem: Environmental > Terrestrial > Soil > Contaminated >...
CGCGGCCTCCCCCTCCTCGCCGCCCGATGGGCGGCGCGGCGCCTCCGGCGCCGGTTGCACGCGCTTGCGAGCGAGTCGGTTCTTGAACGCCGGTCAACATCTCCGGCCCCAGAGGCTCAGGCGTGCGGCTTGAACATGGCCGCGTCGAGGATCGACCACAGGTGGACGATCCAGCCGAGCAGGACCAGCCACAGCACGGCCGCAAGGACGAACATGAAGATGGCCTTGATGAGCCGCCCCTGGATGAGCTGGCCGAGCCCGGGGATGAAGAAGCTCGCCAGGGCGGCGATGACGTTTCCAGCGCTGCCTTGTCCGGTCATGGGCCGGGATGGTATCAACCGAAGGCGCGCCGGGCGCGCCGGCTCGGGCCGGGGAGCCCCCCGGCGATGCGCCCCAGGAACAGGAACGTGCCCTCGACGCGCCAGCCCGGCCGCGGCGCCGGCAGGCCGTCGCGCGCGAGCTGCCAGGGGCTGACGAACAGATGCAGGGGGCGGCCGGGGGCGTCGACTTCCAGCACGTCGATCGGCACGCCGGTGATCGCGTTCCGCACGTGGCGCAGCTCGCGCACCCGGGCCGAGACCTCGGCGCAGCCCTCGGGCGCGTCCGCGGCGCGTAGGGGCTCGATGCGCGCGCCGCGCGGGCGCTCGAGGTCGGCCGCGTCGGCCAGCTCGAGGTTCGGGCCGACGCGCTGCACGTCGAGCGCGAAGCCCGCCGTGCTGACGGCCAGCACGTGGCCGCGCGCGATGTCGCGCGGCAGCCGGCGCGCGTCGGTGAGCCAGGTCGTCAGCAGGTACTCCCCGGGTCGCGCGCCGCCCGCACCCGCGCCCGGCGTCGGCGGCGCGGCCCAACCGACCAGGATCGCGTCGAAGGGCGAGTCGGCGACGAAGCCGATCGACTCGACCGCCACGCGCAGGCGGTGGTTCTCGCGGAAGAATGGCAGGAGCGACCAGGCGCCGTCCTCCTCCTCGCGGTCGAAGCGCAGCTCTAGCCCTTCGGCCAGCCGCAGGCTCAGGTGCTCGCCGTCGCGACCGCGCCAGGCCGCCGGCTCGCCCACGCGCCGCACGAGCTCGACCAGCTCGCGCTCGTCCCGGTCGGGCGGGAAACCGACGCACTCGAGCAGGAAGTCCACCGCAAGAGTGTTCCCGGGCGCGGCGCGCCGGGCAACCGTGTCGCGCCGCGACCTTTGGTAGGATCCGGTCGTCGCCGCACGCTCCCATCTCCCCAGCCGGACGTCCAGGCCGCCGCCATGCCCATCGACACCCGCCGCGCCACGGTCGTCACCGCGCTCGCGCTCTCGCTCCTCCCCGCCTGCCGTTCCACCGCCGCGGCGCCGCCGAACCGGCTGGCGCGCGCCAGCGCGCACGCGCCGCGGGTCGAGCCGATCGACGCCGAGCACTACTTCCTGGACCTCGCGCTCAACCCCGACGCGCGGCGGCTCGACGGCACGTGCGGCCTGTACCTGGTCGCCGTCGAGGGCGGCGTGCGACGTGTCGTCCTCGACCTGGTCGGATTGGAGGTCGAGACGGCGCGCGAGGTCGGCGGGCCGGACCTGGCGTTCGAGCAGCGCGACGGCGAGCTCTCGATCGACCTGGGGCGCACCCTCGCGGCCGGCGAGCGCATCGAGCTCGCGATCGAGTACGGCGGCCGGCCGCTGAAGGGCCTGTGGTTCGTCGGCGACGCGGACGGCGCGCCGACCCAGGTCTTCACCCAGGGCGAGTGCGAGGACTCGCGCTTCTGGTTCCCGTGCCTCGACCATCCCGCCGACCGCGCCACGAGCGAGCTGCGCGTCAGCATGCCCGCGCACTGGACGTCGGTGGCGGCCGGCCGGCGCCTGGAGAGCGAGGTCCGCGCCGGGCGCAAGGTCGAGCACTGGCGCATCGACGCGCCCCATCCCTGCTACCTGACGACCCTGGTCGCGGGCGAGTTCCTGGTGAAGGAGGACGTCTGGGACGGCGTGGCGCTGTGGTTCCTGGCCGACCCGCGCTACGAGGAGTGGATGGAGGCCTCCTTCGAGCAGACGGACGAGGTGCTGGCGTTCCTCTCGGACGTCACCGGCCGGCGCTACCCGTACTCCAAGTACAGCCAGGCCTGCGTCGACGGCTTCCCCTTCGGCGGGATGGAGAACATCACGGCCACCACCCTGACCGACGCCACGCTCGCGGACGAGCGCGGAAGCCGCGACGCGACCTCGCACGGGCTCGTCGCGCACGAGGCGGCGCACCAGTGGTTCGGCGACCTGCTGACGTGCGCCGACTGGTCGCACGTCTGGCTCAACGAGGGCTTCGCGACGTACATGACCGCCCTGTACTTCGAGCGCAGCCTGGGCCCGGACGACTTCCGCGTCCGGATGCGCGACATGCAGGACCAGTACGCCGCCGGCGATGTCGGCAGCGCGCGGCGCCCGACCGTGCACGACGTGTACCGCGATCCGCTGGACCTCTTCTTCGGGGGCCACACCTACCAGGGCGGCGCCGCGCGCCTGCACCTCCTGCGGCGCGAGCTGGGCGACCGGGACTTCTTCGCCGGCATCCGGCGCTACGTCGCGGACAACGCCGGCCGCGGCGTCGTGACCGACGACCTGCGGGTCGCGCTGGAGGAGGTGTCCGGGCGCGACCTGGCGCGCTTCTTCGAGCAGTGGTTCCGGCGCCCGGGCTACCCCGAGTTCGAGTGGAGCTGGAGCTGGAACGAGAAGGCCGGCGCGGTCGAGCTCGACGTCGCGCAGGTCCAGGAACCGGGCGACGGCACGCCGCTCGTGTTCGATGTCCCGCTCGACGTCGAGGTGCGCGCGGGCGGCGGCAGCGAGCTGTACGAGCTGCGCGCCGATCGCCGCCGGCAGCGTTTCACGTTGCCGGCGGCGGAGAAGCCCGTCTGGGTGCGCTTCGACAAGCACGGCTGGATTCCAAAGCTCGTCACCACGACGAAGAGCGCGCGCGAGTGGCTCGCGCTCGCCTGCGAGGACGACGACGTCAACGGGCGGCGCGACGCGCTGCGCGCGCTCGGCTCGATCGCGGCCGAGGCGCGCGACGAGCGCACGCGCCGGATCCTGCTCGACGAGATCGCCGGCCGCCTGTCCGCGGACCCCGTCCCCGCCGTGCGCGTCGCCGCCGCGCGCGCGCTCGCCGGCGCGGGCTCGGACGTCGCGCGCCGGCCGCTCGAGCGCGCGGCGCGCGGCGATGCCGCGGCGGAGGTGCGCGTGGCCGCGCTCGAGGCCTTGCGCGGCGGCGCTGTCGATCCGGAGCTGGCGGACCTGGCCCAGGGCTGCTTCGACGAGGGCTTCAGCTGGGGGGTGATGCGGGCCGCGGCCGCGCTGCGCGTCGACGCGGCGCCCGCGGACGCCTTCGAGTGGGTCGTGGCGCGCCTCGACGTGGCCTCGCCGCACGACACCCTGCGCGCCGGCCTGCTCGAGGTGCTGGCCGGGCTGGCCCACGCGGCCGTCAAGGACGAGCTGCTGGCCGTCGCCGGCGACCCGGCGAGCGGCGTGGCCGCGCGCTCCGCCGCGGCCGCGGGACTCGGCCGGCGCGGGCGCGACGGCGAGGTGCGCCGTTGCCTGCTGGACCTGCTCGACGCGCGCGAGTTCCGTCTGCGCCAGGCCGCCTTGCGGGCGCTCGGCGAGCTGGACGACGAGCGCGCGCGGCGGCCTCTCGAGGCGCTGTACGCGCGTTCCGTGTTCCCGCGCGAGCGGCGGGCGCTCGAGCAGATCCTGGCGCGGTAGCCCGGCACGGCGGCCGCGCGCCGGGAACCCGCCCCCGGGCTGGACCGCGACGCCGCGGCCTGGGATCCTCGCGCCATGACCTGGATCCGCACGATCCCCGCGGGCGAAGCCGAAGGGCGCCTGGCCGTCCTCTACGACCAGGCCATCGAGCGCGCCGGCCGCGTGTTCCACATCGTCGAGGCGATGAGCCTCGCGCCGGCCGTGCTCGAGGCCTCGATGGCGCTGTACCGGCGGATCATGTTCGCGCCGCGGGGATTGTCGCGGCTGCAGCGCGAGCTCCTGGCCGTGGTCGTCAGCCGCGCCAACGACTGCCACTACTGAGTGCACGCCCACGCCTGGGATCTCCGTGCCGAGATGCCCGACATGGACGCGGCTCAGCGCGAGCGCCTGCTCGCGGCCGTGCGCGACGACTGGCGCGGGGCGGCGCTGGCGGCCGAGGATGTCGCGCTGTGCGCGTTCGGGCAGAAGCTCACGGAGTCACCGGGGCGCATGAGCGCGGACGACGTCGCTGCATTGCGCGCAGCCGGCTTCGACGACGGCCAGATCCACGACGCGCTGCAGGTCGTGGCCTACTTCAACTACATCAACCGCGTGGCGGACGCGGTCCACGTCGAGCTCGAGCCCGGGATGCCGCCCTACCCGCGCGGTTGACTTCCGGATGGAGCCTGGAAAGGCGAGGCCACGAGCCACGAGAAGGGCGCCCCGGTCGCGCATCGGCCGTGGCGCCTCGAGTGCGGGTCCTGCTCATCCCGCTCGGCCTCACAGCGCGGCCCGCGCGGCCGCAACCAGACCTCTCCCGCGCAATCGGGCCGCGCGAGGTCCGACATCGTCAGATGTCGGGCCAGCAAGCATCTGATCTACTACTCAGCGCGGGCTGAACGCCCGCAACCCAAGGGAAGGACTCGGCCCGCGCTGATCCTGTTGGCGGGGGAGGCGGACCCTCCCCCGCATCGGCCGCGACACGCGGCCTCCCCCTCCTCGCCGCCTGACGGGCGGCGCGGCGCCTCCGGCGCCGGTTGCACGCCCTTGCGAGCGAGTCGGTTCTTGAACGCCGCTCAACATCTCTGGCCCCAGAGGCTCACGGAATCGTCGCGCGAAGCGCAGAAACACTGGAGTAGTAGATCAGGCTCCGGATGCCTGCAGCTTCAAGTCGCGGATGTCGTCGACGCTGAAGTCGACGCTGAGTTCCTGTTCGATGTTGATCAGGCGACCGGTGCCCTTGAAGGGGTTGAAGATCAGCGCTCCATGCACGACGCGGCCGTCCTTGAAGTGCATCGTGACCTTGTCCGCGGTCCTCGCGTTGAGGAGGATGTCGTAGATCTTCTCGGGGATCAGCTCCCGGTTCTTCTTCGCTGAGCTCATCGCGTGCAGGTACCTGCGCCCTTCCGTGTCAGAGGGTGGAGATGCCGTGTCGCGCAGTGGAGACGGCTGGAGCGGGAAGCAGCTCGTCGACGTGCGCGACGAGGAGTCCGGACCAGGTCTCGAAGTCCGCGCCGTGCGCGAGGCGGTCGCGGAGCTCATCGGTGGAGACGAACTCGCCCTCGAGCTGGTCCTTCTCGCGGATCGCGACCGTTCCATCGACCTGCACGCATTGCACCAGGCCTACGTGGACCGCTCCGACCGCGTTGGAATCGTCGTTGAGAATGCCGACCGGTCTGGCCGACCAGGTGCCGTCGATGAGGAGCTCTTCCTCGACCTCGCGGCGCGTCGCGGCTGCGAGGAGCCCGGCGGGTCGCGGCGCTCCGGCCGGCCGGGGGACGCCGTCCCGGCTGCTGATCGAAGGGAACCCCGTCGCGGCCTCGGCGTCGATGGGATCGACGTGGCCGCCGACCCCGATCGAGAGCTTGTCGAAGAGCCTCGACTCACCGCCCTTGCGAAGCCGCCGCAGCAGCAGGATGCGCTCGCCGCAGAGGACCATCGAGTACGGGATGATCTGCTTCAAGCGCGGGTCGCGCTCGGCGTGGGCGCGCTCGACGAAGAAGCCCCGCTCGCGCACGGTCGCCTCGAAGACCGCGCACGAGAGCTCCGGCCCGAAGGGGACCAGCCCCTGCGGGGTGGACTCAGGGAACAGATCCTCCCTGGGGACGACGTAGACGAATTCCATCGTTGACGCGGTGTCTGCGAGGGGAGAGGGCGGCGGGAGACCCTCGCCAACTCGGCCGTGACCAGATAGGCGAGCGACAGCCCTGAGGTTATCCCCAGAGGCCACAATTTGCAAGATCAAGGGGTTTCGGATCGGGTACACCACTACATGTTGTGGTGCGGTCCCGCCCGGGGCGGAGCCCACTCTAACGGGCGCCTGGCCGGGGGCAAGTCGGGCGAATTGCCCGTTCGTGGGGAAGGAGCGTCGATCGGGCAGGCGCGAGGGGCCGGAAGGGAGCGAGGGAAGGGGAGAGGGAGCGCGCGAGAGGACCTGTAAGCCGGATTCTGTCCCTCCGCGCGCGGAACGCGCGGGGGGGCGGCCATTTCTCTGGGACCGGACTCGCGCCCGGCCTCGAACGACCTACCCGGAAGGCGATGGGGCGGGTCGTCCCCAGGTGCCTTCCCTACTCGATCTTTCTCCGGGTGGGGTTTGCCCTGCCAGTCCTGTCACCAGGACCGCGGTGCGCTCTTACCGCACCTTTTCACCCTTGCCGCGCGCGACGCCCGAGGGCGCCGCGCGAGGCGGTTTGTTTTCTGTGGCACTTTCCCTGGCCTCGCGGCCGGTTGCTGTTGGCAACCACCCTGACCCGAGGAGCCCGGACTTTCCTCCCCGCGGTATGAGCCCCGCGGAGCGGCCGCCCGGACCTCTCGCGCGCCGAGATCGTAGCCGGCGGCCGCGGATCCGTCAGCCCCCGTCCCGGCCCAAACCCGATCGGATACGATTCCGCGTCCGGAGGAAGCGGAAGAAGCGATGCAGACCCCCGAACGCGCCCTGTTCCTGGCCCCGCTGCTGGCCCTCGCCCTGGGCGGGGCTCCTCGCGCGGTGGACGACGACTTCGCCGCCGCGGCGGCTTCCTTCGCGCGCACGGTCGTCCGCGCCAGCCTGGACGAGCGGAAGGCCGCGCTGGAGGCGCTGCTCGCCTTCGAGGACCCCGAGGCGCTGCCCGTGCTGGCCGGCGAGTTCGCGCGGGTCTCCTCCAAGCTGCGCCGCGCCCGGGACGAGGCCTTCCGCGCGCGCTACGCGCTCGAGCGCCAGCTCGAGATGCTCGAGCGCATGAAGCTCTCGGCCGCGGACGGACGGGGGACCCAGGATGCGCTCGGGCTGCAGCAGAAACGGATCGACGAGCTGCGCGAGGAGCTCGAGCGACAGCGCGCGGACGTGGCGGACCTCGAGCCCTGGTTCGAGGTCCTCGGCGCCGGGACGGGCGGCTTCTTCGAGGCCATCGGCCGCGCGGCGCGCAAGCAGGCCGAGAAGGAGCTGTGGGCCGAGGTCGAGGCCGAGGGGACCGAGCTCGAGGCGCGGCTGGCGGCGATCGAGTTGATCGGCTTCTGCGGCTCCGAGGGCACCGCGGTCAGCCTGCAGAAGCTCATCGTCGAGCTGGCCGGCGAGAGCGCGAAGCTCAGGCGCAAGCTGCCCAAGCTCATGATCGAGGTGCGCAAGTTCGAGCAGCGCATGCAGAAGGAGCAGGAGCAGCTGGAGGGCAAGATGAGCCTGGCCCTCAAGGAGCAGTACGAGCGCGCCACGCAGGAGGCCTCCGACCTGCAGCGGCGGGTCTCGCTGCTCGCCTTCCTCTCCGACGCCGCGGTCGAGGCCGGCGGGCGGGCGCTCGCGCGCGAGGACGGCGGGATCCTCGCGAAGTCGCTGCAGACCCTGCTGCGCGCCCAGAAGAAGGCCGAGGACGGCGCGCGGCGCCGGACGCTGAGGATGCTGGCCCGCTCCGGTCACGAACGGGCCGCGGCCGAGCTGCGCGCGCTCCTCGCGCTCGAGCAGGAGGCCGCGGCGCGCGCGGCCGTGATCGACGCCCTCGCCGAGGGAGGCGACCAGGCGTTCGTGCCGCTGCTGCTCGGCGAGCTGCTCAGCGACGAGAGCTGGCACGTCAAGGGCCGCGCCGCCGCCGCCCTGGCGAAGCTGCGCGTTCGCGACGCGGTGCCGGTCCTCATCGAGCGACTGGCGCTCGAGGGCGGTCGCACGCGCACGGACTTCCAGCAGGCCCTCGTCTCGCTGACCGGCGAGGACTTCCACACGAACGTCGAGCTCTGGCGGCGCTGGTGGGCCGAGAAACGCGAGACCTTCCGCGTGCCGGAGCCGGCGGAGCTGGAGGAGAAGGCCACCGAGGAGGTCAAGGAGTCGGTCGGCGTGACCTTCTTCGGCATCCGGACCGACAGCCGCCGGGTGCTGTTCGTGCTCGATCTGTCGGGCTCGATGACCTTCTCGATGACGCCTCACGACAACCCGGACGACGATCCGAACAAGCCCTACGACATGCCCCGCGAGGGCGAGATCTCGCGCCTGACGGCCGCCAAGCGGGCCCTGACCAAGGCCATCGGCGGCATCGAGGACGGGTCGGTGTTCAACGTCGTGTTCTACGCCAGCGACGTGTGGACCTGGAGCGACAAGCTCGTCGTCATGGACGACGAGACGCGCTCGCAGGCGATGCGCTTGTGCGAATCGTTGAACGCCGTCGGCGCGACGAACATCTACGGCGCGTTGCAGATGGCGCTCGAGCTGTCGGGAGCGAAGGGCGGCGACGAATGGAGCGCGCCCGCGATCGACACGATCTTCTTCCTCTCGGACGGCCGGGCGACCGTCGGCCTGTCGACCGGCGCGGACGAGATCCTGGCCTTCGTGCGCGACCTGAACGCGACGGCCGGGATCGTCATCCACACGATCGGGCTGTCCGGAGCTCAGGACGCGTACCTCCTGCGCAACCTTGCCGAGCAGAACGGCGGGACCTACGCTGCGCGCTGAGATGAGCGAGACCCGGCTCTTTCCCGCCAATCTCGAGCTGCGCGAATCGACCTCCGACGGCCGCGCCGGAGAGGGCCTGAGCCACAAGGCGGGCGGGATGGTGCTGCTCTTCGTGCAGGAGATGGCCGTGGCGGGCGAGCCGCGCGGCGCGATCACGTTCGTGCACGACGCCGGCGACCACGGCGGCCGCTACGCAGACCTGGCCAGCGCGTTGGCCGACCGCGGCTGGGTCGTCTCCCTGCCCGACCTGCGCGGGCACGGTCGCTCGGAGGGAGAGCGCGGCCACTCGGCCGGCCTGACGGAGGTCGTGCGCGACCTAGGCGACATCCAGGGGCACCTGGCCTACATGATGGAGCCCGACATGCCCAAGGTCCTGTGCGGTCAGGGTCTGGGCGCCCTCTACGCCTTGGCGTTCGCCGCCGAGCGGCCGGACGAGCTGGCCGGACTGGTGCTCGCGTCGCCGCTCCTGGAGCCGCGCTTCGAGCTGCCGCGCCCGAGGAAGGGACTGATGAGGATGCTCGCCCGGGTCGGCCCGACCAGCCCCGGCAGCACGGGTTTCAGCGCGGAGGCGCTGACGTCGGACGCCGATCACGCGCGCGCCTGGGATGCGGACGAGCTCACGCACGACGTCGTCACGTCAGGTGCCGGTGAGCAGGCCCTCGCGGCGGCGGCGGGCTTCACCCGCAGCCTGGAGACCGTGCGCGCGCCCGTGCTCCTGCTGCAGGGCTCCGAGGACCCGCTCGGCAGCCCCGGGCGGGTGCCGTCGTTCGCCCGCGCCGGCGTGGACGTGCGCGTGTTCGAGGGCCTGCGCCACGACCTATTCCACGAGCGCGGCACGGACGAGGTGGTGAGCGCCCTGGTCGAGTGGCTCGACGCCTTGTGAACGCGGGTGGGGGGGGCGGGACGGGCCTCACGCCTCCCGCAGCCAGTCGCGCAGGATCACGAGCGCGCTCCAACTGTCGCGCCGGGCACGCAGCTCGGCGCGAAGGTGTCCCGCCTCGCGCAGCAGCTCCTCGGCCTCCTTGGTCGAGAGGCGCTCGTCCTGGGCGACGACCTCGACTCCGGGCAGACGCTCGGACAGGCGCGCCAGGAACACGCGCACCGCCGCCGCGCGCGGTCCCTCGCTGCCGTCCATGTTCAGCGGCAGGCCGACCACGATCGTCGCCACCTCGCGCTCGGCTGCGAGCTCGGCCACGCGCTCCAGCAGGGCGGTCGAGTCGCCCGGCCCGGACCAGGCCTCCAGCGGATGGGCGGCGATGCGCCGCGGACCGGTGGCGGCGAAGCCCGTGCGGCGCTCGCCGTGGTCGATCGCCAGCACCGAGCCCGCCATGGCTACAGGAACCGCTCGCCGTGCTGCTCGAGCCGCGCGATGATGCAGCGCACGTCCTGGGCGCGGTCCTTGGGGCAGACCAGGGTCGTGTCGCCCGCGCGCACGACCACCAGGTCCTCGACGCCGATCAGCGCAGTGAGGCCGCCCTCGCCGTAGACGACACAGCCGCGCGCGCCCTCGGCGACGAGCTCGCCGCCGCCGCTCTTGCAGTTGCCGTCCGCGTCGGCCTCCAGCACCTCGGCCAGGCTCGCCCAGGAGCCCACGTCGCTCCAGAAGTAGTCGATCGGCAGCACGCTGCGATTGGAGGCCTTCTCCATCACGGCCACGTCCACCGGAACGGAGGGCAGCTCGCGGTAGGCGCGCTCCAGCTCGGCCGGGGTCGTCGCTCTCTCCAGGACGGCGTGGATCGCCGGCGCGTGCTCGCGCACGGCCGCGAGGATCGCGCCCGTCTCCCACACGAAGATGCCCGCGTTCCAGCGGAAGCGACCGCTGGCGACGAACTCCCGCGCGCGCTGCGCGTCCGGCTTCTCGACGAAGCGCTCGACCGCGTGGACGCCGATCCCGTCGTGCTCGGCGATCTTCGCGCCCTGCTCGATGTAGCCGTAGCCCGTGGCCGCATGGTCGGGCACGATGCCGAGCGTCACCAGCCCGTGGGCCCGGCGCGCTTCGGCCACCGCGGCCGCGAGGCTGCGGCGGAAGCGCCGCGCCGGCCGGATCACGTGGTCGGCCGGGAGCACGCACTGCACCGCCTCGGGGTCACGGCGCGCGATCTCGAACGCCGCCAGCGCGACGCAGGCGGCGGTGTTGCGACCCGCCGGCTCGACCAGGACGTTCCGCGCCGGGAGCGACGGCAGGCACTCGCGCACGAGGGGCGCCTGGGCGCCGGCGGTGACGACCAGCACGTTCTCGCGCGGCACGAGGCCCTCCAGGCGCGCCGCCGTCTCCTCGATCAGCGATTCCCCGCCCGCCACGGCGAGGTACTGCTTGGGCCGCGCCCGACGGCTCGCGGGCCAGAAGCGCGTGCCCGCGCCGCCGGCCATGATGACGGCGTAGAGGTGCTCCATCGACGCAGTGTAGCTTCCCTCCCCGCCGCTCAGAAGCGCGCCGGGAGCGGGCTCATCCCCGGCAGGGGGATGTTGCGGTAGTAGTCGTCGACGTTCGAGAACAGGGCCGTCAACGCCCCGCGCAGGATCACCACCGGGCGCGACATGTCGCCGCGGATGGAGACCGACAGCAGCGTGTTCTGGAGCAGGTAGAAGATGCGGGTCAACGGCTTGATCTTGTCTACGAGGCTGTAGCGGATCTGCAGGTCGTGCCTCAGGGCGCCGTCCATGTCGAGCGTGCCTCGACCGATCAGGATCAGGAGCGGGCTGTGCACCTCGATGTTCTCCATGTACACGAGCCCGTCCTCGACGCGGAAGTCGGCGCTCATGCGGTCGAAGACCGCCGTGTCGTCGAAACCCAGCTCGCCGAACAGGTCGCGGAACACCGGCAGCGACCACAGCCTCGTCTCGCGCATCTCGCCCCGGCCGCTGCCGCGCACCGAGAGCAGGTCCCGGAGATTCCCGTTCAGGCGGATGCCGCACGACAAGGCACCCTTGTTGGCGATGTTGGACGCGGACAGGTCGCGCAGGAACAGCCCCAGATCGATGCCCTCCAGGTCGAGCGCCAGGTCGAAGGGATACGGTGGCTCCAGCTCGACCGAGAAGGCCGGGCCCGGGCGCTGGCCCGTGCTCTCCCCGGGGCCGTCGCGTTCGAGCCCCTTCACCCTTCCGCGCGCGAAGGTGCCATCGAAGCGATCGAGGCTGAGGTGCGAGTCGAAGTACGTCACGAGCATCCTCGACGGGCCGAGCTCCCGGCCCAGGATCTGCCCGTAGAGGTCGTCCAGCGTTCCCCAGCCGCGCACCCCGCCACCCTCGAAGACCAGGCTCTCGATGCGCGCCGACGAGGAGCGGATCGAGAACGGTACGCCCGGCTGGAGGAAGACGTCGGAGAGCGTCACGTCCCCGCTGAGCGCGAGCTGCGGCGCTCCACCGTGCGATCCGTGCCACGAGATGTGGGCCCCGTGCACGTCGATGCGCCCGCGCCAACGGAAGTCCCCCAGCAGGACGTCGAGCGTCTGCCCGTCGATGAAGTAGCGCAGGTGGTCGCGGTCGAGGGGCACGTCGCGCGCCGAGACGTCGGCTTCGAGCCGGTACCCGCCCCCGGCCGGAGCGGTCAGCTCGACGTCCGTGAGCACGACCGGCGTGCGACCGAGGACGGCGGTGGTGCGATCGCCGTGCAGCCGCCCCTCCCGGACCACGAGTGGCCCGTCCAGGCGGTCCAGCCTGAACTCCTCGGCACCGACCAGGGAGTTCCCTCGCAGGTGGAGGACGTAGGTCGAATCCGCCGGCCCACCGTCCTCCGGGAGCGTCACGTCCGCCCGGAAGTCGACCGCGCCCGTGAGGGAGGTCCCGTCGAGGTCGAGCGACGGCCCCTCCTGGACGCCGGCTCCCGCGCGCGCGGCCTCGAGCAGCTCCGCGCGCAGATCCGCGTTGGAGGGGGCCAGGCCGGCGCCGGTCACGGCCAGGCGCGCAGCGCCCTCGCTCGGGAAGCTCGCATCGACGGCGACCCTCACGCCGCCGCGCCACGTGCCCGCCAGCGGGACGACGACGGTCTCGACCCGCGTCTCGCCCGCCCGCGCCCCGTCGGGGGCGCGCGGCGGCTCCAGCCCGCGAACGAGCACGCGCCCGGCGACGTCGCGCCCCTCCATCGGGAAGGCCGGCGGAACGAGCACGACGTCTCCGACCGGGACGACCTCCGCGTCGAAGCGCCGTCCGCCCGCGGCGTCGTGCCGCACGCTCTCGAAACGCAGGTCCGCGTGACCGCTCGGGCCGAAGGCGTCGAGGGCCGCTCCGACCCCTGCGATGCTCTCCGCGACGATGTCCCGGTCGGGTCCGGTCAGCGCGATCCCGTCGACGTCGAGACGGATCACCTCCAGCATGGCCGGGTCCGTGCCGGTGGTGACCCGCGGCCTCTCACGCCGCGCGCGACCGCGCAACTCGAAGCCCGCGGCCGTGCGCGCCGAACCGCGCAGGGAGTAGCGCACGGCCGCGTCACCGACCCCGTCGTCGACGTACTCGAGCTCTCCGCTCACGTCCGAACCCGGCACCGGCACCTCGCGCCAGGCCGCGCTGACGCCGGAGAAACCGGCGCGCACGTGGGCCGCCATGTGAGGCCGTTCGTTGCGCCGCACGAGCCGCAGCTCCACACCCGCGCGCCCGCCCCGCGGGCGGTAGGCTTGCCACGCCTCGGCCAGGCCGCGCAGGGGCGCGAGGCCCTCCATCGCCTTCTGCAGCTCGTCGTCGATGAGGACGTTCGGGCTGCGCACCGACAGGTCCTCCTCGTGTTGGCCGAATCCGGGCGCGAAGGGCGGCATGTCGACCGGCGGCGACCAGGCGCAGTACGAGACATCGAACGGTCCGCCGGTGTGCGCGCCCTCGACGACGACAGCGACGAAGTCCGGGCGCGGGATGCGCGACGTGTGGGCGAAGACCACGCGCCCGCGCTCGATCGACGCCGGCAGCGGGAAGGCGATCGGCTGCTTGCCGTCCCGGCGCGGCCATCCTCTCCAGGTCGCGCGCGCCGTGCCGGCGGTGCGCACGCCGGCGAGGTACTCCAGGCTCGGCGTCGGGTCCGCCGGAGGCTGCCAGGAGTCCTGGCAGCGCAGCCCCAGCGTCACGTCGACCCGGCCGTCGGGATCCAGCGCCCGCCACGGCCGCTGCAACCACTGCGGGCGGCCGAGCAGGTCGAGCGTGCGCTCGTCGAACGGCAGGTCCGGCAGGCGCGCCCAGACCTCGAACAGGAATCCGGGCCGCGCCTCGCGTCCCAGGCGCGCTCCGCCTGCGATGGTGTGCACCGACCAGCGCCCCGAGAAGCTCGCGCTCGCCGTCCAGGCGCCCGGGCTCCAGAGTGCCTCGTCGGCGCCCGGGCTGAAGAGCGCGTCGAAGTCGAGCTCGATCGCCTCGATCCGTCGGTCGCCGGTCGGCGGCAGGACGGAGCCCCTGCGCAGCGCGAGGCGCAGGCTGCCCTCGGCGGGCTCGACTCCGCCCACGCTCACTCGCCCGTGCCCGTCCACGCTGACGCGCCCGCGCGGAGCCAGATCGCGCACGGGGTCGAGGAACGCGACCGGCGGGATGGCGATGGTCTCGAGGTCCAGCTCGCGCGCGCTGGCGTGCAGATCGATCCAGCCGTCGCCGGTCCCGCGCCCGCGCAGGTACACGGCCGAGGCGACCGTGGCCCGCTCCGAACGCGGCAGCGCGACGCGCCCCATCACGACCGGCAGCCCCTCGTCGTCCCTGGTCAGCGAGAGGTCCAGGCGCCCCAGCGGCAGGGCCTCGACACCGTCCGGGCCCTCGAGCGAGAGGTCGAGTCCGCGCAGTTGAATGGTCGGCAGGCCCGCCTCGCCGCCTCGCGCCGCCGGGCCGGTCTCAGCGCGCACGTCGAGCAGGCCGCGCGCTCCGTTCATCAGCGCCTTGCCGATCAGCACGTGCCCTTGCTCGACCTCCAGGCGAGCGAGCACCAGCCCGCGCCGCAGCGAGAAGGCGAGCTCCGCGTGCACGTGCTCGAGGCGGATCAGCTCCTCCCGGTCATGGAGCACGAAGCCCCTCAGGTCGAGCCCCGGCTCCAGCCAGCGCACCTCGACGTCCTCGATGCTCAGGAACCCGCCGAGGGACCCCAGGCGGGCGGAGAGCAGCCTCTCCAGCCACGCCCCGGCCAACCCGCCGCGCTCCACCGCGAGGGCGCCGGCGCCCGACAGGAGGCTCAGCCAGCCCACCGCGACGACCAGCCGCAAGGACACGCTCCTGAGCTGCTTCATCCCCGCGTGCACTCGCGCCCCTACGTTCGACCCGGCCCGTCCTCGGGCGCCCGGTCCGGCGCGCGCGCGAGCCCCCCGCTCCGAATCGCGTGCGCGTGCTCGTCCAAGGCCGGTGCTCGCGAAACCCGTCCGCCGCCCGGAGGTCGCGCGGGGAGGGTGAGTTGCGTGCCGCCCAGGTACACGCGCCGCACGCGCCGGCCGACCGCGCAAGTCACCTCGTAAGGGATCGTCCCCGCGCGTCGCGCGACCTCTTCGACCGGCGTCCCGCCCGCGCCTCCGAAGAGCGTCACCGTGTCGCCGACGGCGACCCCGGGGATGTGCCCGACGTCGAGCGTGAGGTAGTCCATCGACACGCGCCCCACGATCGGCGCGCGCCGCGCGCGCACGAGCGCGTCGCCGCAGTTGCTCAGTCGCCAGGGCACGCCGTCGGCGTACCCGACCGGCAGGGTGGCGATGCGCGTCGGGGCGGGCGCCGTCCAGGTCGAGCCGTAGCCCACCGACGCGCCGGCGGGAACGTCCTTCAGGAACACGACCTGGCTCTTCAGCGTCATGATGGGGCGCAGCTCCTCCGCCCCGGGGAGGCAGCCGGGCAGGATGCCGTAGGCGCTGATCCCCGGCCGGACCGTGTCGTAGCGCGGCTCGAGGTCCGTGAAGACCGCCGCCGAGTTGGCCGCGTGGACCCACCCGCGAGCCAGGTTGGCGCGCCGCGCCGCGGCCAGGACGCGCTCGAAGCGTTCCATCTGTTCGCGCGTCTCCGGCGCCAGGGCGCCTTCGGGCGAGCTGACGTGGGTCATCAGGCCGCACAGCTCCAGGCCCGGCGCGGCGGCGATCAGGCGCAGCAGACGGAGCGCGTTGTCGGGCAGCACGCCCAGACGTCCCATGCCTGTGTCGACGTTGAGGTGGACGCGCGCGCGCAGCTCAGATCGCCGCGCGAGCTCGGCCAGCATCTCCACCCGATCGGAGGAGTGGATGCCGATCTCGATCCCGTGCCTCAGCACCGCCGCCGCCTCGTCGTCGACGATCGTTCCCAGGACCAGAATCGGGACCGTCAGGCCCGCCTGGCGGAGTTCGAGCGCCTCGGCCGAGGTTCCGACCCCCAGGGCGGCGATTCCGCAGCGCACGGCGTGGTGCGCGACCGCCACCGCACCGTGCCCGTAGGCGTCGGCCTTGACGACCAGCATGATGCGCACCCCCGCGCCCGCCCGCCGGCGGATGGCGGCGAGGTTCTCCGTCAAGGCGTCGAGATCGATCTCGGCCCAGACCCGATCGACGTTCACGCGCTCGACGGTAGCAACTGCGAGGCGCCGAACCAACGCTGCGCGCGGCTCGAGAAGCGGCCCGGATCGGAGCGCGCCATTTGCCCAGAGACCCCCGAATCCGGCAAAAAAACCGGGAATTCCCTGCGATGCCCGTGTTGACACCCTCTGCCCAGCGCGCCATTCTCTCTCTTGCGTTACGGGTCCCTGCGGTTCGTCTCAAACCAGGACACCCCCGGGACGGGACCAGAAAGCAAGAAGCGAGAACATGCCTAGAAAGACCGCCAAGAGGAAGACCAAGGCCAAGGCCCACGCCAATCGCGGCGCCGCACGTGGAACGGCACGCAAGAAGAAGACCTCGACCGATCTGATCATCAGCAAGAGCCGCACGAAGGCCGCTTCGGGGATCAACGTCTCCGGCGAGTTCTACTCGGCCCTCGACGGTGCGGTGCGCAACCTGATCGCCACGGCCGAGGCGCGCGCCACCCATAACGGTCGCCGCACGCTCCGTCCGCACGACCTGTAGACACGGGAGGTCCCCGGCAAAGCGATCCCCCCGAAGAACGAACACTTCGGACGCCCGTCCGAAGAGCACACGCGCCCCGGTCGTGACCCACGGCCGGGGCGCTCGTGCTGGCAGGCAGGAACGGCGGGGATGCAGGAAGCTCTGGAACCGCCAGGGAAGGCCGGACCTCCAGGAAGGCGAGCGGTCGGGAAGCCTCAGCGCGGGCTGAACGCCCGCAACCCAAGGGAAGGACTCGGCCCGCGCTGATCCTGTTGGCGGGGGAGGCAGACCCTCCCCCGCATCGGCCGCGACACGCGGCCTCCCCCTCCTCGCCGCCTGACGGGCGGCGCGGCGCCTCCGGCGCCGAATCCACCGCCCGGCAATCGAGTCGATTCTTGAACGCCGGGCAACATCTGCGGCCCTAGAGGCTCAGCGGCCCTGGCCGATGAGGAGTGATCGCTGCTTCGCAGCGAGAGGTTCGCCCCCTCCGCCTCCCGCCTTCCAGGGCCTTCCTGCCACCCTCGACGGAGAAGGGCCGAGGGTCAGCGGCGGCGGGTCTTGGCGGCGAAGGGCCGCAGGTAGAGCGGCTCGACCTGGTCGGGGGACTGCGGACCGGAGCGCTCGACGCGATGCAGACCGAGCTCGAGCAGCGCCGCCGCGTGCGGCACGGCATCGGTGCGCAAGCGCGCCCGCTCGGCGGTCGTGAGGGTCGCGGCGCGCGCTACGGTCTCGTCGCCGAAGATCGTCACGCCCTCGGGCAGCAAGCGGCGCAGATCGCCCGGCGCGACGACCGCGGGCGCGCGCAGCACCGCCACGTCGTCTCCCTCGCGGCGGTAGTGCGCGAGGTAGAGCTCGCCCTGGCGCGCGTCGAGCAGGAAGACGCACTCCTCGCCCGGGCGCAGCTCGCCGTACGCGAGCGTCTCCCCGGAGGGCACCCCGCGCAGGATCGCGCCGGTGGCGCGCACCAGCCCCAGGGCGGTCGCGATCCCGACCCGCAGCCCCGTGTAGCTGCCGGGGCCGGTGCCGACCAGCACTCCCTCGACCGCGCCCGGCGCGCAGGAGAGCTCGGCGCAAAGGCGGTCGAGGGTCGGGACCAGGTCGCTGGCGTGCGCGCGCGCGCCGTCGAGCGTGATCTCGCGCCGCTCGTCGCCGCGACGCAGCGCCACCGAAGGCCTGCGGCTGGACGTCTCCAGCGCCACCCAGCTCATCCCGAGCGCGGCGCCGCCCCGAGCTCGGACGCGATCAGGTTGGCGATCTCGCCCGCCATGGCGCGGATGCGATCGGCGTCGGGCCCCTCGACCATCACGCGCGCGAGCGGCTCGGTGCCCGAGTACCGCAGCAGCACGCGACCATCCTCCCCCAGCTCGTCCTCGACGCGGGCGACCGCCTCGAGCACGGCGGGAATCGCGAGCAGGTCGGGCTTGAGGGCCACGGGCACGTTGAGCAGCACCTGGGGGAATGGCCGGTAGGGCGCCGCCAGCTCCGAGAGCGAAGCCCCGCTGGCGCGCACCGTGCGCAGCACGCGCAGGGCCGTGTACAGCCCGTCGCCGATGTAGTGGTTGTCGGCGCCGAAGACGATGTGCCCGGACTGCTCGCCGCCGAGCGAGAGAGAGTCGCGCTTCAGGGCCTCGACCACCCTGCGGTCGCCCACCCCGACCGTGACGACGCCGACACCGACCTCGCGCAGGGCGCGGTGCAGGCCGCGGTTGCTCATTACCGTCGCGACGATGCGGGGGTCCGGCCAGGGGTCCGCGCGCATCGCGTGGCGCGCGAGCAGCATCAGGATCGGGTCGCCGTCGACCAGCCCGCCGCGCTCATCCACCAGGATGCAGCGGTCGGCGTCCCCGTCCAGCGCGATGCCCACGTCGGCGCCGTGTGCGCGCACCTCGGCCTGCAGGGCGCCCGGGTGCGTCGAGCCGCAACCGCGGTTGATGTTCACGCCGTCCGGCTCGGCGAAGAGCGCCACGACCTCGGCGCCGAGGCGCTCGAGGAGCTGCGGGCCGACTCGGCTGGCGGCGCCGTTGGCGCCGTCGACCGCGACGCGCATCCCGCCCAGGTCGAGGTCGGCTGCGGCGGCGCACAGATGCTCCAGGTACGCGCGCTCGAGCCGTGGATCGACGCGCGGCGCGCCGCCCGCCGTCACGGGACGACCGTCTGCGCGGACGGCGGCCTCGATCTCCGCTTCGACCTCGTCCGGGAGCTTCTCGCCCAGGCTCGAGAAGACCTTGATGCCGTTGTCCGCGGCCGGGTTGTGCGACGCGCTCAGCATCGCGCCGAGCTCGAAGGCCTGCAGCCGCGTGAGCAGCGCGAGAGCGGGGGTCGGGACCAGTCCGGCGCTCAGCACGTCGAAGCCCGCCGCCGCCAGCCCGCGTCCCAAGGCGGCCTCGAGCTCCGGGCCTGAGTGCCTGCCGTCGTGGCCCAGCAGCGCGCGCGGGCGGGCCGCGCGCGCTGCCGGCGTGAGGCGCCGGCAGAGCACCGCGCCGATCGCGCGCCCGAGGGCCGAGACCGCCTCCGGTGCCAGCCAGCCCTGGCCGGCTCGACCGCGCACGCCGTCCGTTCCGAAGATGCGCTCGCCGCTCAATCGTCCTCGTCTTTTTTCTGGAGCCTGATCATCGGGTCCGTCTCGAGGATCAGAACGAGCTCCGCCTGCTCGTCGAGCTCCTCCCCGATCAGCTTCGGCAGCTCGCTGCGCCAGTCGCCGCGCAGCTTCCACTCGAGCGGCAGGGTCGTGCCCTGGCTCTGGTCGAGATACGAGACGTCCACCCAGGCGCGCAGATTCTTCTCCACGAAGCCGCGCACGCCGCGCAGGAAATCGACGAAGACCGCCGAGCCCGGTTCGGCAGCGACCGGGATGATGCCCGCCGTGCGGATCGTGAAGGTGGCTTTCTGGTGCTGCTGGAAGATCGTCCAGCGCTCGGGCTCGACGTCCTCCGACGGCCGCAGCCCGGCCACCCTGACTTCGACCTCGATCGTGCCCAGGTCGCGCTCGGCCGGGATGATCTTGAGCGTGGCGCCCACGCGGCCGCCTTCGCTGATCGCCAGCCGCCGGTCGCGCAGCTCCTGGCTCAGGCGCAGGTCCTTGCGGCGCTCCTTGCGGTCGGTCGCCGCGACGACGATCGGCTCGAGCTGGAAGGGGATCTCGCCCTGGCGCAGGGCGGCCACTGCCGCGCGCGGCCCCTCGACCTCGACCTGGTCGTCGCGGAACACGATCTGCCCGGTCAGCGCCTTGAAGCGCGGGTCGAGATCCTGCAGGTCGACCGGGACGTGCTTCGGATCGAGGGGCACGAGCAAGTGATCGTAGCGCTCGATCTTCAGCAGAGGCGCCGCGCCGTCCTTCCAGCGGAATGCGAGGCCGATGCGCTCGGCACCAGGCCCCAGGTTCCAGACCACGTCCTCGAGCGGCAGCTCCACCGCGGCTTCTCCGACCTCGCTGCCGACGCTCAGGACGCCGCCGACGTTGAATCCGATGCTCTCGAGCTGCCCGCGCGTGCCCGAGACGACGAGCTCGACGCCAACGTCGACTCCGGGCGAGACGAGATGATAGTCGCGCCCGGGCATGCGGATCTCGAGCAGGCCCGGTGCCGGCCCGCGCGTCTCGCCCGGATGCGTGCTGACGACGGTGAGCACGATGTCGTGCTCGATCACGAGCTCCTGGTACGCGACCCAGATCATGCCGGCCGCCAGCAGCAGCGCGGCCGCCTTGCGCGGCAGGTCGTGGACGAAGAGCTCACGCGCGATCATCCGCAGCCTGGAGTGCTGTTCGCGCTCGTCCGTCCGCCCGGCCCGCGCGCCTTTCTCGCCCTGCGCGTCGGCCTCGAGCTTCTGCAGCAGGACCTCCTCGAGCCGGTCCGGCGGGACGTGGCGCTCGATCTGACCGCGGTGGCAAACCGCAAGAGAGCCGGTCTCCTCGGAGACGACCAGCGTCACGGCGTCGCTCTCTTCAGTCAGCCCCAAGGCGGCCCGGTGGCGCGTGCCGGTCGACTTGCTGATCTCGATGTTCTCGGTCAACGGGAACAAGCACGCGGCGGCCGCGATACGGTCCCCCTCGATCACGACCGCGCCGTCGTGCAGCGCGCCGCCGGGGTGGAAGATGCTCTCCAGCACCAGGCGACGCACCTCGGCGTCGACCCTGACCGCGGCCTGGGTGTAGGTGTCCAGGGACTCGTCGCGCTGGAAGGCGATCAGTGCTCCGTGGCGCCGCCCAGCCATCTCGCGCGCCGCCTCCGCCACGATGTGGATCGTCTCGTGACGCCGCACCTTGAAGAAGCGCGCGAAGCGGTTCTGCGTGCCGAGCCGGGCGATCGCCCGGCGCAGCTCGGGCTGGAACAGGATCGTCAGGATCACCGCCAGGAACGGCGTGATGCTGCCGATCAGGTAGTTCAGCTCCGCCAGATCGAAGTACTTGGCCAGGCCCCACAGGCCGAGCACGCCGAAGGCCAGGGCCACGACCAGCCCGCGCAGCACGCCGCCGCCGCGGGTCCTGCGCAGGAACCGCAGAAACAGGTAGAGGGCCGGCGCCAGGATCGCGACCTGCAGAGCCCACTTGAGGGTCTGGTCCACGGGTTCAGCCGCCCTTTCCCGGCCGGCTGCTCGAGTCCGACGCGAAGCGCTCGGGGCGCGCCACGCCGCGCGCGACCGCCGCCGCCTCGGCCATCCGCGCCACGTCGTGCACGCGCAGGATCTCGGCCCCGCCGAGTACGCATATGGCGACCGCCGCGGCGCTGCCCCCCGCGCGGTCCTCGACACCATTCCCGGGGCGGTTCCTCACCCAGTCCTCGGGCCGCAGCCGGCCCGTGGCATGGGCGATGAACGACTTGCGCGAGACACCGACACACACGGGGCGACCCAGGGACCGCAGCTCGGGGAGGCGACGCAGGAGCTCGAGGTTGTGCACGAGACGCTTGCCGAACCCGATGCCGGGATCGACCACCAGTCTTTGCGCTTCGATGCCCGCGTTCAAGCACGCGGCCGCGCGTTCCCGCAGGAAGTCACACACCTCGGCCACGGGGTCCCGGTAGCGCGGATCGGCCTGCATGCTGCGTGGGTGGCCTTGCATGTGCATCAGCACGTAGTCGCAGCCGTGCTCCGCGACCAGCGGCAGCAGGGCCGGATCGGCGCGGCCGGCGCTGACGTCGTTGACCATCGTCGCGCCGGCGTCGAGGGCGGCGCGCGCGACCTCGGCCTTCGATGTGTCGATGCTGATCCGCGCCCGCGACGCCCGCGCCAGGCCCGCGACCACCGGCAGCACGCGCCCGAGCTCGGTCGCGGCCGGGACGCTCTCCGCGCCGGGTCGGGTGGACTCGCCGCCGACGTCGAGGATGGCCGCGCCCTCGGCTTCCAGCCGCAGGCCGTGCTCTACGGCCCGCGCCGGGTCGAGGTAGAGGCCGCCGTCGGAGAAGCTGTCGGGCGTGACGTTGACCACGCCCATCAAGGCCGGCTCGGCCGGCGCGCGCGCGAGGGCGTCCGCCGCCGCGAGGAAGACCCGTGCCGCCTCGAGCTCCCCCGCGGCCCGCTCCAGCTCCTCGCGGCCGCAGGCGAACAGGCCCTCGGGCTCCCCGGGCTCGCCCCCCGGCGCGACGCCGGGCGGCAGGAAGGCCGAAAAACGCGCCGACCCGATCCGGCGCAGCCGCTCGCGCTCGGGGGCGGCGAGACCCGCGGGTCGAAAGGCGATCCACACGCACGCGGCCGCCTGGTCGGCGCGCGCCAGGCGGTCGGGGGCGGCCGCCGCCGGCAGGGCCCGGGCTCGCAGGGTCAGGGCCTTGGGGCCCAGGAGAGTCACGCCTCGTGCGGCTCTCGACCCCACCGCGGTCAAGCGGGCGAGAGCCCCGCCTCGCCGGACAGGTCGCCGGAGAGCTCTTCCCCCTCTGCGGGCGGCGCGCCTTGCGCGACGGCGCCCGGGGACGTCTTCAGCGGCGCGCAGCGGGGCGTGACCTCGTCGGGGCGCAGCTCCGCCATGGGCACACCGGAGAGGATGCCGCGGATCTCCTTGCCGTTGACCGTCTCGTACTCGAGCAGGGCGGATGCGAGCAGCTCGACCTTCGTCCTGTGTTCCTTGACGACGCCCCGCGCGCGGTCGTAGGCCTGGTCGAGCACGATCTTGATCTCCTCGTCGATCTCGCGCGCGGTGTCGTCCGAGTGCCACTTGCCGGACAGGAGCTCGGTGCCGAGGAAGTCGCTGCCCTGGCGGTCGGCGTAGTTGATCGGCCCGATGCGCTCGCTCATGCCCAGCTCGGTGACCATTGCGCGCGCCAGCTCGGTGGCCCGCCGGATGTCGTCGGAGGCGCCGGCCGAGATGTCGCCGCAGAGCAGCTCCTCGGAGGCACGGCCGCCGAAGAGCACGGCCAACTGACCGAGCAGGCGGCGCCGCTGCATGTGGTAGCTCTCCTTCTCGGGCAACACCATGGTCGCCCCGAGAGCCCGGCCGCGCGGGACGATGGTGACCTTGTGCGGGTCGTCGGTCTCCTCGAGCATCGTGGCGACGACGGCGTGCCCGGCCTCGTGATAGGCCGTGATGCGGCGGTCCTCCTCCTCGAGGTGGCGCGACTTCTTCTGGCGCCCGTAGCGCACCTTGTCGCGCGCCTCCTCGAGGTGCTCCATCTCCACTCCTTCGCACTTCGCGAGCGCGGCCATGATCGCCGCCTCGTTCACGGTGGCCGACAGGTCGGCGCCCGAGTAGCCCGGTGTCGAGCGCGCGAGCGTCTCGACGTCGATGTCACCCGCCGACTTGACCTTCTTCAGGTGCACTTCCAGGATCGCGCGGCGCCCCTTGACGTCGGGCAGGTCGATCGTGACCTCGCGGTCGAAGCGCCCGGGACGCAACAGGGCGGGGTCGAGCACGTCCGGGCGATTCGTCGCAGCCAGCACGATGATGCCCTCGTCCGTGCCGAAGCCGTCCATCTCGACCAGGATCGCGTTGAGCGTCTGCTCGCGCTCGTCGTGCCCACCGCCCATGCCACTGCCCCGTCGGCGGCCGACGGCGTCGATCTCGTCCAGGAAGATGATGCAAGGGCTGCTCTCGCGCGACTGCTTGAACAGGTCGCGCACGCGGCTGGCGCCGACGCCGACGAACATCTCGACGAAGTCGGAGCCGGAGATCGAGTAGAACGGCACCTCCGCCTCGCCGGCGATGGCCTTGGCGAGCAGCGTCTTGCCACAGCCCGGAGGGCCGACCAGCAGGATGCCGCGCGGGATGCGCCCGCCGATGCGCGTGAAGCGCCCGGGGTTCTTCAGGAACTCCACCACCTCGCGCACCTCGTCCTTGGCCTCCTCGGCTCCGGCGATGTCGTCGAAGGTGGTGTTGGTGTGGTTCTCCTTGGTGTAGAGCTGCGCGCGCGAGCGCCCGAAGGACATCACTCCCCCGGCGCCACCCTGCTGGCGCATCTGGCGCATGAAGATCAGGAAGACGACGAAGATCAAGAGCCACGGCGCCCACATGAACAAGATGCTCGTCAGGAGCGAGTTGCTGTCGTGCCAGCTCGAGCCGGCCTTGTCCGTGCGGTCGAAGGACTTGACCTGGATCTCGGCGCCTGCGCCCTCGAGCAAGGCGACCAGGGGGCCGAACTCGGCCACTTCGCGCACCTCGAGCCAGGCCGGACCCGTCTTGTCCGGCAGGTAGTAGCCCGGCTCCGGCTGCGCCGCGGTCGGCTCGAACACGGCCTTGGAGTTCGCGTAGACGTTCACGAACAAGCGCGTGGAGACCAGCTCGATCGTCCTCGGGACCGCGGGCTCGTCCCCCTCGGGCTTGGGCCCGGGCTGGGTGCGCTGCTCGGTCGCGGTGAGCACGCGCGCGAGGCGCGGTTGGTAGTTGCCGTCGGCGATCGCCCGGCGCAGCTGTCCCTCGCTGATCGGCCAGTAGCTGCGGATGGCCTGGAGCTGCTGCAGCTCGGTCTGCAGCGCCCCCGTGTCCGGGAAGCGCACGACGAAGGTCGAGCCGTCCCTCAAGGTCCCCTCGATGACGTTCTGGCCCTTGAAGTCCTGGCCGTGCACCTGGCCCGTGTTCACCTGCCAGAGGTACTCGTCCTGGCTGAACTCCTTGCGTCCCCCGATCGTGTTCTTGCCCACCATCAGGAGGATCACCACCAGGACGGTGAGGAAGAGCAGGAACGACCCGAAGGAGCGGCTCTTCTTGGCCTTGTCGGGGGGGGACATCTTCGAATCGGGCATCGTGGATCTTATCGGCGGGAGGTTCCCGGCCCTGGAGGACGGCAGGGCCCCGGAACTCCATTAGAGCAACTTCGAAGGGCCGGGAGGCGTCCGGACCGTTCAATCCGGCCCGGCGGCGGCGCGCTGTGGAGAGAACGCTCGAACGTCGCGAATCGTCGTCTCCCGAGGCGTTTTTTCTGGAGGGGGCGAGAGAAGGGCGCTCGCAGCGGATCGCGTCCATCGCGCGCGGCGCCGGCCTCTCAGGAATCGCCTTCCATCTGGGCCGCGGGCGTGAACAGCTCCAGTACGACGTCCTCGGCAATGTAGGACACGGCCCGCTCGCGGGCCTTCCTTTCGCCGTTCTCTTCGGCCAGGACGTAGCCGATGCGGCGGCTGCTGAGAACGCTGCGCACGCGCTCGCCGCTCGCGCGGTCCTCCAGCCAGGCCTCGACCGCGATCGTCATGCCGCTCTCCAGCAGGACGTTGCGTTTGCCCCGGATCCCGGCCCAGCGGCGGAACTCCGTCACGCGCCCGTCGATGACGAGGTCGGCCTGGTCGGGGGCCGAGAGGGGAGCGTGGACCAGCTCGCGCACGGAGCGCGAGAGCGCGGCGTGGACCTCGCGCTCGACGTCGCGCTCCATGCTGTCGTTGCCGAAGATCTCGATCCCCACGCTGTGATGGCCCTCGGGCAGGGTCAGGCCAGCCTTGTAGCCGCAGCCCGCGAGCAGCGCGGCGACCGCGATCGGAGCCGCGGCCCGCATCAGCCCTCGCCCTCCTCGGGCGGCTCCTCGTGCAGGGGCGGGCTCACGCGGCCGGCCGTCTCGGCGGCCGGCAGCCCGCGCAGGATGTCCTCGGCGGCGGCCCGGCCGGAGGCGTCGAGGGCCCGGTCGGCCTCCTCCAGCGCGCGCTCGGCGTGGCGCCGCGCGCCGTAGGTGTTCCCGACGCGCCGGTAGAAGCGCGCGATCAGGACGTCGCTCCTGGCCAGCCGGCGCAGGCAGTCGGTGTAGCCCGCGCGCACCTCCGGCTCCAGCTCGTGGCCGGCGTGGTCGCGCAGCCAGTCCTCGAACTCCGCGCGGGCCCTGACCAGCTCGCCCCGGTCGTACTCGGGGCTGTCGAGGGTCGCCAGCCGCAGGGCCGGGATGCGCGCAAGGGCGGCCGGGACGTACGGGCTGGTGGCGAAGTTCCAGGTCAGCTCCCGCAGCCGGTCGATGGCCGTCTCCAGCTGGTCGTCGTCCGCGTACATCTCCGCCAGGCGCCAGTAGGCCTCGGCCCCGCGCGGCTCGCCGGGGTAGTTCAGGACCAGGTACTCGAGCGCGGCGAAGGCCTTGTCCTGCGCGTCGTAGAAGATCCAGAAGCTCGAGTGGTCCTGCGAGAGCGCCATGCCGGCCTCGGCCAGGAGCGCCCCCGCGGCCTGGCGCTCGTGGTGGGTCGGGTAGAGCTTGTCCAACTTGCGGATCAGGTCGTAGGCACGCGAGTGCTCGCCGCGCTCGACCAGCAGGCGCACGGCCCGGATGCCGGCCACGACCGCCACCTGGCTCGGCAGGTCGACGTCGAGCAGCTCCGCCAGGCCCTTCGGATCGGCGTCCTGTCCGGAGAGCTCGGCGATGCGCCGGTCGGCCGCCTGCTCGAGCAGCGCGCGCACCCGGTTGCGCTGGGCGGGCGGCAGCTCCTCCACCTTGCCGGCCACGTGCATCCACTCCAGGGCGACGTAGTTCCTTCCCGCGGCGAGGGCCTGCTCCGCGCGCTCGATCGCCGCCGGTACCTCGGCCGCGGAGAGCTTGCGCGGGACCTCGCCCGAGCGGCGCAGGCCGCCGCTGGCGCAGCCGCAGGGGACCGCCAGGATCAGCGCCAGGATCAGGACGTGGAGCAGCGTGGAGAGTCGCATGGTCTTTTCGCTCAGCTCGTGGTCTGGTCCGGCGCGTTGCGGTTGGGGGCGGCCAGGAAGGCCTGGTGGGAGCGCGGCCGGGTCTCGAGATGGTAGTCGAGGAAGCGCTCGACGAAATCGCGCACGCGCTCGACGAGCTCGAGCGGACGGGGGCGCGGATCGCCGCCGCCTGGGAGGGATCGGGAGAGCTCGGCCGCGGTCGTGAGCACGTCCAGGGGCAGCGTACCGACCCGCCGGCCGGAGGCGCGCCCGTCCTCCGCGCAGCGCGCGCAGAGACGGCCGCCCGCTCCCGCCGAGAAGGCCGCGCGCCGAGCGCATCCCGCGAGCGGCGGGGCTTCACCGCCGCAGGCCGCGCAGCTCTCCAGGGCGGGCGCGAGGCCGTGATTGTGCAGGAAGCCCAGCTCGAAGACAACGAGCGCCAGCTCGGGCTCCCAGCCCTCCTCTCCGAGCCGCTCCAGGGAGCGCTCGCACAGGTCGTGGAGCGGCGCGTCGCGCTCCTCCGGGCGCGAGCCGAGGTCGCACAGCTCGAGCATCGACAGCCCGGCCCGGTAGCGCCGCAGCGAGGCCGTGAGCGCCCGGCGACGCACGACGATCTCCCCGCAGACCAGGGCGTGCAGGTCGCGCGCCGCGCTCGCGCTCCACTCGAGCTCCAGCGTGTCGAACAGGTCGAGCACGGCGAAATAGCGCGAGCGCGGGCGGTACGCGCCGCGCGCGATCAAGTGCACGCGCCCGTGCTCGCGCGTCAGGGCGCGCACGACGAGCGAGGACTCGGAGTAGGGGAAGCGCCGCAGGACGAGAGCGCGGTCGCGCACGAGGGTCACGGCTGGCGACCTGCAGAGCGCCCGCGCACGAGGCCGGCCAGCAGGGGAGAGTGCTTCACGGGCGCTCAGGTCCCGAGCTGCGACTGCAGCTTTCGCACCCGGACCTGGATCACGCGCCGGTCGCTGGCCTCGAGGATCTCGAAGCGTACGTCGTCGCGCTCGAAGCTCTCGCCTCTCTTCGGCAGGTGCCCGAGCTCGGCCAGCGTGAAGCCGGCCAGCGTCTCGTAGTCCTCCTCTTCGGGGATATCGAGCTCGAGCAGCTCGTTGACCTCGGTCACGTGCAGGCCGGCGTCGATCACCGCCAGGCCGGGCTCGACGACCTTGAAGGGCGCCGGCGCCCTGGCGTCGAACTCGTCGTGCAGGTCTCCCACGATCTCGCCCAGCACGTCGCCGAGCGTCACCAAGCCGGCCGTGCCGCCGTACTCGTCGAGCACGACGGCCATCTTCTGCCGGTCGCGGCGGAACTCCGCCAGGAGCTCCGAAACGCGCTTCGTCTCGGGCACGAAGAACGCAGGACGCAGGTGCTCGCGCAAGGCGGCCGACTCCAGGCAGTCGTCGGCCAGGATCTGCACCAGGTCGCGCGCCGACACGTAGCCGACGATGTTGTCGAGGCTGCCGTCGAAGACGGGGATGCGGCTGTGGCCGTGCTCGGCCGCCGCGCGCACGACCGCCGCCAGGCCCTCCGCGACCTCGACGCCGTGGATCTCGGTGCGCGGCGTCATCACCGCCGCGACGTCGACGTCGCGAAACTCCATCAGGTTCTCGATCAGCTCCAGCTCCGTCTCGTCGAGGTCGCTGTCGCGGCCCGACTCGCGGATGACGCCGCGCAGCCCCTCGACGATGTCACGCGCCCCGGGCGGCTCCTCGGGGACGCGCATCACGCGCAGGATCGCCTTGCGGCTCCACTCGAGCGCGACCACGACAGCCTGCAGGGGGAGTTGCAGCCAGAAGAACGCCGGCAGGACCCACAGCAGAAACGGGTCGCCCCAGCGCCGCGCCACGGCGCTCGGCAGCGTCTCGGTCCCGAGCAGCAGCAGCGGAACGGCGACCGCCAGGGTCAGTGCGAAGCCGTTCCAGCCCGCGTCGGTGTCGCTCGAGAGCACGCTCAGGAGCAGCATCAGGACCGTCAGGTTGCAGGTGATGCGCAGGATGGACGCGCTCGTCATGAGCGCGTCCACGCGCTCGAGCAAGCCCACCATGCGGGCCCGCGAGCGCTCGGATCCGGCTCCCGCCAGCACGCGCGGCGTGTGCAGGTGCAGGAGCGAGGCCCGCAGCGTGGCGAAGAAGACGGCGAGCAGGAAGGCCAGGCCGACCCACAGGAGCGCATCGGTGTCGGCCTGGATGGCGACGGGGTGCGGCGCTGGGGGGGCCGCCGTAGTTGGGCTGTGAATCAATCGAGCCTGGAGGATGGAGGTCCGCGCGGAACGGGGTCGCGCGCGCCGGTCGCGCCGGAGCCGCGGCACGTCACTCTAACCCAATCCGGGCGGCCTCCGGCCCCCGGGCCCGGCGCGCCCTCCCGGCGCGCGCCGGCGCGCGGGGACGGAGAGGCTGCTACGCAATCGAAACAGCGCGGTCCGATGGCGGCTCGTCGGCGCGCCCCCACGAGATCGCAAGTGTCTTGAAAGATCGCGGTTACGTCGGCATCGAGCCTGCCACCTGGCCTGCGGCATGGCGGGTGCTCGAGGCCGGGCGTGAGCGCCCCGCCCGCCCCCTCCAGCCTCGCTCCGGATCCCGTGCACCCCCTGGCCGGCCACCCGGCCGTCCGCCGCCGGCTCGTCCTGCGCGGCGTCGCGCTCGCGCCCGGGGAAGGGGAGGACCCGGAGGCCTTCCGCGCGCGCCTCGAGACGGCCCTGATGGCCCTCTTCCGGGATCGCGGCGGCGAGGAGGACTTCGCCGCGCTGTACGAGGTCGGCTCCGAGACCGTGTTGCGTCGGGTGGCGGCGCGCATGCGCGGACCGGCCTGTGGAGCGGATCCGCTCGAGCTCCTGCAGGACACTTTCGTCAACGTCTACCGCTACGCGGCGAGCTTCAGGGACGAGCACCCCGCGAGCTTCCGGGCCTGGGTGAACGCGATCAGCGCCAACGTCGTCCGGCGCTACCTCGGAGAGCGCGCGCGCACCTCGCTGCAGGCCTTGCCCGAGCATCTGCAGGAGCCCGCCGACCGGAACGCCGGGCCCGTGGCGTCGCTCTCGGTGGCGGAGGAGCGACTGCGCCTGGGGCGCGCCTGGACGCTCTTGCTCTTGCAATACGCCGCAGCCTGGCGCGAGCTGTCGCCGCGCGACCGGCTCGCGCTGCACCTGATCGAGGTCGAGGGCTACTCCTACTCCAGGGCCTGCGAGCGCCTGCGGGTCCGCATGTCGAACATGAAGATGATCATGTTCCGCGCTCGCAAGCGCGTGCGCGCTCGCATGGCGCGCGCGATGGCCGCCGGGTCGGCCGCCGCGGACGCCCGCCGCCGGGCGGGTTGAGGGGCGCGCGCGGCGCGCGCGGGGGAGCCTTCCGGAAACCGGGCTCGGGCACGACCGTGGGCGGGGCGACGGCGCCGTGGCGCCCCTTCGGACCCCTGCGGGTGTCCGGTCCTTCCCGCGCAGAGATCACGCACGGTCGGGCTGGCGCCGGCGGGCGCGCGCCGACGGCGAGGCCGCGAGGGTTCAGGGCGTGCCCGAGCCCCAGCCCGGTCTGCGGTAGAGCTCTTCCGGCCGCAAGCAGCTCGCGTCCTCGGAGTGCTAGTCTTCGGGGCCATGAGCGCGGAACGGCAGCGGGGGGACCTGATGATCGCGGGGGCGGCCGAGCTGGCGACGGCGCGCGGGACGACGCCGCGCTCGGGCGCGGACCTGGGGAAGATCGAGATCGTTCCCGGCGGGGCCGTCGTCGTCGCGGGCGGGCGCATCGCCGCGGTCGGTCCCGAGCTGGAGCTGCGCGCGGCCTGGGAGTGCGCGCGCGAGCTCGACGCGCGCGGCGGCGTGCTGGTGCCGGGATTCGTGGACGCCCACACCCACCCGGTCTTCGCCGGCACGCGCGAGGACGAATTCGAGCTGCGCGTCGCCGGCGCTTCCTACGTCGAGATCTCCGCCGCCGGCGGCGGCATCCTGTCGAGCGTGCGCGGCGTGCGCGCGGCCTCTCGGGAGGAGCTGCTCGCGGCGCTGCTCGCGCGACTCGATCGGTTCCTCGTGCTCGGGACGACCACGGTCGAGGCCAAGACCGGCTACGGCCTGACGATCGAGGACGAGCTGAAGTGCCTCGAGGTGATCGCCGCCGCCGACCGCCTGCACGCCGTCGAGCTCGTGCCCACCTTCCTCGGCGCGCACGACTTCCCGCCCGAGTATCGCGAACGCCGGGCGGCCTACGTCGACCTCCTGTGCGAGGAGATGCTGCCGCGCGTCGCCGCCAGCGGGCTGGCCGAGTACTGCGACGTGTTCACCGAGAGCCACGTCTTCGGCCTCGACGACTCGCGTCGCATCATGCGCCGTGGCCGCGAGCTCGGGTTCGGCCTGCGCATGCACGTCGACCAGCTCACGCCGCTCGGGGGCGCCGAGCTGGCGGCCGAGCTGGGCGCGGCCAGCGCGGACCACCTCGAGCACGTCGGCCATGAAGGCATCGAGGCCCTCGCCGCCGCCGGCGTCGTGGCGGTGCTCTGCCCGCTGGTTCCGCTCTACCTGCGGCTCGCTGCCGAGGCGCCCGCGCGGCGCATGATCGCCGCCGGCCTGGCCCCCGCGCTGGCGACGGACTTCAACCCGGGCAGCTGCTACTCGCAGAGCCTGCCCGAGGTGCTGTCCTGGGCCGCGCTGCGCTACGGCATGAGCGCCGCCGAAGCACTCTGCGCGGCGACCCTCAACGCGGCCTGCTCCCTCGGACGCGGCTCCGAGCTCGGCTCGCTGGAGGCCGGCAAGCGCGCCGACCTGTGCGTGCTCGACGTGCCGAACCACCACTTCCTCACCTACGAGCTCGGCTGGAACCCCGTGCGCGCGGTCGTGTGCGCCGGAGAGATCGTCACCGAGCGGCCGCCGCGAAGGTAGAATCGGCCCCCGCCGGGTCCGGAGACCGGGCGCAACGATGCAGAACCTCGTGGCCGGCTTCGTGCTCGCGCTCTCGTTCGCTGCCCTACCGGCCGTGGCCGCGGCCGCGGGACGGGACGAGGCCGAGCCTCGGCCGCCCAAGTGCATCGAGTGCGCGCGGGACGCGCAGAAGGAGGCGTACGGCCTTTCGCCGTTCAAGCTCGACACGAGGTGGAAGGAATGGGTGCCGGCCACCTGCCCGTCGCGTTGAGGCGCGGCGCTCGGGTGCTGGCCGCGCTGCTCTTCGCCACCGCCGCGAACGCGGGGGACGACCTGGGGATCTTCGCGGCCGAGCACGTGGCCTCCGTGCGCAGCGAGCGCGAGCGTGCCGTGCGCGACCTGTGGGGTCGCGCCGGTCCGGAGCAGCGCGAGCGGGCGCTGCTGCACCTCCAGGCGAACCGGCGGCCCGGCGCGCCGTGGCGCGAGGCGGCAACGATGGAGACCCTGACGGAGGTACGTCGCCTGCTGCTGGACGACGGCGACGCGGCCGGGAGCGATCCGCTGGCGGCGCTGGTCGATTCGCTCGACCTGCGCGTCGTGCCGGGCGCCTTCGCGGCGCGCGACGAGGGCCGCGGCGAGGCGATGACCGTGCACGTCCGGCCTCTCTTCGATGCCCGCGCTCCCGACGCGACGTGCGCGGTCACCCTCTACTGGCTCTCGTCGGGCGGCGGCGAGCAGCGCGCGCGCAGCGAGCCCTTCCCGACGGCCGCGATCGCCGTGGGCTTCGACATGTACGTCCGTCCGCCGCTCTCGAGGGCTGGTCGCTGGCACCTGGTGCTGGAGCTCGAGCAGGACGGCGTCGGTCGCCGCGGTCTGCCCGTGCCGGTCGACTGCGTGGCGGACCTCGCGGCGCGCGCGAAGGCGTTGCAGGTGGCGAGCCTCGAGCAGCCCGACGCGCTGCGCAGCGAGCTGTGGGCCTCGCAGGCGCGTCGCAGCGATCACGGTCTGCGGGGAGCGGACGCCGTGCCGCTCGAGCGCTGGTTCCGCTCCTGCGAGACCGACGCGGGAGGCGAGGCGGACCCGGCCGAGGCGGTCCCGCAGCTCCTGCGCGGTTTCGACGACGGCGAGCACGCCTTCTGGACCTTCGCCTCGCCCCTGCCGGCGACCGCGCGGCGAGCCTACGTCCTGCTGGCAGGCTCCCACGAGCACCCCAGCGACCTCTTGACGGGTGCCTTCGGCCGCGCCTGGGCCGACTTGGCGCGGGAGGAGGGCGCGCTCTTGTACGCGGCGAGCTTCTCGTTCGAGCCTGAGGAGCGGCACGACGCGCCCGGCTTCTGCGACTGGCTGCGCCGCGAGCGCGGGCTGGAAGAGACCTACGTCGTCGCCCGCGGCCAGGCCGGTGCCTTCCTCATGAGCCGGATGAGCCGGATGAGCCGGCTCGCGGGCGCCGGTGAACAGGGCATCGACGGCGTGGTGCTGTGCTCGACGCCTGCCACGCGCGCGCGGCCGAGCGGAACGCCCGGTCTGCCGATCCTGTCGATCGACGACCTCGCGCCCGAGGAGTCGCGCACGAGCGGAGCGGGCGCCGCCCCGTGGACGTGGGTGCGCCTGCGCGAGCCGCGCTTCGTCGCCGACCTGCGCGTGCCCGAGCTGATCGGCGAGTGGCGGCGCGGGCTGGAGCGGCGGTAGTGTGGGGCCGCTCTGCGCCCTTCCTTTCTCGCCCACCCGTCCGCGGGCGTGATCTTCCTGGCGGTCGCCGCGGTTCTCGTCTCGGGCTTGGTCTTCGATCCGGCCTCCTCGATCGGGCTGCGGGGGGCGGGCGCGGTGCTCGTCCTGCTCGGTCTCCTGGCCGGCGGTGCGCTGGTCGCCTCGCGGCCGGCGGACGGCTCGCGTTCGCGCGAGCAGGTCGAGACGGTGCGCGCCTTGCGCTGGTTGCGCGCGAACAGCCCCGTGCCCGGACCGTGGAACGCCGCCGGGGCACCGCAGGAGTGGGGCGTCCTGCGCGAGCCGCGGCTCGCAGCGCTGGTGCACTACCACGCCGGGCGGCCGACGGTGGCGACGGACTCCGGCCTGGGGCGCGAAGCGCTGGAGGCCGAGCACCCGGCGCAGGTCGCAGCGGCCGCGCTCGCGCTGGGAGCGCGGTACGTCGTCGCGCGCGCGGGAGCGGGCGGTCGCGCGTTCGAGGCCCTCGCCGCCGCGCCGGACGCCGCGCCCGAGGGGTTGGAGTGCGTGCACGCCGCCGTTCCCGCGGCCGGGGGCGCTCGACCGCTCGCGATCTTCCGCGTGCTGCGCGAGCCCTGACTCGCGCTCCCCACTTCGCTACGCTCTGCGCGACGTGGGGCGTGCTTCCACCTCACATCCGCCGAGCGCACGAAGTGGACTGGCTGCCCGAGGATCCGAACACCTGCCTGCGGCTGGCGGACGCCGTCGTCGCGCTGCACTTCGCGCTCGTGGCGTTCATTGTCCTGGGCGAGCTCCTGATCCTGGCAGGCGCGCTGCTGCGCTGGGCCTGGATCAGGAACCGCTGGTTCCGCGCCGCGCACGTCCTGACGATGACCGTCGTCGCCCTCCAATCGGCCTTCGACGTCCTGTGCCCGCTGACGACCCTGGAGAACGATCTGCGCGCCCGCGCCGGCCGGCCGATCGAGCAGGCCAGCTTCGTGGGGCGCTGGCTGCACGAGCTCCTGTTCGTGGACCTCGACTTCCGCCTGCTGACCTGGATCTACGTCGGCTTCGGCGCGCTCGTGCTCGCCACGCTGTTCCTGGTCCCGCCGCGTTGGCGGCCGCGGCCGCTGCCGGGAGGCGGAACGCCGCGTTCGGACCCTCAACGTGAGCGGAACGGCCGCTGCGCGCGGTAGGACTGCAGGCGTTCCTCCATCTCCGTGACGAGCCAGTTCATCCTCTTCTCGCGCGCAGCGGCGATCGCCGCCTCGACCGTCCGCGCGGCCTCCTCGAAACGGCCCAGCTCGGCGTAGGCCGCGGCCAGGCAGTCGAGCACGTTGGGGTCCTGACGCTCGGTGGCGAGGGCGAGGCGCTCCGCGATCATCAGGGCCAGCGCTCCGTCGCGCGTCCCATCGACCGGAGAGGTGGCCAGGAGCCAGGCGTGGAAGTTCGCCAGGCTCAGGTCGTCCGGGCAGTGCCCGCTGCCGGCGGCGAGGGCTTCGATCGCCGGACCCCACAGCTTCAGCTCGACCAGCTTGGCCGCCAGGGTCCACCACTTGCTCGGGTCGCCCGGGTCGATCTCCGCTACCGCACGATACTGCTCGAGCGCGGCCTCGAACTCCTGCACGCCGATCAGGCGCTGGGCCAGCACCTGCCGCGCGCGGTAGTTGCGGGGGCGCAGCTCGACACAGAGCTGCAGGTACGCCAAGGCCTCCTCGTCGACACCGGTCGCGACCTGTGCGAGAGCGAGCGTGAAGTAGGCCGGGTCGAAGTCCTCATCGGCCTTCAGGGCGCAGTCGAGGTGGATGAGTGCCTGGTCGTAGTGGCGCAGGCGCGCGTGGGCCGCCGCCAGGAGCGTCTGCGGCCACGGCGCTCCGGGGAACGCATCCACGACGGCCTGGAGCGGCTCGGCGACCATGTGCGGGTTGCCCATCTGGGCCTGGCGCACGCCCAGATGGAAGCTGTCGAGGACGTCGAGGTGCTCGGCCGGGTCGGCTCCCTCGCCTTCCTTCAGACCGGCGCGGCTCTGGCGCGGCGCCGTGTCGCACAGTCCGCCCAATTCGACGCCCAGATCGAGGTCGAGGTCCAGCGCGCTCCCGGGGCGCTCGCGCGTCAGCAGGAAGCCGTCCAGGATCGCGCGCAGCGCCGCGGCCGTCTTCGGCCGTGCGTCGAGGAGATTCTGCTCCTCGCCCGGGTCGGCCTCGAGGTCGTGCAGCGCGGGCGCCGGCGAATGGACGTACTTCCAGAGCACGACCGGCGGCGCGTCGCCCTCGCCGGCGCGTTCCGCGTCGGCGTCGGGCAGCTCGGCGATCGCGCCGCGCACGGTGCTCCAGCCGAGGATCTGCGCCCCCTGCTCGGACTCGACGTAGATCGGCCGCGGCTCGGGTCGCGGCGGCTTGGAGCCCTCCGCCGCCACGAGCGCCGGCGTGAGGTCACGGCCCGGGAGCCCCGTCGGCGCGGGCACGCCGAGCAGGCCCAGGACGGTCGGCAGCACGTCGATCTGCTGCACCGGCTGCGCGACCGTGAGAGCGGGCGCGACCCGGCCCGGCAGCGCGACGATCAGCGGCACTCGCTGGGTGGTCTCGTGCACGAGCGGGCCGTGGCCCTGCTCGCCGTGCTCGCCCAGGGCAAGGCCGTGATCCCCGAGGGCGACGACCAGCGTGCGCTGCAGCCGCTCGCGCGTGTCGAGCCAGGCGAAGAGCCGCCCGATCTGGCCGTCGACGTCGGCCAGCTCACCGTCGTACGGCAGCTCGAAGCTGCCCCGACCGCGGGGCTCGTGCGGCGCGTCCGCATCGCGGTAGTGCAGCCAGCAGAAGAACGGGCGCTCGTCGTCGCTGCCGAGCCACTCGATCGCGGCGTCGGTGGTCTGCGCCGCGTCACGCTCGAGCGCGACCCCCTTGCGGCCGCTCTGCAGGCTCGCCATCTCGTCGTCGTAGACCTCGAAGCCGCGTCCGAGCCCGCGCCGGGAGTCGAGCACGAGGGCCGAGACGAAGGCGCCCGTGCGGTAGCCGCGCTCGAGCAGCTCCTCGGCCAAGGTCGGAAGCGCCGGGCCGAGCGCGTCGCGCTCGTCCATGTGCAGGCCGTGCTCCAGCGGCAGGGTCCCGGTCAGGATCGACACGTGCGCCGGGAAGGTCAGCGGCACGTGCGAGTAGGCGCGCTCGAAGCGCGCGCCGCGGGCCGCCAGGCGGTCCAGGTTGGGCGTCAGCGCGGGCTCGAAACCGTAGCAGCCGAGCCGGTCGGCGCGCGTCGCGCCGAGCGTGATCAGGAGCACGTCCGGCGGACGCTGTACTTCCTGCGCGGGCGCCGGCTGGCGGGTGCAGGCGGACGGCGGCCGCGCGGCCGGGCAGACCAGGACGACCAGGACGGCGACGACGGCGATGAGTGAGGATCGCAGCATGGGGCAGCCAGGATAGCGCAACCACCTCCCGTCCGGGCGACCGCATCGGCACATCCCCACGGTCCCCACGAGCCGGTCCCGGCGCCGCCGGTGATTCCGCTGCGCGCGGCGATTCCCCATACTCTGGGCATGGCGCAGGACAGCCGCAGGATCGAGCCGCGCACGCTCAAGGGTTTCCGCGACTACTTGCCGCAGGCCGCCATCGCGCGCGAGTGGCTGACGGAGCGGGCGTGCTCGGTGTACCGCTCCTACGGCTTCAGCCCGATCGACACCCCGGCGCTGGAGTACGAGGAGATCCTGGCCGGAAAGGGCGGCCAGGAGACCGAGAAGCAGATGTTCCGCTTCGAGGACCCCGGGGGACGGCGCGTGGCGCTGCGCTTCGACCTGACGGTCCCGCTGGCCCGCTTCGTCGCGCAGTACGCGAACGAGCTCGGACTGCCGTTCAAGCGCTACCACATCGCCACCGTGTGGCGCGGCGAGAAGCCGCAGAAGGGGCGCTTTCGCGAGTTCGTGCAGTGCGATTTCGACACGATCGGCACGGAGAGCGCCTGCGCGGACATCGAGTCGGGGCTGGTGATCGTCGACCTGATGCTCGCGCTCGGCTTCGAGCGCTTCACGGTGCACGTCAACGACCGGCGCGTGCTGGCGGGCCTGCTCGAGCTGCTCGGTCTGGAACAGCGCACGGCGCCGATCCTGCGCGCGTTGGACAAGCTCGACAAGGCCGGCCCGCGAGCCGTCGCGGCCGAGATGGTCTCGGCCGGGGGAGCGAGCGAGGCCCAGGCCGCGCAGGTGCTCGCGCTGGCCGCCGTCGAGGGCACGAACGAGGAGGTCGTGCGCGCGCTCGAGGGCCTGGTCGGAGCGAACGAGACCGGCGGCGCGGGCGCGGCGGCCCTGGGCGCGTTCGACGCCGCGGTCACGGCCGCCGGCGCTCCGGCCGGGGCCTTCCGCTTGCGGCCCTCGCTGGCGCGCGGGCTCGACTACTACACCGGTGTCGTGTTCGAGACGATCCTCGACGAGTTGCCGTCGATCGGCAGCGTCTGCGGCGGCGGTCGCTACGACGACCTGGCGCAGCTCTTCACGGGTCAGCGCCTGCCAGGTGTGGGCGCCTCGCTCGGCGTCGACCGTCTCCTGGCCGCGATGGAGGAGCTCGGCCAGATGGGCGCCACCCGCAGCACGGCCCCGGTCTTCATGCCCTTCTTCGCCGCCGAGCGGCTGTGCGACTACCTGCGCCTGGCGGCGCTCCTGCGGCGCGGCGGCATCGCGGTCGAGCTCTATCCCGAGCCGCGCAAGCTCGGCGCGCAGCTCAGGTACGCCGACCGCCGCGGCTTCGCCCTGGCGTTGATCCTCGGCGACGAGGAGTGGGCCGCGGGCGAGTGCCAGATCAAGGACCTCGCCACGGGCGAGTCGACCGTCACTCCCCTGGAGAGCCCCGCCGGCGGCCTGGTGGTCGCCGTCGAGCGCGCCCTCCGCGCCCGGGAGGGAAGGAACCGGAAGTGACCGTTCAGGACACCAGGGAGCGAGGGAGCCGGAACCGGAAGACCGCTGAGCTCGCCCCCGGCGGGGAGCGGAGAGTGGGGGCGCTGGCGGGGAGGGAGAGATGATCGCGGGGACGGCGGCGGGGCCGTGCCGTAGGGCTCAAGACCCGCGGCCCGGGCGGTCGATGGGAGGACCGTTCCTTCTTCCCTGCCGCGAGAGACCCATGAGTGCCCCGGATCCCTTCGAGACCAGTGTCGGCGATCGGCGCAGGGCGCGCCGTCAGGCCGCGCAGGGCGAGGTGCGCGTCATCGTGGAGACGTCGGAGCTCCAGGGCGACGCCGACAACATCGGCCGCAGCGGGATCCTGTTCTTCACGGATGGAGCCTTGCGCGTGAAGGTCGAGTTCGAGCAGGACGGAGTGGTGCGCGAGATGCGCGGACAGCTCGTGCGCTGCGAGCGCATCCACGGCGAGCGCCGCGGCTGGGCGGTCGAGTTCGACCAGTAGCGACGACCCGCCCTACGGCAGGCGCCCGAGCAGCCAGCCCGGCAGCAGGCCGAGCAGCACCACCATGAAGGCGCACAGCCCGGTCGCCAGAGAGGCGTAGAGCGAGCGCGTCGTCGGCGCGGCCTGGTCCTCGGGCTCGGGTTGCATCGTCATGGCCACCACCACGCGCAGGTAGTAGCCGACCGCCACGACCGACAGCAGCACGCCGATCACGGCCACGGGCACCAGGCCGGCGTCCACCAGGACCGCGAACACCAGCCACTTGCCGAGGAATCCGCCCGTGGCCGGGATGCCCGCCAGCGACAGCATGAAGAGCGTCATGGCCGCGGCCACGCCCGGGCGCCGGCGCCACAGGCCGCGCAGCGCGTCCACCCGCGTGAAGTGCTCGCCGTCCGACTCGAGCAGCGCGATCAGGCCGAAGGCGCCACCCGCCGTGAAAACGTAGGCGGCCATGTAGTAGACCGCCGCCCGCGCCGCGCTCGCGGCCAGCGTCGCGTCGGCCAGCGTGCCGGCCACGACCAGCAGCACCGTGCCGGCGTGCGCCACCGCCGAGAAGCCGAGCAGGCGCTTCAGGTCCGACTGCACCAGCGCACCGAGGTTCCCGATCGCCATCGTCAGGATCGCGATCGCGGCCACGCTGGCCAGCGCCGACCGGGGCAGCAGGAAGGTCGCGTTCAGCAGGAACGCGAAGCCGGCCGCCTTCGTGCCCGTCGCCATGAAGGTCGTAACGGGCGTGGGGCTCTCCTGGTACACGTCCGGCACCCAGAAGTGGAACGGGAAGACGCTGATCTTGAAGAACAGGCTCGCGACCATCAGCGCCACGCCGACGGTGAACAGCGCGCCGTCGGCCTGCGCCAGGTCCGCCAGGTCGATCGAGCCGGTCGCGGCGTAGGCCAGCCCGGCGCCGTACAGGAACAGCCCGGCGGAGAAGGCCCCCAGCAGGAAGTACTTCATCCCCGCCCGCACGGAGCGGTAGTCGGCGCGCCGGAAGCCCGCCAGTGCGTACAGCGGCACGGACAGGAGCTCGAGGCCGATGAAGAACGAGAGCAGGTCGCGCGCGCCCGCCATCAGCATCATCCCGACCACCGCGCACAGCATCAGCACGTCGTGCTCGCTCAGGAACGGCCGCTCGGCGTCGTAGTAGCGGCGGCCGAAGGCGTAGGCCACCAGTGCCGCCGCCACGAAGATCAGGCCCCAGGCGCCCGTGAGGGCGGTGGCGGCGTACGTGCCGCCGAGCACCAGGCCCGGCGGATCGGCCAGGATGGAGATCTGCAGCACGAAGGCCGCCGCCAGGCTGCCGAGGAAGAGGACCGGCCGCGCGGCGCGCGCCCCGGGCACGATGTCCGCCAGCAGCGACAGCAGCACGCCGGCCGAGATCGCCAGCATCGGCGCAACCGCCCTCAGGGCCTCGGGCGTGAGGAGCTCGGCGATCTGCTGCGTGCTCATCGCCCGCTCTTCATCGCGCTCTGCGCGCCGCGCCCCCGCTCGACCTGCACCTTCTCGATGCGCTGCACGAGTTGGTCGATCGACGCGTCGGTGCGCTTCATGAACGTGTTCGGCGCGACGCCGATCCAGACGATCAGCGCCACGATCGGCAGCATCAGCCCGATCTCGCGCCGGCCCAGGTCCGTCAGGCCGCGGTTGGCCTCGTTCGCCAGCGGCCCGTACAGGACGCGGCGCGTGGCGGACAGCAGGTAGACCGCGCCGAGCACGACTCCGGTCACCCCGATCGCCGACCAGAACGGCGCGGCCTGGAACGTGCCGAGCAGGATCAGGTACTCGCCCACGAAGCCGTTCAGCCCCGGCAGCCCGACGCTCGACAGCACCGCGACCGTGAAGAACAGCGCGAACAGCGGCATCACCGCGGCGATGCCGCCGTACTGGTCGATCTCGCGCGTGTGGCGGCGCTCGTAGATCATGCCGACCAGGAGGAACAGGAGGCCCGTGGACAGTCCGTGGTTGACCATCTGCAGCACGCCGCCGCGCAAGCCGGCCTGGGTCATGGCGAACAGGCCCAGCACGACGAAGCCCAGGTGGCTGACCGACGAGCACGCCACCAGCCGCTTGATGTCGGTCTGCGCCATCGCCAGCAAGGCGCCGTACACGATGCCGAGCGCGCCGAGACCCATCAGCCACGGCGCCAGGTCGAGCGCCGCGGCCGGGAACATGGCGATCCCGAAGCGCAGCAGGCCGTAGGTGCCCATCTTCAGCAGCACCGCCGCCAGGACCACCGAGCCCGAGGTCGGCGCCTCGGTGTGCGCGTCGGCCAGCCAGGTGTGGAAGGGCACGAGCGGCACCTTGATCGCGAAGCCCAGCGCGAAGGCCAGGAACATCCAGGTCTGCGTGCCGAGCGTCAATCCCCCGCTCGCCTCGGTGATCGCGACGACGTCGGACGTGCCGAGGCGGTAGATCAGCGCGATCACCGCGATCAGCATCACCAGGCTGCCGGCCAGCGTGTAGAGGAAGAACTTGAGCGTCGCGTACAGCCGCCGCTCGCCGCCCCAGATGCCGACGATGAAGTAGAGCGGGACCAGGCTCACTTCCCAGAAGAAGTAGAACAGCACCAGGTCCAGGCTCAGGAAGACGCCCAGCATGCCCGTCTCCATGACGAGCATCCAGATCATGAACTCCTTGACGCGGGTGGTGACGTGGCCGGGCGTGGACAGAACCACGAGCGGCATGAGGATCGCCGTCAGCGCCACCATCAGGATCGAGAGGCCGTCGACCCCCAGGCGGAACGAGACCGCCACCTCGCCGCCGTCGCGCGGGAAGGCGAACCAGGGACGATCCACGACGTACTGCGCGCCGGCCGATGCGCCGTCGAAGCCGAACCACACGAAGAGCGCCAGCGCCGCCACGACCAGCGTCGTCAGCAGGGCCACGCCGCGCTGCAGTCTCGCGCTGCCGGCCGGCGTGGCGGCCACGACCAGGGCGCCGACGAGCGGCAGGAAGGTCAAGAGCGCCAGGAGGGGGACGCTCATCGCCATTCCCCCCACATCCACAGCAGGGCGATCAGCGCCGCCGCGCCGCCCATCCACAGCCCGTAGCTCGCCACGCTGCCGTCGGCCAGACGTCGCGAGCGGCGTCCGGCCGCGCGCGCCAGCGCGGCGGCGCCGTTGACCACGCCGTCGATCGCGAACTGGTCGACGACGACCGCGATCATGAAGGCCAGGAGCTTCAGCGGCTGCACGATCCAGAACGTGTAGGCCGCGTCGATGCCCCAGGCGTTCTCCAGGCGCCGGTGGAGCGCGGGCTGGACGCGCGCCAGCTCTTGGTCGCGGGCCGTGCCGGCTTCGTGCTGGTGGAATCCCCGGTGCGCGAAGAAGAGCGCGATGAAGGCGCCCAGACCGAGCAGCAGGGCTTCGGTCCAGGCGTTCAGGCCCGGCGCGTGCCCCGCGAAGAGCAGCTCGTCGCCGCGCTCCGTGACCGGGGCCAGCCAGTCGTGCAGGAGGTGCGTGACGTGCGGCACGCCCAGCACGCCGCCGACCGCCGCCAGGACGGCCAGCACGACCAGCGGCACGGTCATCACGGCCGGGGACTCGTGCGGGTGCACGTGCTGGGGGTCGAAGCGCTCGGCGCCGAAGAACGTCAGCGCGACCATGCGCCACGAGTAGTAGGCCGTCATGGCGGCCGTGATCACGCCCACGAACCACAGCAGGTAGTACCCGCCGCCGCGCGCGAAGGTCGCGGCCAGGATCTCGTCCTTCGAGAAGAAGCCCGACAGGAGCGGGATGCCGGACAGGGCCGCCGCGCCGACGGCGAAGGTCCAGAACGTGCGCGGCATGTACTTGCGCAGGCCGCCCATGCGGTGCATGTCCTGCTCGTCGTGCATGCCGTGGATGACGCTGCCGGCGCCGAGGAACAGGAGGCCCTTGAAGAAGGCGTGGGTGACGAGGTGGAAGATCGCCATCGCCCACGCGCCCGCCGCCAGGCCGAGGAACATGTAGCCGAGCTGGCTGACGGTCGAGTAGGCCAGCACCTTCTTGATGTCGCGCTGGGCGATCGCGGTCGAGCCGGCGATGAGCGCGGTGGCGGCGGCGATGATGCCGATGAAGTACAGCAGGTTCGGCGAGGCCGCGAAGAGCGGGTTCAGCCGCACGACCAGGTAGACGCCAGAGGTCACCATCGTGGCCGCGTGGATCAGCGCCGAGACGGGCGTCGGGCCGGCCATGGCGTCGGGCAGCCACGTGAACAGCGGCACCTGGGCCGACTTCCCGCACGCGCCGCCGAAGAGCAGCAGCGCCGCCAGGGCCAGGCGCGGCCCGCCGCCGTCGGCTCCCGGCGCGCCGGCGTGCAGGCCGATCTCCCACAGGTCGAGCGTCCCGAAGCTCGTCACGAGCAGGAAGCTGCCCACCAGGAAGCACGCGTCGCCGACGCGGTTCATGATGAAGGCCTTCTGGCCCGCCTCGCTCGGCCAGCCCTTGTCCTTGCCGTACCAGAAGCCGATCAGGAGGTACGAGCACAGCCCGACGCCCTCCCAGCCGATGAAGAGGCCGAGCAGGCTGCTCGAGAGCACGAGCAGCAGCATCGCGAACACGAACAGGTTCAGGTACGCGAAGAACTTCGCGTAGCCCGGGTCGCCCTTCATGTAGCCCACGGAGTAGACGTGGATCAGGAAGCCGACGCCGGTGACGACGAGCGTCATGACGCTCGAGAGCGGGTCGATCACCATCGACACGTCCACCAGCAGCTCGCCGGTGTCGATCCACTGCCAGGCCGTGCTCTTCAAGAGCCGCCGGCCGCTCTCGGCGCCGGCCAGCGTGAAGAAGGCCGCCACGCTCAGCGCGAAGGAGAGCCCGATCGCGCCGCAGGCCACCCAGCCCGACAGCCTGGCGGGGCCCCGCGCGGCCGGATCGCTCGCGCGCGCGCGCAAGGCCAGGAAGTGCAGGACGCCGCACAGCGCGCAGCCCACGAGGGGCAGGGCCGGGATCCACCACAGCCAGGCGGACGTGCTCGCCAACCAGTAGTGTTGCACGCCTCAGTCTCCCGTCTCGTGCACGCCCTCGAGGGAGACGGTCTGGAAGCGCCGGTACAGGGCGATCACGAGCGCCAGCCCCACGGCCGCCTCGACCGCCGCGACCAGGATCACGAAGATCGCGAAGATCGGACCGGTCAGGTTCGGCGCGCCGGGGCTCGAGTGCATGCGGCTGGCGGCGATGAAGGTCAGGTTGGCGGCGTTGAGCATCAGCTCGATGCTCATCAGCACCACGATCACGTTGCGACGCAGGAAGAAGCCGCCCACGCCGATGGCGAACAGGCAGCCGGCCAGGATCAGCATGTGCTCGCCGGGCACCGTCACGACGGCGTTCCTTCCCCGCGCCCGCCGCGCTGGCGCTTGGCGAGCACGATCACCGCCACCGCCGCCGCGAGCAGCAGGATGGAGGCCGCCTCGAACGGGAGCAGGTAGCGGCC
>Ga0326597_10001144_pt1 | contig 43832 bp, 32 predicted proteins | sample RVTome_12_FD_203789 | JGI IMG/M metagenome (GOLD analysis project Ga0326597, IMG submission 203789) | Soil microbial communities from uranium-contaminated site in the Upper Colorado River Basin, Wyoming, United States - RVT100D185 | ecosystem: Environmental > Terrestrial > Soil > Contaminated >...
AGGCGGTCGCGCATGCCGGGGGTGAAGCCGGTCAGCTCGATGCGGTGATCGTTCATCACGCGGACGCGGCGGAGTTGCAGGCCGTCGGCAAGTTGCACGACGCTCTTGCCGTCGATGAGCAATTGCCACGTTTCGTCGGGCGAAAAATCCGGCACGTCGTCGAGGCCGAGATTGCGGCACAGCGCCCCTAACGCAGCCGGGGACACCAGCCGTCCGACGATGCGCTCGCCGTCATCGGTCTGGAGCCGGTAGACGCGGCAGTTCTCATCCGGTAGCCGCCGCCAAATCGGCAGCAGCAGTCCGGTCGCGATATGTAGCGTGCTGTCGGTAAATTCCGGCAGCGTGGCGATCTCCTCGTGCCAGGCCTTCGCGAATTGATCGCGACCGGCTTCCTGCCATAGCGTCTCGGCAAGCGCCGCTTTGGCGAAGCTGTGCTGCTCCATGGGACGGATCAGCCGCACCCGCCGCTCGATCGAACCGTCATCGAGCATCAGGCTTGGCGCCGGGACTTCGAGCGCGGCACGGCGTGAGCGCTCGTTGAGCAGAAGCCGCGCATTCCCGGTATCGGCGCGGGCCATTGCCTCAGCCAGCGTGACCGGGCGGTTCCGGTCGCGGCGCGCGAGGGTGAAGATGCGGGTTTCCGCGCCGCTCAAGGGATGGGTGTAAACCGTGCGCCGCTCCTTCACGCTCAAACTGTCGGCGGCAAGCGTCTCAAGACCGCGGTCATAGATCCCGGCCGCGATGGCGCCTTCGATCCGCGCGCTCAAGAGCTGCTCGAACACCTCGAACAGGCTGTTCTGCATGGCGATGGTCAGCGCCAGCATGCGGTTCAAAAATGTGGTGATCGGCGGCAGCTCTTCGCGCAAAGTGCCGTCGCTATCCGTCAGCCGCAGGCCGGTCGATTCCTCGAATGCGCCGAGCGAGCAGCACTCGACCTTCCCGGCGTAGAGCAGCGCGTAGAGCTGGCGGAGCGCATCGCGCGCATAAGCGGATTCGAGATTGTCGTCGGCGCGGAACAGACCTTGCCCGCCGGTCTGGCGCTGGCCCTTGGTGATGGCACCGAGCGTGTCCAGACGCCGCGCGATGGTCGAGAGAAAGCGCTTCTCGCCTTTGACGTCGGTCGCCACCGGCCGGAACAAAGGCGGCTGCGCCTGGTTGGTGCGGTTCGAGCGGCCAAGGCCCTGAATGGCGGTGTCCGCCTTCCAGCCGGCCTCCAGCATGTAATGCACCCGTAGCCGCCGGTTCCGTGCATCGAGATCGGCGTGGTAGGAGCGCCCGGTGCCGCCGGCGTCGGAGAAGACGAGGATGCGCTTCTCGTCGTCCTGGAATGCCTGCGCTTCGGCGAGGTTGGCCGAGCCCGCGCGGTTCTGCACCGACAGACGATCGACGCCGTCCGATCCCACCTTCCGCACGATACGGCGCGAACGGCCGGTGACTTCCGCGACTTCATCGGTGCCGAAACGGTGGATGATCTGGTCGAGCGCGCCCGGTACCGGCGGCAGCGAAGCCAGATGCGCGATCAGATCGTCACGGCGCTCCACAGCCTCCCGGCACTGGACGGGCTGGCCGTCGCGGACGAGGGGGCGCGAGCAGGTATTGCCCTCCTCGTCCGAGAATTCCTCGAAGAGCTGGGTCGGGAAAGAATGCTGAAGGTAGTCCAGCACATATTCGCGCGGGGTGATGTCAACCTGGACGTCGTTCCACTCCTCGGTCGGGATGCCCGTGAGGCGGCGCTCCATCAGCGCCTCGCCGGTCGAAACGATCTGGATAACCGCCGAGTGGCCGGCCGCGAGATCGCGCTCGATGCTCGCGATCAGGGTCGGCGTTTTCATGCTGGTGATCAGATGCGAGAAGAAGCGCTGCTTGGAGGATTCGAAAGCCGAACGCGCGGCGGATTTGGCCTGCTTGTTCAGCGTGCCGGATGCGCCGGTGATGTTCGCGGCTTCCATCGCCGCGTCGAGATTGTTGTGGATGACCTGGAAGGCGCCTGCATAGGCGTCGTAGATGGCGATCTGCTCATGCGTGAGCGTGTGCAGGGTCAATTCGTACTCGACGCCCTCGTAAGAAAGGGAGCGCGCGGCGTAGAGGCCGAGCGCCTTGAGGTCGCGGGCGAGTACTTCCATCGCGGCGACGCCGCCGGCCTCGATCGCCTGCACGAATTCGGGCCGGGTGGCGAAAGGGAAATCTTCTCCGCCCCAAAGGCCGAGCCTTTGCGCATAGGCAAGGTTCTGCACCGCCGTCGCGCCGGTCGCCGAGACATAGACGATGCGCGCACCCGGCATCGCGTGCTGAAGCCGCAGACCCGCCTTGCCCTGCTGCGAGGCGGCCTGGTCGCCGCGCTCGCCCTTGCCGCCCGCGGCATTGGCCATCGCGTGCGCCTCATCGAAGATGATGACGCCGTCGAAATCGCGTCCGAGCCATTCGACGATCTGCGCGACCCGCGACGCCTTGCCTTCGCGCTCCTGCGAACGGATGGTCGCATAGGTCGTAAAGAGGATGCCGTCATCAAGCTTGATCTTCGTGCCCTGCCGGAAGCGCGAGAGCGGCGTGACCAGCAGCCGCTCCTGCCCGAGCGCCGACCAGTCGCGCTGCGCGTCGGCGATCAGCTTGTCGGATTTGGAGATCCAGACCGCCCGGCGGCGCCCCTTGAGCCAGTTATCTAACAGGATGCCGGCGGCCTGACGGCCCTTGCCCGCGCCGGTGCCGTCGCCGAGGAACCAGCCGCGCCGGAAGCGCACGGCGCTTTCGGCATCGTCGGGCGCGGCGGAGACATTGTCGAAACTCTCATCAACCGTCCATGATCCGGCGAGATGGCCGGCATGCGCTTCGCCCGCGTAGATCACGCTCTCAAGCTGCGCGTCGGACAATAGGCCGCTAGCTACGAGTCCGGCCGGCAGATGCGGACGGTAGGACGGCCTGGGCGGGGCGACCGAGGCCATCGCCGCCGATTGCACGAGTGCCGTCGGGTGCGGCTGCGCGTCTAGGATGCGGACCGATTGAAGACTGTATCCTTCGTAAATCGATTCCGTCAGCCGTCCGCCTTCGGCGGGGTGCCACTCGCAAGTTTCGTAGGCGAGTTCGATCGCATCGCGCGCTGGCGCAACCGGCTTCGCCGGAGCCGTCACCGGACGAAACGCGCCGTTTCGTTGCGCGTCACTTCGCCCGGCAGACGGCGCCCGTGGCGCAATGCCCGCCGATGCCGTGCAGGGCGCGCGTGGCGGGACGTCCCGTTCGACCCGGCCGAGCAGCGTCGCAACGTCGTTGGCCTTACCCGGCGATGCCGGAAAGACATCCGCATGATCGGCCGGAACACGGTCGATCACGGTGAGGCGCGTGTCGACGCTCGTGCCGTGCCTTGCATAGACCCGCCCGTCGATGGCGGCAGAGAACACAATGCGGCCGCGTTCCTGAAGGCGGATGAAGGCATCGCGCCAGGACGGGTTCTCGGGCGAGAAATTCGCGCCGGTGATCGCGACGAGCCGGCCGCCCTCGTCAAGGCGTGCGAGCGCCGAGGAGACATGCCGCAGGGCGGCGTCAGCCACGCGTCCCTCAACCTTCGCCCCGGCAGAGAAGGGCGGGTTCATCAGGACGACGGACGGACGAAAATCCGCACCGAGATGGTCGTCGATATGCGCGGCGTCATGGCCGGTGACGGCGGAGCCGGGAAAGGCGAGGCCGAGAAGCGCAGCGCGCGTCTCCGCGAGCTCGTTGAGCGCGAGACTTGCACCTGCCAGTTCGGCATGGATGGCGAGAAGGCCGGTGCCGGCGGACGGCTCGAGAACGAGATCGCCCGGAGACAATCCAGCCGCATGAGCGGCGACGAAAGCGAGGGGAATCGGGGTGGAGAGTTGCTGGAGCGCCTGGCTCTCGACCGAGCGCTTGGTGTGCGTCGGCAGGAGCGTCGCGAGTTTCTCCAGCATCGTGCACATCCCCGCCGGGGTTCCGGCGCGGCGCTGCATGGCGGCGCCGAATTTGCGCAGGAACAGCACCTGTGCGATCTCACAGGCGTCGTAGGCATCCTTCCAGCTCCAGAAGCCTTGCGCGTCCGTGCCGCCGAAGGCCCCGGCCATCGCGGCGCGCAGGGCGGCGGCATCTACGGGATTGCCGGACTGAAGGCGGGGAAGAAGCGTCTCGCCCGCGCGGAAGATCGCGGAGGCGCGATCGACGGTGACCGAAACTTGAGAGGAAGACGCGGAAACGGAAACGGCCGCAAGTGCGGCCGCAGATGAAAGATCGTTCATGGTGGAAGTTCCTTGCGGAGAGCGGATGAAGGGACCGAGCCCGCAAGGGCGCTCTCCAAGGCTCCCTACCGGCTCGACCCTTTCCGGCCTTCCTCTTCCTCTCTGCCTGGATACCTGGGTAGCGGAGCGCGGGAGCGCTCAGCCGAAGCGGCGGCCGCGATCGGTGAAGGTGTAGCCGTTGGCGGCGATGCCTTCGTCGACATACTCGTCGGACATCATGTGATCCCACTCGTTCTCAAGCCGGCGATAGAGCCAGTTGGCGAGATCGCGCAGGCAGTCGATGACTATGTCTTCGGCGCCGTGGGTGATGTCCTGATAGACGGGACTGTCGCGCTCGACCGAAATGTCCATGCACCAGGCATGGCAGTAACGGCCGCGATGCGTTGCGTCGGCGCGAAGCTGGAAGAAGTTGGCGCGCTGGACGTCGAAGAGTCGGTCTGCGATGCGGTGCAGCTCGTCGTCCTGCGGCGCATACTCACGTATGCGGTGGGCCGCGCCCTTCGCATAGGCATAGATGCCCTCGAAGCATGCACCGTCGCCCTGCGAAGAGAAGCCGGAGAACCAGATGCACGGCTTTTGCCGCGTGCCGCCGCCCATCAGGCGGACGGGATGGGTCTTCAACTCGATGCCGAGGATGCGGCAGATTTCTTCGAAATCGTCATAGATGAAATCGTGCCAATCCCAGTCTCCGGCGCCGTCGCGGAACCAGGCGCGGGCTTGCTCTTTGGCGCCATCGGAAAGCTCGTGGAATTCATAGACGGTGGTTTCAATGATTTGCGGCATCACCGTCACTCCCGTTCTGCGTCGCGTTGACGTTCGGCAGTGAGTCCTGCTGCGCGTCCTCCTGATAGGTGTCGAAGGGCGCGCCGACGGCCTCGACCAGCTCCGTGTCGGAAAGCGAGGCAAGCCTGCGGAGGATGGCATTGCGAAGCATCTGCGGGGTCACGTCCGCAGCCTCCTCGTCGCGCGAGGTCAGCGAGAAGGCGAGGTCGAAGGCGTGATTGAAGCTGTTGGTTCTGGTGGGAGGCGTGTTGTTCATTGGAAAGTTCCTTTCGTGAAAAATGAAGCGCCCGGCGCGCCGGGGATGCCGGCGGCCGGGCTGTTCCGTTGTTGATGGATATAAAAAGCGGTCGCCGGCTATTCGGCGGCGATCAGTTCGTCCTCGTCGGCGGCTTCCTCGTCCGCTTCGTCCCCGCCGTCACCTTCGAGGAATTCTGGCAGGGCGGCGTCAGCGTCCTCGCCCGCATCCGCCGTATCTGCCTCGGGAGCGCGCAGCGGTTCGGGCAGCCAGCCGGTATCGGCGAGAAGCCGCTGCGCTTCCTTCGCCATCTCGCCTTTCTTGAGATGGTCGATGAGCTGCGCCGCGCTCTCGCCCTTGCCCTCGCGCACCGCTTCGAGGATGCGGGCCTTCGGGACGCGGCCGAGATAGTTGTCGCCGGTCGGCTTCCAGCCGGCCGCCGCCATGTCGAGATCAACCGCGCGGGCGAGAGCGTGGCCGTGGCGAAGGCGCGGATTGTCGGCGCGTTCGTGACCACGCTGCGTGGCGTCGACCAGGTTGCCGGCGACGAAGGCGAGAAGGTCCAGAAGATTCTCCCGGGGCTGGCTCAGGCACCAGGGCCAGAGCGCTTCCGGCTTCTCCGGCAGCCGGTGTGCCCAGTCGGCGCGGTCGCGGTCGAGATACGCAACGCCCGGCGTCGCGTTCGGATCGACCAGATCGCGCAGGTTCGGCGGCGTGATCCGCACCTGCAAGCAGCTTTCATCGGCCGCGGACCGGTAGAGCGTGCCGAGCGTGAGTGCATGGACCACTACGGTCAGTGCGACGTCCGGCTGCCCGGCGAGTTCCGCGCCGAGCGCAACGGTCTTCTGCGCGGTCAGTTCCGTCACGAGCCGGTCAGAGAGCGGGCGAATGCCCGCGTCCTCCGGGTCATCTTCGGATTCGGCCGCTTCGCCGCCTACGGTGATGACCACGACACGTGGCTCGCCCTCGTCCGAATTCCCGGATTCCGCCTCGCCGTCCGTTACCGCCGGCGCGGGCGCTTCGTCTTCGGGGCGGACATAGCCGCGCTCGACATCCAGGCTGCCGTCGCGGTCAAGGCTGACGAACAGGCCGGCGCGGGCGATATCGGCGGGATCGTACCGCACCGGCCGGTCATCGAGCGCTTCGATCATCTCCTCCAGTTCGCCGAGGCGCTGATCGATCTCCTCGGGCAGTTCGTCAGCTTCCGCGTACTCAGCCTCCAGACGATCGTACTCTTCGGCGAGCGCGGCGCGGGTGGCTTCCTCCTCCGTCGTCATATCGACGGTCTCGCCGGCAAGTCGGCGCAGACCCTGCATGTGGCCGTAGGGGAAATCGATCGCCGCGGCGATCCACTTCCAGCCCTCCTGCGCGAGATGCTCCGCTTCCGCCCTCAGCTTCTCTTCGGCAAGGCGGTCAAGCAGCGCGGGATCCTGAAGCCAGCCGCCGTTATCATTCTCAAAGAGATCGCGGGTGACGGCGCCGCCAGCCTTTTCGTAAGCCTCGATACCGACAAAGAGCGCGCGCCGGTCGGAACCGCTTACCGCGCCTTCGGTCAGAAGCCGGCGGATGTAATAGGCCTCTTTGTTCCAGCCCTGCTGCAGCGAATCCCAGACCTGCTCCTGACGGGCATGGTCGGCGGTGAGCGTGAAGGCCATGAGCTGCTCCAGCGTCATCTCCTCGGCGATGTAGAGGTCGATCAGCCTGGGCGAGACGGCGGAAAGGCGCAGGCGCTGTTTCACGACGGACGGCGTGACGAAGAATCGCGCCGCGATCTCCTCCTCGCTCAGGCCCTTGTCGATCAGCGACTTGAAAGCGCGGAACTGGTCAACAGGGTGCAGCGCCTCGCGCTGCGTGTTCTCGGCAAGCGAGTCTTCCTCGGCGATTCCGTCTTCCCTGACGATGCAGGGCACCGGCGCGGTCTTCGCCAGGCGCTTGTCCTTGACGAGAAGCTCCAGCGCGCGATAGCGCCGGCCGCCGGCAGGCACCTCGTACATGCCGGTTTCCTTGCCGTCGGTCCCGATGACGGGACGGGCGCAGAGGCTCTGAAGCAACCCGCGGCGGGCGATGTCTTCCGCCAGCTCCTCGATCGAGACGCCGGTCTTGACCGTGCGGACGTTGGCCTGACTGAGGACGAGCTTGTTAAAGGGTATGTCCCGCGTCGTAGCGAGACTGATCTTCTTGGTCTTGGTCATCATAGTTCTCCGTGACGACGGGCGGCCGGGAGCCACTCTCCCGACCTCCAAACCCGTCACGAAAGCCAAAGGCCTTCCTCTCCCTCTAACCGCAGCCCGCGCATGCGGGCGCGGAACGGCGGGGCTGTCGCTGCGCCAACACACAAGATTGAAGCCTGCCAGGAGCGATGCGTTAGCAGAGCGGGATGCGGCGACCCGCGGCGCGGGGTTCCCGGCGGCCCCGCAAGAGCGGATGCGAAGGATGAGCGCAGCGGGACCGAGGACGCCCCCGCGCCGCCGTCAATCGAAGGCGAAGCCGCGTTATGCGCGAGGGACAGTCACCCCCTGCCTCCGCAGGGGCAGGCTTATGGCCGAAACCCGCCTGCGGGGTTCGGGGCGCCGCGCCGTAGCGTAGCGAAGGCGGGCGAGTATGGCCCGGCCGGCTCTGCCGGACGCGCCCAAAATCAGTTGTCAGAATGAATTGCCGCAATGGCCGTTATCACTCTCCGCTCAATTGGCGACAAACATCGTGTCACCGGACGCTCAATCCCTCCGGACGCACCGTATGTCCAAGAAACCGCGCTTAAGGTTGACCCCATTCTGGTTGCCACTGTTGAAATCCTGCGACCACGCGGCGGTACTAGAGCTCTCCGTGGACGACCAGTAGAACGTCGCAACGAAAGGGTCGCCCGGGCCGGCGTTGATCGCGCCTTGCACCGACCACAGATAGTACATCTCTACACGGCTCGGCAGATACCAGTCCGTGTACCCCAATGCATTTAGATCATCACATAGCTCCGCTGCGTTGTAAGGCGCGGGTGAGCCGCTGCCGTTAAGCGCAGCAAGGCAGGCTGTGTTGGCCTGCCCATCAACAGGATCATTGCAGTTCGTTACCGCTGAGTTCGTTGACCCGTCATTCCATGTCATCCCTGTGTGCTGATTATTCGGGTGCAGGAAGAGCTGCGCATGCGTTGTCGGATGCCAGCCCGCGAAGATCGTGTTATCGGCGCACTGGTCGCCGATATTCTCGCACCCCGACGGTCCGGACAGGCCGCCCGTCAAGGTTCCCGTCACGCCAAGAATATTCACCCCATCGGCAATGTTGGCGGCGATGAAATCCGGGTCGTCGTTATCGCGGGTGACGTCTAGGTAGCACTCCCCGGTGTCGTTGTCCTGGCACCGGGGCTGCTTAAAATTTACCCAGGCTGCCCCGTTGCAATATTCCCACGGCGGGTCGCCGCCGGTGTAGCGGATGGCGCCTTCGCGGTCGCCGTCGCACGTGGCCATCGTGCCGACCTTGATGGCACCGGCCACGTCCAGTGCCGCATACGGCGGAAAGGTTCCAATTCCGACGTTGCCGGCATTGTTAACTTGAAAAGCGTAGTTCGCACCACCTGTTGAAACCTGGAGCGCATAGCGTGAATCCGAGTTGTCGTCCGTTTCAATAAGAAGACCGTTATTGAGAGGTAAGATTGCGCCGCTGTCACCGGAGTGAAGATGCAAAGGTGAATAGGATTCGTCGCTGCCAATCCCGACATTGCCGTCTGCATCAATATAGATGCCCTCGGCATCGCCATCGCCGGAGAGCCAGTAGCCGTTGAGATTGAGATTCTGCGTCGCGGTGTGATCGCCGAGATTGTCAGCGGAGCCGCCACCGCCAACACCGGCAATCCATTGTCCGCTGACACTGTTGTAGATGAGTGCCTGTCCGCCGGTCGGCGCGAGCCCATCATCGACATCGGTCAGAGTGGCAAGGCTCGGATCGGTAACGTGACCGCCGAGCATGACGCGCCAGTTCGTACCGTCGCAGTATTGGAAGACCTTGCGATCGCCGTTGTAGACGATCTCTTTTTCAGGCGCGGCCGGGTTGGCGCAGTCAGCGCGGGCTTCCTGCGAAAACGCGATAAGAAAAAATGTGAACAGGCAAACAAATTGTCGGATGAAAGACCTTATGGGCTGCTCCTGTGGGCTCGTGGTGAGTTATCGATCGGATCGGGCTGTCCATAGATCACTTCGAACTTGCAGGCGCCGAAGAGCGTCTCGATCACACCCGATTCGTTGGTGCCGATCGGCGCCGGGACCCCGCCCGCCTTCCGGCAACCCGCCGGCTCATCTAGGAACGTGTAGCCGTCTTGTCTCGCGGCGGCGCCGTTCCCGGCGCAGGAGGCGGCCAGCAAACAAACAGACAATAATATGCTCCAATATACTGCGCGATACATAAACGTTCCCTTTTGTAATTACAATAATACATCGGATATTCAATAGAAATAGTTAATTTGTTTTGTTTCGGGTGATTATATGAAGGTCTTTCCGGTACTTATAGCTGCGCCCGGTCCCGCCCTTGCGCTCCGCACAAAAGGGAAGCCTTCCGCACGTTTATCCCCAGCTTTGTAAGTGATTGATTCTGTTATTGTTCGGTCGCAGCAAAAGGGCCGTGCAGTATGTGGGCATGAAAAGTCAGACGAACAAGACGCCTCTCGGACCCTATGCGGACACCGCAAGTATAGACATGTGCTTTACATTGGCTGATCTTCTGTTTGCCCAGATCGGCGCGTTGGCTAACGCGGAGCTGCGAAAGCTCCTTCTCCGGGACGTGGTGGAACGAGGCGTCGAAGCCCTCGACGACCAGCCATGAAAATCGGCTACGCGAGGGTATCGACGGAGGAACAGAATCTGGACTCGCAGCTTCAGGCGCTCGAAGCCGCTGGCTGCGAGCGAATCTGCGAAGATCACGGCGTTTCTGGCGCGGCCATCGATCGGCCAGGTCTGGCGGACGCGCTCGCCGCAGCCCAGGCGGGTGACGTGCTGGTGGTGTGGAAGCTGGATCGCCTCGGGCGGTCCCTTCCCCACCTCGTCGAAACAATCAACGAATTGCGGAAGGCCGGAATCGGATTCCGCTCACTGCAAGAGCAGATCGACACGACCAGCGCCGGCGGAAGGTTCTACCTTCATATCCTCATGGCGCTCGCCGAGTTCGAGCGCGAGCTGATTTCCGAGCGGACGAAGGCCGGCATGGCGGCGGCGAAACGGCGCGGCAAGCATATCGGCCGGCCGCGGAAACTGACGGCGCAACAGATCGATCATGCGCGCGAGCTGATAAAGTCGGGTGATCAAACGCGGGCGGATATTGCGGCACTGCTGCGCGTCGATGTCACGACGCTGCGGCGGGCATTGGGGGACTCGGAGGCGAATGAATGAAGCACACTGACCCGCGGCTATTGGAGGGCGCAACGGCCGGATCGCAATCCGTACGGCATCGTAACCGGTCTATTTCGCTTTGCTCGTGGCGATATTGAGTAAGCCGCACATGCAGTCAGACAACATGGCCGTCAGGTGTTGCAGGATTGGGTCGGCCAGATCGGGCTTCTTCATCAAAATCCATTGTGCCCCGCCATCCTGGATGCACTCGGAAAACTGGTAGAAAATGTCATCGCAGTGTCGAAAGTAGATGCTCCGGAAGCGCGAAAGAATCCGGCGAGCAACGCTTTCAGGTGCTGTTTTTGGAATTAGCAGGTCAAGCTGCCGCACCACTTCGACATGAGTCCAAGCTTGCGCCGTTACATACAACACCATGCCGTCCCGCTCTGACCGATCAGCTGTGGCCGACGCACAGAGATTCCTGAGCAAGTTGGCAAACGTATTTGCGATCGGCAATATCTCAGACCTTGCGTGAAACGCGCTCAGGAATTCAAGATGGAACGCCTCGAGTTCACCCTTTATGACGGGCCAACATTCGGGCGTCATCAGGCGTGATTTATCTATGTGAAGATATACGAACTCATTCGGCGTATCGATTTCCTCAGTAGAAATTAAGTTAGAAATCCACTCGAAATAACCATTATGCTTCTTCGCGTCGTATGCAATAATTAGCGTCGGGTAGAATTTGATCGACCAATGATAAAGCTGTTCTTTGGTGATTCTCGGTACAATTATCCTGTTGTTACGAAATTTGAATTGTAGGGAGCTTTTTATCTGAACGCCAAACTCCAGTGGCGTAACATGCGTATCAGTTCCAACGGCGACGATGCCGTCAGTTCCAAAATCATCGACGGGTCGCTGGATGGTCCACTCAGATGGCAGAATCGAGTGAAACCAACGCTCTCCTTCTCGACCGATTACCTGTGATCTCGTTTGAGTCCGCAATTTCCGTCAGCTTCCCATGGCTTGGCTTCCGCAATCATAACGCATCGCGGGAAAAGCAGAAATCCGAACGAAAATTGTCGCTTTGCGAATTCGGGCCGGCAGAGGCACATCGGCGCGCCTGACGTCGTGAGCCGCGGTCAGCAGCTTGGCGGCTATTCGGCTTCGTCGTGAAGCCATGCGAGCAACGGCGGCTCGGCAAACCGACCCGCCGCCGAGCGCTCGGGCTTCGGGCGGCAATCTTCGACCAGCTCGAACATCGCCGGCTGCTCGCCCTGCGCCTTGCGCCAGGCTTCAAGCTGCGCTTTGCGCAGCGCCACGAGGGCGCGCCATGAATAGGCGCGGCCCTCGACGACGATGGTGTCGGGGCGGGCCATCAGGCCGCCTCAGCGTCGGCGGACTCCGCGTCCGGCTGCATCCTCTCTGCGGGCGGATTCACGCCCTCGGTTCCCTCGGACGATCCGACCGAATGCAGATTATGCCGATATCGGCATAACCTGCATAATGCCGCCTCCAGGATTATGCCGCGCCGATAGCTGACTCCATTGATGAGCAAGTCTTTCCGGCACGGCATGTCGGCATAATTAAAGCGATTCCAGGAACGCGAGCAGCTTGTCGTCGGGACGGTAGCGCCCCGGTTGAGCCGCCGACGGTTTCACCCGTGCAAGAGCTTTTTCTTTTAGGCGCATATCGGCGTGTATATAGACCTGCGTCGTTTCGACGGATTCATGCCCCAGCCAGAGCGCGATCACGGTCTGATCGACGCCATGGTGTAGCAATTCCATGGCTGTGCTGTGTCTGAGAACGTGCGGACTCACCCGTTTTCCGGCCAGCGAGGGGCACGACCGTGAAGCTGATAAGACATGCCTTCGGACGATGGCTTCGAGGGCATCACGGCTAAGTTTAGTTCCCTTGACGGTTGGGAACAGTGGATCGCCGTCATCGCCGGCTCTCTCCTTGAGCCAGCCCTCCATAACCTTGGCGGTCTCCCGCCGCAGCGGTGTGCATCGTTGCTTCCGTCCTTTCCCTTCACAGCGAACATGGGCACCTGATGCAGTCACGGTATCGCAGCCGCGGAGGTTTATGAGTTCCGACGCCCGCAACCCGGTTTGCAACGCCATTACCAGGATCGCGTGGTCACGACGCCCAATCCATGTCGAGCGATCAGGGGCACGCAAAAGCGCATCCATTTCTACGCGATCAAGAAAGTCGATGGTGCGCCTGACATAGCGTTTGCTTGGCATGGCCAGGATTTTCTGACAATGGAGCATATAGGCCGGCTCACTCATCGCCACGAATCGAAAGAAGGATCGGATCGCGGCAAGACGGGTATTGCGGCTGCGGGCACTGTTGCGGCGCTGCGTTTCCACATGCGTAAGGAAGTCACCGACCAGGGCGGAATCCAGATCATCAATTGTCAGCTTCGTCGGCGCCTTGCCTGTCTCTTCGCTTGCAAACCGGAGCAGCAGACGAAACGTATCGCGATAACTGGCAATCGTATGCGGGCTCGCATCCAGTTGCCCATAAAGCCTGTCGGTAAAAAACTGCTGGATCAGAGTTGGAAGTGTCACCGTTGTCATGACGCCACCTCCCTGGTCAGAGAGTCGGTCGCCCGCCGGGAAGCAAGTTCCAGCAACTCAGGCACCGCCTCGATGTACCAGTAAGTATCAGCCGGATCGGCATGTCCCAGGTAGCTCGTCAGCTTAATCATTTCCTGAGCAGGGTTCTTGCCCGTGCGATACCAGTTCATGATTGTGCGGACAGCAAAGGTGTGGCGCAGGTCATGAATGCGTGGACCACATCCGGACCGTCCTACCCTTTGGGCACGGCGGAGCCCGATGTTCTGGCAGACCGCGGCGAACGTGCATCGGGCGGTGTTGTCAGCAATGCGTCCTCCCCAGTCCGACACGAAGAACGGCTCTGGTTGGCAACCAAGATGTCGGTCACGTTCCTTGGTATACGCAGTCAGCCGGGCCGTGGTGTCAGTGGAGAGCGGCAGCAGGCGGGACTTTCCGAACTTCCCGCGCTGAATCGTAATCACTCCGGTCTCCAGATCGACATCGCGAGCGTCGAGAGACAGCGCCTCGCTGATACGCATGCCGGTAACAGCAATGAGGCCGAACAACGTCGGGTAGGTCAGCCCACGGATGCCGTTAAATGAAGGCAATTCCGCAGTTTCTTCCACGATGCGCCGGATTTCATCGTCACTGTAGATGTAGGGTCTTGGCCGTCGATTTTGTTTCGGAATCAATCCCTGGGGCGGAACCTCATGTTTGGGGTCGATCCCGTGCAGCCACTGGGCAAAGAGCCGAACCATAGCGAGGTTTTGCGCCCATGTATGCCGGCTCGCACTGCCGGAGGCTTTTTGCCACCGCAGGAACAGATCGGTGCTGATGTATTCAGCACCGTGTTGTTCAGCGAATGAGACAAGTTTGCGCAAAATACGTTCGTTCGCCCGCAGACGATAGCCGAGGCTCCGACGGATGGTCAGGTAGCGATCGAGTTCTCTGGACAAGGTACTCATTGCGCACCTCCAGAGGCTGGCCAGGGCTGGGCAACCGAGCGCAGGCCATCCACGTCCAGACGAGCGTACAGCATTGTGGTTGACCGCCTGCGATGGCGGAGCATATCGCCGATCTCTTCAAGCGATGCCCCTTTCCCTGCCAGATTGACCGCAAGGCTATGCCTTAGAACGTGTGATCCCGCATAAGGTACCGGCGGTTTTAAGCCGGTTCTGGCAAATGCCTGCCTCAGAATCAGGTTGAGCACCCCACCGTGTTTGAACGGCCTGTGTGGTGGTGAGTGCGTCACGAATAGGACACGCGAAGTCGTTACGCGATCAAATTTGATGTAATCGGCGAGCGCCCTGCCAACGTCAGGCGGCAGGGGAAGCCGGTCACGCCTGTCGCCTTTGCCGCGAACGATGATCTCGCCCGATCTCCAATCAATGTCATCGAGTTGGATGGCGACCACTTCCGGCGCGCGCAGTCCCAAGCGGGCTTGCAGCAGCACCATCGCATAATCACGCCGCGCTGTGGTCCCGCCTGAACGGACCGCCTTGAGCAGGATTTCCACCTGTTCGGGCGTTATGTGTCGCGGCAGCCTTGCGCCATAACGCCGTGCAACGCTCGGTACGATCAGGGCAAGGTTGGTCGTCGTCTCGCCGACCTCGAAGAGGTATCGGGTAAAGTTGCGCAAATATGTGGATGCATTTCTATCGACCGGTGTCTTGCTCGTTGCCATGTGCTGCAAGAATCCGGCGATGTCCGTTGGCTTAATCCGCGACAGGTTGCCAACTTCTTCACCGAAGTGGAATTCCAGAAAACAGTCAGCGAACTTCCAGTATCTTGAGATCGTTGTCTCGCGCAAACCACGCTGACGACGCAGATAAGTCTCAAAATTCCGCCTCAGTTCTGCCCGGGCCGCTTCCTTCGCCGTGGGCGGCAAAGGAAGTTTTCCAACACCGTGCTCATTCAGGAAACGTGTAAAGCGCTTGGCAACAAAGGTCGCGTAAATCTTGCTGTCTGGGACCAAGCCGGTTCCCGCAACAAGTTCCTCCGCCTGCGCTTCATCCAGATCCTGGATAGGGGTTCCGTCGGCCTCCATCCTTTCGGCAAGAATGCTGACAAAGCGGAGGTAGCGGGTAATCGTAGACTCTGCATAGTCGTGATCTGCAAGGGATTCCAGAAATCCTGTCGCGTAATTACCGAACTGTTTAGATGTACTATCGCTGATAATATAGTTGTTGTTTTCTTTTTTATTCATTTCAAGTCTCCTTTTGTTAAAGGAGACAATTAATAGATTATGTAGTTTCTTGGTCGCAAATTTCACTAATATTATGCCGACATGCCGTGCCGGAAAGACTTGCTCATCAATGGAGTCAGCTATCGGCGCGGCATAATCCTGGAGGCGGCATTATGCAGAAAATCGACCGCGCGCTGCGCATGCGCGGCGGCGGTGAAGATCGCGCGCTTGTCGTCCTTCAGGACTTTCAACCAGGACGCAAGGTAGGACGCGTGGTCCTCGCGGTCCTCCAGCCGCAGCCCGAGATCGGCGCACAGGAACGCCGCACCCAGCTCGGCGACCAGCTCTTCGCGGGCATAACCCTCGTCGCCGAAACGCTTGCGCCCGAAGTCGCGATCAAGCCGGCTTTCGTGCCGGGTCGCGTGGGTGCTCTCGTGCGCCAGCGTCGCGTAGTAGCTCTGCGCGTCGCGGAACGCCTCGAAGGGCGGCATCTGGATGTAGTCCAGTGACGGTACGTAGAACGCGCTGTCGCCGCCATGGCGGATATCGAAGCCGGTGGCGTCGAAGAAGGATTCGGCGCGGGCGATGCGCCTGTCCGGGTTCGGCTCGGCTTCCGCCAGCGCATAGTAGTGGGCGGGCAGGCCCTCGACCTGCTCGACATTGAAGACGGTGTAGGCTTTGAGGAACGGGATCGCGCGTTCCTCGTCCTCGCCGTTCTCGCCTTCCTCCGTGCGGAGGATGGTGTTGGCGTAAACGACCGGGCTGCCCTTCTCGCCCTTGCGGACATGGCCGCCAAGCTCGATGGCCTGCTTGAAGGTCATCCAGATCGGCGCTGCGTAATGCCGCTCCATCGCCGAGCACCACAGGGTCAGCACGTTGATACCGGCATAAGGCTGGCCGTTATGGCGCAGCGGCCGTGACACATGTCCCGCGGCATGGGCGGCGTTCCAGGGCTGCGTCCACGGCTTTACACCGGTCTCGAGCGCGGCCACGATCTGGTTGGTGATGCGGGTGTAGATGTCCTGCTTGTTGATGTTGTCCGTCATGTTGTGTCTCCTTTCGCTGACGTTCCAAACGACGCGAGAGAAGACGGACGGGCGGACAAGCGGGCCGGTCACCGAGCGCCTTGTCCGCCGAAGCCTTGGCGCAGGCGGAAAGCGAGGGGAACACCGCATGCGGTGTTGACGGGGCCGCGCGCCCGGCCATGAACCGCGTCAGATGTGAGGAACGGCGAAAGGAGCCGGGACGGACACGGCGGCAGGGCAGGATGAAATCGGAGACCGGATGCTTGCTCGGAGGTGATTCGGGCGGGACAATTGGCGGATGGACGTACTGGCCTTTCTCAAAGATCGCATGCAGTTCATCCGCGGGTTCTATGCCACAGCGGGTGCACCTTTTTGTGAGACGATGCGCAAGATCGAAGCGGGCGAAGCGCCGTTTGAACCACCCTATAGCGAGGACGGCGAGCCTCCATTCTTGGAGGAATGGATCGAGGCCGATACAGCGCTCGATGTTCTTGGCAGGGCCTGCGTCTCGATGGTCGCAGCTTCGCTGAAACTGTATTTAGAGGCGTGGGAAGGGCAGCTTGGTGTGGTGTGGGAAAAGGGCGAGCGAAAGAAGGAGTTCAAGAACGGATTCCTGCAAGGCTACAAGAAATGTTTCGCGAACGTCCTGCGCTTGTCATGGGACGACTGCCCCGCCGATCTGGAAATCCTCGAACAGGTGACGTTGGCGCGCAACCGGGACCAGCACCCGGACAGCATCACGAGAATGGGCGTCAACCACACGCCTTCCGACCGGCAAAAATATCCGCGCCTGTTCTTCGCCAGCGAAGCAGAACGCAGGATGTATGACGATCCGGAGATGGCAGGAATCTCATGGATGAATCCGTCCGTGCGGGTGTCGAGGGAGTCGCTGCTTAGGGCTGTCGAAGAGGTCGAGAAGCTTGTGGAATGGCTGGAGCCGAAAATGTTCGCGGCGAGGTACGGACGCTAGACGGTGCGGCCTGGGCCTGTTTTCCCCGCTGCGCGCGGGATCGAAGCCGAACGGCCGAAACCAGCCAAAGGCGGGATTCGGTTCACGAGAGCCCGATCCGGCCAGCGGCCGGACGCGCCACGCGTCTTTAGGGAAAGCGACTAAGCCGGCGGCTCCGGCTCTGCCGCAGCAGCCTGGTTCTCAAGCGGGCGGTGCAGCGCCTCGCTTGCCGCCTTCTTTGCAGGATCGAAAGGACGCTTGAGTAGGACAGGCCGCTCGGCGCGAAGCGCCTTGCCGAAGGCCAGGAATTCGAACTGGCCGAGGTTGGGAATGAGCCGGGTGTGCTGGCTGCTATAGACGCTTTCCAGGAAATTGAGACTGGTCTGGTCGATAAGGCTATGCGTCAGGAAGGTGTTGCACTGGGACAGGATGGTCTTGCTAACCAAGGCCGTGCGCTGCGTGATGACGAGCAGCCCGACGCCGTACTTGCGGCCTTGCAGGGCGATCTGGCCGATACGGCCGACGACCCATTGCGTGTCGTAGTCGAAGCCGGCCCCGAATATCTCAGGTACGATCGTGTGCGCCTCTTCAAGGACAAGCATGATCTGGCGGGCGCGGCGGTTCTGCCGCGCCCAGTGCATGATCGAGGACAGGTAAAGCTCGGTCAGGCGTAGCGTCGCCTTGGTGTTGGCGATTTCGGCAAGCTCGAAGATGGCAAGGTGTTTGGTATCGTCGCGCAGGAAAGCATCGACTTGCGCCTCTGTCTGCGCGCGCAGATCGTCCACGGCCTTTTTCAGGACGGGCTTCTCTTCCTGGCCGCCATACTTGCCGGTATCGACAGCAAACAGTTTCGCCTCCAGATCGGCCCCCTGTTCCGCGGTCGGCGACGGAAACTCGGGGGCAAGGTCAGCGAGCCGCTGCCGGTAGTCGCCGGTGAAATCGACGCAAAACACCTTGACGCCGCGCTGCACTGCCTCGCGGACGATGTCGAGGGCAAGCTCGGTCTTGCCCGTGCCGGTGACGCCCAGAATAGCCGCATGGTACTCGACCAGCTCGTCGATGCTGGCGATCACGCCCACATCCGTTGAGGGCACCTTGCCGATCTCGAACTCGCGCTCTCCGATTTCGGGTGCCGGGAATACCCGCTTGCCGGCGGCAAAGAGCGGCGTGTTCATGCCGGGCAGCCAGGGATATTTCGTGAACCCGCGTTCCGCGGAATAGCAGCCAAGCTGGGCCGCGCGCACAATGTGCGTGCCGCGCGGATTGCGGTCAAAGCTCTCCTCGGCTGTCTCGGCATCGAGTATCTGATAGAAAACGTCCTGCCCGCTCATTCTGGCGAAGACGACGTTGCCTTCGGCAAGGTCTGTGGATGCAGTGACCTCGAAGCGCAGCGTGCCGATCGTGGAATTCTCAACCGTAAAGCCGATCAGCTCGACACCCTTGGCGCCGCTCAGCGTTTCCACGAATCCTGCCGTTTTCACTTCATCGTGCGTGGCGCAGACATGGCTTGTCGGCAGGACGAGCTTGTCTGCGACGGTAGCGACGCACAGCCCCGTGCCGATCACGTCCGAACCTTGCACCTGCGCAAAGAGCGAGAGCACGAATTGCTGGTCGCCACCGGGCATGGCTGCGACGTGCAATGTGTGGGGCTTCCAGGCAGCGCCGGCATTGAGGCGTACACGGACGATATTCGGATGGTCGATGCGATCAATCACGCCGACCGAAGGCGAACCGTCATGGGCTGTGGTATCAGCGGTCCATTGGCGCCACGCGGCGGCGAAGCGTTCAAAGGGCCGGGCAACGGTCGCGAACACCCAAAGCAGGACAAGCCATGCGATCGTGGTGAAGCTCTGCTGATATCCGCCGACGATGCTGATGATCGCCGGCGCGGTGTAGAGGATTTCCCCGCGGCCAAGGATGCCGGTGAGCTGGAACACGAACCTGCCCGTTCCTGCCCTTTCGTCGCGGTCATGCAGAAACAGGGCGGCCAGGGACAGGACGGCCACGATCAGGCAATAGACGAAGGCAACCCACCGGACGATGTCGAGCTCCGCCCGGAACTGCGTGACGGGCGAGAGATCGATGACGACAAGGATCACGGTGGCCGTAATGGCATTGGCCAGCGCATCGCGTGGGGGCAAGAACCACGGCGCGGTAAGCAAACTGAGAAACCACATGGCGAAAGCGCTGATGAGCCAGACGCTCTCAATGCCGCCGGTGAGCAGGAACCGGCCCGTTGCGATCAAATAAACAAGGTAGAAGGCGGCCAGATTGAAGAGCAGCGTCAGAACGCGCTCGCGAAGCGACGGGAAGTTGTCTCTGGACGCCATAGGTTCTGTCCCCCCCGTGATCGCCCAAACCCTATCACACACGCGGGAGATGTGTCGCCCGGCGCTCCATGCATAGATGCGCTCTCTGGTGGAGTTGATGTGCGATAGTCCGGCGATAATCAACAATATTCGCGGCGAGGCGATCACCGCCGAGACTGGCAGCCGACCTCGACGATCTGGTTTGGCACCTGCGCAATGCGCTATCACATCGACGCGTCCACTTCTCCTCGGACGCCCGCCGCCTTGAAGATGTCGATATCAGGTTCTGGGATCGGCCCCACCCAAAGGCTGAGGACAACTGGTCGGCATCGATCAATGCCGCGGCGCTGCATGATTTCGTGCTTCGCCTTTCCGAACTGATCGACAGTCATGGATAGCGCGCACTGCGCGAAGCGGGCGGACGCCCTGCCCTCAATCCCTGTTCTCCAATTTTCCAGGCGTCTGTGACACGTTCAGCCCGTTCTTACCGCCGAGCATCAGGAAGCGGCATGGCCCGCTCGGCAGGTCGGTTCATGACAGCCCGATTTGCCGCAGGCAACCAACAAAGATGAAGACTGCAAGGAGCCGCTCTTGCGGCGGGACGCGGCGATCGGCGGCGCGGGGTTCCCGGAGCACCCGCAGGAGCGGATGCGAGCGCAGCGGGACCGAGTGCTCCCTCGCGACGCCGTCAATATGAATGCGTGCGAGCGCGTTTGCGCCCGTTTATCTGACGGGCGACAGGTACTTTAATTCGATGGCTTTCGCCGACCGTACTTCGATCGGCGCATTGCCGACCGCGATTCCATCCATTTCCATCCAAATCTTACAGCCAGGCAATAGCCTCGGCTCCCCGCAGCGCGAGGGATCGTCACCCGAATGGGCCGAAACCCGCTGAGCCTAGGGCGAAGCAGGGGTTCGGTGAACGCCGAGGTTCGAAGCGCTGTAAGCGCGTGAACCATTGCCGAAGGCGAGAATAGAGCCCGGTCACGCCGAAGCTCGAAGAGCGAAGGCTGACGCGCCCTCACTTCAGCAAGAACATTTCCTCATCCATCGCACCATCCGGTTCTCGCCAGACCATTTTCCTCTTCCTCTTCATCCCCGGACCGCGTTCCGCGCGTCCTTGAACAGTAGCCATGAAAAGCGCCTTTGCCGGCTCTCATGGCCGCAAGTCCGTCCCAAGGGAATGGGAGCGGACTCCTCCACTGACGTTTCGGCCCCCACGAGGGAAGAGTGCGGGTGCAGCCCGCCGGAGCAAGTCGCCTGTTTCGAGGCCATCAAGGCCGCGGCGGTCGCGGCCGGAGACAAAAAGGAGGATCAAATGAGAGTACTGACACAAACCGAACTGGCCCGCTGCACAAGGGGCGAACTGTCGGCCCTGCTGAACAGCATCGCGACAAGCCTGCCGGCCTTGCCCGAAGGCTCACGCGAACTGCAATCCGCCCACGCCAACCTGCAAAATATCCGCAGGGCGATCGGCGGCAAGCCATCCGGCCCGGGTCCGGCCTGACGCTGCGGCCGCGCCCCGAAACCGGGGCGCGGCCATACCAGCGACGGCCCACTGCGAACGACATTCGCTGCACAGTGAATATTGACATGCGGACGAATATTTGGAGTACCGCACCGTGCGTGAACGGTGAGGAGAACTCGTCATAGCGAAGCGCCGTCCCCGGCCAGCGAATAGCTGGTGCTGCGCCCGCCGGCCTCGTCCCTGACAAGGATGCCAAGGCCGATCAGCTCGTTGATGTCGCGCAAAGCGGTATCGGGCGAACATTTCTCGATCTTTGCCCACTTGGATGATGTCAGCTTGCCCTCGAAGCCGTTCAGCAGGCGGGTAAGCATATCGCGCTGGCGGGGATTGAACGCGACTCCCCGGTGCTTTTCCCAAAAGCGCGCCTTCCTGAACACGCTCGCCAATACGGCGTCCGCGCCGTCAAAAGCGCGGTCCATACAGCCGAGGAACCACTCAAACCACGGCGTGATATCGAGGTCGCCCTTCTGCGTTGACTCCAGCATCTTGTAGTAGGCGCCGCGCTCCTGACGGATTTGCGCGGACATGCTGTAGAAGCGCTGCGGGCTGCGCTCGGAGCGGGCCAGCGCCATATCGGCAATCGCCCGCGCGATGCGTCCGTTGCCGTCATCGAACGGGTGAATGGTCACGAACCACAAATGCGCGATGGCAGCTTTGAGAACCGGGTCGGTCTCATCCTCGCCGTTGAACCATGCGAGGAACGCGTTCATCTCTTCATCAAGCCGCGCCGCCTGCGGGGCCTGATAGTGAACGCGCTCATGGCCGATCGCGCCCGAGACGACTTGCATCGGCCCGCCCATGTCGTCGCGCCAGCCGCCGACGGTAATTCTGGTCATGCCGCTGCGCCCTGTCGGGAACAGCGCCGCGTGCCAGCCAAACAGCCGCTCACCCGTCAACGGCGCGTCATAGTTTCCGGTGGCATCGAGCATCATTTCGACGACGCCTTCAACGTCGCGGTCGGCCGGCGTCAGCGCACCGATATCAATGCCGAGCCTGCGGGCGATCGAAGAACGCACCTGGTCCTGATCGAGGATCTCGCCTTCGATCTCGCTCGACTTAACGACGTCCTGGGTCAGGGTTTGCAGGATCGCCTCGTTGCGCAGCGAGAAGCCAAGGCCTTCCATGCGCCCGATCAGCCGTCCCTGACGGTGGCGCACGCTTGCAAGCGTGCCGGCAAGGGCTTCTGAGTCCCACCGGAAGTGAGGCCAGTCCGGCAATTCATGGATATATATACTCATAATCTCCGCATCTCCTGCGGAGATTATGCCCGACATTCACCGCAAAGGCAAGATTTTTCACCGCACGTCATGCGGAGATAAGGCTCGCTAATCTCCGCAAGGCCGCCTCAACCCAGATGCTGCTGACCGTGACGCCACTTCAAACCGATCGACACGCTACTCGCGTTGACCGATCCGAATTTTCAGCGACTGAGACGCCGGCTATCTTCACCGAAACGCTATGATTTTCATAACCTTGGCAAGTTCCAAATTGGTTGCGTTTTTTGCTATCGTCTGCAATCCTCAAGCGAGGGAGCGGGTGCGATATGCAAGAAGATAACGATGTTCTAGGCATGCACGAACCGATCATTAAAGAAATAATTGAGCTTGAGCGCTCTTATTTTTTTGAAAAGCGGAACGTAAAGACCGAGCGCCAGCGGAAGTTGCGTGAAGTTATTGAACGCCACACCAATACAGGGGGTGCTGGCGATGATTCTTGATGAAATAAGGTTGCAGGATTTCCGTTGCTTTTACGGGGAATGCAAGATCGAGTTCTCCTCGGACAAGGACAGGAATGTCACGCTCATCTACGCGGAGAACGGGGTCGGGAAAACGACCCTGCTGAACGCGCTCCTTTGGTGTTTCTACGGGGAAACGACAAGCCGGTTCGAAAAGAAGGAAGACATCCTCAATTATGATGCCAAGAAGGAAGGGCGGACCTTGGCAGCGGTCGAGGTGCTGTTCGAACACAATGGCAAGCATTACATTGCCAAGCGCTTCTTTCGCGCAGGCAACGCCTCCGATGGCGGACGCAACTTCGTCGTGGCGCGCTTCGACCAAGGAGGCCAGGTCGACATTCCGTCGCCTGATACGTTCATCAACACCGTCATCCCGCGCGAAATGGCCGCGCATTTCCTGTTCGACGGCGAACATGCCGAAGTCTTCCTTGGCGAAAAGAACCGCGCGTCGATACGAGGTGCTGTAAGGGACATTCTGGGGTGCTCGCTTATCGAGACGGCGATTGAGGACCTACAGGCGATCTCGGGTCAGTTCCGCAAACAAATTCCCTCAACGCCAGCCACGAAGAAAGTCGAGGAGCTGAACGGGCGCATAGACGCGCTCGGTTCGCAGATCGAGACGGCAAAGGAGGAAATCGAGCGTCTTGAAAAATCGCGGCTACTCACCGAGGAGCAAATAAAGGACATCGACACAAAGCTCCGCAACACGGCCGCAGCGAAGGAATTGCAGCGTAGCCGCGAAAGACTGACGGAACAGATGCGGCGTGTCGAAAAGCGGCAAAAGGAGGCGTCGGACGAAGTTTACAAATGGCTTGGCGAGAACGGCCGCTTCATCGTGTCCAAGAAGATCACCGAAGAGACGTTCGACTTCCTGAACGATGAGTCCCATCGTGGCCGCATCCCGTCGCCCTACAATGAGGAGTTCGTCAAGGACGTTCTCGAAGCCGAGACCTGTATCTGCGGCGCCCAGCTGCCTCCGGGCAGCGAAGCCGCGAAGAAGGTTGCAAAGCTGCTTGAACGGGCAGCGAACCAGGTCATGCGTGACCGGATCACCAAGGTTCGCGGCAGGCTGAACAGTCTCAAGTCAGAACGTGCGAAAGCGCCGAACAGGCTGGTACGGGCAAAAGAGCGCCTCGCGGAAGCGAACGAAGAGTTCGCGACCATCGAAGCGCAGCTCGGCGAAATCCATGACAAGCTGAAAGGCATCAATTTCGACGACATTGCCTCGCGCGAAGAGCGGCGCGAGGGGCTACGCAAGGAGCTTTCCGAAATCGACCGCACAATTGGCGCGCTCGGCACCCAAATCGGCAACGCCGAACGTGAAAGGGCGCAGATCGATCGCGACATCAATGCGCTTGCGCAGCAGGACAATCAAACTGCGATCTACGCCAAGAGGCGCAACCTTTGTGAATCGATCAAGGGCACCTTGGAGCTGCAACTTGTCGAGGAAGAGAACCAGGCCAAAAAGGTGCTGCGGGCCGGCATAAAGAAAATTCTCGAAGCCACGACGCGAAAGGTGCTGAACCTGCGCATGTCGGATGACTACGGCATCAGCCTTGTCAATTCGGACGGGATGGCGCTTCCCAAATCCAGTGGTGAGAACCAGCTTCTCGGGCTGGCCTTTACCGCCGCGCTCGTCGAGTTCGCAAAAATCCGGGAGAACGCGCAGGACTATAAGCTTCTGCCCGGAACGATTGCACCGCTAGTGCTGGACTCGCCGTTCGGCCAGCTCGACGATTCCTACCGCCGCACGACCGCCGAGTTCATCCCGAAGATGTCCCGACAGGTGGTATTGCTAGTCTCGCGGTCGCAAGGCTCCGAAGAGGTCCTGTCCGCGCTGCAAAGCCATATCGGCGCGGAATATCTGCTCGTGCGTCACAACCGCGATGCGATCGGCGACCGGAAACCGGAAAGCCGGTATTTCAAGGGCGAGGAGTACCGTACGGCAGTTTTTGACTCGGCCTATGACGGCACGGAAATCGTGAAGGTGGCGGCGGCATGAGCAGCAGGGCACCCAATATAAATCGAAGCCGGGTTCATGAGGAAATGGTCCAACGCCTCGCTATGGCCAAGCTCCCCGGAACCGACCGGACGCTCTTCCCGACGATCCGCGAGCTTTTGTGTTTCGCTGCGCTGCTTGGCTATTCCGAAGGCCGGCGCGTGCCACTCGACCCGGGCGCCGGCACGGAAGACGTTTCCTACCAGCAGTTTGAAAGAGGGGACGCGGAAGACCTCATCTACCTCATTGCTCTTGCGGAGACGAAAGACCCCGAAGTCCTGAAGGACGGCAAAGAGGGCCGCTGCGCGGAGATCTTCGAAGAGTACGCCAATGGCGGCTTTCAGATTCTCCGCGACGCGATGCTACGCAGCGGCGGCGAATATCCCGACCGGGACATTCTGGAACTGCTCAAAAAAAGCGGCTACCTCAATATCGAGGAGATGGAACCGGACATAGAAGGGATCACCTTCTAGATGTTGCGTGACCTGCAATATCAGGGTGTCTACAAGTCCGATCTCGATAACATACTGGAGGACTTTTATTTTCCTGCGCTCTCGGTGGCGAACCAGTATGACCGGGCGGTCGGGTATTTTTCGGCATCGACCATAAGCTATGCGGCGCAGGCGCTGTCGGTGTTCGTCAAAAACGGCGGGCAGATACGCCTGATCCTCGGCGCGTTCTCGGATGCGCAGGACATCGAGGCGATCAGGGAAGGCCACAGGCAAAAAGAGATCTCGGAGAAGATCGGCGCCGAGCTGCTTGGTCACATCGCCAATGTCAGCGACGAGCTATTCCAGAACCGGTTTGAAACGCTGGCGTGGCTGGTGGCGCACGGACGGCTTGAGGTCAAGATTGCGCTCCGCGAGCGGGGCATGTATCACGACAAGATCGGAATCATCGGCGACAAAGCGGACGACAAGCTTGTTTTCGCGGGATCGGCCAATGAAAGCACCCATGCGCTGCTGCCGACATTCAACTACGAGTCGATCAACGTCTTTCCGAACTGGCGGCCTGAGCTGGAGGCCTACTACAAACCGCATATCGAGAGTTTCGAGCGCCTCTGGCGCAACGAAAGCCGGGCGACCGCCGTCATAGACATCCCGACGGCTGTCAGCGAAAAGCTGATCTCGACGGCAAGGTCGCTGGCCTACACGCCCGATCCGGAGATAGAGGCGGCGATCGCCGCACGCGTGCGCGACAAGATTCACGGCACGACCAGCACGACAACTTCGAAGCCGAAAGAGCCGGCGACCATCAATGGCCGGCCGTTCAAGATGCTCCCGCACCAAACCGCGGCGCTCGATGCGTGGAAGGCCATGGGCGACTTTCAGGGGACGTTTGATCTGGCGACCGGCGCCGGCAAGACGATCACTTCCATCCATGCGATCGTGAAGATGTCCGAGCGTATCGACGGACTTGCGTGCGTCATCGCCGTGCCCTACCAGAACCTCGCCGACCAATGGGTCGATATCCTTTCGTCCTTCAATATCTATCCTGTGCGCTGCTATGTCTCGCGCGCGAACTGGCTGGAGAAGCTCCGGAACGTCGTTCACGAGCTGGTCATGGGCAGCCGCAAATTCGCGGCGATCGTCGTTGTGAACCGGACCCTCAAAAGCCCCGAGTTTCAGGAATGCATCAAGCAAATTCGCGGCGATCGACTTCTGTGGATCGGCGATGAGTGCCATCACCATACCTCGAAAGCCTATGAGGGCTTTCTGCCGGCGCACGCGCGCTTCCGGATCGGCCTCTCGGCAACGCCCCAACATTATCTCGATGAGGAACGCAATGAGCGGCTCGCCGATTATTACGGTGAAATCGTATCGCGCTACACGTTGAAGCAGGCGATTACCGATAAGGTTCTCACCCCTTATATGTACTACCCAAGACTCGTCGAGCTGACCCAAGCCGAGGCAGACGAGTTTGTCGATCTGTCCGAACAGATCGGACGGATCATGGCGCGGCAGGACGGCGCCAAGAGCGTCGGTTCCAATCCGCAACTGACCGCCTTGCTGATGCGGCGGGCTAGGCTAGTGGGATCGGCCGCCAACAAAATGACCGCGCTCGACAAGGCGATCGAAGGGGTCAAACCCTGCCCGCATACGCTCTTTTACTGTGGCGACGGCACAGTAGAATCCGACGAAGAGGTGGACAAGGATTCTGAATCCGAAAGCGCCGCGCAGGGACAAAGACAGGTCGAGGCGGTCAGCACGCTGCTTCACCGTCGCGGATGGGACGTGTCGCGCTTTACCTCACGCGAATCCCGGAAGGAGAGGGACTCCATTCTGGAAAACTTCCGGATCGGCATCATCGACGCAATGGTGGCGATCAGGTGCCTTGACGAAGGTATCGACGTGCCGGCCTGTAGCACGGCCTACATTCTGGCCAGCTCGCGCGATCCGCGCCAGTTCGTCCAGCGCCGGGGGCGAATTCTGAGGCGTTCTCCGGGAAAGGAAATGGCGACGATTCACGACTTTGTCGTGGTGCTGCCGCAAGACTACGAAACCGAATCCGACTACGCAAAGCGCCTGATAAAATCGGAGCTTGGGCGGGTGGCGGAGTTTTCCTCGCTATCGGAGAACAGGGCGGAGGCCTATGAAGTGCTTGCGCCGGTGCTGAGGCAGTACGACCTCGAACATGCAATCTAGCTTCGGCGACGACAGGTCATACGACCTTGTTCGGAAGTTGCGCGTCCTCGTCACCAATGCTTCGCTGATACCGGTTCAGCACCGTTTCATCCTTCCACTTTGACTCACCAACCATATAGAGAAGGACCTCGCGGAGCGTGACGCGATTGGCGTTGTCTATCCGCTGACTCGCCGAATCCCACATCAGCCCTTCGAAGGGAACGGAGGCCAGCATGTGAGGCAGTTTACCCGCCAGTCCGATAGATTTCTTCAGCGAGCGGGTCTTGCTCAGGTGCGCAATAATTTCGGTGAATACCATAAGGCCGATTGGTCTGAAGAGCGCGCTGCCGCCGTGACTTCCGCGATATTTCTTCACTACACTCGATGTGTCCTGAGCAGCAAAAAACTCCGAAAGCGGGGCAAAGCTTGCCGCCATCAGCTCAAAATACTCCTTCGCCAACTTGAAATAGGCTTGAAGAGATTCGTCATCGGGCCTTGCGCGCTGGAGTTCCGCCTTTTCGGCTTTCAGTTCCGTATCAATGCGGGTGAACAGGTTGGTCAAGATATCATAGAGATTGCCGATAGTTGTGAGGCTGTTCGTGTTTTTAACCGGCATGTTGTTGTTTGCGACGAACGCTACTCGCTCCCCGTTGAAAAGCGTGCTTTCCTCGATCAGCCGCCTGACGCAAATCGCCATAACGTCGTCTTCATCGAGTGCGATGATGTCGCCCTTTGAAACCGGCTTTGCCGTCTTGTTCAGCGTTGTGAAGAGCCGGCGGGTTCGTTCCATCCCCTTTGCCGTGGTCTTGTGCGCCACGAAGATTACGGACAAGTCGTCCGGCGGGTCTTGTTTTAGTCCGTCTTTGATCGCCTTTTTGATCCCCGAGAGCCGGTGCTGGCCGTCGAGCGCAAAGAGCTTTTCGGTTCCACTGAGCGACAGGAACCCCACGGAATTGAGGATTTCCTCGGACATCTTTTCGGCGATGGCGTTCTTGCTGTTGCTTTTCAGGGTGTCGATGGCACTCCAGTTTGGTTGCCCGCCATAGGTCGCCACGACGAGCGAGTTGAAGAAGCGCTCGTCCTGCGTCTTGATATAGTCGGCTATTTGAGCGCTTCGGGCCGCCTTCAAGCTCCGCTGTATCATGTCGGATAGTTTTTTGTTCTTGTGTATTTCGTCCGCGTAGCTGACGCGCCGGGCGATTTCATCGATACTCATCAAACAGGTGTAGTAGACCCAACTCCCCATCACGCCGCGCAAGGCCGGTAGTATGATCTCTTTGTCTTTGGCCTGCGTCATTTGAAAGCCCTCCTTTTTTGTTTTATGCCGGCTTCCAGATCTCCCTCTGAAAAAGGTGGAATAAGGGTGCTATTCAGCTGTTTCTCTAATTCCTCAAGCTGATCCGACGTAATAGCCTCGTCGACAGTTGCAAAATAGAACCGGAGCACGGGATGCCACGTTCCTATCATTCGAGCGATACGCTCGCGTTTCAGGACCTTCTTCTCGTTGAGATAGTCCCTGTAACGTTCGCGGAGAGACCGGTCCGATTTTCGGCCTGCAATCCCAATGTAAAGGACATAGCAATGAGGTGGGAGAACCGCGCTTTCCTTGCAGATAGCAAATGCGTAGAGACCACGGCGGTCATCAGGGACGTTTGCCAATCCGGCGTCCCCGTAGGGGATCGACTGCCATTGAAGGTCGCCGAGAACGAAATCGTTTCTAGCGAACTGGTCAGTAGACAACGTGAACGGCACGTTGAATTTCGCTATGGCATTTGCCGCACCGCTAGCGAAGTCCTCGATAGCCCCCAAGTCCAAAGAATCCTCCTCCCTCAATAAATATTCAAATAATTGTCCAAGCTACTTATGGCAGGCAAGGCACGCTTTAGCCTGTCCGTAAAGGTCGTCGATGTCGAGCGGTTCGTCATCGGGTCTAAGCGGATTAACGCTTACCTTTGCCTTTGATCTTCTCACACGCTCGGCGTGATCGGCCTTGATTTGATCTACGCGCTCCGGCCGTTCTAGCTCGTCAAGTGACTCCCCTTGGCTCCACGTAAACGGAGAGCCGCCGTCTAGCGCGGTCTTCTCATATCGCTTGGCTTCCTCAAATGCTTCGGGGTGCTGCTCGCGCAATCTGACCCACTCGATCTTCTGCTGAAAGAAGCAGAATGTGCAGCCGCTGCGCGTGCGCCAGTTGTAATATTTGGGAAGTCCTAGTCCTGAAGAGTCAAGCAGTTCAAGAACGCCTGCCTTGTCAATTCCGGCCTCCTTGAACGGAAGCCGCACGATGAGATTCTCGTGCTTTGACGTATAGCCCTCGCGGTATTCCTCGTCACTGCGAATGGCGACGTAAGAGTACACTTTCGTTCCTTCGGTCAGCATCGGCTTGATCCACACCTCAAACGGGCGGAGCTTGAGCTGCCTGGTACACCAGCGCGTCTGTGCGGAGGGCAAGAAGGAATTGTATTGCTTCAGCCAGAAATCAAAGTCCCTGTCGGGGTTTAGCCTTTTGATCGGCTTCCCGAGGGCACCCTCAAGCCGGCCCAAAAACTCATAGACTTCGGGCAACTCCTTGCCCGTGTCGGTGAAGAAATACTCAACTTCGATTTCGGGATGATAGTGGCGCATATAGACGGCCAACGCCGCGCTATCACGCCCTCCTGACAGGCCAAGTACATGTCGTTCCTGCCCCGTCATTGCGCCACTGCCTGTTCGTGGTCTGCCTTGTCGGTGTCTCCGTCCCGGATGACTTCTGCGGAAAGCTCTGCCAATGCGGCCAGAATAACCGACCTTCGGGCGCTCTGTTGTTTGTTCAGCACCTTCCGTAGTTCGGTGACGACCTTTTGTACGTTTTCAAGCTCGGCATCGCTGACATCGAACTCTTCAACGACCGGGGCAGGACGGCCCCCGACACCGACAACGACTGCCATGGCGTGACGCTTGTCCGGGCGGCCCTTAACACGCGCAAAGGCTTCTGACTTGTTAAAGCGTTGGGCGAACTCTGCAAGCCGAACCGATGCCTTGTCCAGATCGCTGTCGATCCAGTCTTTTGACGGCTTGCTTACTGCAAAGCCTGCCAACCCTTCGATATCGCCAATGGTGCCTTGATATTCTGATAGTCGGTTGACGAAAGCGTTCAGATCAAAGTCGCCGCCAAGGTCTCGGACGTTCTCTGCGCGTGCCCTTAGATCAGCCAGTGCTTGGGAGGAGCTGTTTGGGACTTGAAGTTCAGTAAGTGTGGTGTCCGCCAAGCGCTCAAGCATCTGCGGATAGGCCCGCACCATTTCTTCGAGCGCGTCGCGGACGCGGCCGATGATGCGCTGAAAGCCGTCCTCGGACTCCAAGTCGCGCCCTGAACCTGCAAGTTGCGGCAGATCGTTGAAAATGAACTGGTTAGGGTCTCTCGCCCGCTTGAACAGGTCCCGGATTCTTATGGCGTTCGCAGACAGCCGCATGGTTCGCTGCGTCCAGTGCGGCAGGCCTGTGTAGATCGATATCAAGCCACGGCCAACATCGATAGGCTCAAGATTTTGAAGACTGTTGGTGTCATCAAGATCGCGGACGATCGTGGCGAGGCCGGACAGGAGGCGCCGCGCGACGTCGCTGAGATTCATCCAGCGGAGCTGGATATCGCGCGCGTCCTTCGCCAGATAGTCCACGTCAAGATCGGTAAAGCGCGCCTGGAACACGCCTTGCCTGTAGAGCGCCACGTCATTCCGGTTTGAGAGGATGAACGACACGGCCAAGACCGGCATCATGCCGTCCTTGATCCCGAATGGCGCAGAACGCCAAAGATCATAGACTTCCGCAAGGGAGACCGGCCGGTTTTCCCGCTCAAGCAGATACGCGGACGTGGCCTCCCAAAGCGGGTGGAGTCGCGCCTTGTCGGATTTCGGCTGCGGTTGGACAAACCGCCAGCCGTCCTTGGCCTTCGCGTAAAGACCGGAGTCGCTGAGAATGGACTCGAACAGGCCACCCTCGGCAGGGTAGCCGGCAATTCCGAGCCGCTCTTGGCCCTCGTTCTCGACCATTCTGCGAAGAAGTGCGTTCTGGCCTGCGACCGCGTTGGTCGAAGGCTTGATGCGGTTCAGCAGTTCGTTGTTCAGCACCGGGCAAAGGGGATATCGTTTGTCCGCAAGATCGGAGGCGAGGCCGTTCAGCTCGTCGTGCATGAGCTGCTTGGGACTGTGTTGCTTCTGGAACCATTGCGCGCCGTCAAATGCGCGCTGAAGTTCCTGCTCAAGTTGGGCTTGCAGGCTCACGATGCGGGCGTTGATCTCGCGCCGTGCTACGGCGTCTCCCTGAAGTTCGGTGTGGGCGTTTCTGACATGCTCAAGCGCGAGCAGTTCACGGGAGATGTTGTTGATCGACCATGACCGTGAAGACAGCCCGACGATGATATCGTGCTTACCTGAAAGCCGCGCGGCGCGCTTGCACAGCTCTTTGGCTGCGCCTTCGCTCTCGCCGAGCGTAGGTATTGCGAGTAGAAACAGGCCAATCGTGCTTGGCCCCGGCTCAAACTCCGTTGCGGTCTGCATTGCATCGGAGAGTGGCGCGATCTCGACATCGAACCAGCGCAGCGCGCCGGTCTCGTGATAATGGCGCTTCGCCATGACCGGCTGAAGGCTCGCCAGCGTGCGCAGCTGTTCGAAATCGACGCCGTCGATGTCTCCAAGGGCGCGTTCGGTCGCGGTCTCTATATCAAAGTCGCTGCCCGCATAGACTGCGTAGCCGCCAAGGAACTTGCGGTAGGCCACAAGGGACCAGTCCGATAGCTGCTTGAACATTGAACGCAAGTCGGTCTTGGAGAGCCGCGGGAACGCCGCCGATAGCAGCTCTTCGCTAGCGACAAGGCCGGACCGGTCTTTGAAAAGATCGACAAGCGAAATGACTTTGAGAAGGCAAATATGGGATTTGTCTCCGCCGATAGCTTCGCATCGCTCGATCGCCTCCACGGCTATGGACCAGCGATGACCGTCCGGAGAAGCAAGGATGGAAGGCTCCAGATTAAGCTGGAGGTAGTCCCAAAGGCGGTCTGGCGTGTAGAGATCGCGGTCCTTTGCGCGCCGGAGAAAATCCTGAAAACCATGCGGCTCTGCCGAATTGAGAAAGCCGAAAATGCTGCGCTGGTTCTGGCCGAACCGGCGTCTTGAGATCGGTCCGAGCAGCGCAGCCACGATAGGGTGGAGGGGCCAGCAATCAGCCAGCGCCGCATCGAGAAATCCCGAAACGCCGGACTTGCGGGATTGAACCTCTTTGGCGACCCTGTCGGCAAGTGCGACGTGGGATTTCGGCGGCGCCTCCGACGAAATTGCGCGCGAAATAAGATCAATCTGCTCTTCGCCGGCAGCGTTCACGACGAGGTCGACAAAGCGGCCTTGGACCTTAGACCATTCGTCCCGGAAATCTCTCGACAGGCGATTTGCATATTCTTCAAATGCCTGATGCAACACCCCGACGACGATCAGGCGGCCGTCGCTGCGCGACGCGGCCTCGGCGAGCTGCTGGAACAGATAGACATCGCCCTCGCCTTGGGAGGCGCCTTCAAGAAGCTTGCCCATTTCGTCAATGAACAGGATCACGCCGCCGCGACTTTTCTCGGCGGCAGCCTCAACCAAGGTCTCGACGATGGATCTTCCGTCCCAAGGCTTCTTGCGGCGCCCGGACACAAGCCCTGCGGAAACCAAGGCCTCTCCGATGACGCGGCACGCATCATCGCGGCGGCCGACTGCGGCTATCGTTTGCCAGCCCTTCTTTGCAGCGCCGAAGGTGGTGCGTATATCGCTCGCGGCAGGCTCCCTGATCGAAGAAACGGCCAATGCGCGCAGGGTCTTGTCTGTGCCCAAGAGCGCGCTTAGCGCTACCGCAAGGCTTGACTTGCCGCTTCCGTAGGGACCGGTCCAAGTAAACGCGCCTTGCTTCGTGTCGGCCACATGTTTTGCCATTGCCGACAGAACATCTACGGACGACTGCGGGCACATAAAACCGTCAAGCGACTCCGGCTGGCCAAGGTCGACATCAATCCGGATGGCGCGTTGGAATCGGGGGGCTATGTAGACCTGCTCGATAAGACTCATTACGCCGCCTTCCTTCGGTCGCGCACGCGGAAGTCGGCGTCCACAAGGTCTAGGGCCGTTTCGACATTCAGCTCCGATGACCGGATCACTTGTTTCAGCCCGGCGGTTTCCGACCACCGTAAGAGCCCCTCGGTCGCATCGTCGATTTCCGACAGTCGATCTGCGAGGTCGCCTTCATCCAAGGCAAACACACGCCCCGGAGAGCAGGGCGCATGCGCGATTGCTTCAAACGACAGGGTCTTTGAGTTCGTGTATCGCTGCCAGAAATCAATCAGTGCATATGCGAACACGCCGTCGCCAAGCGTCGCTTTCGGTCCGCGAACGAACCGGAATCCGTCCTTCTTTCCTGTGGCGCGGATCAGCCCCAGTTCGGTCAATGGCGATTCAAGGGCGTCTTCATGCGAGAGTTGGGTTGACCCTGCTTTGGCCGCATAGGTCCGCACGAAGCACTCGACGTCCCGCTTGACGGTAGCAGGCGAAACGCGCGGCCAACCTCTGTCATCGGCAATCGAAAGCAGCCCTTTGGTAAGCGTTTCCCGCTCAAAGGTCAGATGGGAGAAATGGCTGAACGCCCAGAACCATGTCGTTCTGTCCGCACGCCCGCAAAGCCACCAATGCAATATCCAAAGTGTGGCCGGAGATTCCATATAGGGATCGAGACCGGACTGCCCGAACAGCTTGTGCCCAAGCGGCTTAATGCAAACCTGATTGGCGGAGGCATCGCCGATAATGCCACAGGCAGCGGCCCAATAGCGCATTGAGGCGACCATGTTCTTGCCGACGCCGAAGCGAGCAATAGAGTTATCATCCGAAAAGATCGTCTTACTTACGATATCTTTGCCGCTTTCGGTGACGGCGTCATATACTTTCTTGAGCCATCCATATCGTAGTGGAAATGTCTCGTGGCCGGAAAATAGCGGCTTGTAGTCATTCTCAAATAGTGGCCCTCTAGACATCGTTCCTCGCTGGATGGTCGTTCCAGCTCGACTTTAACCCCTTTGTCGTGCTAGGGTCAAACAGAAAGCTGGAGCGATCATCCAGATTTTCGCTTGGTGCCCGGAACGTCGCGCTGACCAAGGGATTTCGTAATAACGTATTGAAAAGAAATGCAAACTGAACAGCCGATCTATCTTGATTACCAAGCCTCGACACCGCTCGATCCGGCCGTTTTGCGGGAAATGTTGCCGTTCTTCCGCGAATCGTTTGCGAATCCGCACTCCGCCGATCATGCGGCTGGATGGAATGCGGATGCCGCTGTTCAGGCCTCGCGGGCAAAGATATCGGAGCTGGCAGGCTGCGATCCGGACGAAATCATCTTTACATCTGGCGCAACCGAGGCAAACAACCTTGCAATACTAGGATTGCGAAAGCAACTTTCAGCGCGAAAACGCAAGAAAATCATTACAACACGCATCGAACACAAAAGCATCCTGTCGGCTTGTCGCGCTCTGGCCGAAGAATTTGGTGCGGAAATATTGATCTGCGAAGTTGATCGAAATGGATTGATCGACACTAGCCGTTTGCGTGAGCTGCTGTCAGATCAGGTGCTTTTGATTGCCGTCGGCGGGGTCAACAGCGAAATCGGTACGGTCCAGCGCATCGAGGAGATTTGCGGCCTTGCTGCGCAGTTTGGTGTTCATGTGCATGTGGACGGTGCGCAGATGCCTCTGGCAATCGATGTCGCTGTGATCGCACGGCAGGCCGAAATGATGAGTCTGTCCGGCCACAAAATGTATGGACCCAAGGGAATAGGCTGCCTCTACGTAAAGCGCGAGGTACAAAGAGACTTGACGCCCATCATATTCGGAGGCGGGCAGGAGAACGGGTTGCGTTCTGGAACGCTCGCAGTTCCTCTTTGTGTAGGTATGGGCGCCGCCGCCGAGCTTGCCGGGAAGCCCGCAGAGCGGTACGCCCTCCGTGCAACGACCGGGAAACTGTGGGACGCGCTGCGCGCGGTGGACGACAGGCTTGTCCTGAACGGCCCAAGTTTGCCGGACCGGCATCCAGGTAATCTGAATATAGGGTTCCCCGGAGTCGAGGCGGAAGACCTGCTGGCAAGTCTGCAACCGCACCTTGCCGCCTCCATCGGGTCGGCATGCACCTCTGGTATGCCGGAGCCCTCTCATGTTCTGCGGGGTATCGGCCTGTCTGAAGAGGAGGCTAGATCCTCGATCAGATTCAGCGTGGGGCGATTCACGACCGACGAAGAAATTTGCCGGGCAGCGGAGTTGGTAGGTGCTGCATTGATGCGGCTTCAGTCCGCCGGTATGAGGGAAACAGCCTAGACGATAGGCTGATCGCCCTCTTCCTTCGGCTTCCTCGGCCTTCGCACATTAATCGCCGAGGCATCCAGCGTCGTGGCGATATGCGAGGCGTAGAACTTCTCGATCATTTCAACGCTGGTGCGGCAGTTCTTTGCGATCTGGTAGATGTCCGCCCCTTCGAGAAGGCGGAAGCAGATATAGGTGTGTCGAAGGCTGTAGGCCGTCCGCCTGCTGCCTTCGCGGTCGAATTTCAGGCCGTTCTCTTGGAGAATGGCGTTGAACTGCTTCTTGTGATTGGCCGGGAAAACGAGGTCGGTTGGCCCGGGAAGGCGCCAGCGGCGCTTCTCTGATGGGGCCGGCCCGTCGGCGTCGTCGTAGTCGCTCTGGTCATCTGACTCAGGACGCAGCCTCTCGCGCAGTCGCTCGAACGGCCGAACGGCATTCGCCATGCTCTTGCAAAAGCCGACGCCGCGCTTTCCCCGAACCGAAATCAGAAGGATGGTTTCGTCTGTCGATTCGTCCTCCACGATCTCCACGTCGCGAAACTCAAGCGTATTGGCCTCGTCGGGACGCAACCCCGTGTTGGCCATGAACAGGATGTAGTCGTGCAACTGTTCGCAGGCCCACTGCCTGCCGTTGCCTTTGTTCTTGCGGGCGCGGACGCGCGAGGCCTCATACAGGGTCTTGTATTCCTCCGGCGAGAACCACGCGCGGTGGGAAATCTTTTCGGCCTTGCGGTAGGGAGGCGAGAAGTCGGGCAGGTGCTCCAGCCAGCCGTGCCGGATGGCGGTTTTTATGACCTGCCGAAGGGTTACGATCTCATGATGCATGGTGCTTTTTGACGGTGGCCTGCTGCGCTGCTTCATCCAGCGGAGCATTTCTCCAAGTGCGCCCAATTCCCTGTCCGCTATCGTCGCCGCAATGGCGGATTCCTGATCGAGCTGCGCGATCCGATACTCGCGGTACTTGTCGGTCGCATCCGGCGTGATGGTGGATGCAATGGCATCACCAAAAAACGGAACGATGTGCTTCTTTACGGTTTCAAGCCGGACTTCCGCTTCGCGGTCGGTGCGGTGATTGCTGCGGAACCCATATTCCTTTTCAAACTGGCGGACGGCCTGTTTGAAGGGCTTTTCAATGGGCTTGTTTTTCAGGTCGAGTCTGTAAATGCGGTACTCCTGAACGAGACCGGGCGTGATCTCCGACAGTCCCTTGTCGCCAAGGAAGGGAAGGAGATGGAGATTAAGGCGGCGCTCGTGTCCATCCACATAACCGGGATGGCGCTGGCCTTCGGTGATGACCTCGTATTCCCGCAGGAATTGCTCGGCGGTCTGCTTGAATGTTTTTTCGGCTTTTAGCTCGCCGCGGCTGTTTTTGCCGCGAAGGTCCAGATACCAGTCTTCAGCGAAGTCCTTGGCTTGCGCCAGGCTCTCTTGCTTGGTGCTGGTGCGCCGATTTTTGCCGGCAATGTAGGTTGAACATTGCCAGTACCGGCTTCGTCCGCGCTTATAAACATGGACTTTTCCGCCCAGGATCGTGTGGTCTGCCATTAATGCCTCAAATCGCCCAATAGTGTGAAAATGTGTAACATATGTGTAAGGATAAAACGGGCGGATTGGAGATGCAATTAAATTCATAAGCAATTGTTTTTACTATGTATTTTGTGATTATATGAGAGAGGAAAACATAAGGTCGTGAGATTAGGAATCTGATGCTCTATCCGGCTGAGCTACGGGGACATTCGGCCAACATATAGCAGCGGCGCGGGCGCACCGGAAGCGGTCCGCCGCCGCTTGTGCCGCCGCCGCGTGCCGGCGCGCATCCTCGTCCCGGCCGAAGCTCCCCTCGACGGCAAAGCGGCCTATTTCGCGGCGACCGGTCGGGCAGGGTGCGGGCCGCCGGTCGGAACCGTCTCGATCCGCACTTCGCCGACCCGGTGGTCCTTCACCTTCTCGACCGTGAAGCGGAAGCCCGGCTCCTCGACAACGTCGCCGATTTCCGGGATCTTCTCCAGCCGGCTCATGATCAGGCCCGAGAGCGTGTTGGCGTTGAACGTATCCTCGACCGTGAAGCCGACGACGCGCTCGACATCGGCGAGCGGCGTCAGACCGTCCGCCAGCCAGTGGTCGGCCTGTCGCACGATGTCGGTCTCGTGTTCCGGCTCGTCGGTCTCGTCCTCGATCTCGCCGACGATCTCCTCCAGCAGGTCTTCCATGGTGACGATGCCGACGAAGCCGCCATATTCGTCGATGACGATCGACATGTGGCTGCGCTCGGTCCGCATGGTGTCGAACAGGCTGCGAATCTTCAGCGTCTCGGGAACGATCATCGGTTCGCGCGCGAATCGCTTCAGCTCCCGCCAGGGCTCGGTTTCGCCCTTGAGGAGCGCATCGATGATGTCCTTGACGATGACCACGCCGACCAGCGTCGAGCCGGCGCCATCCAGCACCGGAAAGCGCGAATGCTGGGTCTCCTGGATGGTGTGGGCGTTTTCCTCCGGCGCGGCGTCGAGGTTCAGAACGTGGCATTCGACGCGCGGTATCATGATCCTCTCGACGGTTCGCTCGTCGAACCGGAACAGGTTGTGGATCATCGTGGCCTGGCTCTCCGCCATGTGCCCATGCTCGGCGGAAACGTCGATCAGACCCGCGATCTCCTCGTGGGTGAGGATGTCCTGGTAAGTCGATTCCTTGACCCCGATCCAGCGCAGGATCGCGCGCGCGGCGGTGTTGAGCGCCCAGTTGAGCGGCCAGAACAGGACGAAGGAGACATAGAGCGGATAGGCGATCCACTGGGAGACGGGCTCGGGCTCGCGGATCGCCAGCGTCTTCGGTACCTGCTCGCCGATAACGATGTGCAGGGCCGAGAAGGTGAGGAAGCCGATCATGAAGGCGGTGAGGTGAATCGCTTCGGGCGGCATCCCGAGCGGCGTCAGCAGCGGCTCGATCAGCGCCGCGACGGTCGGCTCGCCGACCCAGCCGAGGCCGAGCGAGGCCATGGTGATGCCGAGCTGGCAGCAGGCGAGATAGGCTTCGATGTTCTTGAGAATCGACTGCGTCATGCGGGCGCCGAAGCGTCCGCTTTCGGCCATCGCGTCGATGCGATAACCCTTGTTCTTGACCAGCGCGAACTCCGAAGCGACGTAGAACCCGTTCGCGAACAGGAGAAACGCGGCAAGCAGAAGATTGAAGATGGTGTCGTTCATCGTGGTGGCGCGACGCTCTCGTCAGCCCGCCCTGCGCGGGCGCCAGCGGTCATTCGGCCGCGGGCCGGCGAGGGGGCTGAACGCGCGCGGCGGGCTCCCGGGCGCGGAGCTGCGGGTCGGAGCCTTGAAGGCACCCGCCCGGGGCCGGTCTGGCAGGATGGTTGACAGAGATCGCGGGGCAGCTCGTGAACGAAGCCTGTTGTGGCACCCGGCAATAGCGGAGCGCGAGCCAGCAGGACGGTCAGCAATCACCTTTGAAAATGCCTCGAGACGTCACCCGATCGTTCGCGTTCGCGGATCGGTTGGCCCGGTGGCCGGCGGCGTCTCAGCTGGTCTCCGTCTTGTTTCAGGAAATCTACTATGTAGGCTATAGCCGAGCGGGAAACAATCAGCATCGGCGGTAATTCCGGCGCTCGGGGCGGCGACCATTCAGGAAGGATGCGAGATGAGCGGATTTACGGGAGGCTGCCATTGCGGCGCGATCCGGTACGAGGTGACGGGAGAGCCGGTGCGGGCGCAGATTTGTCACTGCGACGACTGCCGGCGCTCGGGCGGCAGCGCGTTCGCGACCAACGTGTTCGTCAATGCGGCCGATTTTCGCCTGACCCGGGGTGCCCCGCGCGAGTTCCACTGGCTCGCCAACAGCGGCGCCAGGCGCGGGCGCGGGTTCTGCGGCGAGTGCGGGACCAGCATCTATGTGACCAACGAGACGCGGCCCAATCTGACCGGCATCAGGATCGGCTCGATCGACGACGCGGGCTTCGTCAGGCCGTGGGCGCATGTGTGGGTCAAGCGCGCACTGCCCTCGACCAACCTCAACGACGATCTGGAAAAATTCGACCAGCAGGCGCGGTGAGGCGGCCGCCGATCCGATTCAGTCGCGGGCCGCCCTCGATCAGGGCTTCGCGCGTGATCGTGTGCGCAAGGTCACTCCCGCCTTTCGCGACCACGCCTTCCCGGACGACCGGCGATGCCGGCGCCCGCGCGGGCCCGGCGCGGATCGTGAAGACGGGGGCGGTGACCAACCCCCGTCCACGTGACCGTCCCGCGCGTCGACGGTCTACTGGCCGCCGCCGGCGACCTTGGCGATCAGGTCCTTGTACTCGACAAGGCGCCGTTCGCGCTTTTGCTCATACTCATCGCCGGACTCGAAGATCACCCGCTCGCCGATCGATTTGATGAATGCCGCAAACGACTTGTTCTCGGTCAGTGCCTTGAAGGCGTCGCGCAGCTTGGTCAACCGATCTGCGGGCACGCCGCGCGGCGCCATGAAGATGCGCTCCATGGTGAACGAGACGTCGGCGTGGCCGAGTTCGGACATCGACGGCAGGTCGGCGAAGTCGGGATCGCCCTCGAGCCGCGTGTCGCCGGCGACCGCCAGGCACTTGATGGTGCCGGCAAGCACATGCGGGCGCGCCTGGGTGGTGAAGATGAAGCTCAGGTCATCCTCGCCCGCGAGCAGGCCCTGAAGGGTCGGGCCGCCGCCCTCATGCGGGATCAGGTTGGCCTCGACGCCGGTTGAATTGAGCAGCTGCATGGTCGGGATATGGCCGGCGCCCCAGACGCCGGAATGGCCCATGTTGAGCTCGCCCGGACGTTCCTTGGCATGGGCGACGAACTCGTCGATCGAGTTGAACGGGCGATCGGACGGCGCGCACAGGATCGGTTCGGCCTGGTTGATCTTGGCCACCGATACGAACGCATCGAGCGGATCGAAGCCGACATCGCGGGTCTGCGGCACGATCTGGTCGAAGGCGTTGTGGGTGAAAATGATGGTGTAGCCGTCGGCATCGGCGCTGGCGACCTCCGCGGTTCCCTTCATGCCGGCGCCGCCGGGGACCAGCTTGACCACCATCGGCTGGCCGAGAATGTCGCCCATGATCGAGGTGATGCCGCGCGCGTGCAGGTCATGGCTGCCGCCGGCACCGAGCGGAATGACCACCGTGATCGGCCGCTCGGGGAACTCCTGCGCCGGCGCCGGCGAGGGCGCCAGGACAATGGCGCCGATCAGGGCGGCGCCCGCTGTGCGTGCAAGATTCATGTCGATCCTCCCTTGGTTATCGTTGCGTCGCGGCCGTCACCGGACCGCCGGGCCTTGCCGCCGCCTGCGCGGCGGATGATCCTCCACGACACCCAGATGATTCCCGCGGTCAGGAACGCCGAGGCGATCGGACGATCGATGAACAGATAATGCAATATGTCGCCGCGAGCATAGATGATGCTCTGGCTCAGCCGCAACTCAATCTCCTTGGCAAGAACAAACGCGATGATCAGCGGCGCCAGGTCGAATTTGAGCTTGCGCAGAATGTAGGCGCAGATCCCGGCGGTGAACATGATGCCGAGGTCGGAGCTCGCGCCGGTCGAGAGCGTGCCGACGAACGCGAGCGCCAGGATCGCCGGAACGAGATATGCCTTCTTCAGTCGGATGGCATGGGCGAACGGCTTCAGCAGAACATAGCCGAGCGCGAGGAAGATGACGTTGGCGGCGACGATCGCGAGCAGGATGGCGTAGAGAAGCTGGCCCTGCTCATCGAAGATCTGCGGGCCCGGCCTGAGCCCGTGGGCGACAAAGGCGCCGAGCAGGATCGCGGTGATGTTGTCGCCCGGAATGCCGAGGGTCAGCAGCGGCACCAGGGTCGGGCCGTTGACCGCGTTGTTCGCCGCTTCCGGACCGGCGATGCCGTCGAGTTCGCCCTTGCCGAAGGTTTCCGGGTGCCTCGAGGCGCGCTTGGCGGCGCCATAGCCGACGAACGCGGCGACCACCTGGCCGACACCCGGCACCATCCCGATGCCGGTTCCGAGCGCGGTCGAGCGCAGGATGGTGCGGATCGAGCGGCGGAACTCATGCCATCGCAGCCGCTCGCCGGCGCCGCTGACGTCGAGCTTCGCCTCGATGAACGAACGCGCACGGTTCTCGACCGCCTCGAAGATCTCGGGCAGGGCGAAGATGCCGATCACCAGCGGGATCAGCGGAATGCCGCCCGAAAGTGCGGCGAGACCGAAGGTCATGCGGGATTCGCCGTCGACCGCCTCGGTGCCGACATAGCCGAGCCCGAGGCCGAGGAGCGCGGCGATCCCGCCCTTGATCCCCGACCCGCTCGAGACGCTGGCGATCAGGATCAGCGAGAACACGATGATCGCGAACACCTCGGGCGGTCCGATCAGGAGAATGATGAGCGCGATCGGACCGATCATGGCCAGCGTCACGAGGTCGGAAATGGTGTCGCCGATGGCCGAGGCATAAAGCGCCATTTCCAGCGCCTTGCGGCCCTTGCCCTGGCGGGTCAGCTTCGGCCCGTCGAAGGTGGTCGCGATCGATGCGCCGGTCCCCGGTATGCCGACCAGAATCGCCGAGATCGATCCGCCGTAGATGCCGCCCTTGTAGACGCCGATCAGAAACGGAATCCCCAGCATCGGCTCGAGGCTGAACGACACCGGCAGCAGCACCGCCATGGCGAGGATGGTGGTCAGTCCCGGCATGGCGCCGACGAACATGCCGACCAGGAGCCCCATGGCGATGTAAACGTAAATGTCCCATCTGAGCAGAAGCTCGAAACCACTGAGAAACGCGTCGAACATGCCGCCCGCCTATCGGAGGAGGAGGTCGACCAGAAAGCGCATCAAGAGGTCCTCCAGGTGTCCGATGGACTCGATGTGGCTGCGGGGCAGCGAAATCAGGAGCAGCCGCTCGAAGATGAACCGGGCCGCGACCGGCACGATGATGACGCCGGGAACGAAGGCCAGGGGATTCCTGAGCCCGAGGAAGAACGCGGTCACCGCGGCGACGATCATGGTCGACGGGATGAATCCGAGCCAGGTCACGGTGAGCGCGTAGAACAGCACGATCATGGCCATGATCGCGGTGCGGCGGAACCGGTCGCCCTCGTCGACGGGGCGCTCGAATGCGCCGGCTCCGAACCGGCTCCAGGCCGATACGGTGGCGATCGCCGCAACCAGCGCAAGCGAGCCGAAGGCGAGGCGCGGAATGACCGAAGGCGCGAGCGAGGTGTAGGAGCGCGGAATGATGATACCGCCGGAGACGACGAGGTCCGGCATGATGATCGCCAGGACGGAAGCCGCAGCACAGATGAGCGCGGCCACCACCACGTCGAGGCGCGCCATATTGTAGCTCAGGGGCGCACCGGTACCGGCTTCGAGTTCGGCCAGCTCCGCGACCGACAGGTCCTGCGGGATGGCGTCGCCGCCATCGCCTGAATCGGCGGTTCGGCTCAAGGCTCCCCCCAGTTATCGCCAACGCGGCTTTATTCGTTTTCCAGTTCTTAACCCGCGCGATCGGCGATTGACAGACTCATTGGCGGGCGGCGCGGTTTGCGGCACATTGTCGCCCCCATGCCGCATGCGGATCGGAACGATGATCGCGGGCGGGACCACCCGCCCGACTGGGACGCGCGCTACCGGGCGGCGCGCGGCGGGCTGTATGGCGACAATCCGTGTGAATACCTGCGCATGATCCGGGCGCGCTCGGATTTCGCGCCGCGCTCGGTGCTGATGCTCGGCGACGGCGACGGGCGCAACGGAACCTGGCTCGCGCGCCACGGGGCCACGGTCACGGGTGTCGATCTGTCGTCGGTCGCGTCGCAAAGGGCGCGCGAACGCGACCGGGCGGCCGGGGTCTCGGCCCGGCGCGTCACCGCCGATCTCGCCGACTGGTCGCCGCTGGCCGGCGAGCGCTACGACGCGGCGGTCGCGCTCTATCTGCATTGCGCGCCCGAAATTCGCGGTCGCGCCTTCGCGGTCGCGATCGCGGCGCTCGCGCCCGGCGGCTGGTTCGTGGTCGAGGGGTTC
>Ga0326597_10001145_pt1 | contig 43818 bp, 58 predicted proteins | sample RVTome_12_FD_203789 | JGI IMG/M metagenome (GOLD analysis project Ga0326597, IMG submission 203789) | Soil microbial communities from uranium-contaminated site in the Upper Colorado River Basin, Wyoming, United States - RVT100D185 | ecosystem: Environmental > Terrestrial > Soil > Contaminated >...
TAGTGTGTCTCTGCCCACGTCGTACCGACCTTGTAGTTGCCCCGTAGAGGAAGCCTCATCCCGAGACTCTCTCCCGCGTCGGCGATTGCTTTCGTGAGGGTCTTCCCGACCATCTCGGCGAGTGCCGGGTGGCACGCCCATTGAAACTCGTCATGGACCCACAGCACAGGAAACGCCGAGCCGATCTCAATCAAAACGGCCGACTCGCGCCACGCTTGATCGTAGGCCCTCTTCATTATGATGGCTTCGTTGCCTTGAAGCAACGTACCGAGTGCGAGGTGCTGAGACTCAATTACGATTCTACGTCCATCGAGACAGACGACATACCCGCGCTTTGCCGCGGTAGCAAGTGCCTGCTGCATGTCCTGAAAACCTTGCATGTTCTCGCGCATTCTCTTCATCACTCGGGCGCCCAGAGAGGCAGCCTTCGTCAGCGGGGGAACAGGTTTGTCGGTCAATCCGCCATTGAACGCCTCTCTCCAGTCTTGCAGCGTGATGAGACCCTGCTTGTACTTTCCCGCGCCAAGCCACGTTGCATAGGTCAGGGTTTTCTGGCGTTCACGAGTGAACAGACCGCTTGCCTTCCGCATGTACTCGTGCGCGTCGCCGTCGGGGTCGCCGACCAATTTCGCGAGTAACCCCCCGTCGAAGCGGGCAACGTAGTGGGCGTAGATGGCGAGTTGAAGAGCGGAGGCGTCAGCCCCCACGAGAGCGTAGTTGGAGGGAACGTTACCTCCGCCCGCCACGAAAAGCGCTCGACAGGCTTTGCCGTAGACCGACTTCGCGGCACTCGGAACGTTGGCGAGGTTCGGTTTGGCGTGGGCAGCGCGGTGGGTGCGTGCGCCGAGGGGGTAGATAGTCCCGTGAATGCGACCGTCTACTTCGAGCGACAGCCAAGCCTGCTTGCCTTCGCTCAAGTAACCCGCAGTCTTCTCGATCGTCTTGTAGTCTGCACAGAGCTGCGCTTCGGGCCAAGGCAGATCCCGCAACACCTCATCGGAAGTCACCGGCAGCCCGCCGGGGGTAAACTCGTTCGGCTGCCATCCGTACATCGCGATGAGACGTCGGGCGATCTGCGGCCCTGACCTCGGGTTGAACTCTTCGATCTTGTACTTCTGATAAGGCACGCTCTTGACGCGGGGAGGGAACCAGCCCTCTTCGCCTTCCTTGCACTTTCGGCAGACCATGTTTCGCTTCGGAGTCACCGGCAGACCGTCTTTGACAGTGATCGGGGGGAAGACTTCACGAAGTCGGTCTTCCAAGACAGACCGCTTCTCAGCGAGATCGACGAGAAGGGCGACGGCCGCATTCTTGTCGAAGCCGACTCCAAACTGGCGCTGCTTCTCCACGTAGTAGAGCATCATGCTTTCGAGGTGCCAGACCTCGTGGGGATGCGGCTTCTTGAGGAAGTGGGTAAGCAGTCGTCCCGTGGCTCGAACGTCGCCCGCGCAATATGCTTGCATCTCCGGGCTCCACTTCTCCCAGCCGCCGTCGTACTTCATTTTTCCTTCAGAGCCGAGCTTCAAGCGGTGTGACCACGCTTCGAGAGAGTGGTGGCCTGCTAACTCGCTGGGAAGGACGCCCCTTGCGACCAGCCCACGATCAGGGATGAGCAGCATGTTCTTGGGTCCACCGCCTGGGTAGAGGGTGTGCGACATGGCGAGGGTGTCGAGGTACTTGTGGCGGAGAACGTCGTAGGCGTGGAGTTTTTCTAGGACTATCATGTCAAAGCCGCAGATATTTTGACCAGCAAGAACGTCCGCGGTTTCCAGGTGCGCGATCAGAGCGTCTTGTTGTCCGGGGCCATACTCGGTCATTTCACCTGAATCAATGTCGAGCACAACGCCGCAGTGAATGACGGAGACGACGTCAAGAAAGCCGTCAGTTTCCAGGTCGAAGAGAAGTCGTTTCATGCTATATCCCCTTTACATTCGCGCGAAGGCGATCGAACCTGCGGATGAACTTCTCTTTGGTCTGTTCGATCGTCAGAGTCGCGATCGGAGCGAAAAACCAGTAGAAAGTCGCAGGCACAGTCGGCGAAGGCCGCCACTCAACGCGCGGCAAGAGCCGTAAACTCTCGAACCTGTACGCTTCGAGATCCGCTTCCTTGACGACCGGATGGAAAGAGCCGGGAAGGTCGAAGGCTAGAGCAACTTGCTCTTGAACGCGATCCTCGATCTCTCTAAACCCTCCAAGGCAGTCCTTAACAGGTGTCGCAACGTCAGGAAGGTAGGCTTCGGATGCGTCATGAAGAAGACCACATAGCTGCTTCATCGGACTCGCACCCCACGACTCCAAGATGCTCGACACGAAAAGAGAGTGCGTCGCCACACTGTAAAACTCCGAGCAGTGACCCGTATACCGACACTTCATCGAAAGCGCGTGAGCGATGTCGAGGATGCTGATATCCGCGTACCGCGGAGCTAGGGGAAAGAACTGGACTCCTGTGTACGTGCAGATCGCCGCCTTCGCGTAAGCCTCTTCTCTACCAGTATCCACCTTGTTTGACTCCTAATTCGCGACCGGGTAAGCGCCGCCGTCATAATGAGGGACAGCACGCGCTTTTGCCTCCTCCTCGTAGTGCTGAGCGACAGCGAGGCGAAGGGCGAGAGCCGCGATAGCGAGGCGGTGTTCACTCTCCTCGGGCAAACGGGGTAGGTCATCGGCCTTCAAGTAGACGACGGACTCGGACGCATTTTCTCCGCGCCCGTGCGTTTCGATCGTGGTATGATACTGACTTCGATACGAGAACTCCGCGACGATCTTGAGTAGGAAGTCAGAATTCGGAACCAGCTTCTGAGCCGTCTTCTGACCCGAGGTTTTCGTCGCCTCCTCCGTCGTCATCGTCAGAGGTAAATCTCGTTCCTTCTTCATCTTGCAGTCTCCCCGTTTTTCCGTTCCAAACAAGCTCGCCGGAAGGCCCAGTGAAGCCGGTGAAGCGGCTCTTCAAAATGAAGACCTGGACGACTCGGTCGTCAGGGTCTTGTTGGTCTCGCGCAAACGCTACTACGCTGTCGCTGAGTTGACTGATCCCGGCCGTCCCTCGCAGGTCGCCGAGAGTCGGACGGGCTCCCTCTTCAAAGCTCTTGCCTTTTTCCTTTGACTTGCTCAGGTGGCAAACAACGATCAGCCCGATGTTCACTTCCCGGGCCAGAGACGCAAGGTGAGTCATCGCCCGGTCTAAGAGGATACGTTCGGAGTCGGTCGAGTCGATCCCCGAAACCATGATCGAGATGTGGTCGAGAAAAACCCAGCGACATCCCAGACCCACTGCCATGAAGCGGATCTTTGAAAGCAGGGTCTCGCTGTCGACTGAGCCCCAGTGATCGTAGAACGCGATGCGACCCGAACCGACAGTCGCCTCGAATGCCCCTTTGAACTCGGGGTCGCCGGGAGCCATCGGGTCAAGGTGAAGCGGTCGGTTGAGGTGGAGCGACATGAGAGCCGTCGCGGTCCTCTTGACGCTTTCTTCAAGCGCGATGTAGCCGACTTGCTCGCCGCTTTGGATCAGACTGAACGCCGTCTCGCGGCACACCGTAGATTTTCCGACGCCCGTACCGGCGCAGAACGTGACCAGCTCTCCTCGCCGGAGGCCGCGCAGGTTGGCGTTGAGGTGGAAGAAGGGATATTCCGCCTCGGTCACAGGGTCCGCCACTTGAAGACGATCCCACAGCTCCGTTCCCTCGACGATCCCGTCCGGGCGGTACGGCTTTGCCTGCCACATCGCCGAAATGAGTTCGTGGCCTCGGCGGGCGACAAGCATTTCGTTCGCATCCTTGAGCGGCAACGTCGCGATCGAGGCTTTCCCCGGAGGAAGCAACTCGGCGCAGATCTGCGCGGCGTCGCGGCCCGGCTCGTCGTTGTCGAACATGAGGACGACTTCGTCGAAGGACGAGATCCATTCGATGTTCTCACGGATCGAGCGAGCCGCGGACCCGGCGCCGTCTTTGACCGAGACGACGGGCCACTTATTGCCTTGGACCTGGGACATCGACATCGCGTCTAGCTCGCCTTCGGTGACGACGACTTTTCGACCCCCGCCTTTCCAACACTGCTGGCCGAACAGGACCGCCTTTTTCGAGTCGCCGACCCAGACGAATTTCTTGTCGGCGGAGCGGCGCTTCTGCGCAACCGGGCGGCCTTTGACGTCATAGTAAGTGGCGTAGTGGAACGGAGGGTCGAGACGGTAGTCGAACTTACGGAGGGTCTCTTCGCTGAGACAGCGCTTCAAGAGAGGAGCGTAGCTGCCGCGGTGAAGCGACTTACTCGCGCCGGTTTTTTCGGCCTCTTCCCCTTCGCCCGCCTCGTAGGCTCCGCATCCGAAGCAGTACCCGTGACCGTCATCGTAACGCCCGAGGTTGTCGCGACTACCGCAGTGCGGACAAGGCTCATGGCGAATGATCGCCGACTCGGTCATGGGGTGGGTCTCCTAGAAATTCTTGTCGGGTACGCGCGGCGTCGAGTCTTTCACCAAGACGGGATCGACGCAGACCATGTAGCAGGCCATTTCGAGTACAACTTCGCCGTCCTCTGACGACGCCGTCTTTTCGATCGAGACCTTGAGGGGGGGAGGAGTCTTTACTCGATCGGGGTCGCAGGCTTTGGGGAGCAACACCGTTCCCACGATAAGCAGAGCGACGAACAGCCAAAAGAGCGCCGCCTCAATGAGGGGCCGCCTCACGGTTGCAGTTCGTAATGGGAATACTTCGCACCGGAAAAGTCGGTGCGAATCATCGTGTGGATGTCGTGCCCCTCATTGCGAAGCTCCATGATGCGCGGAGCAAGACGTGCGATCTTGTGGACGATGAGAGCTTCGACAGGAGTGATGCTCCCGTTCCGCCGTAGATGCGTAAGGACAATTTCCTTGTGGGTCGGTCGCGATTTCATTTCGTTTCTCCTAGTGGTCGACATTGACTTCTTCGCGCAGGAACCGGTAGAGGCGTTGGGCCGTTTCAATCGTTAAGTCGCCTTTACTGACATTGCAGGGAGCACAGAGAAACGTCGCGTTGCCGAGCTGGTAGGGCCTGCTGGGGTCTAATGCGTCGAGGTGAGCTGCGTCAGCAGCGTTCGGCCCCTCACTTGAAGATAATACGATCTCGGTTCCGCAGAGGGCACACTCGCCCCCGTTGCAGTCCCAAAGAAACTCAAGAGTCGCAGCTAGTTCCTTCGAGTCAGCGTTGAAGGGAATCCCCCGCCTCCTCATTCGCTTGATGGCGTTAAACGCAAGCCTTCGAAACGGGTTCTCATCATTCCATTTTCGGTTGACCGCTCGACTGCAAGGCCTGCAGCGGTGGTGGAGGCCGTCGGGCTTCGAGCGGCTCAGATGGAACTCCGTCCGCGACTTTTCTTCCTTGCATCTCGAACACCTCTTGGTCTCACTCATCGAGCCACTCCCGAGGTATAACGCCGTCCGCGAAGAGGACTCCAACCTTTTCACACACATTTGCGTAGGTGGTCTTACTGCCTTTCCGGATCGGGGTCTTAGACCTTTGGAACACGTAGCGGATGTCGATCTCGGGGTGTTGTTTAATGCATTCTAGCTCCGCTATGCGATCTTCCGGAACCCACCACCCCTTCGCCTCAACGACGATCAACTTGTCGGTTCTCGTCGTGATCCAAAAGTCGAAGGTCTTTCGTCGGGCCTTGGCGGGCGGGGTGAATTCGAGGGGTCGCTGTTCATACTCGAATTCAACTCCCGCCGCCTCAAGTTGAGCGACGATCTGGGCCTCGAATTTAGAACGGAGGGCGCGGGCCTTAGAACTCCACGCCGCCTTCCTCGTCACCCAGTCCGGTTTCGCTGCTGTCATCGCCATCCTCGCTGTTCTCGTCGACGCTGGGGGCGTCATCTTCGTAATCGCCGCTCTCGTCGCCGAAGCCGTAGTCCGACGCTTCGCGCTCGCCCGCCGTGACGAGGCTCAAGATCTGAACCGCGTTCAGCTCCAGCGTGACGCCGAAGCCGAGGGCGTCCGTGAACCAAGGGCTTATAGTGAAGTTGATTCGTCCGACGGTCCCGCCCCAGATCGGCTCAGTGATTTTCTTCGTCTCGCCGGCCGCCCCGAAAATCGGGAGCTTCGTGACGTACGCTTCTCCCGTCGACGAGTCGATCCCACCGCCGCGCTTCTTGAACCGAAACCGCGTCACTCCCGGGATCTCTTCTTTGTCTTTGTCGAGGGCCGCACTGAAGGGGAAGTCGAACTTCTTGAGCTTGGTCTTCCGCTTCGATTGCCGGCAGATGTTGTATTCACTCTCGAAGTTCTCTTCGATGAGCTTTGCAAGGTCGGCAGCTTCTTGACCCTCAAGGTCCAAGCTCACCTGATACTCGCCGTGCTCTTTCTTGAACTTCTTGTCAGGGCGGGTCAGCTTCGGAAACACGAAACGCCCTGCGACGGTCGAGCCCGTGTAAAGCTCTTTCCGCGGTCTGAAATAGTAATCGCTACCTTTTGCCATCGTCGTCTAGCTCCTGTTCTTCGATTGCCGAGACATCAATACCCCGCTCGACCAGTTGAAAGTACTTATCCAGCGGTAGCTGGCAATCGTTTGCCCGGAGCCACCGCCTCGCCTCTCTCAGTAGACCTTCAGTTTCAGCGTCCACTGGGCTACTCGTCTTCAGCAACTACTGCGATCTTCGTAGTAGACCCAGCCTCGTCTACGTAGAGGCGTTCTCTCCTAATAGAGCCTTTCATGTCAGATCCCTTTCTTCTAGCCCTTGGTCCGGCCGCGGTTTCGTTTACGTGAGATCTTGGCGAGGTTGTTCCGGATCTTCCGGCGAGCCCGACGCTTCCGTCGCAGAAACTCTTTCTCACTGATCGCGGCGGGCGCCTGCTTTGCGATCTGTTCTGCCAAAAGATCGACGAAGAGGTTGATCCTCTTCTGCCGCGCGTTCAGGAAGTACCAGAGCGCCAGCCCGCCAAGCAAGAGCCCCGCGAAGATGCATATCGCAATCAGTTCAGTCATCGGGTAACTCCTCTTTCAAGTAGCGCGCCATCGCCCGCATCTCTACGGGGTGCTTTTCCTGAGCATCGCGCATGATGCGATCAGTCACTTCGAGGACACGTCGCGGCTCAATTCGATAACGACGACAGACCGCCAAAAAGAGAGTTGCGATGGCCGCGGTAATCTGAGCCGGCCGCTCTTTCTGGGCGCGCGTGAGCATGAGCAGCGCTGTGGTTTTGATCCCTACGGCGGTGAGATCGTAGAGCTTGTCCAGGTTCACGACCAACTCCTAAAAATGAGACGAACCAGAGCACGCCCGCCCCGGTCCGTCAGGTTGAATCCCACACCCCACTTGGCAGAGGATTCGGTTTTCTCTTTCATGGTCACCGATAGATGTGCAACTCCTAAGCGAAGAAATACGGGGCTGTCAGCACCTCGCGAATGTCGAGATCCCCCCGCGGGGGCGGGTCGGGAAGGTGCAGGCCGGTATCGCGCTCAATGTCCGCCTTGAATTCCGCCAGCACGTCTCGCTCTTCGTAGAGTTTCACGAACTCTTCGCGGAGAACGACCGAGACAATTGGAGCGTCGGCCGCGTGGCAGCCGTAAGAGTCGTGGATCATCGCCCACCGCACATGGTCGGGTCCGACGCGCCGCTCCGTTTCAGCGACCGTCATCATCATGTGGCACGAGTCCAGCGAGTGAACGAAGTTCGGCGCGACGCCGGCTGATTGCTTGCGGGGGCTGAGATCCTTCAAGCGATCTTTGATCCGCAGGATGAGGCGCCCGAGGATCTGAGTCGTCACTCGGCCCTTGACATGCTTGCGGTATTTCTGGACCACTTTCAACCCGAGAGGTGTCGACCACCGCAGCGGGAGCTTCATCTCGGACGTGATACCCGCAACTTCCTGTAGCCACTCCATCACGATCTTCGCCGAGACCACGACTTCATGAATCGACTCGAAGATCAGCCGCGTGAGAACGATGCTCGCATCCCAAGGCTCTTCAAGCTCGATCTCGACTCCCGTGTCGGCGACCTCGGCGAGGTAGGCTACAAGCTGCTCTTGCATTCCGTGTGCCGTGGCTCCGTAAGGCAAGGTCATAACCTGACGCTTCACGATGCTGCGCCCTAGTAGCCCCGACTTCAGCCACGCCCGCGCGGTCCAGCCTTTTACGCTCTCTTCTTTCGCTAGGACTTTCAGCTTGCTCTCGACGACGTCGGCGACCTCCTGGTAGATGTCCTGTGGGACGTCGCAAGTCGTGAGGTTTACGGACTTGCCGCCGACGGGGTCACGGACCATAGCGCTGTAGTGCTGCAAACCATTACAGGTTCCGTCCATCGCTACGACCTTGTGCGATACGAAGTCAAACGGCCGCCCCCTGGAGTTCCATTCAGCCGCCTCAAGGCACCATGCTAGGAACTGCCAAGGATCGCTGGCGTCCATCCACCATTTCGACACAACAGGGTCGGAAGCCGTCTCCGAGATCAACTCCCAATGCTCCTCAACCCAAGCGATCCGGTCGTCGAAGGACACTTTGTCGACCCCGAAGTGGTTAGCGCCAGAGACCATAAACCACCTGACACTTTCATGTGTGTCTAAGGCCTTCCCGTCGGCGAACTCCAAGAGCCCCCGCGCCAAGTCCGGCCCCTGCGGTGCCAAAAACTGCGGGATGCAGTACGCCCGCCCTCGCCAGTCGAGCTGGTAGGGGTAGTAGAAGCGCTCGAATCCTCTCAGTTCTTCCGCGATGGCATGGATCTTAGCTGCGGTGAATAGCTTAGACTTTCGCCGCAGCTCGTCGTCGAATGTCCGCGCTCGCGCCCTGCGCCAAGCCTTCCACATCTCCCGCTGAACTGGATTCATGTCTTGAGGCTTCACGTCGAACGGCAACTCGATCGGGCGGTCCGCCAGCTCGATGGACGTCCGGTCGGGAATCTCTGGGAGAGCCTCCGTAGTTGAATGCCAAAGGGTTGTCATCGCCTCCAGTACGTCGCGGTTGACGCGCCACGCTGTTCCCTGCATCGCATTGATCGCTGTCAGGATGATCGCCGGAGGACGCTCATGGTCGACGTGCTGCGTTGAGCCGTCGCGCTGCTTCACGAGAGGTAGCCCGAAAGAGTAGTATCCCCCGCCGAATGGCGCCTCCCACAGCTTCGGTTTCGTGGAGACAGGAGTGAACCACGGGCGTAGGATCTCCAGTTTCGAGTGACCGTCTGCGATCGCTTTCAGCAGCGCCGGGGTCGGAAGTACGTACCACGATCCCCGTCCTTTTTCGACGGTCACCATGCCCGTCGACGACCTCATCAATTCGATCAGCTTCCCGCCGACTTCGATGATCTGCCGAGCGCCCCACCGCTCCAGCGGCGGAACCAAGGGACTCGCAATACTGATTCTCGCCATGAGTTTTCTCTGATAGCCGTAGTGCTGGCTCTGCGATATCAGAAGCTGCGCCCTCCGGTACTCAGCGGGATCGTGCTTCTTGAACCACCGGCATCGAATCTCGTCTTCAATCCGCGCGCCGACCCCTCGCGCCGTCGCGGTCAGCTTCTTGTGTTGACCGAACGAGTCAAGCACCGTGCGGGCTGTGATGAGGGCCGACACCTCATACGGGATTTCTCGAAGGGACATCGTCGCCCTCGAAACTCGTCCGTAACGCGTCCTGCTACGAAGGTTGCACTCCGTCTTGATCGCGGCTGTCAGCAACGGAACCGCGTCCAGGAGCGCCGCCAGTCCCGCCCCCTGGTGCGACGCCCTCTGCTTTTCCTCTGCGATCCTCGCCCGAGACCTGTACCTCGTAACCCCTTGATGAAGCATCGAAATCTCTTCTTGGATCTGCTTTGTAACGTCGTCCATGCGTCTCCCCGTTCGCGCGCGTTATACGTTCTTTTCGACAGGCTCTTTTCTAGACGGTCCGTGGGGTTCTTTTCTATAGCTATAGTACTATGCTAGTACTGGTCTTCGTTCTGGTCTTCGTTCTGGTCTTCGTTCTGGTCTTCGTTCTGGTCTTCGTTCTGGGGTTCGTTCTGGTCTTCGTTCTGGTCTTCGTTCCGGGGTTCGTTCTGGGGTTTTTCTATCAGGAACTTGACGAGGATCTCAGCTAGGATGATTGTTCCTAGACTCGCCAAGGTTCCCACAAAGACCAAGACCACCCCTAAGTCATAAAGGTTAGCTAGTAATGCCTTGTTAGTCTTTCTCATATTGGTCTTCTTATTAGGTGTTGTACTAAGGTTTGATTAGTATTCGTATTGGTATTCGTACTGGTATTCGTATAAAGACTCTTATAAACATCCTTATAAACATCCTTATAAACATCCTTATAAACATCCTTATAAGCATCTTTATAAGCATAGTACTATGCTAGTATTATGATAATAGTCTCTTTCTTTCATGGTCACCGATAGACAATTCCCTTCTACTTCAACTACTTAGACCCCCTAAATTTTCCAGTCTAACTTTGCTACCAATTCAACTAGCTGCGGCAGCGGGTACTCTTTCCCGTATCTCCCCGTCGTCATTGACGAATTCGAGTGACCAAGAAGCTGAGCGATCAGAGCTTCCGGGGCTCCAGAGTGCTTCAGCTTCGTAGCTACGCTGTGTCTAATGCTGTACAGTACCAGCTTAGGGTCGGTAATGCCCTTGGTCTTCCTGAGCCACGTCTCGTTGAACCACCGAGACGGAGTCGAGGCGAGTCTCCCCGCTGCTCCCGGTTTCAACTCGGGGAACAACAGGCTCTCGGACTCCCCGGAGGGCCCGAGGATCTGGTGAATTCCGAGATTCCACAGCTCCGGGTGAATAGGTACTAGCCGCCGGCTGGCTTCGTTCTTGATCCTCTGACCAGGGAGAGCCCCCGTGAAGTCGAAGACCCATACCCCGTCGGCGTCCCTCTTGTCCGCCTCGATCAGATCCCTCTGTCGTAGCTGGGCTACTTCCTCCGGTCGGGCGCCCGTGTAGAGCATAATCAGAGGAATCCAGAATCTTGCAACGGTCGCACCTACTGGTTTGAACCTTCTGAAGATATACCCTATCTCTGCGTCGGAAAAGGCTTTTCTCTGACCGGCTGGGGCATTACGAACCCTCAACTTGAGGCCGGCGGCGGGGTTCGTGCCGATTTGGGAGCGCGCGACACACCAGTTGAAAAAAGCGGAAATGACCGATAGGTGATGGTTCACGGTCGATTCGGTCAAGTCGGCCTTGAGTAGAAGCCCTCGGTAATTTACGACGTCGCTCCGGGAGATGTACTGGAGAAGCCGCAGCCCCCCGATGTGGCACTCAAAACGACCGAGCGTCTGCCGGACAATGTCGCCGTGCTGAGGGCTGACATTCGGGAACTTTTCGCCGAAGAACTCAAGGAGAGCCTGTTCGAGAACGATCATACCCCGCGGGGACTCGGGCAGAGAGCCGACGGAGTCCTTCCCCGCGGGGGTGCAGCTTTTTGTTGCACCCTGGACGCGAAAATCGCCAGACGCTCCAGGATCGCTCAGGAGCGACGATCTCGGGGGAGGGGTTGCCGGGGTACCTTCCGGACCGCGATCGTTCAACCTTGCCCCGGTTCCGCCCCGCTGCTGATGAATCACCTCGTCTAGTCGGGTCGATATTTCGGCTACCAGCTCTCTCATTCCCACGAGCTTAGAAAAGTCCGATACCATCTCAATCCTCCGTTCGGTCGTGGGTGTACCCCGCGGGGCGGGGCGGGACGGGATTCCCCGCATTCTCCGGCGACGACGCTCGCAGGCCGCCGCACGTTTGGCATTTCGGTCCGTGCCACAGCGGAGCGCGTCTCAGGAAATCGCTCGGGCGCGATCCTTCCCCCGGGGGAATAGGGGTTTCGACCGTCAGCGGCTTCGGCGGCGCGACGGTATAAGACTCGCGGCGGTAGGGCACGTCGCTATAACGTCTGCCGGTGGAGAGACGACGGCGGTGCGGATCGCCGGCCTTTGCGTCGGTCACCCTCCGGTCTACGGGTCCATGACGGCGCCTTCGTTTGGCTCTTTCCCGGTCGCGCTCGTAATCCCCCTCCCGACGCCCGGTAGCGTTGGTATTTCGGCGGAAGTGTCTCGGGCGCTCTGTATCGGTCCAGGTATAGTTTTTCACCCGGCGGTCCACTGGTCCTTTGCGGTCGCAGATCCCCCTGCTTCGGGAGTCTTCTTGAGTCTTCTTCGCGGCGACGAGTCCTGCGTCTCGTTTGATCTCTGCGTCGTGAACTTCGGTCAGGGTCGGGGTGAAAAAGTCGGCCGGGAGACTAAGTTTGGGGAGCTGCCTGTACCTCCACTCTTCGGAATCCAGGGTGTGCGCCTTGAACCAGAGTAGAAAGGCGATGTTGCAGGCGGCATGGTGCAGGTGGTGGATCAGCGATTCCGCGTCGAGAAGCTCGCCGCCCTTGTAGGCTTTGAGGTGGCGTTCGAGGGCTGCGAAGTACCGACGGCCGGGGTCAGAAACCGACTTCCATCCGTCGCGGGTGTATTTCTTCGCGCCGTAGGCCAACACGCGGGCGACGGCCATTTCCAGTTCCACGGGGACCAGCGTGAAGTCGAGCTTTCCGTCGTCGAGTTTCGCGCCGGGGCTGTGAGCGTCGAGACCGCTCGGGTCTTTGTCTTGATTTTCCATTGTGCAGTTCTCCTAGAGTGCGTTATAGACGAGCTGAAGATCGGCCGCTACGTCGTTGAGAGCGGTAGCTTCAGAACTGTAGAACGGCGCCGTCTCCGCCGTTTCGGTGGTCTGCTCCTGCATAAACGGAATGTTCAGGGGAGGGTCTTTGACGACTTCTTGGTCGATAATCGCGGAATTGGTATCGATGGTCGCCGAAAACGTCGCCAGATCCGAGATGATCGTCGTCATTAAGTCTAGCATCGTTTGAGTGATCTTGTCTTTGGCTTCGTGAAGGGCTGAGTTAGACCCGGCGACGAAAGATCTAGTCCGCTCAAGCTGGGCCTTGGCCTGAGTGATATCTTTTTCGGCCGTTGCTATCCGCCTCTTTAAAGCCGCGCCTGCGTTGCGTTCTACCTTCGCCATCTTGATTTTTCCTTTTCTTCAGTACTAGAACGAATCGAATACCGCTTGAACGGAGGCAAGAGCGGCGGTTATATCATCCGTGATTCTGCCGGTGATATCCGCTGTCACGCCCGTTATAACGGCGGACTGAGCTAGCGTCTCCGTTACGTTGGCCGGCTCGTCGAGGAACGCTTCCTCTCGGAGGATGTTCGCGTCCTCGATCGTGATCCTGTGAGACTCTAAATCTGCTGCGGCGCCCGTTAGAGAGTCGATCAGAGTTTGCGTGACGTTCTCGTCGACGGTGATGACCTCCGACGGAACACTTGACTCAGTGCGCTTGCGCTCTCGCTGTAGTCTCTCTAATTCGCCCAGTAATCGCCGGAGGCGCCCGTCGTATTTCACTTTTGCCATGTTCTACTTCCTCTCTCGTTTGAGTAACGGCTGTCGCCACGAGTGTTCGATCCGCGGCGGAGGGCCGATCTCTCGCAACTTGTCCGCTAACAAGTCGCGCTGTTCCTTCATTCTCAACAGTTCCCGACGGTGATTGAACCACTTCCGAGCGTCTTTCATAATGTAAAGCTCCAGGGCTTTGCAGACGCGCTTTTCAGGTGCGAACGTTTCCGGTAGATACCTCCGGATCAGTCGGACCAACAGGGCTGTCAATCTAGCTCTCATGTTTGGCTCTTCTCCTCTGCGAACAAAACCCCGACGTTGAAGTCGAGCGTACTCTGTACCGTGTAGAAGTCCAGAGCCACGCCAAGTTCGGGGTGCTTCTCCCACATCCATTCAACGAGTCCCTTGTAGTCCGTGCTCGCGCCGTAGACTTGAATGCGCCCGTCCTCGTCCTTCAAAGGGCTGGTCGATATAGCGATCCAGATTACAATCTCCACTCCTACGCCTCCACACGGCCGCTTAGTAAGTGTCCGCGTTTACGGAAAGGTGACGGGGCTGGGCTATTTTCCTGGAGGGGCTGACTTGTTTTTCTCCCTCCGCTTTTTCCACGCCTCGGCGGCCTGACCCGCGCTAGACCTCACGCACTGATCGGCCCAAAAGAAGCGGCCGTCGGTGGTCGCGACCACAACGTCGCAAGTCGAATTCGCCCGCCTGATTCCGGGCTGGCGGTAGAGATGATCGACTACCCCGTAGCTTTCCCCGACGTTGCTGTTGAGCAGCGGCGCGAAATGGGCGAGACGGCGGACGGTCCGTCCAGGGTAGATCAGTTTGCCGTCGGCGCCCTCGACCCTTTCCCCTTCGGGGTTCTCTTCCCTTGAGTACGCACTGACGCGGACGGTCGGGTAGAGCGGAACTGCCGGGTAGGTTTTTCGCTTCTCAGCCATAATCATTCCCACCCTAGCTGTTTGCTCGCCTGTACGTAGGCGGCGTTGTTTTCCGCCCGCTTTTCAGCGAGGCGGGCGAGCCAGTAATCGCCTACCTCGCCTTGCATGAGCGGGTCGCCCAGCGGAGCGAAGCGGACTTTCCGCAACAGTTCACAAACGCTTAGGCTGTCGATGTGGTCCTTGGTTTCCTGAGTCATTTTTCGTAATACCTCATTCCTCTAGATGGTTAGACCGTACATCATTTCATAGTCGCATCCGCAAAGGCCCTTAGAGGAGGGGATTTCCATGCACGATTCGCAGCGCGCGGTCCTCAACTGTTCAATGTCGGCGCAACAATTCGCGCACGTTCCGGGCGAGCCGCTTTCAAACAGAATATCGGGCTCGTGCGCGTGATCGCAATTCGGGCAATAAACAAGCGAGTCTAGGAACTGATTGAAGGACACCATTGTTTGTAGTACCTCATTTCGGTAGCGGCTTCCCGTGAACGAACATTCGCCGCCCCTCTAGGTAGCCGTTTGAGTAGCTCGGATCGCGACGTCCCCCTGCATGAAAGCCTGAGACTCCGAGGTAGGCGTCAAGCCATCCGTCGATCAGTCCGCTCCGGTACTCTGCTGTCATGTTCGGTGTCCCCCTTGCCTTCATACGGTCGGCGTTGAGTCGAACCCTTCAAGGGCGTCTCTCAAATCGTTCAAGAGAATCTGCACGATGTGGTGGCGCCATTCGTCTAACTCTAGGTCGAAGAGCGATTCACTCCCACCCCTATCGAAAAACCTGAGGACGTTAGCCGCCGCAACGTGCAGTTTTTGAACGGAGGTGGCCGGACGGCGGTCTGTGTTGACTTTCGCGACTCCCGGTTTTTCCGTTTTCTGTGACGGGCCGCGCACGATCGGTTCGGGCTCGTGATCGTAGTTCATAGCGGAGTCTCCTCGATCTCGTCGATGATCGCCTGTAGCTCGTCCGCGAGAATCGTAAGTGAAGAGTGTAAGTCGTGCGCGGCAAACGTCAGGCATACTTTCACCCCGCGCAATCGGCTGACGATACTCGGGCGATCTTCTCTTCTTGCGATCTCTTCGCGCTCCTCTATCGTCGATTTCATTTCGGTCCTCCCTTTGAGCCTACCCGCGAACGCCCCCAGATTTCCGCGTGTCGGTTCGCGATCTCATCTAGCAGATCTTGCTCTAGAGCGGCTAGGCGCTCCCTCGCTTTTTCAAGGGCTATGGCCGCCTCGCGAAGGCGCCATTCCTTTTCGGACGCTGCGGAGCGCTCATCCCTCATCGTTGATGCCAACGAATACGAAAACGTAGCCGTCTTTCACCGACCCGCCGACGAGTTTTCCAAACCACCCCATTTTTTCGCACAGGGCTATCGCGGCCATGTGATAGGCCCCTAGTCGGTCTTGATTCCCCCTGGGAATCGTCACGCTGTTGCCGTCTTGGTCGAATGCCTTGAGTCGCGAGCCTTTGTAGTCTGTCGGCGCCAGATTCTTGACCGTGATCGCTTTCATGGCGTCCCCTTTCTAGTTTGAGTTTGAATTTCACCGACCTTTGCAACAAGAACAAGGGCATTTTTGCCCTTGATCGACCCCCGCTGGAAGACGACTTGTAGCAGTTTCAAAACCTCGCGGGGCCTCATGCCACCCCACCAGAAATGAATGTAGCCTTCCCCGTCCATCGGGTCGACGGTGTGGTCGCCCCAGTCTACACACCATTCAGGCATTTCGAGCCTCCCACGACTTCGATCTTGAACCCTTCATATTTCAGGGCATGGTCGAAGCTATAACAATGGTTCCGGTGAACGTATTGCAGACACTCGAAATAGCCGACGTTCGTCAGGATCTCGTTTCCGTCTCGTAGTAGGTTGTAGGTCATGATGCTTGCTCCCCTTCTTTCGCGTTTTCCACGCAATCGTCGCAGTCTCCGTAAAAGAGATCTGAGTTTACAAACTCCGTTTGGCAGACGGAACATGGGCTCGTATGAGCGATGCGACACGGCACGCAAACGTCGATGAAGTCTGATCCTTCGCGAATCTCCCTTTTATCTCCGGCGTAGTAAAAGATCTCATCGCAAATCGCGCACGTCCACGAGTGATTTTCGGCGCACGTGAGGCATAGTTCTTTATTGCCTTCATCCGTGCAGAGTCTGTAATCCTGTTGGTAGAACACGCCGCAGCGGTCGCATGAAAATACTCCGCTGGATTCGCAACACCCTTCGCACAGCCACACCTCGCCGCAACTCCCTCCAGTAATCACGATCGTGCCGTCTCTTCTTGTCGTTTCCGAGCAGCCTTCACAGTAGTTCGCGTCTTCGCTCGCGCAAGGGGTGCAAAAGGGTTCGTCATCAACAATTATGTAATCCTCCCTCGCTACTTCGTCACCGCAGCGCGCGCAGGGGTTGTCGTCGCCTATTAAACCGTGTTGGGCGTCAAGAGCGAATTCGCCGTCCTCCCGGAGTACTAGGTAGGCGCCACCTTCGATCGTAGCCTTTTCCTCTCCGTCCCAATAAGGCGCGGCGATCGCGCTTCCGTTCCTTATCAGCGCCAGTCTGGCCCCTTCGTACTGCGAGCATTCCGCGCTCGCCAAAGTGTACCCCTCCCTTATCAATCTCCCACGGAGGCGGAATTCGTCCCCGTATAACCTCGGTCCGAAGATCTTTTTTGCGGGCCAGCAGACTGTTCTCGCGCTTATCTCCCCTCGACCGTTTTCTATGTAGGCGATTGCGAGGTCGCCCGCTGCGTAGGCTCGAACAGAGTTACAGCCGCTCATGCACGATCGCGGGCCTTTTAAGTAGACCTCCTCGATATCGTCCGCTTCAACTGCGAATTTCAGTTCCACGTCGCAGAAAGCCTCGCTAAAGACCCTCGACCATGACGTAATTTCGTCGAACGTCAGTACGTCGCCGAAATACTTGGTAAGGTAGCGGCCCGGTTTGATCGGGGTCTGAATGTCGGCCTGCCCTTTTTTCGACGATTGTGTGTACGCGATCAGACCAGGGTTTTTAAATGAGACATGGGCAATGTGTTTGCCGTGGTATCTGGAGGTGTAGAACCAGGTTTCGTATTCCCAGGGCAGCGGCGCATATTCGCCATTTCCAAACCTCCTCCATTCGCGATGGCGCCACGCGTAAAACTCTTGACGGCCCCACTCGCACGCCTGACATAGCTCCGCCGAGAGCATCGACGTTACGGCCGGGTCGTGCCCGACGTGGACCGGAAGTTCACTCACTTACTCTTCCCCCTTAGCGCCTTCCGCTCAGCGCTGCGGACGCATTCGTTCAGGATGGAACGGGCCTCACGTTCGGCGACCCTCGCGTGATACTGGAGGCGCCGCGCCATGCAGTAAGCTACCTCACACTCGGTATCGGTGGAGCAAGCCTGAACAGCGGGATGGCGCCTCACGTCCACTTCCCCCGCTTCCGCTTCGATTGCGCAGTGAATGAAGGCTCCGAATAGCGCGAAAACGGCCACAGCTTCGATTAGGTAGGATCTCATCGCAGCGGCCCTTTCAACAGTCCACGTGATCGCACGACGAGACGCTGTAGCTCTTCCCGCTCGGCGGCGAAAACACGAAGTCCACGACGACCCACGCTAGGAATAGAATCCCGAGGATCGTCGTGATACTCTCGAACCACCCGCCAACGCCTTTCCAGTCGAACATTTCTCTTTACCCCTTATCCCACGGAGCACGAACCGAAATGATCGGCTCCGAGATTCCCCAGATTTCGCGCAAGACTCGTTTGGCTTCGTCCCTTGACTCCGCCGGGATCAGCACTTCATTCGAGGCGGTCGGTATGCCGTAGGCGACCAACCACATCGCGGCGCGCTTGGTAGTCGTGCTCATTAGTCGCAGTCTCCGTAAAAGAGATCTGAGTTTACAAACTCCGTTTGTCAGCCGCTCGTATGAGCGGTGTAACACGGCACGCAAACGCTGATGTAGTATGATCCTGCGCGAACCTCCCTTTTATCTTCGGCGTAAAAGATCTCATCGCAAATCGCGCACGTCCACGAGTGATTTTCGGCGCACGGTTCTTTATTGCCTTCGATTCTCATTGCGTTTCCTCCCTTACTCTTCATTTTGAGTGAGTGTCCACTCTCTGTCAATAGGTATCGGAAAAAAAGGCGGGCGCTTGAGTCTTTTTTCGTTCGTCCCTTTTTTTCTTCCGCGCCCGGCCCCGCCCACCCTTCATATGTGAAACTAGATGAGATCGGCGTTTTCAGAGCGCTTCGTATATCGTCCCGTGAAACGCGAGGAAACGGCCTCGGAGGATCGCGTAGGACGAACGATCTCGGAGTGACTGGACCTAGACTACCTACCAAAACGGACTACGTGCAATAAACTGTACGCTAAGGCCGATAGCGTCTATTTCACTGGACGTAAGCGCGCAAAGGCTCGGAATCTGATCCCTTGCGACTTCGCCCGCGACGTGGTTCGCGACCCGAAGTCCGCGGTTCGAGCGGACCTATTTACATGAAACGTTCCAAAACGCGCCGTGGTTCGCGGACGGATCAAAACGCATCGCACCACCCGGTATCAGCGAAATACGCGCCGACATTCACGAGCGACGCGACCCGAGACGGCCCGACTCGAACGAACGCGCGCCTGAGCCCGATCGACGCTCAACACGCGCTAGTCAGGTAGACTAGCGTATGCAACTAGGGCCCTACGCGCACGAGACGCGTTCTCGCGACGCGTCGTTCGATTCTGCTTACGCACGCGCGCGCAGAATGAGACTTACTCGCGAAGTTGCCGACGCACGCGCGCGCAACCCCTATGGGGGTATTCGGCGGACTGCGCTATACGTATGCCCCTTCAGATTTTTGCAACAGAGACATCGCCCGGGAAAGAGGCGGCGAGGCCGAGCGTACCTGCGGTTCTAGGTGGAGCGCACCCCGCTGCGCTCACCGTTGCCGAAGCGAACGGTTGTTCCTCACGTCCCGAGTGCTGGGGAAGCTTCGGGGAGGAAGGGGCGCCTCGCGGATGAACGAGGCGGCGGTATGAGGGGCTACTCCGTGAAGCGGCCGAAGACTGACACCTGAAAAGACGGGTCAATCGTGCCGGCGCACACCAGCGCTCCCGCGCCGTCCAACACCTGAATGCCGAGCAAGTCGCCAGCGGCCAAGGTCAGACTCGAAAGCTGCGGAGTCGCGGTCACAGACTGAGCGGCGGCGTCCGTCGCGAGGGTTTGTGCCACCCCGGCGTTGGTCCCGTCCACATCGGCGTTGACGATGCAGCCGTAGCCCGCGTCTCCTGCCACAACGACAGTCGTGACGATCTTCGTCACTTCAAAGGCGGCGGGGACGCTGAACTGATTGAGAAGGACGTTGTCGCACGCAACGGTTACTACCGCGGCGCCCGTCGTCTCGTCGAGTCCTTCGACATACAAGCACTCGTCATCGGCGTCGAGAGTGCCGTTGAAGGTGACGAGGACCACTTCATTTGACGCCTCCCGGATGATGAGGCGATCCGCGACTTCCCGGGGCGTGCTCGCGGCGAACGAAAGGCCCGCGATCAGCGCACAGAACGCGATTACGATGCCGAACTTGAGGAACTTCATGGGTAGATCTCCTGCCTAGAGTCTAGGTGATATCGCCTAGATCTTGGGTGTTGGGTGTTGCGTGAAGATGGACGTAGAGGACATGCCCCCTACGACCGAAAACTCCTGAGTGCGCGCACTCGGGAGGGACCAAGCCGACCGTAACCGGCGTTGGCGAAGAACTTACTCGGTCCAGTAGCCGTAGATGTTAACCGCGAAACGGGGGTTCGTGCCGGCGTCGCAGATCAGAGCGTCTTCCCCGTCAAGAACCTGAATCTCGAACTTCCCATCAGCGGCCAGGTTAAAGGTTTGGTTCGACGTAGTAACTGTTCCTAGAGCAGCACTAGTCGCGATCGTGATCGCCGAACCTATAGGACTGTCGTCGATCAACGGTTGGACGATGCATCCGTAGCCCGCATCGCTGGCTAAAACAATGGTTACGGCGATCTTCGTGACAGTGGCGCTTTGTGGCACCCAATAAGATGACAAGAAGTTTCCGCACGCAGCCGTGGTAGACCCCGTGCCGGACTGTGTAATAGGGAAGAGACATTCGTCATCGGTGTCGAGAGCCCCTACGAATGCCGTTAAGACTACTTCACGCGAAATCTTCAAACAGATCCACTCGGAACCAGTATCGTAGAGAGTCTCTCCCGTCTCACACAAGGCAGGGTCGAGGTCGGTGACTTCGTTCACAAGGCCGTGGAACAGCCCAATCGACGAGGAGCGGACCCCCCGCGGCGTGCTGCCGGCGAGGTAGAACCCGACCATGACCGAGGCGTTATCGACTCCAACGGCGGTAGGGTCGGAAGAAGTCGAAGTCGCCGCGGTCTCGATCTTGAACTCGGCGCGGGCTCCCATCGACGTGCCAGCGACTCCGGTGTCGCCGGTAGCTCCGACTGCCGTGAAGCCGGTGAAGGTGGCGCTAGGGGTCCACGTTTCGTCAAGAGCTTCAACGCCCGTGCCCCTCACAAACAGGTACGACCGGGAGGTTCCCGTCGCCAGCACCATCGCTGCCGGGTCAGCAGCGTCCACTGCTTGACCTTCCGCCGCGGCAACTTTGAGCAAGGACCCCTGGTCGGCGGAGAACTCCCAGCAGGTAGCGGCGCTGGCCGTGGCGGTGGGGAACGTGAACGTGATGTCGGCGCCCGAGGCTAGAGTGTCGGTCGCATGGGTGTAGTAGACGGCCGTGCAGGCCCCGGTGGCGGGCGAAGCGTCCTGCATGTTGCAGTACTCGTAGGCTTCGTTCCAAAGGTTACCGGCGTCGTCCACGGCGGAGGTGAACTCCCCGTTACCGGACCCGTCAGTCGTCCCGGTCCCCGTTTCATCCTTCGCGACCGAGCAGACTGCGACGTTCCCGGCTTCCAAAGCGGCCGTGGTCGTCACCGCGAGAGTGGTCCCCGCGCTGATATCGCCCGCGACGCCCAAGGTGCCAACGCTCGACAGCTCGAAGGAGAGGGCCGGGCTCGCGACAAGAAGCGCGAAGGCCGTGAAAAGCGTTACCTGAGTTCTGTTCCGCATGAAAAGCGTGTCTCCGTTGTGAAAAGTGGAACTACTGACGTTCGGACGTGAGTCTATCACCCCACGTTTTTGCTCGTTTGCTCTTCCCGAGAATTCCTTCCTCGAACTTGAGAAGCTCTTCCTCTAGGCGCTCTGCCTGACGGTCCTTTACCTGGTCCGAGGTGTCGGTATTCAACTGATCCGAGAGCCAGCCGAGGCCGCCCGCGAGGCAGTCGATCCAGTCGTCGTACTTGAGGCAGCCGCGATCCTTGGTTAGACGGGTCATTTGATAGAAGCCGCTCTTCAACGCGGCGTCTGGATCAAGGGAAGCCTCTTTCTTCACGACGATCCGCTTTACCAGCGCCTCGTCGATGATGAGTCGGTGGCCTGAGAGGACGGGCTCGATCGTTTGGATGGCCCTGATCTCTTTCTGCCCGTGAACCGTGTGATCCTCGACGCCCGCGCCTTCTTGCACGTCGCCGTCGGGTCGCTTGAACTTCACGATCTTCTGCACGATGGGGCGTAGAAGCTGGGCGTACATGCCATTGCCGAAGTTGTCTTCGACGATGATGCGCTGAACCTTCAGGTCTCGCGCGATTGTCGCGAGCTTCGCGAGAACCGCGGACTCGTACCCTCCATCTATCCCGCCCCAATCAACGATGAAGACCATGCCGTTGAGGACTTTGAGGACGATGTAGGCGGTTTGGTCTCGGCCGCGGCCGGACGGGTCGATGTACATCAAGGTCGTCTGGAAAGGGGAGAACTTCTCGGACACTTTCATAGGCTGCTGAAAGCGATCGCCGACCAGACCCACGCGAGGCAGGTGCTCAAGGGTGTTCTCGTCGCTGCCGCTCCAGACCAAGTAGTCGGGCGCGACGTCGACATCGATGTCGGTGACGATCAGGTCGCGCGTCTTGAGCGGGTGCGCGTCTTCGTCGCTCAGGCTGGTGTCCAGCATGAACTGAAGCGCATACCCGGCGCGGCCGTACTCCACGAGACGGGCGGCAAGCTCGCTGTTGTCGAAGCGGGCGGGGTCGATCGGTTCCCCGGGGATGAAGCCTCCCTCCAGGACGAAGGGCGCCAGGTTGCCGCGGTATCGGCTCGTCTCTTCGGGCATCTGAGCCGGCCAGATTCGGATTTCGTACCCGTGCTCTTCGAGGCCGACGTAGAGAGAGTCTTCGACCTGAGGGGTTCCCAGGAAGATGACGCCGCCCGTCTTGTTCTGAGACTCGGGGGTCAGCACGGCGCCGCCAAGCTCGGCCACACGGACCGCCAGCTTCTCGCGCTGTGTCGCGGTCTCGGAATTGTTAGGGACTTCGGCGTCGTCGCAGATGATGTGGTCGGCGCGGGAGCCCGCGATCTGGCCCGTGATGCCGACACTCTTCACGCTGGGGGCGTGGGCGGGGCGGCAGCCGCGGACGTCGAAGGCGACATTCGAGTCGCGGTCAACGCGGGGGTCGGGGGTGAGGTGCGAGAGGAAGGCGACCTCGGCCAGCAGGCGCTTCGTGAAGATCGAGAAGGAATCGGCGCGCTCTTTGGAGGCCGATACCACGAGGATCTTCAACTCGGGGTTGTTCCACAGCAGCCAAAGGACGAAAGCGGAGGTGATCCACGACTTTCCCTCGCCGCGGAAGGCGAGAATGCACTTCCGGCGCGGGCCAGTCTGGAGGTAGCGGGCGATATCGTACTGTGCGGGAGTCGGCGACGGCAGTCCGAGGTGCTTCCAGATCAGGTACAGGAAGACCCGGAAGTCTCCGCGCGCTTGGGCGAGTACGGCATCCGAGGGCATGGGTTTGTCATCCTAGGGGGGACAGGGGATCTCTTTCAGGTCATCGTGGCAGTGACGCCATTCCTTCCCGAGGACTCCCACGTCAGAAAAGCCGACCACTCCGTCGCCATCCACGTCGGCGTTCAGGTGCCAAACGAGCGTCAGGGGGTCGCTGGGAGGTCCAACGTTCCCAGAGGCGTCCCGACCGACGACGTAGACCTCGTAGGGCGCGTACAGGAACGGCCTACAGACTTGGTAGGAGGGATCGGACACCGTAGCGGCGATCGCCCCTCCAGCGTGAACGTCGTAAGTCTCAGCACCCTGCGCCGGCTCCCAAGCAATCAGAGCGCAAGTGACGATCAGGGTCTCAAACACCGCCGCCACGCTCGCTGCGTTCTACGCGGCCGCGCTCGTTCCTCTCGCTTCGGTGGCGTTTTTGTCGCCTCTCGGGACGAGGATTGTCAACGATCGGCGACTTCTCGGGTTGTAATCGTTCGGCGACTTGCGGCAGTTCACGTTTTTCGGGAACGAATGCGTAATCGTCCCGGGTGAAGCGCTCGTAGTCGCTGAGGGGAGTGACGATGCGAGTCTCTGGCTGGACGCCTCTCGGCACGCGAGCCGCATCGTCGGTGAACGAGGCGGTCCCGTCGCGGTCGATCCAGCCGTAGACCGTGGTATCCGCTGTCGCGAGGGTAGCGCAGAGAAACTCGATCAGGAGGACGAGAAGGGCGTATGTTCCGGCGGCTGAGCCGGGCGTACCTGCGGTTTCTCGGCTCATTTGAGTTTCCCCGCCTCGACCCTTGCCGCCTCCGCACGCGCTTTGTCGGCGCCGCGACGGGCGATTGCCAGCTCTTCCGGGGTGAAGTTCCAATCGCGGTCTCCCGCGGCGGGGGAAAGCTCGGTCGGCTGAGTAACCGGGGCCGGTGGGGTGGGCTCCGCTGCGGGAAACGAAGCAGCTTCGGTGATCTCCAGCTCTTTCAGGAGCTTGTCGTTGTGAAGGTTGAACGAACTGCGGTCCGTCGAGCGCACCTTCTTTTTCTCGGCCATTTACCTGACTCCGTTATGGGTGATTGAAAAGTGTCCGCCGTCGCCGAAGTCCCCACCCCAAGAGCAAAGCTCGTGCAGGGACTCCCAGTACTCCCCAAGGGCTCGATACCATTGGGTCGTAGAGAGCACGCGCCCTTGAGACATGAGAACCAGGTCGATCGCAAGCCCGATGCGGTGAAGAGAGTTTTTGATCCCCTTGCCCTGAGCGGCGTACAACGCGGCTTGCTCGTCGGTTCTCCACAGCTCGCGGAGGCGCACCTCGTACCCGAGTTCGTGTGCCTTCTGGAGGAGGAGGATCAGCAAACGGGAGAAAAGTTCCTGTTTCTGACCGATCGTCATGGCAGCCATCCTAGTTCGTGAACTTCGGGAGGTCTTCAGGGAGCGTCTCTTCGATGATCTTGTCCATCGAAGCTGCCAACTCCCCGACCGGGCGACTCGGCAAACCCTTGTCGCACGTGATATTGTTGTCCTTCAAGAAGGTACGGATCACGTTGAGGGTCGCGGCCGACGGCGAAACCGTGTGAACCTCGCCCGCGATGACGGTTTGTTCTCCCTTCTCGATCAAACCCTTCAGCTTCTTCGCGAAGATCGCGTGAATTTCGTTCAGTTCGGCCTCGAAAGCTGACTTCTTGCTCATACGTCCTCCAGAATCGTGTTCCACCAGTTGGCGATCATCCAAGTGGGTGGGCGAAGGTTGTGACGACAGAGATTTCCGGCGCGCGGGCCGCAGCTATTGTAGGCGCTTAATGACCCGAAGCGTCGGACCGCACGGTAGTATACGAAGCGCAGCCATTGAGAGTACCAAGGCAGCGCGACGCACATGTTCCGGCGAAGCTCTTTGTCAGCGGCTTTGCGGTGCGCCGGGCACATCGTTCCCTCGGGGTGGGCCCGCGTGCAGTAGCGAAAATCGTGTATGCGGCAAGCGAAGTAGATCGGCTTGCAGAAGATCGAATCGGGCGCGTTCGAGCAGCCGTCGTCGACGAAGTCTTTGGGGATCGAATTCAGGACGTCCAAGGCGGTCTCGCTTGAACTACTCACCGTCGAGAACCATGGCGCCGGCGCCCAGGGGTGACGCGCCCGCAATGCCGGCCTTCACCGCGTTGTCGATGATCTCGACGCTGTTGTCACTGAAGCCGGTGTCTGAGGTGTTGCTCGTAAACCCGCCGCAGGCGTTACCGTAGGACTGATTATCGGCGGTTCCCTTTCCGACGATGGTCGTCCGCACGATCCCTTTGTAGGAAGTCCCGTCGGGAAACTTCATGGAACACGCGGTCTTAGTCGTGGCGCACCCGGTCGTAGCGAAGGCGACGGCCACGGACGAAAGCAGAAGCAGTAGGGCCAGAACGCCCTTCGCTCTCTGGACAAAGACTTCAACTCGCACTACGCGAACCTCCGTTGAGCGCATCGCTTCCAGGAGCATGTCGACCTTGGCTTCGATCCTGCCGATTTGCTGGGACTCATTCGGGGTCATGGCGGTCACTTCCACGCCCGGATGCGAATCGTCCACTTCGATAGGTCGATGAACTGGAACGATGCGACGTCCTTTTGGAAGATGCGGACCGTCTGCCCGACGTAAGCTCGGAACGCGACATCAGTAGCGGTCCAGTAAATCTTGACGGGAATGCCTCCCCCGGCGAGCGCGTCGACGACGTCTCCCACCGCGTAGCCGAGGTCGGTCGAGGTGCAAGTGAGATTCGCCGTTACCCGCGTCGGGATCGCTCCGAACGTGTGTCCGAAGGTTTGGTCCCCGTCCGCTTCAAGCAGCGTTGCCGCCAGCTCGCCGGTATCAACCGGGGGCGCCGATAGCTCGTCGATCGCGTAGAGGAGTTGGTTCACCGTCGCGTTCATGTTGAGAGGCGTGATCCCCCCGCCAGCGATGAAGGTCACGATCGCCGCGGCAACGCTCGTGTCTCTCGCAATCTTCAGGGTCTCGCCGGTCTGCGGCTCGTCGCCGTCCTGAAAGATGATCTGCGTCCCAGAGTCCGAGAAGAGCCACTCTCCGACGCCGCTGCCGAAGGCGACTTCCACGTCGTCAATGAAGACGTGAACGTCTGCCGCCTGCGCGTAGGGAAAGCCGATTTCCCACTCGTACTGATCGGTGACGCCTTCGTGAATCGTAGGTGAGTAGACTGCCATGAGGCACCTTTATCGTAGAGCGGGCGGGGTGCCCGTCAGTGAAGAGAGCAGCGAAGACGGCTGCTGTTGCGGTTGATTCCGCGCCGCGCGGCGCTCCCGGTCGGCTGCCTTGATTGCATCTCGAAGCTCAGGCTGTTCGCGCAGGAGCGCCTTCTTCGCTCGCTCCCTGCGGTCGGCGATCAACTGCCGGATCAGCGACTGCTTTCCGTCCCGCGAGTCGTCGGCCTGCTGGTACTTCCGGGTTTGCATGAGCCGGTCAAGGTCGTCTCGCAGGTTTCGCCCATTGCGGTTCGGGTCTCCCGTCGCCAGGACGATGAAGCGGTCGCGTTGCTCGGGAGTCAACTTCGTGGTCCCGATCGCTTTGTAGGGCGACATCGAGGCCGTGAACCCGTGCTCGCGCGCGAGGCGGTTGACCTCGCTGTTGACGAGGGTGCCTTCCGACGTTCTCGTTTGGAAGGGACTCACCACGTCAGGGCCGACGCCCATTCCGTAGGTGATGGGCTCTCCGAACCAGTTTCGCCGGGGCGGGAGGTTCGTTGACAGCCCCGGGAGCTTCGCCCGGATGGCGTCGAGCAAGCTGTCGGTCTCGCGCATGAGGTGGTCGGCTTCGCCCGTGATTCCGACACCGCCGACGATACCAGTGCGGTTCGTGGAAGCGATGAAGTTGGGGACGAGCGACGAACCGAGTCTCTCAAGGAAAGAGGGGAGGCGTCGTTCGGGGTCGTTGAGGGCGTCAACGGCGGCCGTGATTCCGGTCAGGTACGACTTGGATTTGAGGTTTTCGGCAAGCGAGATTAGAGCGGCCGCGAAGACGTCGGTCGAGTCGCTTGCGTCTTCCATCATACCTACGGTCTCGCCGAGGTTCGCTGCGAGGCCGAGGAATAGCCCGATCGGGTCAAGGCGGTTGTAGGAGACGTACTCTACGCTGCCATTTTCTCGGCGCAGGGCGAACGAGAACGGCTGCCAGCCGGTTGCTTGTAGAGCCTTCCGCTCTTCGGGGTTTCCCGGGCCGGCGCCCGTGATGACGCCGTTGTAGGCTGCGATCGAGGCGATGGTGTAGAGACCCGTTCCGATGCCTATGCGGGCCCGGGCAGCTTGGAGCGCCGCGGTATCGCCGCCCTTCGCGGCCAACACCGCTTCCTTGTACCTATGCGTGAGATTCGCGACCCCCGGCGTCCTCTCGCCTACGAACTTGAGGATATTCGAGGGCGTCCGAACGAATGGCATAAGCAGTTTGAACGCGGGGTGCTTCGTAGTGAAGTCCTGGAGGCTCTTGCTCATCCCGTGGAGGGGGTCGGTGAAAGTGTTGATCTCGGCTTGGCGGACCGCCTGATCGTGCAGCGACGAATAGAGGGCCCTTTCGTCTGCAGCCAAATGGGGGTTCGTCGCCCAGTCGGGAACGTCCTGGATCAGCTTTTGAATGTGGGCGTCCATGTCGGTTCCCGCCAGCTTCCGCCCGATGGCGTCTTCCCACGCGAGGCGCTCCATTGCCATGCGGTAGTTAACACCCTTCGCCAGCTCGTCGGAGGCAGCCAAGAGTCGGCCGGGAACACCCGACGCCATCCCGAACCATTCCACCATTTTGCCGCCGAAGGTATCGTCCGCGAAACGGCCGGCGTACTTCTCGCCCACAAGGCGACGCGCATTGCCGGGGGTGACTGCGCGGCGCTCGTCGATGTCGAAGGCTCGGCGCCCGCCGAATGAAGACTCTTCCGTGACGAGGGATTTCCAAGCGCTGCCGATCTCGTCGCCGGCTTGCGCGAAGTCCACGCGGGCCCGCGCGATCGCGTTGGGGTTGGCGCTGCCAACGTCTTTGACAGCTCCCAGGAGGGTCGAGCGACCCGCTTCAGTCAGACGGAGAGCCGCGCGGAACCCCGCCGGAATCCCCTTGAGCTGCCTCAAGGCGCCTTCCATGAGCTGAGCGTTGCCCGTGAACGCCCCTTGAAGCCACATCTCGCCCGTGGTCCAGAGAGGGACGACGGCGTTAGAGATCGTGTTCACGGCGAAGGTGATCGGGCCCGAGAGAATTCCGTTCAGCCAGACATGAAGACCCATTCGCCCGGCCAAGCCCGCGCGCCCGTTCGCCCTCACGAATTTGTCCATCGCGGTCAGGTTGTCGAGAGCTGGGAGCATTCGCTGAGCAAGTTCCTTCACTCGGTCCGTGCCGCCGAACGTGCGGATCAACTCCTGGGAGTCGGTCAGCACGGCCAAGGGGTCCAGCGCCCTCGCCTCGCCGCGCAGCGATCCAAGCGTCCGCCCGATGCTCGTCTTGAAGCCGTCCATGACGCTTTGAACCTGAGCGGCTTGGTCGTAGGCGCGGAGAAGGTCCGCCAGCGTGACCGAGGTATCGTCGCCGGCCAGGACGGCCTTCGCAAGGCGGGACGCCCTAGCTCTCGTGGTCTCGTTGAAGACGCGGATTCCCGCCAGGGTCACGTCGATATTGTCCACGACGTCGTTCTTGTACTTCAGCATGTTGCGGAGTAAGGTCTCGCTGGAGTCCTCACGGCCGAGAGCGTGAGCGTACCTCTGGGCCTCCCTTCGTCCTGCTTCCATCGTCGCGTCGACTGAGCGGGTCTTCGGGGTGCCGCGGAGCGTCGCGATCAGGGTCGCGAACTCGTCGGCCTCGGCGCGGACTACGTCGTCGTCCGCAATGCGGCGCACGTTCATGTTGTTGAGGTCCAGCAGCTGCCCGAGGGTCTCGTAGTCGAGGGGGAGCCCGGCGCGCTCTTTCGCGAAGATCCGCGTGGCGGCCTTGAAGAAGACCGGGTCGTCGGTGGCGATCATGCGGGTGCTGCGGGCGTTCCCCAGCTTGGCGTCACGCTGCTGAACGTAGCGGGTGAACGAGGGGATGTCGAGCGTTTCTCCTCGGAAGACGGAGTCCGGGTCGATGTCGGGAGCCGCCGAGTCGGGAATGTGGGAGGTTCCGAGAGCCGCGTCGCCGCCGTTTTCGACGGACCGGGCGGCCCGTACCTGTTCAATCGTCGGGCGGGCCCCCTCGGGGACCAGAGAGTCGAGCGTCTGCTCGTACTGCTGTCGGACTTCGAGCGGTAGGGCGCGGTAATCCGGGTCGGCGTGGAGGCTCAAGACGGCGTCTTCGGCCGCTTCGAGGTCTCTCATGCGGGCGTTCACCAACTCTTCGAGCCGACCTTTCGCGGCTTCCGTCGCGTCGATAACCCGCTGAGTTCCCTCAGGATTCTCTGCTCGGGCCTGCCCCAAGGGGGATTCAGCCCGGGCGGCCTCGTCAAACGGGGCTCCGAATTCGTCGATCGTCTGGCCGCGCAGTGCTGCGCTGTCAGCCATCTGCTGAGCTTCGGGCGAGAGGGGGACGCCTTCCTGCGCGCCGCGCGCCTCCGCGACAACCGGGTCACCCGGGTCGGAGCCAGCTCGCTCGAACTCGTCGCGGATCGTGACGGCCTCGTCCAACTGCTCGCGGGCAAAGGCGGCGCTTTCGTAGGTGCTCTTGACAGTACCGGAGACCAGCTCATCCTGCCCTTGAAGGACGGTAGTGGCGTGGGCTCTCTGAAACGAGCGGGTCGCCTTGACGCCCGCGATCACGACCTCCGCGATCAAACCAAGACCGAGACCCTCGATGACGTTCTTCATCCGCCCTTCGGCGTTCGAGTCTTCGGGGTCCGCGGCGAGGAATTCCGTGATCGGGTTGCTGAGCCCGAGGTCGTTGACGAGATCGGAAAACCGAGCTTCCTGAGGGTTCCACACAGCGAAGTCGGCGACGGCGCCCGCAGCCGCGGAGCGCGCAGCTCCGCCAACAGCGACAGCCCTGAGACCGCCCGCGGCGCGCGCTGAAGCGAGGGCCCGACTGACTTGTCCAACCTTGCCGATCTTGCCCATGACGCCGACCACGGGGACGAAGCCCGTGAGGAATTGAGTGATGCCGCGCGTGAGCGCTTCCGTGGTAGAGCCCGTGGGCTCGACCTTCGGAACCGCCGCGTCCACGTCGATGCCGCTGTCGACCAACCCGCCCAGGTCAAAGATCGTCTGAGCGATGTTCACGCCCGCGTCGCGGATGCCGCCTGCGAAGCCGGTAGCGACGTCTTGGAAGACGTTGGAGTCGGAGGGGTCCGCATTGGGGTCCGCGGTGGGCGGAGCATTGGGGTCCGCGGTGGGCGGAGCATTGGGGTCCGCGGTGGACTCGTCAACGGCGTCCGCAAGAGCGGCCCGGTCTTCGATCTCCTGAAGGCGGCGAGCCTCGCGCTCGGCGCGGCGGCGCTCTACCTCGCGCTCGTAATCGGCGTCGAAGCTGTCGTCGTATCGGGGCATGGAAACCTCAAGTCAAACTAGGGGGCGGACTCTAGGGCGCGTTGGGAGACTTCTTCGGAGCCATTGAAAAAGAGGGCGTTGACCGCTTCGTCTGGCGTGAGCTTGCTCGTCAAGCGCTCCTGCCAGATCAGGTGCTCTCGGTGCGCGCGGAGGCGCGCGGCGCGCTCTTCAGCCTCAACGAGTGCCGACCGCTGACGGCGGCCTTCGGCTTGGAGACTCCGCATCGTCTCGGCTGAAACCTCGCCTGCGACGTGGCCGGCGGCGGCCTGTTGCCGGGTTACGTGGATCTGCTTGAGGTTCTCCTGAAGAGTCGGCTTCTGCGATTCCAGTATTTGTAGAGCCGCGTCAACGCCCGAAACCGAGGTCGGAAGGGTGACGCCCTGCGACGAGGCTTCGCGCGCGGCGCGCTCCGCTGAACTTTTGACGGCCCGCGCGGCGACGGTCTGGGCCAGCGAGTAGCTATCCTCTTCGGTGAAGGCTCTGCCGGACGTGCCGCCCGCCTTTGCCTTCTCGTCGCGCAGGATGTGGTAGTCCTGGATCGCTCGGGCTTCTTCGCTTTCCGAAACGCCAGCGTTTCTCAGATCCAAAACCAGTTGATCGACAGCCCTGTTGGCGCCTTCTTGCGTCTTGCCTTCGATGTCGACGATGCGGGTAGTCCGCTGATTCAGGAGTTGCTGCCCCTCGGGGGTTTCCGCGAGCTGGATCAAGCGTGGAGGGGAGAACATCGTCCGCAAGCCGTCGGCGTCGCGATTCGCGACGGCCTCGTTGAAGGCAACGATCTCGTATGGAGTCGGGGGAACGGAGGTTAAGTCGGCGTTTTCCAAAAGCTTTTTGGTACTCGCCTGCGCGGACAGAGCGGTGTTGAGCAAGGGGATCGCGAGGCGGTTGTTGTTGATCGCCCTCATGGTCTTGTCGCTCGGCTTCCCGCTGAGGGCCGTCTCAGTGAGAGCGGCGTCGACGAGGTTCCGGGCCGCCGCCACGAGCTTCGGGTCGTCACGACCGGCCAGGGCCAGCGTTCGATCCTTCGCGTTGCCAGAGAGGATACGAAGCTGCTTGACTCTTTCGGAGTCAGTGACGTGCCCGTCGTCGATCGCGATATCGACTAGCTCAGGGATGAACTCAATATTGGCGTCATCCTGGGCGATGCCGATCAGGGAGTTGGTTACGACTTCCTCCCGGCCGATCTGATCGCCAGGAGTCTGGTCCATAAGGTCGTGAGAAAGTTCCAGAAAAGCGGTCTTGAACCTTTCGTCGGCGTCCGCCGCGGGGCTCCCCTGCCACTCCTCAACGAGGTCGCCGATCGACTCACCGTAGGAGGCCCGGGCCGCACTCATTTGATTTGCAACGTAAAGACTCGCAACCTGAGAGCGCATCTGATCGACGCGCGGCGCCGTGACCTCAAAGAGACCGACCTCGCGGAAGCCGTCGTCAGGGAACGAAGCGATTTCCGCCTTGGTCAGCTCCTGGTAGGCCGTCTCGAATTCGTCGGGGGTCGCGAATTTCCCAGCAATTACCTGGTTTTGCAGCTCTCGGGTGAGTTTCAAGCCCCGCACTTGGCCGCGGTTCACTTCGACTTTCCGACGGAAGCCGCGCGTCACCGCGTAGATGTTCTTGTTCCCGATGGCGTCCTTGTGACGCTCAAGGAACTCTTCCTCGCTCTGTTCGATCTCAGCCGCCCGGTCGCCTTCGAGGAGGAGGTCGACCTGCTTCTGGAATTCTTCGTTTTCGAGGGCGCGTTCAGCGTCGAAAAAGTTGATCGTGTTCTGGAGAGAAGACCGGAGGTTGTTCACCGCGTTGCTCACGTCGGAGCCCGGCGGAGCGCCCTGAATCGAGGGGAAGTTGATCTCCGTCCTGCGAATGCGGCGAGTGAAACTGTCGTCAGCCATGCCTACCTACTCCTACCCGGTGCGGCGCGAACCGCCGAGGGAACCCAAACCAGCCGAGGCGATGTTGATTGCGAGCGCGGTGTTGCTAGGGCGTCGGATCGCCTTGATACGAGCCGTCTGCCCAGCGCGGATGGCGCCGAACTCACTGCGGGTCGCGCCCAGGACGCTTTCTTGACGAGCCGAAATACCGCTCGCGCTCGACTGCGATTCGCGCTGCCTCTGTCGGAGCAAAGCGGCGAGCTGCACGCTGCCGCGGTTTTGAAGGTTTCCGGTTACGCCGCGCGCCTCCGCCGACGCGATAGCGTCAGCCTCGCGCTCTTGGGCGATGACCTTGTTCTCTCGACCTAGCTCGCCTACGGCCTGATTCTGACGTTCTTGGGCTTCTGCGAAGGCCGCCTTCGTTTCCCTCTTTGCCGCCTTCTGTTGCTCAGTGTGGGTAACCACTGCACCGCTGACGCCCAAGCCTACAACCGCCAGTTCAGCAGCGAGTGAGCCAAGCGTTGCGGTCGTCCCGAGAATACCGGCTCCAACTCCAGCAGCGGCCGCAGTTGCGCCTCCGGCCGTCGCAGCGGCCCCAAGGGCGACAGAGCCTCCAACTCCCGCGGCGACGCCGCCGGCTCCTGCTGACGCCAAAACCGAGCCGGCAGCCGCGCCGAGAACGCTCAGCGTCACCGGGCAAGCCATCGCCGTGCTGGGGATGAGGAGCGCCGCGCCGACAGCAACAAACGCGAAGACGACGAACTTCATTGAGGGAACCTCCGGACCACTCGAAGGAACGACTCGCCCATGATCCCGTGCTTTTCACGAGCTTCGACGACGAACCCGAGACCCTCCGCCCAGCGGAGGCCGACCGTGTTTCCGGGAAAGACCCAGTTGACGACGAGGGGGTAGTCCTTCTGCAAGTAGTTCAGCCATGCGACCCCCTGGTTAAGGAAGTCTGGCTTGATTTGATAGACGCGGTCAGACGAGAGGAACCAAGCGCAGGCCGCCTCGGGAGCGTCCTCGAAGGGGACGACGCCGATCATACCTACGGGCCCCATGTCCGACATGATGGTGAAGTTCTGAGCGCCCGGCGCCCCGAGCGATAGAAGGCAGTTCTGCGAACAGTCGAGGCCGTTGACCATCCGGCACTCGCTTTCGTCCTGGACTCGCCAGCCGTGCGCTTCAATCTCACTCACATGCTCAGCGAGAGCCGGGAGAAGCCAGCCCCTACAAGCGGGCGGATCGTGCCGTGTAGAATCCTTGCCACTCAGCCGCAATAAGAGTGAGGGCTCGGAAGGAAGTCGAGGTGATCTTGATGCGGGCATATCGGGCATCCATCCCTACGTCGAAAGAGAAAAGGTCAGCCGGCCGGGGAACCATTGCCCCGAACGTTCCTTGACCCGTGACCTTCTCGGGGTACAGGTAAACGAACTCAGTAGGCTCCTGGAGTTCTTCTTCGGTCGTGACTTCGTCGCTGGTGACACGAGCTTCAAAGCCGCCTGACGCACGGACCAACACCTTGAACTTGCGGATCTGCAAGCGCCCTTGGGTGACAGGTTCGACGCCGCGGGAGGTATCGCCGCCCTGGACGAAGATGACCGGCTTCGTGAATTCGTACTCCGTGCTGTAGAGGCGGCCGATGTGGGCGACTCCAGCCGAGAAGTCCCCTTCGGCCATTACGACCAAGGGGTCAGAGTCGGACGTCACTGATACGGCCTGTTGATGGGCGGCTGCGAAATCTGCATCGCTGAGGATCGCGAGGAAAGTTCCGTCGACAGCTTCATACGGCAGTGTCCAGCGCGTGAGTCCGTCGGCGACAGTGAAGACGCCCGTAGCTGCGTAGAGGGAGTCGAGGCAAATGCGGTCGCCAAACTCTCCGTGCTGAAGGCGGCCCATGTCCAAGCGCTCGATATGAACGCCGTCGTCGCGCCCTGCGACGATGTAGAGCTTGTCGCTGAGCCACTCCACTCCGAGGATCACGTAGCTCGGATCGAACTCCCAGCGGGACCACGAAGACTGCTTCTTGCTCGGGCCGTCGAAGAAGTAGGAGTAGACGTAAAGAGCGTTGGGGGTGTCTTCCGAGAACAAGACGAGCATGGACTCTTTTTGAGACGACGCCAAGAACTTGACGTTTCCGGGAATATACGTCGGCACATGCGCGGCAATGTCAACACCGTCCGCAACGAGGTCCGCAATCGTGTACTCGATGACTGAGGTGGACGCGTCGCGCTCGACCGCGAAGTAGATCCCTTTTCCTGCGGCCTTCGGGCGGACCTTGCTCGAAGACGAGAACGCGCTTGCCTCGACAACCTCGGCGTTTTGAGTCGTCAGCGCGTCGCCGCCGACGAGAATGTTCTGCACGGCCGCCAAGCCGGAGAAGGTGTAGAGCTTCTGGTCGTAGGGGATCGCGAAGTCGATGGGGGCGATTCGGTTATTCGTTCCCGCTACGTCGATCGGATCTGAGTCTACGAGCGTCGCAACCGTCGTCGGCCAGAAGTTGAAGAACTCGCCGGCCTCGGACAAGACGATATTCTCGCCTGCGAAGAGCCCCAGACGGTTCTTGTGGAACGAGATGTCGCTGATCTCCCGTCCGACGAAACTGGGCTCCGGGGCGGTGTCGATGTCGCCCGCCTCGCGGGACGCCCAGGTAAGCGGCCCGAAATCGAACTCGTCCGGCCCGACCTGCGTCAAGGCGTGAGGCATCGTATCCTCGTCGAAGTCGTTGTCCAACTCCGGCCCGACCGACTCCAGCCAAGCGTTATCGTCCTCGCTGTACTTGACCCAGTAGTTGCCGTCCTCGTTGCCGTCCTCGCCGATGATCTCCGTCAGGAAACCGTCGATCCCGCTGCCGGGGAGGTCCGAGAACTTGAAGGTGGTTTGGGAGATGAACTCGTAGGAATCGTCGCTCCATGCGTAATGCGGGCGGTGGATCTGCGCGAAAGGCCCTGAGGTCTGCAACCCATGGATCAGGGAGCCGCGGCGAACGAACGTCCACAGAGGGAAGTAGTCGACGTGGTAGATGCCTTCATTTGACGGCGTGCCGCCGGCTTCGTGCTCTTTCATGAGGGACTGCGCGAGCGCGGGCGCGATGAAGGGTTCCTTCATGTTGATGACTTTGTCCTGAGACACAGCGCCCAGCGTTTGCTGCCAGTTGTGCTCGTCATTCGGCGGGTTGGCGTCCGTAACCCAGACGAGAAACTCGTTCGTGCGGGCGGCGCTGACGGTTCCCGACATTTCGACCGTGACCTCTCGGTTCACGATGAAGGTGAAGTCGGCCACAGAGATGACGGCAAAGGCGTCTTGAGCATCGGCTCCTGCGAAGGCCAGGTAGGCGTCCGCGCCCGCCGCGATGTTCACGGTCGCCTCGGCGCCAGTCAGGAGGTTGAAGACGCGGATATCCCCGTCCTCAATCAGTACGACGTGCTGCGTCAGTTCGTCTCTAGAGCGAAAGTGAACGTGGTAGCCCGCGGTCGGGATGGCGGCGGTGTGGGCACGCGCGACGTACTCCGCGGGGGGACGAGTTCGAGGGCCCTCAACGACCCGCGACTGCAGATTGATCTGCTCCGCGCACTGTGAGTCGATGCGGAGTGACGGAGGCTGTTGACTGACGCCGTTGACCAGAGAGTCAAGCGTCTTAGAAATCAACCCGTCAGAGGGAGCAGCCATAGAACTCTACCTCTCGTTGATGATCCCTTGAAAGTGGATGGAGTCGAACACGTTGGCGCCCTCTTGATCGAGGGACTCTTCTTGAAACAGGCCGAGCGCTTCCGCCTCGTCTTCTTTCGTGAACTCGAAGAGAGTCGGAGAGCCGACGGTGCGCTTCTGAAACTTCACGCCTGCCCGGTGCGCGATGTAGCTGCGCGCGGTCTCGGGAAGGTCGTTAAAAGGAAGTAGGCGGACCCACACGACGCAGAGGTCGGCGGTGTTGCCGGTGTAAGTGTTGTCGAGGGTGTTGTAGAGGCGATTTCCCCGCTGAACGAATTTCGCTTTTTCGCTCTTGAAGACGGGGACGACGCGCTGAATTCCGACGGGAATTTCATACTCACCGTCGACGTTGGGAGACAACTCCTGAACCTCCGAGTTGAACCACCACCCGCGGGTTTGGATCTGGACGTTGACTTGATTCAGAGCCGTGATCGCGTTGAGCACGTCGAGGCGCTGCGAATCGTGGATGTTGTCCACGGGGCGCTCGCCGATCGACGCGAGCATGATGTTGATGGCTTCTTGCTCGTTCGTGGGAGTCGGGTTCGTTGAGTGAGCCATTAGGAGATTCCTGAGAGGGGAGGGGTGGGGCACCCCCAAGGTCTGAGGGTGCCCCGGATACTACACGATCGCGGTGTCTTCGAGCGAGATACAGCCTTCGGGCCGGAGGTAATCCTGACCGATGGCGTACTTCGACACGAATAACGATCCCTGTCGACGAATGTCGTAGGCGCTCTCCGTCTTCATGTCGAGCAGCTTGACGGTGCCGATCGCGTTCTTGTGCCAGACCAGCCCGACGCACTCGCGGAAGTCGTCGCGGAGAGGGACGGGAACCGTCGCCTCGGCCGAGTCATCTGCGGTCGGGATGTTGTTGGACTTGAGAACCTGAAGGTCCGCCGCGAAGGGCATGGTCGCCCGCGCCTTGGAACCGTCACCCGCGAAGTCGCGGTGAATGAACTCTCCGTCCTCAAGCATGAGATACCACGCCAAGGGCAAGAGGGCCGCATAGCGATCGCTCTGCGGTACGTTCTTCTCGTCGAAAGTCTGCGCGGCGTCGTACAAAGCCGCCTTCAGAATCGCCGGGTCGGTCGAGAGGGCGGCCTGCTGAATCGGCGTGCCGTCGTTGTTGCCCGAGGTGTCGATCGGGTGAGAGGCGGCGGCGCCCACGAAGACGGCACGAAACGAGTTCGTGTCCTTCGCGTTTGCCAGGGCCTCGCCCAGCTGGTGCGCGTAAGCCGCGCGCACTTCGTAGTGATTCATGGCCTCGTCGAGGATGTAGATGAAGACGTCGGCTTCGAGGAGTTGCTGAATCGCGATGACCTTCGCAGCGTGCTCGATCGGCACGCCAACGATCTCGGCGCCCGGCGTATGGTACGCCGCGACCGTCGACCAGGTCAGGGGGAACTGCATCATATCTTCAACAGGCTGCGTTACGGCCTGCCCGCCTTCTAGGAGGCTGCTGGCGATTACTCGCCAGAGGAGACTATCTCTTTGCTGCTATGTTTTTCGAGATACGCCGCCGCAGCGCGAAGGCGCCGGGGGGAATCCTTCATTAAACCAAGAGCGGTATTGCAATTCGTGCAGAGCAGACCGCGCACTTTACCTGTGCGATGGTCGTGGTCTACAGCGAGCTTGGAGTAGCGCGAGGAATTCAAAGTACAGCAACAAACAGCGCAGGCGCCGCTCTGCTGTACTAGTATCTCGTCATACCGAGCGTTACACACTCCGTTCTTGCGGTATCGCTGCCTCTCAATCTGACAGCTCTTGCAATGGCGGCGCGGCGTCCCTTCTTTACGGAAGTAGAACTCGCCCAGCGGCTTTTCAGTCCGGCAGATGCGACAAATTTGCATCCGATGATTCCTTTAGCAGCACTCTGCGCTTCCGAGTCACTAGACCCGTACTGGCATGTGCCATAGTCGTTACACGTTCCTGTCGTTAGATCAGGCTTCGCTCGGTATTGCCCGCTAGGGGTGTCCACCGAATTCACAGGGTTTTTGAGTCTGCCCAGTTTTTTGGGTTAAGCAGACTTGCCGCTCGTGATCTTCCGCTCGATCTGTCGATCATCGGTGAGTTGGGTGAAGTCGTATCGCTCCAGCACAAGGCCGGAGAAGACTTCGAGAAACAGGGCATCGACATCGCCGGCTCCGGCGATCTGCCCAATTCGTGACGGTACTGCTACTGCCATAGGGGTAACTCCTAAGTGGGGTGTGGGTGTGGGGAAAGTGCTAGTTGTTCAGGTATTTGCCAGTCTTCATAGACTGGTCTAGTTGACGTTCCACCCTTTCGCGCACGGCTCTGTCGCGCTTGTACTCGTCAGTCCGCATGATGCGAACCAACTCCTGACGTGAGCCGATGATCGGCTCTCCAGGTGCGCGGCCTCCCTTGTGCGTAAGGTCAGGCTCATGGTCCGGTTGAGAGCCGGAAGCCTGAAGGTAACGGGCGTGTAGACCTCGGATCGCGGTATCCCTTCTCGCTGCGTCGGCGCCAGTTGCGTCGGCGTCGAATGCCGCACGCTCCGCTTCGGTGAGTCCACCTTCTGCCGCCCACTTACACATTTCGCCGTAGGATTGCTTCCCTCCGACGAGGTCGAAAGCCTCGGTCTGCACAGCGTTCATGCTAGCCGAGTTGCCTTCGATGTAGGTGTCGATGTACTGGTCGACGATCTCTTGCGGAACGTTCGGTGCGAATAGCGCTGCCTTGACGGCAGCACGAGTCTCATCGCTCAGATCCCCGTCCTTCAGATACTCAGCCGTCCAGGTTTCAAGCTGGTCGTTGATCTCGGGCGGGGTTCCTTCCGGCTTTTCGCCTTCGGCCTTGGGGGTTTCGCCTTCCGGCTCAACCTTCACCTCTCCAGGATCTTCGGTAGAAATGACCGGCTTGGAGGGTTCGCCTTCCGGCTTTACCTCCGGCGCGCCGGGGTCTTTACCGTATTCGCCTGAAAGTTTGGCGGCGTCATGCGCTTCGGGATTCACTTCAAAGGTTTCCGTCGCCATCCGACTACTCCTTCAGTTCGATCTCGTGCTGGGCTCCGACAATGCCGGTTCCCGGGCGACGAATCTTTCGGATCAGGGTTGCAACCGTCTTCTCTTTTGAAAGCCGGTCGATCACCGTCCTGGTGTACTGAACGTGGTCGTAAATGGCGCCCGTTCGCGTGTCTTGAGTAACACGCACTACGGGGTGCATCTTGCCTCGGAACTTGCGAGTCCTACCTGACTCGGCAGCGGCTACGTCGCCGACTACTGCCGGGGTCTTGCGACCCTTCTTTTTTCCCTCGACCGACTTCTTGGTGGTCGGCTCACCCGTCAGGGGCGCGCTATCCGTATTGGGGGATTCGCTTGCACCAGTCATTCATTACTTCTCCTATGTGCTATTGAGTCGGCGCTGCTTGAGCGTCGGCTTGAGTACTCGCCACCTGCGAGCTTACTTCCTGGGCGCCAGCCTTGGCGAACTCGGGGGCTCCTGCTTTCAGGAGTTCCGCCATTTGCGCCTGCTGCTGTGCCTGTTGGTCTTCCTGCGCGATTTCTTCGGCCGTCTTGATAAGCCCCTCTTCGGGGATGCCGACGCCGATCGCCGCGCGGTTGATGATCTCTTGAGGCTTGAGCCACCGCCCAATTTCCGGGATGAGAGGCTGGATCTCGCCGACGAGGTGGGAGTAGAACTCGCGATTGCGGTTGAACTCGTGCCCGCGACCGACCGCGGCGAGACCCGTGACGACTACGGCCTTGACCGCGTCCTTCGGCTTCACCGGCTTGAGCAAGCCTTTCTTGATGAGGCGCTGTTCAGTGCGGAGGGCGATCGGGAGTTGAAGCTCTTGGGCGAGAACGGAGTAGATGCCTCCTAGGGCGTCCTCAAGCTCTTCAGCCATCCGGCGGATTTCCTCCGCAGTAACGCGCTCGGCACTTCGTTGAAAGCTGGAGTTCAGGAGGAACGCCGCTGCCAGTTCATTCGAGAGGCGCTGGCTGGTAGACTCCGCCACAACGAAATCGGCCTGCTTGTTCTGCTGGAGCATGGTCACGTCTTCGGGATACCCTAGGAGGGCCTGACCGTTCTCGGCTCGCATGAGCTTCGCGGGGGTGAGGGCGGCGCCGGGGCGGACGAGGGGGACCAGCTTCGCGGCGTTGACCGCCCCGAGCGTGATCGCCTGCTGAAGGCGTTCGAGGGATCGGAGACCGCCTCGAAATTCCTCAATGTATCCGCGGCCGTAGTCTTCGCCGTCGATCGAACTGAAGCGCAGGGGAAGGAAGGGGAGCTTGTCTTTGACGAAGGAACCAGCCTTTCCAGGAATAGGAACGCCCAGAGCCTCTTGCGATACAAAATACCGCTGCTCGCGAAGCTCGATTCGGGTGTAGACGTCAACCGACTTCCGGCCGTCCTTGTCCTTCTCCAGGGTGCCAGGGTTCGTGGGGTCTTCAGGCTGGCCGTTCGCCAGGAGGGCGTCGACGATCTCCTCGGGCAGGGTCTCGCGCGCCATCGGCTCGACGTAGATGATCTCGATCGGGGTGCCGACGAAGTCGCGGCGGACGACGTAGGAATTGAGAGGGAAGACGCGGAGGCCGCCTTCGGGCATGAGGTAGAGAAGGACGTTGCCCGCGACCAGGAGGTGCTTGAAGGCGAGGTCCGTCTTGGTCCTGACGTTCTGAGAGTCTACGTCGTCCATGATGAGGCGCTCGCGGACCGCAAGACCCTTCTCGATCTCGCTACGCTCGGCGTCGCGACGCGAATCCTCCAACTCTTTCTTGACTTCGGGATGGAGCTGGTAGCGCATGAAGGCGCCGGTCGGGGGGAAGAGAGCGAGGTTGAGCTTCGACGCGAGGTTGCGGACGCCGCGCGCCCCGAGAATCTGCCAAGGTTTCGCGAGGTTCTCTGGAGAGCCGTCGTTCGTTTGGGTCGTAATGTCGACCTGTGAAGGAACGATCGAAGGGATGGTCAGCTTGGCCGACTCGTAGGCTTCGTCCAGGAACCATTGGCGGTCCGTGGAGAGGCGAGAGTAGCGGGCCTTGACCAACCCATCCTCAGCTAGAGGGTGCTTGGACATTGGATTTCTCAGCGTTTTCAGGGAGTTACGCGCAGCGCGCGGATGCGCGTCACGCGGCGGGAAGGATTCCCGTCGATACTAGCTCTGAACCCCGGAGCCGGCGCTGCGCGAGGCGCTGCCGATTGAGAGTCCGGGGGTGATGATGAGGGAGTCGCGGCCTGAGGCGAGAGCCTTCTTCTTGCCGCGCCGATCTCTTTCCTTGGCGCTCGCTGCGTCGATCAGCAGCTCGGGCGCCTTCTCTTGAACAGGGGCCGTCGGTAGAATCTTGTTACCGGCGCCGCCGCCTCCTAGACACATGGGATGACCTCCAAAAAAGGAACTTTCTTTGATGGTCCCCGATAGACTTTTCGAGGCGAAACGGCCCCGCCGCCGTCATTCCGAAGAGATAGTCACGGCGGACGAGGCATCTCCCAAGAGGCGAAACGGCTTGACGCGGACCAGCGAGGCGACCTTGAGCTGCTTGACGCGGATGCCCCACGGGCCGAGGATTCGGCGGATCTTGTCGAGGGCGGAGTTGCATAGGAAGTCGCCCAGCTCGTCGAAGCTCAACTTCAGCCCCACCTCGACGACTTCCGAACACAGGGTCGTCATCACAGAGTCGTCGTAGTCCTGGATCGAGCGGTACATCTTCGAGAGGTCAGAAACCTCGTAGTGGGCAGCGAGACGGACACTGACCGCAACCCCGTCGGCGGACATAAAGTCCAGCCGGGGAGTGATCTGAACGTCGCGAACGGTGTTCTCAGTGTAGAACTCGTAGACGAACGGAAGGATCAGGTGGAAGCCGGAGCCGAAGACCCCATTCTCGACCGTGGCCGTCTTGACGATCTTTCCGGCGCGGGTGACGACGCCTTGCTGCCACTCGTTCACGCGGTGGATCGGCCAGAACTCGGTCAGCATGTTCACGAGCTGCTGAAGTAGGTCTCCGAGAGTCATTGGTTCTCAACCTTTCGTCGAGCGTACTCGGCGGTGGCCTTCTCGATATAGTCTTTAAGGCCCTCAACCTTTCGTCGAACGTACTCGGCGGTGGCCTTCTCGATATCGTCTTTAAGGCCGGTTAGTCTTTCGATTTCTAGGTTGGCGTTCTCGATCACGTCCACGACCGACTTCTTGACGGGTTCGGAAACTACGCAAACGCCTCGCGATTTGTCATTCATCGGCTTTTCTCAATCATCTCCGTCAAAGTCTCTTCCTGCTCGTCCATCTCTTCGTTAGCAAGAGCTAGACAGTGACTAAACGAGGCGGAAAAGACTCGTTTGATTTGTCCGCTGCTCCGGTCAGCGTACTTAATCTCGACGAGGTTGTCGGTCTTGTTGATCTCCGCCAGAACTTCTGCCGGGACAATGCGGTTCGGGGCCACAGTCGCGAGGTGATCGACAGGCGTCAAACCATAGAACAAATGACGGTTGATCGACAGCTCCATCCAACCGTTGTCGCACCGATTCATGAAGCGAACGTACTCGTCCACGAACTCAATCTTGACCTGGTCTGTTACGTGAAGTGACACGGGTCTTTCTCCTCGTCTTCTTCGCCGGAGGCTTCCACAGCCTCGGGCGCTTGGTTTTGAAGTTGTAATCCTCCGCACGGAGAATTCGGGCACACCTTGCTTGAACGATTGCGTCCTTTGCGGTCAAGCCCTTTCGCGCGTACTCGTCGATGATCGCCTCCCACGCGCCTACGTTGTCGAAGCCTACGTCAGTTACGAACGTCTCCAGCACGCGGGGCGCCTTCACCTTCCCGATGCCCGGCACCCCCGGATAGCCGTCAGTCGAATCGCCCGTCAAGATCTGACAGTAGAAAGCGAAGTCGGCCTCCACTTCGGTGATGGTCTGAACTCCCAACTCGGGAGCCCACCAGTTGTAGAGAGAGCACGGAAACGTCCGCATGTCCTTGTCGATCGAGCAGACAACGCGGGGGCCCTCAAGACCTTTGATTTTTGCGGTCGCCACGATCCCGAGAACGTCGTCAGCTTCGAGGTAGGGACGCTGCATGGTCGGGTACTTCTCGCGGACGTATTCCTTGCACGGGTCGAGCAGCAGCGGCTTCACCTTGCCGATTCGGTTGCGCTTGTAGGCGGGGTAGACGTCCTTTCGGAAGTTGGCGGTGTCATCGGTGAAGACGAGCAGCGCCTTGGTCGCGCCCACCTCCCGCTTGATGTCGTGGATCAGGGCGTCGATCAGACGCTCAGCCGCCGCGGCGTCTGCCCACGAGACGACTTCGCCGTTGCCCCAGTCAACCTTTTCTTGAGCCCTCGTCACGGCTTGATAGACTACAATGTCTCCGTCGATCAGTGCTCGCATTTAGAAGTCCTTCTTAGGCCAGCATGACATTGTTACGAGCGCCGCCCCTACAGCGAACAGAGCGCCTGCCAACCCGAGCGCCAGAGCAGCGCCAAAGCAAGACAGAGTTGCGCCTAATGTCCAAAGTATCAACCTGTCAGTCACCGTCACGTCTCCTAATTAGTGTGTCTCTGCCCACGTCGTACCGACCTTGTAGTTGCCCCGTAGAGGAAGCCTCATCCCGAGACTCTCTCCCGCGTCGGCGATTGCTTTCGTGAGGGTCTTCCCGACCATCTCGGCGAGTGCCGAGTGGCACGCCCATTGAAACTCGTCATGGACCCACAGCACAGGAAACGCCGAGCCGATCTCAATCAAAACGGCCGACTCGCGCCACGCTTGATCGTAGGCCCTCTTCATTATGATGGCTTC
>Ga0326597_10001146_pt1 | contig 43817 bp, 41 predicted proteins | sample RVTome_12_FD_203789 | JGI IMG/M metagenome (GOLD analysis project Ga0326597, IMG submission 203789) | Soil microbial communities from uranium-contaminated site in the Upper Colorado River Basin, Wyoming, United States - RVT100D185 | ecosystem: Environmental > Terrestrial > Soil > Contaminated >...
GAACCAGGACTAAGCGGGTCAGAGCCGCTCGTTCTACCGTTAAACTATCCCCCAAGCGGTAGGGTCGCTGTTGCCGGCGCGGGGCAGCATTAGCACAATCGTCCGCGCCCCAACAAGGTTTTCACAGGTTCGTACCGGACGCATATGGGGCGAACGGGCTGGCCATCTCCGGACCCGTCGGTCGGGATCGCGCCGCCCCCTTCCTGATGGCTCTTCCGCGTCGGCAGGGTTATCGCTACCATGCCACGAAATGCCCAAGCCCTTGGCCGCGGACCGACCGGGTGCCTCGCGGCAGCGGAGGAATGTGCAGTGACCGTCATGCGCCAAGCCAACCGGCATCCGGCGCGCCGCCGCCGTGGCCCGCGCGGCGGCCGGAACGGACGCGGATCGGTCATCGCTGCGCTGGACCTGGGGAGTAACAACTGCCGGTTGCTGATCGCCCGGCCGTTGCCGGACGGGTTCGTCGTGCTCGACGGGTTCTCGCGCATCGTGCGCCTTGGCGAAGGGGTGGCCGGTACCGGGTTACTGTCGCAGGCGGCCATGGACAGGGCCATCGGGGCGCTGCGCATCTGTGCCGACAAGGTGGCGAAGCGCGGGGTCGAGCATGGCCGCTACGTGGCCACCGAGGCCTGCCGCCAGGCGCGCAACGGGCCCGAGTTCCTGGACCGGGTCGAGCGCGAAACCGGGCTGCGGCTGGAGGCCATCCCGTCCCGCGAGGAGGCGGAACTGACGCTGGCTGGTTGCCTGCCGCTCCTCGACCAGGGCATCCCCTATGCGCTGACCTTCGACGTCGGGGGCGGCAGTACCGAAATCCTGTGGGTGGGGCTGGACGGTCGCGGCGGTACGCAGGTAAACGGCTGGATTTCCCTGCCCTGGGGAGTAATCACTCTGACCGAGAAATACGGTACGCCCGAAGTGACGCCGGAGGCCTATCACGACATGGTGGCCGACATCGAGGCGTTGCTGCGCCCGTTCGACCGCGAGCACCGTATCGGCGAAGCCATTGGCGCCGGCGCGGCCCAGATGCTCGGCACCGCGGGAACGGTGACCACCGTGGCTGGCGTGCGGATGGGGCTGGGTCGCTACAATCGGGCCCTGGTGGACGGTTCGTGGCTCGACTTCGATGCGGTGCACGAGATCAGCCGCAAGCTGGTGGGTGCCAGCTTCGCCGAGCGCGCCGCCTACGCCTGCATCGGCCAGGGGCGGGCCGAACTGGTCGTGGCGGGCTGCGGCGTGCTGGAGGCGGTATGCCGGACGTGGCCGGCGGGGCGTCTGCGCGTGGCCGACCGCGGGGTGCGCGAGGGCATCCTTCTGGCACTGGCCCGCGAGATCGGGCACGCGCGGCCGGATCGTAGCCGCGCCGACGACGGTCCGGCTGGCGAGGCGGTCCAGGCCGCCCAATGAGCCGCGCCGGTAGCGGGACTACGCCGGGTGGGCGCCGCTCCACCGTGCGGGTGCGCACGGCCAGGGGCCGCAAGTCGTCGTCCACCCGCTGGCTTCAGCGCCAGCTCAACGATCCCTATGTGGCCGAGGCACAGCGCCAGGGCTATCGCTCGCGCGCCGCATTCAAACTGATCCAGATCGACGAGAAGGGGCACTTTCTCAGGCCCGGCGCACGGGTCGTCGACCTCGGCGCCGCGCCGGGAGGCTGGACCCAGGTGGCGGTGGCGCGGGTACTAAGCGGTCGCGGGGAGGAGCGGGTGGTTGCCGCCGACGTGCTGCCCATGGAACCGGTTACCGGTGCCGAGGTCGTGCAACTCGACATGCTGGTCGCCGATGCGCCCGATCGGGTAGCGGCGGCACTGGGCGGACCGGCGGACGTGGTGCTGAGCGATATGGCCGCGCCCACGACCGGCCATCGCGCCACCGACCACATGCGCACCCTGGCGCTGGCGGAGGCCGCAGCGGATTTCGCCTGCCGGGTGCTGGCGCCGGGCGGCACGCTGGTGGTCAAGGTGTTCCAGGGCGGCGCGCAGGGTACCCTGCTTACGCGGCTGAAGCGGGAGTTTGCGCGGGTGCGCCACGTAAAACCTGCCGCCAGCCGCGACGAATCACCCGAGACCTACCTGGTCGCCACGGGGTTCAGGGGCGGGGCGGGAGACGCGCAGGTCTGAGCGCCGCGCCGCTCAGACGAGAACCTCGGCGTCCGTCAGGTGCTTTTCCAGCGCCTTCGGGGCCAGGTTCACCAAGTCCTTGTCCACCTCCTGGGTGATCAGGTCCCGTGCCTGCCGTGGCAGTTCGCCGCGAAGATCGCCGAGCGCTTTGGGCGCCGCAACGAGCACCAGCCGGTCGAATTTCTTCTCCAGCGCCGCCTGGCCCACGTGCTGGGCCACGTCGCGGGCGAAATTCTGCTCGATCTGGCGCTTCGGGTCGGTTTTGCGTTCCATGGCATGGCGCCCGGTGCCGGAGGCAGTCCATGAGCGCCCCTCTCGATCGGCCATGACGTCACGGTTGCTGTGCGGCAGCCCGGCGTCGAATTCCACGCCGACCGGCTTCAGTCCTTTTCCCGGGCCGTCATTGACGTAGATCCTTGCACGTGCGCCGTCGGCGACGAGGACCCAGGTGACGATCTTCTTCGGCATATTCCGTTCCATCGGTTGGCTGTTGCTACAGTTACTAGGTAGGCGCCCGGCAGGGGTTTGCCAATCGGGGGGCGGCAACGTCTTTGGATTCTCGTGTCCGTTGTGTATGATCGCGGCTCATTGTAGGCACCGGAGCACCAATGGAGATCGCCGAAGCACTCACGTTCGATGACGTTCTGCTCGTGCCAGCCGAATCCGATGTCCTGCCCTCGCAAGCGGATATCCACACGCGCCTGACCCGCGAACTGGGACTTGGCATCCCCATCATTTCGTCTGCCATGGACACGGTAACCGAGGCCGCCATGGCCATCGCCATGGCCCAGGCCGGCGGCATGGGCGTGATCCACAAGAACATGGATAACGAAGCCCAGGCCAACGAGGTCCGCAAGGTCAAGAAATTCGAATCGGGTATGGTGGTGAACCCGGTGACCATCGCCCCGGAGCAGACGCTGGCGGACGCGCTGCAGCTCATGGTCGAGTACCGCATCTCGGGCATTCCGGTGGTCGAGAGCGGCAGCCGTCGCTTGGTGGGGATCCTGACCAATCGCGACGTGCGCTTCGCCACCAACACGGCGGAGAAGGTCAGCGCGCTGATGACGCGCGAAAATCTGATCACCGTGACCGAGGGCATAGACAGCGAGGAAGCGAAGCGGCTGCTGCACAAGCATCGCATCGAAAAGCTGATCGTTGTGGATGGTGCCTATCGATGCGTCGGACTGGTCACGGTGAAGGACATCGAGAAGGCCCAACGCCATCCCGAGGCCAACAAGGACGACAAGGGCCGGCTGCGCGTCGGCGCCGCCACCGGTGTGGGCGAGGCAGGACTTCTCCGCGCCGAGGCGCTGGTGGAAGCCGAGTGTGACGTGATTGTGGTGGATACCGCGCACGGTCATTCGCGCGGCGTGCTCGATGCGGTACGCAGCATCAAGCGCCTCTCGAACAAGGTGCAGGTGATCGGCGGCAATATCGCCACCGCCGATGGCGCCAAGGCGCTGATCGATGCCGGGGTGGACGCGGTGAAGATCGGCATCGGGCCGGGTTCGATCTGTACCACGCGGGTGGTGGCCGGCGTCGGTGTGCCCCAGTTCACCGCCATTATGGAAGCCTCGCAGGTGTGCCGCGACAACGGTGTGCCCGCCATCGCCGACGGCGGCATCAAATATCCCGGCGACCTCGCCAAGGCCATCGCCGCGGGCGCCGACTGCGCCATGATCGGCTCGCTGTTCGCCGGCACCGACGAGGCGCCGGGCGAGGTATTCCTTTACCAGGGTCGCTCGTACAAGTCGTATCGCGGGATGGGCTCCCTCGGCGCCATGGCGCGTGGTTCCGCCGACCGTTATTTCCAGCAGGAAGTGGCCGACACGCTGAAGCTGGTTCCGGAAGGGATCGAGGGGCAGGTGCCCTACAAAGGAACGGTGGCCAGCGTCGTCCACCAGATCATCGGCGGGCTGCGCGCCGCCATGGGCTACACCGGCAACCGCACCATCGCCGAGATGCAGCGCAATTGCCGGCTGCGGCGCTCCACCGAATCGGGGCGGCGGGAAAGCCACGTGCACGACGTGACCATCACCCGCGAGGCCCCCAACTACCGGCGGCCTGACTGAGGGCGGAACGATGCGGATCCGGCGTGGACGACCAGAAGATGCAGCGGCGATCGCGCGGGTCCATGTGGAAAGCTGGCGCTCCACCTATGCCGGGATGCTGCCGGAAAACCTGTTGCTGAAACTGTCCAGTGCGCAGCACGAGGCGCGCTGGTGGCGCCATGTGCTGGGCCGGTTCCGCCGCCGGCATTTCGTCTATGTCGCCGAGGATGATCGTGCCGGCGTGGTCGGCTTCGTTTCCGGCGGCATGGCGCGCGACCGCCAGCTTGGCTATGCCGGCGAAGTCTACGCGCTCTACCTGCTCGACGAGTATCACGGTCTGGGTATCGGTACGGCGCTGTTCCGGCGCCTGTCCGCCCGGCTGCTGCGCGATTGCGGTCAGGGCATGGTGGTGTGGGTGCTGAATGCAAACCCGTCGCGCTATTTTTACGAGCGTCTGGGCGGTCGGCGCATTGCCACCAGACGCGACCGCATGGGCGGGGCCGAGGTGGAGGAATCCGCCTACGGCTGGGCGGACGTGACCCATCTCGTCGCTTTCGGCAAACCCGGCGAGGCGCAGTGAGGCTGTCGGCGCTTACGATTTCCGAGCCATGGCTGATACTGTCCTGATCCTCGACTTCGGCTCGCAGGTGACGCAGCTCATCGCACGGCGGGTGCGCGAGAGCGGCGTCTATTGCGAGATACACCCCTTCGACAAGGGCGAAGCCGCCATCGGCCGGCTGAGGCCCCGCGCCGTCATCCTGTCGGGTGGCCCCGCGTCGGTCACCGCCGCGGAGGGGCCGCGTGCGCCGGACACGGTGTTCGCTCTCGGCGTGCCGGTGCTTGGCATCTGCTATGGCCAGCAGACCATGTGCGCCCAGCTCGGCGGGGCGGTGGAGGCGGGCGACCATCGCGAGTTCGGCCGCGCCTTCCTCGAAGTTGTGGACGGCTGCGCTCTGTTCGACGGGCTTTGGAATGTGGGCGACCGCGAGCAGGTGTGGATGAGCCACGGCGACCGCGTTACCCGACTGCCGCCCGGCTTTCATGCAGTAGGGGTGAGCGACGGCGCGCCTTTCGCCGCCATCGCCGACGACGAGCGCAAGTTCTATGGCGTGCAGTTTCACCCCGAAGTGGTGCACACCCCGCAGGGCACGGCGCTGTTGAGGAATTTCACCCATCGCGTCGCCGGCTGCTCGGGCGACTGGACCATGGCCGCGTTCAAGGTCCGCGCCATCGAGCAGATCCGCTCCCAGGTGGGCGGCAAGCGGGTGATATGCGGGTTGTCCGGCGGGGTGGACAGTTCGGTGGCCGCGGTGCTGATCCACGAGGCCATTGGCGACCAGCTGCAGTGCGTGTTCGTCGATACCGGGTTGCTGCGCGAGAACGAAGGGGAGCAGGTGGTATCCCTGTTCCGTGGTCATTACAACATTCCGCTTATCCACCGCGACGCCATCGACCTGTTCCTCGCCAAGCTCGACGGGGTCAGCGATCCGGAACAGAAGCGCAAGATCATCGGCGCCACTTTCATCGACGTGTTCGAGGAAGAGGCGACGGGCATCGGCGGGGCCGAGTTCCTCGCCCAGGGCACCCTCTATCCCGACGTGATCGAATCCGTCTCGTTTACCGGCGGGCCCAGCGTCACCATCAAGTCGCACCATAACGTGGGCGGGTTGCCCGAGCGCATGAATATGGCGCTGGTGGAGCCGCTGCGCGAGCTGTTCAAGGACGAGGTGCGCGCGCTTGGGCGCGAGCTCGGGCTGCCCGACGCGCTGGTGGCTCGTCATCCGTTCCCCGGGCCGGGGCTCGCCATCCGCGTGCCGGGGGCCATCACCCGCGAAAAGCTCGTCATCCTGCGCCGCGCCGATGCGGTGTTCATCGAAGAGATCAGAAACGCGGGTCTCTACGATGCCATCTGGCAGGCCTTTGCCGTGCTGCTGCCGGTACGCACGGTGGGGGTGATGGGCGATGCGCGCTCCTACGACTACGCCTGCGCGCTCCGCGCAGTGACGTCGACCGACGGCATGACGGCGGATTCCTATCCTTTCGACCACGCGTTCCTGGCGCGGGTCGCCACCCGCATCATCAACGAGGTCAAGGGTATCAACCGCGTCACCTACGACGTAACCTCGAAGCCGCCCGGCACCATCGAGTGGGAATGAGGGGTATGGGATACCCTGGTGAAGGGGAGTAGCGTCGGAAAAACATAGGATTATCGGCGGCTTCGTTGATGATCGACGCCCCATCGTCAATCGAATCCCGGCGTTCGATAAACCGTTGATTTTTCAACGCAGCGGCTTTGATCGGTTCCTCATCGGCGAATTGCTAGCCAATAAATTTAACGGTGTTTCTGACGGCATTTTCAGAAGGCCTTTGGTGGAATTGGGAAAAGACCGTCAGGCAAAGGCGATCGTGTGACGGTTTTTTTCGCACACCGATCTTTGCAGATTTGTCCTTGAAGAGGCCGGCTTCAGAATATAACCTGTAACAGGTTATATGCGCCTCTCAGGGGAATTCTCATGAACTTCAACCTCTATCTCGACGATCAAACCGCCAAGGAATTGGACCGAACGGCCAAGAAGCTGGGCGAGACGCGCAGCGGGTTGATCCGCAAGGCGCTGCGCGAATGGCTGGACAAGAAGACACTCGGCAGTCCCGGCTGGCCATCGCTGATCCTGGAGTGGCAGGGCGATCCCGGCATGCCGCCGTTCGAATCGTATCGCGGCGAATTGCTGCCGCCGCGTGAAGATGCTTTTTCGTGAAGTACCTTCTCGACACCAATGTGCTGAGCGACTTCGCGCGCGGCGAACAGGCCGTAATGGTGCGGCTCCGTCAGGAAGCGCCGCCGCAATTGGCCGTTTCGGTGGTCACGGAGATGGAAGTCGAGTACGGGTTGGCACGCAATCCCGATCTGGCGCCGCGTGTACGGGAGGCCATGCGGACGCTCCTGAACACGATCTCCGTCTTACCGTTCGAGCGCGAAGATGCCCGTGTGGCGGCGCAATTGCGTGCAAGCCTGAACAGCCAGGGTACGCCCATTGGGGCCTATGACCTGCTGCTTGCGGCTTGTGCCTTGCGGCGGGGACTCAAGATCGTAACGCACAATGCGCGGGAGTTCGTTCGTGTCGGCGGGCTCGGGCTCGAGGATTGGCACAGCCGATAAACTCCGGAACGCTGCAATCTGCCTTGGGATGCCAGATGATGTCTCGCGAGAAACTTCTTCTGAACGGAATGTACGTCGATGAAATCCAAACGCCGAAACCTGAATTCCGCGACCAAGCGAAACAAGGAACCTAAGCTCTCGCGCACCCATGCGCCCGCCGATCTATCGCCGGTGGACTGGCAACGCGGCCTGCGCCGCCAGTTCGGCCGCGAGCAGGCCTTCGGGCTCGAGAATCTGACCAGCGAGCCGTTCTTCTCCGAGTTTCGGGTCAGCAATCCGGTTTCGAAATCCAGCTACCGCGTGGTGATTCGCGGTTTGGGGCCGGGGGGCAATTTCTGTTCATGCCCCGATTATGTCACCAGCGAGCTAGGAACTTGCAAGCACATCGAATTCACGCTTGCCCGGCTGGAGAAGAAGCGCGGCGCCAAGGCGGCGTTTGGGCGCGGCTACCAGCCTGCGTTCTCCGAGCTCTATTTGCGCAATGACGGCAAGCGCTGCGTGCATTTTCGCGCCGGAACGGACTGCCCGCCGGCGGTGCGGGAGGCCGCTGCAGCTTTGTTCGACACCGAACGCGACGGTATGCTGCCGGACCACCGCCTCGACGACCTCGAGCCTTTCATGGCCATGGCGTCGAAGTCCGGTCACGAGTTCCGCGCCTACGACGATGCGCTCGATTTCGTCGCGGGAAGGCGGGATGCGGACCAGCGGGCGTCGAAGCTTGAGAAATTGTTCCCACGCGGTGCCGCCGATCCCAAGCTGCTGGACCTCCTGCAAGTGCCGCTCTATCCCTATCAGGCCGAGGGCGCGCTGTTCGCGGTGCGGGCCGGCCGTGCGCTGATCGGCGACGATATGGGACTGGGCAAGACCATACAGGCAATCGCCGCAACGGAAATATTCGCACGGCATTTCGGCGTCTCGAAGGTTCTGGTGATTTGCCCGACCTCGCTCAAATACCAATGGCAAAGTGAGATTACGCGGTTCTCGGGGCGACAAGGTGAACATGCCGCGCGCGTCATCAACGGGGGTCGGGCGCAGCGGCAGAAGGACTACGCCCTGGACGACTTCTGCAAGATCACGAATTACGAGAAGCTCAAGCCCGATCTCGACCTGATCGCCGCCTGGGCGCCCGAACTGGTCATCGTCGATGAAGCGCAACGGGTGAAAAACTGGAACACCATTGCGGCACGCGCCCTGAAACGCATCGATAGCGCCTATGGGGTCGTGCTTACCGGGACACCTTTGGAAAACAAGCTGGAAGAACTGATTTCCATCGTTCAGTTTGTCGACCAGCACCGGCTAGGGCCGACCTGGAAGCTGCTGCACGAGCATCAGGTCAAGGACGAAGCCGGGCGCGTCACCGGCTATACGGGGCTGGAAAAAATAGGCCAAACGCTGGCGCCGGTCATGATCCGCCGGCGCAAATCCGAGGTGCTGCGGCAACTGCCCAGCCGGACCGACCAGAACCTGCTGGTGCCGATGACCGAGATGCAAATGCTCTATCACCGGGAAAACGCTGACGCGGTGGCGAAAATCGTCCAGCGCTGGCGCAAGATCAAGTTTCTGTCAGACAAGGACCAGCGCCGCCTGGCCTGTGCGCTGCAGAACATGCGCATGTCATGCAACAGCACCTATCTGCTGGACCAAGAAACCGACCATGGCGTCAAGGCCGACGAATTGGCGGCACTGTTCGACGAATTATTCGCCGAGCCCGAGGCCAAGGCGGTGGTGTTTTCGCAATGGACGCGGACCCACGACATCGTCATCCGCCGTCTCGAAGCGCGCGGGCTGGGCTATGTCAGCTTCCACGGCGGCGTGCCATCGGACAAACGGCCGGCACTGGTCGAGCGGTTTCGTGACGACCCGACCTGCCGCGTGTTCCTGTCCACCGATGCCGGCAGCACGGGCCTTAATCTGCAGCATGCTTCGACCCTGGTGAACATGGACTTGCCGTGGAATCCGGCGATCCTCGAGCAGCGCATCGCGCGCATCCATCGCATGGGCCAGATACGGCCGGTGCAGGTCGTCAATTTCGTGGCAAAGGGCACGATCGAGGAAGGCATGCTTTCGGTGCTGGCGTTCAAGCGCTCTTTGTCGGCAGGAATTCTCGACGGCGCCAGCGGCGAGATTTCGCTCGGCGGATCGCGCCTCAACCGCTTCATGAAGGACGTGGAAAACGTCACCGGGCGTATGGGCGAGAGCGAGGCCGTGACGCCGGCTGAGGAAGTGAGGAATATCGTCACCGCTGATGACGCCGAATCCATGGAAGATGCTAATTCGGAATTAGACGTTGGTCCCGGCGGGACGGCGATCGCGCGGACTGACGGGGCCGGAGCACCGCCGCGTGATACCAGTCCCGATCCATGGCAAGCCTTGGCACAGGTCGGCGCGCAGTTTATCACCGCTCTGGCGGCCGCCAACGATCCCAACGCTGCGGCGCATCCTTGGATCGAGCGCGATCCAACCACAGGCGTGCAATGCCTTAAGATGCCGCTGCCGCCCCCGGAAACTGCGAGGCAGATCGCCAACGCGCTTTCCGTAATTGCCGCTAGCTTGCGAGGCAGGATTGCGTGATCGCCGGGGGTTGAACGATGATCGGCTTATTCGCCGGATCGGTGACCGCGCCTCCGACCGCGCGGTCGGCAGCAGAAGTGCTGACGGTCTTATTGGGGGCTTGTTGGTCTCGATTGGTTGGCGGCCGTCAGAAGAAGGCTTCGACCAATCGATGCCGATAGTGGCTGAAACCAAGCAGATTCCGAGTCGGCGAAATTCTTCTTCGAATTCAAGAGCGCAAATTTCTGACGGATCGGGACGACGGTTCTTCATCGTGTGCGGAAAGAATTTCCTCGTTAGATCAACGCGTTACCATGCTTCAAAACAATCGAGTGGGAGTGAGGCTGTTGCGGCGTGGTTTGATCCGGTGCCGTCGGGCGTTATCCTTGTCCGGATGCACAGGGAGGGAGGCGGCGTGATCGCGAAACTGACAGGCGGTCTGGCGGGCGTGCTGGTCATGGTCGGGTGGTTCTGGTTGATCGGCACGCGGCCGGTGATGGAGACGGCGGTCGGGCTGCTGCTCGGTCTCGCCGGCGGGCTGTGGGTATGGCATTTGGTCGACCGGCGGGTCGGCGACCGTCGCGGCAGGGAGCCATGAACAACCAGGCAGGACCGTCGACGCCGGGTGCGGCTGGCACTGAAGGCCGCAAGCGCGAGCACATAGAAACGGTGCTTGGCGCCGACGTGGCGGCCAAGGGAGTGACCACCGGCTTCGAGCGATTCTTCTTCGAGCATCGCGCGTTGCCCGAGATGTCCCTCGATCAGGTGGACCTGTCGCTGGAACTGTTCGGCCGCCATCTGGCCGCGCCGCTGCTCATCAGCTCCATGACCGGCGGCACGGCCATGGCGCGCGACATCAACCTGCGCCTCGCCGAAGCGGCGCAGGAACTCGGCATCGCCATGGGACTGGGCTCGCAGCGTGCTGCCATCGAGGACGAAACGCTGGCCGATACCTTCCGGGTGCGGACGGTAGCGCCCGATGTGCTTTTGTTCGCCAACCTGGGGGCGGTCCAGCTCAACTGCGGCTACGGCGCCGACCAGGCACGGCGCGCGGTGGAGATGATCGGAGCCGATGCGCTTTTCCTTCACCTCAACCCCTTGCAGGAGGCGGTGCAGGCCGGCGGCGACCGCGACTGGCGCGGGCTGACGGCCAAGATCGAGCGGTTGGTGGTAGAGCTCGGCGTGCCGGTGCTGGTCAAGGAGGTCGGCAACGGCATCTCGGCCGCATTGGCGGCGGAGCTTGTCGCCTGCGGTATAGGCGGCATCGACGTGGCCGGCGCCGGCGGCACGAGCTGGAGCGAGGTGGAGGCCCACCGCCAGCCCGACCCGTTCCAGCGCCGGGTCGCGCACGGCTTCGCCGGCTGGGGTATCCCGACCGCGCTGGCGTTGATGGAGGTGACCGCCGCTGCCCCCGGGCTCCCGGTTTTCGCCAGCGGCGGCATACGTTCCGGAATCGACGTGGCCAAAGCCGTCCGTCTCGGCGCTACGCTGTGCGGGGTTGCCGCGCCGGTGCTCGGCACCGCGACCGAGACCGCGGAAAAGGTGGCCGGCCGCATGGCCGAGATAACAGCGGCCCTGCGCATCGCCGCCTTCTGTACCGGCTCGCCCGACCTCGCCGCCCTGCGCCGCGCAACGCTCAGGCGGGCCGACGACTGGTCCGTGGTAAGGCAGTGACGGGGTTTACACGGGCCGCGCCGGCGGGCAAGTTGACTCCGGTTCAGCGTCTTCCGCGGTACCGGTTCTCTTCCCAGCGACGGGCAGCTTGATGGCTACATCTTCCGGCGATGCGGCGGGCAAGAAGGACATCGCTCAAATACCCGACCGGGCGCCCGGCGCCAAGCTGGTGCGTCCTAGGGATGCGGCGACGCTGATCATCTATCGCGAGCGCAACGGAACGGTGGAGGTGCTGATGGGCGAGCGCCACCACAAGCACCGCTTCCTGCCCCAGCGCTATGTTTTTCCCGGCGGTCGGGTCGATTCCCACGACAGCCGGATTCGCGTTGCCGTGCCGATGCGCGCCGATGTGGAGGAATTGCTGATCCGCAAGGCGACGCCGGCGCGGGCCAGGGCGCTGATGGCCGCTGCCGTCCGCGAAACGTTTGAGGAGGCGGGGTTGATGATTGGTGCCCCCGATCCCTCGCCGGGCCGCAGGCCACCCACGGGCTGGGAGCATTTCTTCGCCACCGGCATGGCGCCGGATTTCGGCCAAATCAACTATGTAGCACGCGCGGTGACGCCGCCCTGGCGCGCCATCCGCTTCAATGCCCGCTTCTTCATGATCGATGCCCGCCACGTGCAGGGAAACCTCAGTGGCGGTGACGGGGAACTGCTGAACCTCACCTTCGTGCCGGTAGCGAAGACCCAAGAGCTGGAACTGGCGCTGATTACCAAGCGGGTGCTCGAGCTGGTGGAGGATCTGGCGCGCAATCCGCCGCGTCCCGGCGTGCACCGCACGGTGACGCTTTTCCACCATAACGGTAAATTCCACGACATGATCTCCGAGTAGGGGAGCGGACTTGCGTCAGTTGGATACCAGCCTGAGACGCTCGGCGAAAACCGACAGCACATCAGCCAGCGTTCGTCCCCTCTTGATCACGTTGCCGCCGTTGCCCAGCACGTAATCGCCGCGGCGGTGGCTGCCGCTGGCGAACTTGAACACCGTATAGACCGGTCGGGTGCTCGAATCGCGGAAGATCGAGAACGCCGACATGTTTCTGCCATGATCGATGGCATAGTCCTTCCACTCGCCGCCGATCACGCGGCGGCTGTAGAGCGACAGCAGTTGGTTGAGTTCGTGCTTTGTAAAGTAGACGGGCGGAACGGCCTTGCGGCGGAGGTCGGACAGTCGAACGATCTTTGACATCGCACCCTTGGCGATTTTTCCCTGTTTATGCACGATTTATCGCTGCAATTATATTCACGACGCGGCCCATCCGTCCAGAGTCCAGGGCGGGTCGCGGAGCGACCGCAGGGACATTCGGCGCATTTGCCTTAGACCGGCGCCGTCGCTATGGTAGCGCCCCTCCGGCCGCCGGTTTCGGGCCCGGGGCCAGTCCGTTTTGGAGCATTCTGTGGGCGATATTTTTCGCGAAATCGATGAAGAACTGCGACAGGAGCGGTTCGAGAAGCTGTGGAAGGCCTATGGCAAATATGTCATCGCCGGTGCAGTGGCAGTCGTGCTTGCGGTGGCCGGTTGGCGGGGCTGGCAGGAATACCGTGTCAAACAGCGCGAGAACGAGAGCGCCCAGTTCGCCGCTGCTGCCGCGCTCATCGATCAGGGCAGGGACAAGGAAGCGGCGGCACTGTTCTCCGCCCTGGCGACGAAGGCGAGCGATTCCTACGCCGCCCTCGCGCGATTTCACGAAGCCGCGCTTAAGGCGAAAGCCGGCGATGCGGCCGCGGCGGTGGCGATCTACAACGCCCTCGCGGATGATGGCGGCGTCGCCCGCTCGCTGCGCGATGCGGCGGCAGTGCTCGGCGTGATGCACGCCATGGACGCAAAGGATGCAGATACGGCGGCACTGATGGCGCGGCTGGAGCCGCTGATCGCCGGCAACGGCCCCTGGCGCAGTTCGGCGTCCGAGTTGGCCGGGCTGCTGGCGCTGAAGGTGGGAGACGCCGCCAAGGCGCGCGAACGGTTCAAGGCCATCGCTGACGACCCTGATGCGCCGTCTGCGGCGCGGGCGCGCGCGGCGGAGATTCTTGCCGTCGTCGGTCGCTGACGGCAGGAGCGAGGGATTGACCTTGCATCGCAATATTGCCCTTGCCGGTGTCGCGCTTCTGCTCGCCGGTTGCAGCGGCTGGTTCGGCGACGATTCCAGCAAGAAGGCCCTGCCGGGCAAGCGCATCCCTGTGCTGGCGCTCGATCGGTCGCTAGAGGCCGATCCGCGGCTTGCCGACGTGGATGTGCGGCTGCCACGTCCCTACCGCAACGCCGATTGGCCCGAGACCGGAGGCACGCCCAATCACGCGATGCACCATCTTTCGGCGAAGGGTGGCCTCGCCATGCTATGGAGTGAGGATATCGGCGACGGCGGCGATGGGATGCTGCTGGCGCAACCCATCATCGCTGCCGGACACGTCTTCACTATGGACGTCCGGGCCGAGGTCCGTTCCCACGATGCCGAGACCGGCAATCTGGTCTGGCGGGCGCGCCTGGCGCCAAAGGATGCCGACGGCATTCTTGGCGGCGGCCTGGCCTGGAACAACGGCAAGGTCTATGTCACCACGGGCTTCGCCGACGTGATCGCGCTCGACGGCGCAACCGGCAGGGAGTTGTGGCGGCGCCGGGTGAGCGGACCCTTGCGGGCTGCGCCGACGGTCTATTCCGGACGGGTATTCGTCGTCACCATCGCCAACGAACTGTTCGCGCTGGATGCCGTCGATGGGCGTGTTTTGTGGAACCATATCGGCATCACGGAGACCGCCGGGTTGCTCGGCGGCGCCAGTCCTGCGGCAGACGGCAACATCGTGGTGGTGCCTTATTCCTCGGGCGAGCTGTTTGCATTGCGCATCGAAAACGGACGCGTCATCTGGTCGGATTCCCTATCGGCTCTGCGCCGCTTCGACCCCGTATCGTCTCTGTCGCATATTCGCGGCCAGCCGGTGATCGACCGCGGGCAGGTGATCGCCACATCCAACAGCGGTCGTACCGTGGCCATCGACCTGCGCACAGGCAGCCGCATCTGGGAACGGCCCATCGGTTCCAACAACGCACCCTGGGTCGCCGGCGATTTCATCTATATGGTGTCCAGCGCTGGCGACCTTTTGTGCCTTTCGCGGCGCACCGGCGGGGTACGCTGGGTGCGCCCGTTGCAGCACTTCGAGGACGAGGAGGACAGGGAGGGCCCGCTGGTATGGTCGGGGCCCGTGCTGGCAGGAGACCGTCTGCTTGTCGGCTCCAGCGACGGCCAACTCTGGTCCGTATCCCCCTATACCGGAAAGCTGCTCGGTATCATCGAGGCGTCCGGCGGGGTGTTCATACCCGCCGCGGTAGCCAACGATACCGTCTATGTGCTGACCAACAAGGCCAGGCTCCTGGCGTTGCGCTGAGAGCTTGAGCGAAAGCACCGGAATGCGGTTCACCGTCGCGATTCTCGGGCGGCCGAATGTCGGTAAGTCCACCCTGTTCAACCGGCTGTGCGGCCGGCGCGAGGCGCTGGTCGATCCCACCCCCGGCGTAACCCGCGACCGGCGGCGCGGAAAGGCCCGGCTGGGAGATCTCGAATTCGACGTGATCGACACCGCAGGGCTGGAAGAGGTGGCCAGCGGAACGCTGCAAGCCAGCATGCAGGAACAGACCGACCGGGCGCTGGCTGAATCCGACGCGGCGCTGCTGGTGGTGGATGCGCGCGCCGGGCTGACCCCCGTGGACCGCCACTTCGCCCAGTCGGTGCGCCGCTCGCCCAAACCGGTGATCCTGGTCGCCAACAAGTGCGAGGGCGCAGCCGCCGAGGCGGGGATGATCGAGTCCTTCGAACTGGGGCTGGGTGAGCCGGTGGCTATTTCGGCCGAGCACGGGCTCGGCATGGCCGACTTGTTTGCCGCGCTGGCGTGTCTGATGCCGGACGAGGCAACGGAGGGCGGTACGGAATCTGCCCGTACAGCGGGTGAAGGGGGCGGGGACGGCGAAGCGGCGGAGAAGGCGGAAGAGGCCGGGCCGCTGCAACTCGCCATCGTCGGTCGACCCAACGTGGGCAAGTCGTCCCTGCTCAACCGGCTGCTCGGTGAGCAGCGGGTCATTACCGGTCCCGAACCCGGCGTGACACGCGATGCCATCGCGGTCGAGTGGCGCTGGCGCGACCGCGACATCCGTCTCATCGATACCGCCGGATTGCGCCGACGGGCGCGGGTACAGGAAAAGCTGGAAAAGCTGTCGGCGGCGGACACGTTGCGGGCTGTCCGTTTCGCCAACGTGGTGGTGTTGGTGCTCGACGCCACCCAGCCGGCGGAGCGCCAGGACCTCACCATCGCCGGCCACGTAATCGATGAAGGGCGCGCACTGGTGATCGTCCTCAACAAGTGGGATCTGATCGACGATCGACACGCGGTTCTGGCGGCGTTGGCCGACCGGCTCGAGCAGTCGTTGCCGCAGGTGCGCGGCATTCCCGTCGTGACCCTATCGGCCGTTACCGGCGAGGGTATGGAGCGATTGATGCCGGCCGTGGCGCGGGTTTACGACGTATGGAACAGGCGGGTCGGCACCGGTCCGCTCAACCGGTGGCTCCGCGAAGCGGTGGAACGGCACCCGCTTCCGCTGGTGAAGGGCCGGCGGCTGCGGCTGCGCTACGCCACCCAGATCAAGGCACGACCGCCCACTTTCGTGCTGTTTTCCTCGCGCCCCGCGGCGCTGCCGGAAACCTATCGGCGATATCTTTCCAACGGCCTGCGCGAGGCATTCGGCCTCGACGGCGTACCCATCCGCATCTTTTTGCGCAAGGGCGAAAATCCCTACGTGGAGGGTTAGGGCGGTATCCGCTTATGCGGAATCGGGCCGGCGCACGTCCACCACCCTGCCGGTGAAATCGCATGACGGTTCGGCCAGGCGGACAAAGGCGTCGGTGATGTCATCCGGCGTCGGCAGAGTCATCGGATCCTCGCCCGGATAGGCTTGGGCGCGCATGCCGGTACGCACCGCGCCCGGGTTGATCAGGTTGACCTTCAGCGTCGTCTTGTCCATCTCCTCCGCCCAGGTGCGTGCCAGCGCCTCCAGCGCCGTCTTGGTCACTGCGTAGGTGCCCCAGTAGGCGCGCCCGCCGGCGACGCCCGAAGTGAGGAAGATGGCGCGTCCGGAGTCCGAGGCCAACAGCTGCGGCTCGAGCGCGCGGATCAGTCGCCAGTTGGCGGTCAGGTTTACCGCCACCAGTTCGCCCCATTCCTCGGGCGCAACCTGCGCTACCGGCGTCAGCGTTCCAAGCAGCCCCGCATTTCCGACCAACACATCGAGCCGGCGGAAGCGGCTGGCGATCGCGAGTTGCAGCTTGTCAACGTCCTCAACGTTCCTGAGATCCAGCGGCACCAGAGTGGCATGGCGCTCGCCGCCGCTGGCGGCGCGGATGGCGTCGTCCACCTCTTCCAGCCCGGCGGTGGTGCGCGCGGTCAGGATCACCTGTGCGCCCTCGGCGGCGAAGCGCCTGGCCACCGCCGCACCAATGCCCCGCGAAGCGCCCGTGATCAGCGCTACCCGTCCGGCGAGCCGTCCTGTTCCGGTCATCGTGCCTCAGTCGAGGCTGGCCATGAAGGAGAGTTGTGGCGCACGGTCGCCGCCCTCCTGGTCGACCAGGGTGATGGGATAGTCGCCGGAGAAGCAGGCATCGCAATACTGCGGCGCCTCGTTGTTGCGTCCCGGTTGACCCATGGCCCGGTAAAGCCCGTCGATGGAAATGAAGGCGAGTGAATCCACGCCGATCAGCGTCGCCATCTCGTCCAGAGAATAGCGAGCCGCCAGCAGTTCTTTACGCTCCGGCGTGTCGATGCCGTAGAAGCAGCTGTTCACCGTCGGCGGGCTGGAAATGCGCATGTGCACTTCCTTCGCGCCGGCGCTGCGCACCATTTCCACGATCTTGGTCGAGGTGGTGCCGCGCACGATGCTGTCGTCGATCAGCACCACGCGCTTGCCTTCCAGCACCGGACGGCTGGCGTTGTGCTTCAGCTTTACGCCGAGATGGCGGATATGGTCTGACGGCTCGATGAAGGTACGGCCGACGTAATGGTTACGGATGATGCCGAGCTCGTAGGGTAGCCCGGCCTCGGCAGCGTAGCCGATAGCCGAGGGCACGCCGGAATCGGGCACCGGCACAACCACGTCGGCGGGCACTCCGTTCTCTCGCGCCAGTTCGGCACCGATGCGCTTGCGCGCTTCGTAGACGCTGCTTCCTTCGACAATGCTGTCAGGACGGGAGAAATAGATGTATTCGAAGATGCAGAAACGGCGCGGCGTCGGCGCGAAGGGCTGGATGGAGTGCAGCCCGTTTCGGTCGATCACGATCACCTCTCCGGGCTCAACGTCGCGCACGAAATCGGCGCCGATGATATCCAGCGCGCAGGTTTCCGACGACAGGATATAGGCGCCGTCCAGTGCGCCGAGCACCAAAGGACGCACGCCGACGGGATCACGCACGCCGATCATGGTGTCGTTGGTGAGCGCAACCAGCGAATAGGCCCCGACGATCCGGTGCATGGCGTCGATCAGCCGATCAACCACCGTCAACTGGGAACTGGTGGCGATCAGGTGAACGATCACCTCGGTGTCGGTGGTGGACTGGAACAGACAGCCGCGGCGGACCAGCTCACGATGGATCAGCCCGGCGTTGGTCAGGTTGCCGTTGTGCGCGATGGCAAAGCCGCCGGATTCGAAATCGGCGAACAAGGGCTGGATGTTGCGCTGCGCCGTCTCGCCTGTGGTGGAATAGCGGTTGTGTCCCACCGCGGCGGTGCCGCGCAGCCGCTGTATCACGGTCTCGCTGCCAAAGATGTCGCCCACGTGGCCCGGGGCGCGGTGGCTGTGGAAGTGACACCCGTCGAAGCTGACGATGCCGGCCGCCTCCTGGCCGCGATGCTGCAGGGCATGCAGCCCGAGAGCGGTAAGCGCCGCCGCGTCGTCATGGCCGAACACGCCGAAGACGGCACATTCCTCGTGCAAGTGGTCGTCGTCGAAGGGACCGGTGGTGAGCGACATGCGCGTTCCTACTGCTGACCGCGGATAAGGCGGTCCATTTCCCGGCGTTCGCGATCGGTATATCCCGTCCGCTCGCGCTGTTCCGGCGTTTCGGTCTCCGGTTCCACCAGACGCCTGAGAGCGCGTTCCGCTTCCTGCGCGCTGGTGGCCTTGCCAGACCCTTTCCTCGCACCGCCCCATTCCGGTGGGGTTAGCGTCCGCAATGCCGACGATCCCCATTCGAGCAGTGGCCGGGTGCGCGCCTCGCGCACCCAGTCCGGCCGGTCCGCCCAGACGAGGCCAAGATAGCCTAAACATACCACGACCGCGCCAAGCCCCAGACCAAAGACGAGGCCCAGCGACCGGTCAAGCGCGCTGAGTCCGCTGCCCCGGACCCGCTGGGCGATGGCATGGCTGATCATGGTGAGCACGATCAGGACGGCAAGGAAAATGCCCACTCCCGCCACCGCGTCGGCGAGGAACCCGACGGAGATCCATTCCCGGGCGATGGGACGCACGTAGCGGAATCCGTACATGGTCGCGATCGCGGCGCCTACCCATCCCAGCAGCGACAGCACCACCCGCACCAGACCGAGAGAAAAGGCGATCAGCCCGGAGAGCAGGACGACCCCAACCACGACAATGTCGGCAACGCTCATCATGAAGCGTGTTCCACCCGCAGGGTCCGCCCGCCCGCCGATCCGTGGCCGCCACGGCCGGGGTCGGGGCGACCCACCGCATCCACCAGGTCGCGCAGATGGGCTATCTCCGACAGGGTCATGCCCGTCGGCCCGGTTTCAGCACTTTTGCCGCGGCCCTTCGTGCGGCGCACTGGCGGCATCAGCGCGGCGGCGAAGCCCAGCTTCTGCGCCTCCTTCAGCCTGAGGTCGGTCTGGCCCACGGAACGCACGCCGCCGGAGAGCCCAATCTCGCCGAACACCACCGTGTCGGCGGGCACCGGAGTGTCGGCCAGTGCCGAAACCAGCGCCGCGGCCACGGCGAGGTCGGCGGCAGGCTCGGCAATGCGCAGGCCTCCCGCAACGTTGAGATAGACGTCGTTGCCGGCGAGCGAGACGCCGCAGCGCGCCTCGAGCACCGCCAGGACCATGGCGAGGCGGGCAGAATCCCAGCCAACCACAGCGCGCCGGGGAGTGGCGAGCGACGACGGTGCCACCAGCGCCTGGATTTCCACCAGTACGGGCCGGCTGCCCTCGATACCGGCGAATACGGCGGCGCCGCTCACGTCACCGCGTCGCTCGGCGAGGAACAGGGCAGACGGGTTGGCCACCTCCATCAGCCCGCTCTGGGTCATTTCGAATACGCCGATCTCGTCGGTGGGGCCGAAGCGGTTCTTGATGGCGCGTAGAATACGGAACTGGTGTCCACGCTCGCCTTCGAAATACAGTACCGTGTCTACCATGTGCTCCAGCACCCGCGGTCCCGCGATGGTGCCTTCCTTGGTGACGTGGCCGACCAGGATGACGCTGAACCCGCGCCGCTTGGCAAGGCGGATCAGTGCCTCGGCGCTCGTGCGCACCTGGGTCACCGTGCCGGGCGCGGAATCCAGCGTGTCCACGTACATGGTCTGGATGGAGTCGATGACCACCACACCTGGCGGCCGGTCGATGTCCAGCGAGGTGACGAGGTCGCGTACACTGGTCGCTGCGGCGAGCTGCACCTCTGCCTTGCCGAGCCCGAGTCGACCGGCGCGCAGCCGAACCTGGTCGATGGATTCCTCACCCGATATATAGGCGCAACCGGCGTCTCCCGCCAGCCGTGCGACGACCTGAAGAAGAAGGGTGGATTTACCAATACCCGGGTCGCCGCCCACAAGGAGCGCCGATCCAGGTACCAGCCCGCCGCCGCACACACGGTCGAACTCGCCGAGCCCGCTGGCGAGCCGTGGCATCGGTGCGCTTTCGCCTGCGAGCGCCACGAAGGGCACGCGGCGGCCCTTGGCGCTGCCCAGCCCCTTTGGTGTCGTGTCGGCGACGGCTTCCTCGACGATGGTGTTCCAGTCGCCGCACGATTCACAGCGGCCAGCCCATTTCGGGACGCTCGCGCCGCAGCTCTGGCAGACATACCGGGCGGCAGCCCGCGCCATCTAAAGGGCGCCTCCTGCACCGGTCCGGGGTCCATGGGCAGGCGGGATCACGCGCTGCGCACCTCCATCTTGATCGGCCCTTCGGCGCGACCGTTGATGAACTGGTCCACGTACGGATTGCCGCTGTGGTCGATGTCGGCCACCGGGCCGGCCCAGATGATCTGACCCTTGTAGATCATGGCGATACGGTCGGCGATCTTTCGTGCGCTGGCCATGTCGTGGGTAATGGACAGCGCCGTGGCGCCCAGCTTGCGCACACTTTCCACGATCAGGTCGTTGATCACGTCGCCCATGATGGGGTCGAGCCCGGTTGTGGGCTCATCGAAGAACAGGATTTCCGGCTCGGTGGCGATGGCGCGGGCCAGCCCGACCCGCTTCTTCATGCCACCCGACAGCTCGGCCGGCGACAGGACGCCCACCTCGGGGCCGAGCCCCACCGCAGCCAGCTTCTCAAGCGCCACGTCCTTCGCCTCGATGCGCGACATGCCGCGTCCCTCGATCAGACCGAAGGCCACATTCTCCCACACCGAAAGGCTGTCGAACAGCGCCGCACCCTGGAACAGCATGCCGAACTTACGCATGACGCGCTCGCGCTCGCGCCAGCCCATGCCCACCACTTCCTCGCCGTCGATCTGGATACTGCCCTTTTCCGGCGTCAGCAATCCGAGGATGTTCTTGAGCAGTACCGATTTCCCGGTGCCCGAGCCGCCGATCACCACGAGCGATTTCGCCGCCCCGACGTCGAGGTCGATACCGCGCAGCACATGGTTGGTCCCGAAGGACTTGTGCAGGTCGCGGATGCGAATCTTGGAAGTTGCGTCGGTCATGGTCAGCGGGCGAAGAACAGCTCGGTGATGACGTAGTTGAAGCCGAGGATCAGGATCGAGGCCGAGACCACGGCATTGGTCGTGGCTGCACCCACTCCTTGTGCGCCACCGCGCGAATGGTAGCCGTGATAGCAGCCCATCAGCGCCACCAGATAGCCGAACACAGCCGCCTTGGTGAGGCCCGAAATCACGTCTAGCGGCTCAAGGAACTCCCAGGTGCGGCGCAGGTAGACGGCGGGGTTGAAGCCCAGCTTGTGGATGGAGATAACGTATCCGCCGAACACGCCGATGATATCCGCCACCAGGACCAGAATCGGCAGCATCAGCACGGCGGCGATCAGCCGCGGCGCCACCAGGTACTTGAACGGGTTGGTGGACAGCGTGGCCAGAGCGTCGACCTGCTCGGTGACGCTCATGGTACCGATTTCGGCGGCCATGGCGGCGCCGATGCGTCCGGCCACCATCAGCCCGGCGAGAACCGGCGCCAGCTCGCGGGTAATGGACAGCACCACCACGTTGGCGATGGCGCCCTCGGCATTGAAGCGGGCAAAGCCGGTATAGCTCTGCAGCGCCAGCACCATGCCGGTGAATATGGCGGTGAGTCCGACCACGGGCAGCGAGTAGTAGCCGATCTCGACGACTTGGCGCCAGATCAGGCGCGGATAAAACGGCGGGCGCACGCAGTGCGAGGTGCCGGTGCCGGCGAACATGGCCAGCCGACCGATGGCGGCAAGGAAAATGAGGAAGGCCCGGCCGACCGGCGCTAAAAAATTCATCGACGCTCAGGCCCCGGCGCCAAGATAGCGTCGATGATAGCGTCGACCCAGAGCGGTGAGGATCTCGTAGCCGATGGTACCCGCCTCCACGGCCAGTGCGTCCACGTCGTGGTCGCGGGAGATGAGATCGACCGTCGCGCCCGGGCGGGCCTCGTGCTCGGGCACTTCTGTCACGTCGAACGTTACGAGGTCCATGGAAACACGTCCCACCACCGGCACGCGGATACCGCCGATAAAACCGCTGCCCGCATTGCCGAGCGAGCGAAGGTACCCATCGCCGTAGCCGACCGCGACGGTTGCCAAGCGGCTGCGGCGGGTGATGCGGTGGGTGGCACCATAACCAACGGTCATACCCCTGTCAACGCCCCGAATTTGCAGGATTTTCCCTTTCAATATAACAACTTGCGCCATCGGGTTCGACTCGTTCGCAAGCGGCGCGAGGCCGAAAAGGGCGGCCCCGGGACGGGCCAGATCGAAGTGATTTTCGGGCCCGAGAAAGATGCCCGCCGAATTGGCGAACGACGCCTTGGCGGGGAGCAGCCTTTCGCGCCAGCGGATGAATGCTGCGCGTTGGGCCGCGTTCAGCGGATTGGCGCGATCATAGGCGCAGGCGAGATGGCTCATGATGTAGTCGACGCGGACCCCGTCGAGCCGGCGCGGTTCGTCGGCCAGCGCCTCGGCCTCGTCCACGGGCAGGCCGAGGCGCGCCATGCCGGTATCCACGTTCAGGATGGCGGGCAGGGTCTCTCCGCGGGTGCGGGCGAAAGCGGTCCAGCCGTCCACTTCGCCGAGGCTGTTGAGGGCGGGCCAGGCGGCATGGGCCAGATGATCCGCCGTCATGCCCTGCGCCAGCCCGTTGAGGACGTAGATGGGCGCCGTGCTGCCCGCGTCGCGCAGGATGGTGCGAAGCTGTACCGCCTCTTCAAGCTGGGCGACGAAGAAATGCATGCAACCTTCGGCAGCTAGGCGGGTCGCCACCGGCGCGAGGCCGAGCCCGTAAGCGTCCGCCTTGAGCACGGCAGCGCACGTCGCCCCATGCAGACGGTCCCTCAGAAGGCGCCAGTTGGCGGCGATGGCGTCGAGATCGACGGTGAGGATGCCGCCCCCGGCATACCCGGCATTGACCATGGTCAGCCGTACGGTTCCTCCGGCAGATAGTTCTCCTTCGCCAGGTTTCCGAACTTCGTAAGCATGGCGTTGAAGTGCAGCAGGGCGCGTCCAGTCGGCCCGTGGCGCTGCTTGGCGATGATCACTTCGGCGATATTATGCAGTTTATCGCCTTCCTCCATCCAATCTTGGTGCTCTTTGGTCCCTTCGCGCGGCTCGCGGCGGGAGTGATAGTACTCTTCGCGGAAGATGAACATCACCACGTCGGCATCCTGCTCGATGGAGCCGGATTCGCGCAGATCGGACAGCTGCGGTCTCTTGTCGTCGCGCTGCTCGACCTGGCGCGAGAGCTGAGACAGGGCGATGACTGGGACTTCCAACTCCTTGGCCAGCGTCTTCAGCCCACGGGTAATCTCCGACACTTCCTGCACCCGGTTGTCGCCCCGCGCATTGGCCGACGACAGGAGCTGGAGATAGTCCACCACGATCAGCCCCAGCCCGTGCTGGCGCTTCAGCCGTCGGGCACGGGTGCGCAACGCCGAAACGGTGAGCGCCGGTGTGTCGTCGATGAAGATGGGCGCACGCTGCAGCTCGTGCATCGTGTGCACGAGTTGGTCGAAGTCGGTATTGCTGATCTGGCCCTTGCGCATCTTGTCCGACGGCACGCCGGCTTCCTCCGACAGAATGCGGGCGGCAAGCTGTTCGGCGGACATTTCCAGCGAGAAGAACCCCACCACCGCGCCGTCGACGACCACGGTGTTGCCAAACTCGTCCGTCTCGGAGCGAAAGTTCTTCGCCGCGTGGAAGGCGATGTTGGTGGCCAAGGCCGTCTTGCCCATGCTCGGCCGTCCGGCCAGTACGATCAGGTCGGAATTGTGCAATCCGCCCAACAGGCCGTCCAGGTCTGTCAGTCCGGTAGACAGTCCCACCAGCTTGCCGTCGCGCTTGTAGGCGGCTTCGGCCATGCGGATGGTCTCGGTCAGCACCCCGGTGAAGTCACGGAATCCGCCCTGGTAGTCGCCGACGGTGGCAAGATCGTAGAGCCGCTGCTCGGCGCGCTCGATCTGGCCGGTCGCAGAGTCCTCGACGTCGGGCTCGAAGGCCTCGTTTACCGTGTCTTCGCCGAGCGCGATCAACTGGCGGCGCAGGAACAGGTCATGGATGGTGCTGCCATAATCGCGTGCGTTGATGACCGTGATGGCGCTGGCGGCGAGCCGGCCGAGATAGGCGTGGCCGCCCCGCTCGGCCAGATCGGCGTCACGCTCGAAGAAGAACTGGAGCGTGGTCGGGCTGGCCTGCTGGCCGCGGGCAACCTGCTTGACGATGGCGTTATAGATGCGCCCGTGCACCGGATCGGCGAAGTGCTCGGGGCGGAGGAACTCGGCCACCTGCTCGTAGGCGCGGTTGTTGACGAGGATGGCGCCGAGAAGCGCCTGCTCCGCCTCAATGTTGACGGGGGGCTTGCGATAGGTAGATCCACCGTCCTCCGCCCTGCGGAGCGGCGTCACCGATGCGTTAACCGTGTTCGTTTCCATGGCGAGAAACTAGCCTATTTGGCCCGGGACTACACCCCGCGCCAGACGACCGGGAACAAGGATAACGGGGAAAAGGCCGAATCGGCCTGCTCATGGCTGTGCATAAGCGCCGTGCCCGATTTAATCCTGAACGGGCCGTCGATCGTCTACGCCATCCGGCGCGGTCGCGCCCGTTTGCCGCGCTGCTCGACTTCAGCCTGGCGGCGTTCCCAGTCGATCATGTAATCGCGCGTCAGCGGCACGGCGTCGATACGGCGCGTGATCTGCATCTGGAACACCATCAGATTCTGGTGGCGGAAGCCTACCTCGCACAACGCCAGATACATCTCCCACATGCGGCAGAAGCGCTCGTCGTAGATGGCCCTGGCCCTGCCCCAGTTGCGCACGAACCTCTCGCGCCAGTGGCGCAGCGTTTCGGCATAGTGCAGGCGCAGGATCTCGATATCGGTGACGAACAGTCCCGTGGGCTCGATCGCACGCATGACTTCGGAGAGGGAGGGCAGGTCGGCGCCGGGGAAGATGTACTTGCGGATGAACGGGTTGATGGCCGCTGGCGTATCGAACCGGCCGATGGAATGCAGCACCATCACCCCGTCGTCGGTCAGGAGGTCGCGTACCCTGGTGAAAAATTCGCGGTAATTGCGCCGACCCACATGCTCGAACATGCCGACCGAAACGATCCGGTCGTAAACCGTCGTCTCGTCGCGGTAATCGCGCAGGTGGTATTGCGCCCGCTGGGACAGGCCGGCGTCGCCGGCTCTGCGCTGGGCGAGCGCCTGCTGCTCCACCGACAGGGTCACGCCGGTGACGTCGACGTCCTCCACGCCGGCAAGATAGAGGCCCAGACCGCCCCAGCCGCAGCCGATGTCGAGTACCCGCTGGCCGGGCCGTAGCAGCATCTTGGCGGCCAGATGGCGTTTCTTGGCGATCTGCGCGCTGTCGAGGTCCGGCGCTTCGTCGGTATAGTAGGCACACGAGTACTGGCGGTCGGGATCAAGGAACAGGGAATAGAGTTCGCCCGACAGGTCGTAATGATGGGCGACGTTTTTCCGCGCCTTGCCGATCGGGTTGTACTGGCCGAACCGCGCCGGCTCCAGACCGCGAACGAGACGTACAAGCGGGTGGGACTCCAGATAGCGATAGTTGCGCGCCGAGATGTCCATCAGGTCGTAGAGCGTGCCGTCCTCGACGGTCAACTCGCCGTCCATATAGGCCTCTGGCACGGCCAGGGCCGGGTTGAGCGCCAGGGTGAAATCGAGCCGTGGTCGGTGCAGGCGCAGCGTGCATACCGGCGGGCTATGGTCCCCGATCTCATGGATGCGTCCGCGTCCATCGACGACGCGCAGGCTGCCGTCGCGGATCATGTGTTTGAGCAGCATCATAAACACGGGTTATTCCTCCCGCGTTGCGGCAGTGTCGTCCACGGCGGCGGACCACGCCCGTCGGTGCCGCACGCTTTTCCGAGCGGTCCTTATTAGGAAACAAGTCTATGAAATTTCAAAACGGTTTTGAAGCATTTCGGTATGTGGAACCCGGGCCTCCCGACTTGCCCCGACTTGTCCACAGGAGCGCCACGGTTTGTCCACATTTTATCCCATAACTGCCCTCAGAAAAGATGAGCGAAGGCGCCGAATCGCTTTGCCTTGTGCGGCGGATTCGAGTGTCGTAGCGAATCAGCAAACCCACTAAATGGGAAGTGGGGAAGACGGGTTCAGCGGTACGGGGTTTGGCATGTCGCATGATGATATCGATCTGGACCGGGTCCTGATCGATCCGGCCTATCGACGCGAAGTCATCAGGTTCCTCAACGCCGCCGCAGAAGACGACAGGCGCGAGGCGAAGCCGGAAATGGCGCTTGGTGGCTCGGGAGACCCGCCGCCGCGATCATAGACATATGGGACAGCAGGCAGGTCCGACGCGAGAATGTCAGTTCCTGCCGTAGATATCCTCCAGGCGGACGATGTCGTCCTCGCCCAGATAGCTGCCGGACTGCACTTCAATCAGGTTGAGCGGCACCTTGCCGGGATTCTCCAGCCGGTGAGAGGTGTTGGGCGGGATGTAAGTGGACTCGTTCTCGTTGAGCATGAACACCTCGTTACCGCGCGTCACGCGCGCGGCGCCGTTGACGACGATCCAGTGTTCGGCACGGTGGTGGTGGAGTTGCAGCGACAGGCTGGCGCCCACGGCCACGGTGATGCGCTTGACCTGGAAGCGCTCGCCGTCGTGCACCGTCTGATAATAGCCCCAGGGGCGGTAGACACGCGGATGGGTCAGCGGCTCGGACCGGTTGCGCGCCCTTAGCGCCTCCACCACAACGCGCACGTCCTGGGCGCGTTCTTTCGGTGCCACCAGTACGGCGTCGTCCGTGGCCACAACCACCAGCCCGTCGATTCCGAGCGTCGCCACCAGCGGGCCTTCGCTGCGCAGATAGCAGCCCGAGGACTCCAGAGCCATCACGTCGCCGACGGTGACATTGCCGGCGCCGTCCTTGGCGCCGATGTCCCACAGGGCGGCCCATGACCCCACGTCATTCCATCCCATTTCCGCCGGCACGACGACAGCGCGATCAGTGTGCTCCATCACCGCATAGTCGATGGACTTGGCCGGGGAGGCCTTGAAGGAGCCTTCGTCGAGGCGAGTGAAATCAAGGTCGCAGGTCGCCGCGTCCACGGCGTTGCGGCAGCAGGCGACGATATCGGGCTCGAGCCGCTCCAGTTCCTCCAGATAGGCGCCGGCTCCGAACAGAAACATACCGCTGTTCCAGTCGTAGCCGCCGCGCGCAAGGTAGTCCTTCGCCATCGGCAGATCCGGTTTCTCGACGAACGCCGCCACCGAAAAGCACCCCGGCGAGCCCTTGAGCGGCGCGCCGCGCTGAATATAGCCATAGCCGGTTTCCGGCTGGACCGGTTTGATGCCGAAGGTGACCAGTGCTCCCTTGCCCGCCGCCGCGGCCGCTGGCGCTACCGCGCTCTGGAACGCGATGACGTCGTTTATCGCGTGATCGGACGGCAGCAGCAACATCAGGGCCTCCGGGTCGGTGCGTGCCAGCAAAAGTGCGGCGGCGGCGGCGGCCGGCGCGGTATTGCGGCCGGTGGGCTCGAGGACGATGCTCTGCGCCTTGATGTCGAGCTGGCGAAGCTGCTCGGCGATGACGAAGCGGTGCTCCACGTTGCAGACCATGACGGGGGCAGCAAAGCGGGACGGGTTGCCAACGCGAGCAACCGTCTCCTGCAGCAGAGAACGCTCGCCGGTCAGCGCGAGGAATTGCTTTGGATAGGTTTGGCGCGACATGGGCCACAGGCGGGTGCCCGAACCGCCGGACAGAATGACCGGGGTGATCTTGGGAAGCTCCGCCATTACGCGCTCCGTGGAATCCGAATTGGCAAATGTTAACCTTTGTTAGCGTAATCCCGATTTGTCGCCAATTGGTGAATTCGGGGCCGCGAGCGGCGGCAACAGTCGGCCCTGGGCCAGTGCCGCCGCGCTGCGTGCCAGGACCAGGGCGACGACCGCCGCGGCAAGGACGAACAGCCCGTTGCCCAGCAGGGCGATGCCGCTGCCCCCCGAAATGTCCGGCCCGGTCTGCGCCATGGTAAGGGCAGCGCTCGTCAGTGCATCGAGGGGAAAGGTGTACGACCACCATCCGGCGCTGAAGGGCAGGCGCACCAGCCGTGGCAGAGCGACAATCGCCGGGACCGCCAGCACCAGCGACAGGGCAAACAGGGAGCCTGATACCGCGTCTGCGCCGCTGCCATCGAGGGAAAGCCAGGCGAGCAGGGTGAGTGGCGCTGGGGCGATCAGGATAGCGGTCCCCGGCATCGCCGCGTCTGCCAGCCGCGGGCCCCGCCACAGTCGGAGCAGCACCAGCGTCAGCACCACCGGCAGGCCGATCGCCCCAAAGACGAAGAACAGCCAGGGCAGGGACACGTATCCCAACGGCACGCCGGCGATGGGCACGAGCTGGCCGCCGGCGATGGGGAGAAACCACGAAGGCGCGGCATTGCGCGCGGTGTCGCGTTCGCCGAGCCACCGTGCGACGAGCATTGTAGCGATGGCGAACTGAAGCAGGCTGCCGGCCCACCACGCGACTTCCGCAAGCGCACGGGCGTAGGGCGCCACGCCGAGCGACAGCAGCAGCAGGCTCATGGGCACGGCGGCGAAGAATCCCTGGGTCGCCGGAGTCGTGAACTCGTGCGCCACGACGGAGCGATGTCGCACGCACTTCAGGCCATAGAATACGGCCAGAATCGCGAACAGGACGGCCGCCAGCACCAGCAGCAACTCGCTCGCCGTATCGAGAATTCCCGCATGCAAAGTGCGGTCCATCAGTCGCAGCGCCAGCCCAAGGCCTGCCACGCCGAGAACCGAGCCGAACAATCCGACGGGCAGACGTGCCGTCATGGCGTCGCGTGCCGGGGATGGGCCGGCACGCGAATCGGCTGGCAGGGGCGTTCTGATTCGGGGGCAGGTCGACCCTGCCTCGATGGCAGGGTTCTGATTTTGGCGATCATGGACCGGATACCTGAATACCGCGAAATTTTCACGATTTTTTAACTTTTCCTAACACAACTGACCATCGTCGACGACAGTTGGATTCGCTTTGTTGCGTGCGATAAGTCTCGGGAATCACAGACGTACTGGCGTCGAACGCCGATTTGTTGTATGGGTATGCGCTGGCGCTCGGTATTTTTACGGCCCGGGGTGGGCCGCGGAAGAGACCTAGGAGGTATAAAAATGAAACTGGCGAAGAAGTTGATGATCGTTGCATTGCCGCTTGCCCTGGCGGCGGGGTGCACGGAACTGGGTAGTCAGGACCGGGCCATGGTCGAGAAGGCCAACGCCTCGGCTGACGCGGCCAAGTCGGAGGCGATGAAGGCTACCGACGCAGCGAACAAGGCGGCCGCCGAGGCGTCGCGCGCGGCGGAGGCCGCCAGGATGGCGGCGGATGCGGCCAACAAGGCTGCGGCCGAAGCCAAAGCGGCAGGCGACAAGGCCGACCGCATTTTCCGCCGGGGCCTGCGCAAGTAGGTCTTTGCGGGGTTTCGCGAAATACAGGGCGGCGTCAGCGGTCGGTTGATGCCGCCCTGTTCGTTTCGAGCACCGCCACCGGCATGCCTGTGCGCGCCTCGACGGCACGGTAGACCGCTTTCCAGTCGATGGAGTCGACCTGCTGGCCCGCGGCCGCCACCAGCCTGTGTGCCAGTTCCGGCACCGGTTCGTGGGTGAATTTTCCCGTTTCCTCTATTTCGTCTGCCTGTCTGGCGCTCGGATGTATCTCGAGATACAGCGCGCCAGCGTTCCATCCGATCTTGGCCGGCTGGCTCACCACCGTGACCGGGGTGCCCACCGGCAGGCGCGGGAACAGGTCGGCGATGCCCTCGGGATACATGCGAATGCAGCCGTGGCTGACCCGCCGTCCGACGCCGAGCGGCTTGTTGGTGCTGTGGATCAGGTAGGACCGCCAACCGAGATACATGGCGTAGCGACCGAGCGGGTTGGCCGGTCCCGGCGGCACCACGGCCGGCAGGGTCGGGTCTTCCTTGCGGATCGACTTGGGCGGGAACCAGGTCGGGTCCTTCTTCTTGCGCACCACCGAGGTGGCGCCGGTAGGTGTCTTCCAACCGTCCTGACCGACGCCGATGGCGAAGGATTCGATCCTTCCGCCGCCCCTGGGGAAGTAATAGAGCCGCATGTCAGCCATATTGAGCAGTAAGCCCTCGCGCGGGCCGTCTGGCAGCACATGCATGGTCGGAAGCACAAGTTTTGTTCCCGGTGGCGGAATCCAGGGATCGACACCGCGGTTGGCGGCCGCCATCTCTACGAAGCCCAGATTGTTGGCGCGGGCGAGATCAAGGAGCGTATCCTCCTTGCGCGCCACGTGGTAATGTATCTCGCCGATGACATCGGGCGCGGTGCGGGATTTCTGCGCCACCGATGAGGTGTTGGCCACAGCCGGAAACGCGATCGCCGCGCCTGTGGCGCCAATCCCCAGAAAGAACGAGCGGCGGCTCAGCCCCGTCGACGTCATCGGATACCCTTCCTGCCCGGCGGTTATCCACCCGGGCGCGCAACGCACACCTTTGCCGCCATCAAAGCGTGCCAATGGTTAACGTTGCTCTAACCAGATAGCAATTGCCATGCACCGCTTCAATGGGGTGCGGCCGAACCGCCCACCGGGCCAGATTTTTTGCGTACCGGCATTTCGCTTATTATTTATATGGGTAAGGCCGGGACCGGCGGGGAAGCGGAGGGCTGGGCATGACCGACCAAGGCAGGCGCGAAACCGTCCTGCGCAAGCATCCGTCGGCCGGGCCGTCACCCAATCTCGGTGATTACGATACCGTCTGTGCAGACTTCACCTGGGATGGAGCGAGAGCGCTGATCGACGGGTTGCCGGGGGGCGACGGGCTCAACATCGCCTACGAGGCGCTCGACCGGCATCTGGCGCATGGGCGCGGCGATTGGCTGGCCATGCGCTGGCTGGGTGCCGACGGCACAATACGTGATTTCACCTATGCCGACCTAGCGCGCGCCACGGCGCGCTTCGCCAATGTGCTGCGGGGTCTAGGGGTGAAGAAGGGAGACCGGGTTTACGCCCTGATGGGGCGCGTTCCGGAGCTTTACGTTGCCGCGCTCGGCACGCTGAAAAACGCGTCCGTGTTCTCGCCGCTGTTCTCCGCCTTCGGACCCGAGCCGATCCACGCCCGCATGACCATCGGTGCGGCGAAGGTGCTGGTCACCACCGAGGCGCTTTACCGGCGCAAGGTGACGGGGTTGCACGACCGGCTTCCCGATCTGGAGCACGTGTTGCTGGTGGGCGAGGGTGGTGCGCCGACATCGGTCGACGGCACCCACGATCTTGCCACGCTGATGGCGGCGGCGGCGGATACTTTCGACATTCCGCCCACCGATCCCGAGGACATGGCGTTGCTGCACTTCACCAGCGGCACGACGGGGCGTCCCAAAGGCGCCATCCATGTGCACGCTGCGGTGATCGCCCACCACATCACCGGCCGCTATGCGCTCGATCTGCATGACGGGGACGTGTTCTGGTGTACGGCCGATCCCGGCTGGGTGACCGGTACGTCCTATGGCATCGTCTCGCCGCTTACCAATGGCGTCACCATGATTGTCGACGAGGCCGAGTTCGACGCCGAGCGCTGGTATCATGTCCTGCAGGAGCAGAAGGTGACCGTGTGGTACACGGCGCCCACAGCCATCCGCATGCTTATGAAGCTGGGCGAGGCGGTGGTGCGCAAATACGATCTGTCGGCGCTGCGCTTCATGTCCAGCGTCGGCGAGCCGCTGAATCCGGAAGCGGTTATATGGGGCGCGCGTGCCTTCGGCATTCCGTTTCACGACAACTGGTGGCAGACCGAGACCGGCGGCATCATGATCGCCAACTACGCGGCGATGGACGTGAAGCCCGGCTCCATGGGCCGGCCGCTGCCAGGCATCGAGGCTGGAATCGTCAGACACGAGAACGGGACCGTCGCAGAGATCACCGAGCCCGAGAGGGAAGGCGAACTGGCGCTGCGCCCCGGCTGGCCGTCCATGATGCGCGGCTACCTCAACGAGGAGGAGCGTTACCGCAAATGCTTCGCCGACGGGTGGTACCTGACCGGCGACCTGGCGAAGCGCGATGCGGACGGTTATTTCTGGTTCATGGGACGCGCCGATGACGTGATCAAGTCGTCGGGTCACCTGATCGGCCCGTTCGAGGTGGAGAGCGCGCTGATGGAGCATCCGGCGGTGGCCGAAGCGGGAGTCATCGGCAAGCCCGACCCCGTGGCCGGCGAGATCGTCAAGGCGTTCGTGGCGCTGAAGCCGGGTTTCGATCCCGACGAAAAGTTGCGCCGCGAGCTGCTGGGCCACGCGCGCAAGCGGCTCGGCCCGGCGGTGGCACCGCGCGAGATCGACTTCCGCGAAAACCTGCCCAGGACACGCAGCGGCAAAATCATGCGTCGGCTGCTGAAGGCGCGCGAACTGGGCCTGCCCGAGGGCGACCTGTCCACGCTGGAAAGCGACGAAAAATGATGACCGCTGTTCCGCACGCCGACAAACCGCACCTCACGCGCGATCACATGCTGCGTCTTCTGAAGAAGATGCTGCTGATCCGCCGCTTCGAGGAAAAGTGCGCCGAGCTTTACAGCGCGCAGAAGATCAAGGGCTTCCTGCATCTCTATATCGGCGAGGAGGCGGTGGCGGTGGGCTGCATGGAAGCCTTGCGTCCCGAGGATGCCGTCGTTGCCACCTATCGCGAGCACGGACAGGCGCTGGCGCGCGGCGTGCCCGCCACCGCCCTGATGGCGGAGATGTTCGGCAGGCAGGAAGGCTGCAGCCGCGGGCGCGGCGGCTCGATGCATGTGTTCGACGCCGCGCGGCGGTTTTTCGGGGGCAACGCCATTGTCGGCGGCGGGCTGCCGCTCGCCGTCGGGCTGGCGCTTGCCGACCGGATGCAGGGACGCGACGTGGTCACCGCCTGCTTCTTCGGCGAGGGCGCGGTGGCCGAGGGCGAGTTCCACGAATCGCTCAATCTCGCGGCCCTGTGGAAGCTGCCGGTTCTGTTCATCTGCGAGAACAATCTCTACGCCATGGGATCGGCGCTGGCGCTCACCGAATCCGAGACCGACATCCATCTGAAGGCGGCGAGCTACCGCATTCCATCGCGTACGGTGGACGGCATGGACGTGGTGGCGGTGGAAGCGGCGGCGCGCGCGGCAGTGGCGGCGGTGCGTGCAGGAGAGGGGCCGCAGTTCCTCGAATGCCGCACCTATCGCTTCCGGGCGCATTCCATGTTCGACGCCCAGCTCTACCGCGACAAGGGCGAGGTGGAAGAATGGATGAAGAAGGGGCCGGTGCTGCGCTTCGAGTCCTGGCTGCGCGAGACGGGTGTGCTGCATGACGCCGATCTGGGTCAGATGAAGAAGGACGTGGAGGCGGAAGTCGACGCGGCGGTGGATTTCGCCGAGGCCGGTACATGGGAGCCGGTTGAGGACCTGATGCGCGACGTCTATACCCCGCGCGGCGTGCCATGAGCGCCGCGGCCGGCACCACCACCTACCGCGAAGCGGTGCGCGAGGCCATCCGCGACGCCATGATGCGCGATCCGCGCGTGTTCCTTATGGGCGAGGACGTGGGCCATTACGGCGGCTGCTTCGCCGTGAGCAAGGGGCTGCTCGACGAGTTCGGGCCGGAGCGCATCCGCGATACGCCACTGTCCGAATCCGGCTTCACCGGGGCCGGGATCGGGGCCGCGCTGGGCGGCATGCGTCCCATCGTTGAAGTGATGACGGTGAATTTCAGCCTGCTGGCGCTGGACCAGATCGTCAACAACGCCGCGACGCTGCGTCACATGTCGGGCGGCCAGTTCAGCGTGCCTGTCGTCATCCGCATGACCACCGGCGGCGGCAAGCAGGTGGCGGCCCAGCATTCGCACAGCCTGGAAGGCTGGTACGCCCACATCCCCGGCATCAGGGTGCTGGCGCCGGCAACGCTGGAAGACGCGCGCGGCATGCTGTGGACGGCGCTGGAAGATCCCGATCCCGTGCTGATCTTCGAGCACACGCTGCTCTACGGCATGGAAGGGGAGCTTGCCGCTGACGCCGGGCCGGTGGATATCGACCGCGCGGCGATCCGCCGACTCGGGCGCGATATCAGCCTTATCACCTACGGAGGGTCGCTTTACAAGACGCTTGAGGCGGCGGAAACGCTCGCCATATCCGGAATCGAGGCCGAAGTGGTGGACCTGCGCACGCTGCGTCCTCTGGACAATGCGACGATCATCGACTCCGTGTCGCGCACGCGGCGCGCGGTGATCGTGGATGAAGGCTGGCGCAGCGGCGGCCTCTCCGCCGAGATCGGCATGCGCATCATGGAAGGCGCATTCTACGAACTGGACGCGCCGGTGGCGCGGGTGTGCAGCGAGGAGGTGCCGATTCCCTATCCCAAACACCTTGAGGATGCAGCCCTGCCGCAGGCCGACGAGATCGTGGCGGCGGCGCGCGCAACGGTAGGCGGCGATGGGTGAGTTCCGCATGCCCCAGCTTGGCGCTGACATGGCGGCCGGCACCCTCGCCGAGTGGCTCAGGAAGCCGGGCGATCCGGTGAAGCGCGGCGATATCGTTGCCGTGGTGGAGACCGACAAGGGCGCCATCGAAGTGGAGATATTCGAGGACGGCGTAATGGACAAGTTGCTGGTGGAGCCGGGAGCCAAGGTTCCGGTGGGCACTGTCCTGGCGCTGGTGCGGCGCGCTGGCGAGGTCCCCGAAGCGACCGCGGCCGGGTCACAGCCGATGCCGCAAAAGCCGCCGCCGGTCGCGGCGGCGAAGCCTTTGCCGGAGCGGAAGCCTGCGGCCGTCGCGGCGAAACCGCCGCTGGTCGGCCCCGGAGAACGGCTGCGCATCTCGCCGGCGGCGGCGCGGCTTGCCGCCGAGAGCGGGGTAGACGTGAGAAAATTGCGCGGTACCGGTCCGGGCGGGGCTATCCGCATCGATGATGTGGCCGTGGCAACGGGCGCACCGTCCGCACCGATAGCGGAACCCCCGTCCGAACATGAGCCGTCCAGCCCCGCCGCGGCCATGCGTCGCGCGATTGCGGCGGCGATGAGCCGGTCGAACCGGGACATTCCCCATTATCATCTGGCGCACCCCGTCGATTTCAGCCCGGCGCTGGAGTGGCTGGCGCGTGCCAATGAGCGGCGCCCGGTGACAGGCCGGCTGCTCTATGGCGTGCTGCTGATGAAGGCGGTGGCGCTGGCCCTGCGCGACTACCCGGACTTCAACGGATTCTGGCGCGATGGGCGGTTCGAACCGGCGGGCGGCATCCACGTGGGCTCGGCCATCTCGCTGCGCGGTGGCGGCCTGGTGGCGCCGGCAGTGCATGACGCCGATGGCAGGAGCCTCGACGATCTGATGGAAGCCGTGCGGGACCTGGTCAAGCGCGCCCGGGCGATGCGCCTGCGCAGTTCCGAACTGGCGGATTCCACCATCACCGTCACTAGCCTGGGGGACCAGGGGGTGGACGCGGTGTTCGGCGTCATCTATCCACCGCAGGTGGCGCTGGTCGGCTTCGGCACGCCGGCCGAGCGGCCATGGGCCGAGGGCGGCACGGTGATGGCGCGGCGCGTGATCCACACCAGCCTCGCCGCCGATCATCGGGCGAGCGACGGCCATCGCGGCGCGCTGTTCCTCGCGCGTATTGCGCAGCTTCTGCAGGAACCGGAGGCCCTATGAGCGACGCGGATCTGAGACAGGCGGTGCTGGACGCCATTGCCGGGGTGGCGCCCGATGCGGAAGTGGAATTCGCGGCGCTGAACCCGGACAAGGGCCTGCGAGAGCAGCTCGATCTGGATTCGATGGATTTCCTGAACGTTATCATTGCGCTGCACGAGAGTCTGAAGGTGGATATCCCCGAGAAGGACTATCCCAGACTCCTTACTCTCAACGGGGCGGTCGCTTACCTTGCGCAGAAAACGGACGGGTAGGCCGCGACGCCCGGTCGCAAGCCCGTGTCTTTCGACAGAAGGCAAAATTTGCGTATAATCAAACGTTTGCGAATAAGGACGGGTCTATGAAAAGAATCATCGTCGCCATAACGGGTGCCACCGGCACGATCTATGGCGTGCGCCTCATGGAAATGCTGCGCCAGGAGGGCGAGACGGAAATCCATCTCGTCATGAGCCAGTCGGCCAAGCTCACCCTCAAGATGGAGCATGACGTCGAGGCGGATTATATCCATTCGCTGGCGCACGAGGTTCACAACCAGGGCAATATCGGCGCGTCGATCTCGTCCGGCTCGTTCCACACCGAGGGAATGATCATCGCCCCCTGCTCCATCAAGTCCATGTCCAACATCGTGTACGGCAACACGGGCGAGTTGATCCCGCGCGCCGCCGACGTGGTTCTCAAGGAGGGACGCAAGCTGGTGGTGGCGATCCGCGAGACGCCGCTGCATGCCGGCCATCTGGAGAGCCTGACCCGGCTGGCGCGGCTCGGCGCTGTGATCTTTCCGCCGGTGCCGGCGTTCTATAACCGCCCCAAGACGCTGCAGGACATCGTCGACCAGAGCTGCATGCGCATGCTCGACCAGTTCGACGTACACGTGGAAACGGCGCCGCGCTGGGGCGAACTGGGCGGCGTGCCCGCCGTTGGCCAGCGCATCGAGGGCGGCAAGGCGACCGCCGAGGGCTGAGCCTCGCGCCGTACGAGCCCTTGACGACAAACGGCGGCCAACGGCCGCCGTTTTCGTATGTCTGCAGGGAGGTCGGTTACGCCAGAGGTTTTTCTTCCTCGAACTCGGCGCGCTTTGCCGCCTTCTCGGCATCGAACTCACGGTTGATGCGTTCGCGCTCGGCGTCGACGAAGAAGCTTTCCGGGTAGTAGTCGCGGAAATCCTTGGCCACCCGCTCGAACGGGAAGTCGGACCAGATCCCGTGGTCGGCCACGTACTGCATGTGGCGGCGACCATGAGCGTCGAACTCCTGGAACAGGGCGTTGTGCTCGCCGTCGAAATCGGTCGGCAGCACGTCGAACTTGTTGCACAGCTCGATGTTGAAGGCGGGTGCCGCCTTGATCCATTTGCCGTCCAGGTGCAGTACCGCATAGCCGTGGTGGATAAACAGCTCCTTCCCGCCCATGATGCGCGCCAGCCGCTCGGTGCACAGGTGGTTGACCACGTCCGACAGGCCGATACCGGTGGGAATGCCCACCGCGCGCGCACACGCCACCAGCAGGTTGGCCTTGGGGATGCAAAACCCGGCCCCGGCGGCCAGAACACTGGATGCCCTGAACAGGTCGCGCTCGAGCCGGATGCAATAGGGATCGTAGCGTATCGAATCGCGCACGGCATAGTAGAGTTTTACCGCCTTGCCCTTTGCCGTCTCGGCGCCCTTGATGGCGTCATAGGCGAAGCGGCGCACCTCGTCCTTGTCGAAGTCGAAGAACTCGGTGGGTTGAAGGTATTCCGGCCCGACCTTGGGCACGCCGTCCTTGATGAATTCCATGATCGGCCGCTTTTCCTGACAGTCAGACCCTTTAGATAACGTTCGCGGCGGGGGGTGGCAATGGCGCCGGGCGCGGCAAATCGCGCATTTTGCCGGTGCCGGACGGGACGTCCGGCTATGCTGCCAGCGCCGCTTCGACGGCCCGGCCAACCGCCAGCAGCCGGGTGTCGCCCAGGGTCTCGCCCACAACCATCAGCCCGCACGGCGCCTCGCCGCGCCGGTGCATGGGCAGCGACAGCGCACAGCGGTCGAGAAAATTGAAGCAGAAGGTGTTGCGCAGCATCAGCGCGTTGATGCGCACGTAGAGATCGTCGTCGGCCTCCAGCGGTGCCAGCGGAGGCGCGGCCAGGGTCGTGGCGGGCAGCACCACCGCATCGAACGGCGTGGTGATGGCGTCGGCCTCCGCGATCAGCCGCTCGCGCGCCCTCAGCACGTCGTAATAGTCGGCGGCGCTCATGTTGCTGACCCGCAGGATACGCGCAGCCACCCGCGGGTCGTAGCGATCCCGCGCCGTTTCGATCTGGCGCCGGTGCACCGCCCAGGCCTCGGCGTAGATGCCGCCGCGGGCATTGACCGCTGGAATCTCGGCCAGCGCCGCGAAGGGAATCTCGTGAATGCGGGCGCCGGCCGCCGACAGGCGCGACAGCGTCACCGCGAAGGTTTCGGCGACATAGGGCTCCACCGCGTCGAGTACCAGGGTTAGCGGCACGGCGAGGCGCACACCGGCGAGCGGCAGCGGCGCGGGAATCACGGGATCAACGCCGGACATGATGGCGTCAAGCACGGCGCAGCAGGCGACCGTCGGCGCAAGCGGCCCGACGGAATCCAGCGTGCGCGACAGCGGCCAGACACCTGCGGTGGGCACCCGCCGCGCCGTCGGCTTGAAGCCGGTGAGCCCGCAGAGCGATGCGGGGATACGGATCGAGCCGCCGGTATCGGTACCGATGGCGGCGGCAGCCATGCCGTCCGTCACCGAGATGGCGGCCCCCGAGGACGAGCCGCCCGGGATACGCCCGGTGGCGCGATCCCACGGGTTGCGCGGCGTGCCGTAATGGGGGTTAAGGCCGAGGCCGGAATAGGCGAACTCGGTCATGTTGGTGCGTCCAATGATCGCCGCGCCGGCCTGGCGCAGACGGGCGACGACCGGCGCGTCCGCGGTGGCGGGCGGTGCGTCCTTCAGCACCACCGAGCCCGCGGTAGTAGCCATGCCGGCGACGTCGAACAGGTCCTTGACCGAGACGGGGATGCCGGCGACGGGCGACAGACGCACGCCGGCCGCGCGCAAGGCGTCGGCCGCGTCGGCGGCGGCACGGGCGCCATTGGCGAACACCGAAAGCATGACGCGCGATCCCTCCCCGTCGGGATCGCCGATGCGCTCGAGAGCCGCTTCCACGAGGGCGCGGCCGGTAGTGCGCCTGGCGGCGAGGTCGGCGGCCAGCGTGGCGAGGGGCGTCATGGGCGCGTATTCCTGTTGTCGGGCGGCGGGGCAGCGACCGTAGCCTCGCCCGCGGCGCAGCGTCAACACGGCCCGGCGTCGGTTCCGCCCGACGGCATAATGCGCTAAAGGAAACACCGATCCACTGGCCGGCGCGATTCTGCGGACGGTCCAACGACAGGAGAACGGAGCGTGGCCGGTGACGCGGCGGCCCAGGGCACTGAGGCACCGCCCCACCCCGCGCGGGTGGCGGCGATGGTGCTGCTGCCATTCGGCGCCGGTTATTACCTGTCCTACTTTTACCGCACGATGAACGCGGTGATCGCGCCTCAGCTTGTGTCGGAGGAGGGGCTGACGGCGGCCGACCTCGGCTTCCTCACCAGCGTGTATTTCGTCTCCTTCGCCTCCATCCAGCTCCCCATCGGGGTGGCTCTCGACCGCTACGGTCCCCGCCGGGTACAGACCGGGCTGTTGCTGGTGGCGGCGGCGGGCGGCGCGATCTTTGCGACCGGTGCCGGATTTACCGCGCTCAGCATCGGTCGGGCACTGATCGGGTTCGGCGTCGCTGGCTGCTTCATGGCGCTGCTCAAGGCCAACTCCATCTGGTGGCCGCGCGCGCGTCTTCCGCTGGTCAACAATCTCTCGGCCGCGTTCGGGGGATTCGGTGCGCTGTCGGCGACCGTGCCGGTGGAGGCTGCGCTGCGCATCCTCGACTGGCGTGGCATCTTCGCCGTCGTGGCCGCCGTCACCGTCGTCGTTTCGGCGCTGACTTTTTTCGTGGTGCCGGAGCGCTCGGCGAGCATGGACCGCAGTGCCAGCATTGCGCTACAGGCGCGCGAAACGGGACGCATCTACCGCGACGCGTTCTTCTGGCGCATCGGCTTCATGCTCGCCGTCGGCTTCGCCGTGTTCATCGCCTATCAGACCCTGTGGGCCGGGCCGTGGCTGCGCGACGTGGCCGGCTTCGACCGCGCCGGCGTTGCCGACCGGTTGCTGCTGATCCAGCTCGGCATGCTGGCGGGTGTGCTGTCCGGCGGGGTGATCGCCGACCGGCTGGGGCGCGCCGGCATCGGGCCGACGGCGCTGGTACGCGCGGGTTTCGCGCTGTTTCTGCTGGTCCAGTTTCTGCTGGTGCTGGAGGTCACGGCGCTGGCCGGGCTGCTATGGGCGGGCTTCGGGTTTTTCGGCGCGTCGCTCTTCCTGTGCTATTCTATCTATGCGCATTATTACCCGCCCAACCTGACCGGTCGCGTGAACACCGCCAACAACCTCGTCCTGTTCTGTCTCGCCTTTATTGCGCAATGGGGTATCGGGGGGATCATCGGGCTGTGGCCGGCCGCTGAGGACGGCCATTTCGCGCCTGCCGGTCACCGTGCCGCACTGATTGCCGCGCTGGCTGTGGAGATCGCGGCGTACCTCTGGTTCCTGTGGCCGCGTCGGCGGGGGAGGGACGCCGGATGAACGATAAACCGGCGCTGGCCTCCGCGCAGCCCGCCGCGGCGAAGGCGCCATCCGCCGTGGCGGTGACATTCACGGTCCTGGTTCCCTTCGGGCTCGGCTACTACCTGTCCTACCTGTACCGGACGGTGAATGTGGTCATCGCCCCCAACCTGGCGGCGGACCTCGGTCTCGGTCCAGCCGATCTCGGGCTGCTCACCAGCGTCTATTTCGTCAGCTTCGCCGCGTTCCAGCTTCCGCTCGGCATGCTGCTCGACCGTTACGGGCCGCGGCGGGTGCAGGCGGCGCTGCTGCTGGTCGCCGCGGCCGGCAGCGCGCTGTTCGCCATAAGCGCCAATTTCGCCGTGGTGACGATGGGACGCGCGCTGATCGGGCTCGGCGTTTCCGGCTGCCTGATGGGCATGCTGAAGGCGAACGCCCAATGGTGGCCGCGCGAAAAGCTTCCGCTGGTCAACGGCATCGGCGTCGCCTTCGGCAGCTTCGGCGCGCTGTCGGCGACGGTGCCGGTGGAATGGCTGCTCGGTTTCGTCGACTGGCGCACCATTTTTGCGTTGCTGGCTATTGCCACGGTCGCGGTGGTGGCGATGACCCTCTTCCTGGTGCCGGAAAAGGATGGCCAGGGCGCTTCCCCGGCGGGCGGCGGTCTGGCGGCGCAACTCCGCGACCTCGGCATGATTTACGGCAGCGGCTTCTTCTGGCGCATCGGAGGCATCGTGTTCACCCATAGCGCCGCTTTTCTCGGCTACCAGGCGTTGTGGATGGGACCGTGGCTGCGCGACGTGGCAGGCATGGGCGCGGCTGCGGTCGCCGAGACGATGCTGCTGTTCAATCTCGGCATGTTCGTCGGTGTCATCAGCCTCGGCGCCATCGCCGAGCGGGTGCAGCGCTTCGGCGTGCGCACCATGATTGTGGTGCGTGTCTGCGTCGCCGTCTCCATCCTGGTGCAGGCGATGTTCTCGCTGGAAGCGACCGGCCTTGCGCCGCTGCTCTGCCTCGCCTTCGGATTTTTCGGCTCGTCGCCCCTGCTGCTCTACGTGGTGCAGGCCGAGCATTTCCCGGTACGGCTTCTCGGTCGCTCCAACACGGCGCAGAACATGCTGGTGTTCGTCGGCGCCTTCGCCGCCCAGTGGGGCGTCGGCGCCATCATCAACCTGTGGCCGACCCTGGCGGACGGCCGCTACGATCCGGCCGGGCACCAGGCGGCGCTCGTCACCGTCATTGCGCTGGAGCTGGCCGCCTATGTCTGGTTCCTGTGGCCCTATCGCGGCCGGCCGCTGGAAGACGCGGGAAGCAATGCATGAGCGGCGGCGACGTGAACCCGCGCGCCTATCCCGACCGGCCCTACGTGGGGGTCGGCGTCGTCATCCTGCGCGGCGACGAGGTGCTGCTTGCACAGCGTGGAAAATGGCCGCGGCGCTTCGTCTGGTCCATCCCCGGCGGGGCGCAGGAACTGGGCGAGAGCGTGCACGATGCCGCCTTGCGCGAGGTGAGGGAGGAAACCGGGCTGGAGGTGGAGATCGTCGGCCTGGTCGACGTGGTCGACAGTATCCAGCGCGACGAGGACGGGCGGGTCCGGTTCCATTACACGCTGGTGGATTTCGTCGCCGAGTGGCACGCCGGCGAGGCGGTCGCGGCCGACGACGTGGCGGAGGTGACCTGGGCGGCACTCGATGCGCTGGACGGGTTCGGGCTGCGCCCGGTAACTCTCGACATCATCCGCCGCGGCGCTGCGATCCGCCGTGCGCGCCGCCCGTTCGACCGGCCGGAAAACCTGTGAATGTGGAAATCCTTTGAGGACAAAAAGAAAGGGCGGCCAGCGGCCGCCCTTTCCGATTTTCCGATGAAATCCCGCTCTCGGCGGTGGATCCCATTCAGAATGCTACGCGCACCGAGGTGGTCACCGCGTAGCCGTCGTTGTCGTCGGTCGACCCGGCCGTCTCGCCTTCGAAATCGGCCCAGAAGAAGTTCAGGCGATACTGAACGCCCGGTCCGAGGGTGCGGCGATAGGCGATCATGGCGACGTGGTTTTCGTCGTCGCCGTCGACGATGCCGGAGCCTTCGGATTCGCCGGTGATATAGCCGACACTGATGGCGTTCTTGCCGAAGCTGTAGCGGGCGCCGAGGTCGAGCACTTCCTGGCTGTTGCGGGTGACACCCGTGCTGCTGTTGAGGATACGCTTGTAGCCCGCCGCCACCTTGAAGCCGGCGAACTCCACCGAGCCGCCCACCACGTAGCCCTTCGGATCGCTGGGATCGGGCTCGGCGGGTGTGCCGGCGGCCCGGTCGGGTTGCTGTGCCATGGAGTAGCCGACGCCGATGCCGACGCGCACCTGGTCGAACTTGCGGTCGAAGTTGGCCGCAACGGAGAAGCCGTTATGGGCAGACCCCGAGGTGCTGGCGATGGAACTGCTGCAGCCGGTGACCCCGGTGCCGCTGGCGGCGCATTCCTCGAAGCTCGGGATGTAGGTGGCCCCGAGCTGGAAGCCGGCGATGCGCGGCGTGAAGTAGCTGATCAGGTTGGCATCGCTCTCGCCGAGGTCGAGCCGGACACCGGTGACGTTGCCCACGCCGCTCGGCCGGGCGAGCCAGTCGCCGGTGTCGAGGTTGAGGTTCTGGCCGACGGCGGTGGCCCACGAGCCCGAATAGCCGGTGACCATCAGATGCGCCGCGGCATCTTCCGAGCCTACGCGGATCTCGCCGAAGCTGCCCGAGATGGCCATCCACGCCTCGTCCCACTGGTCGCCGGAGGTTTCGCCCTCAAGCTCGGCCTGGGTGCGGATGCGGATGCCGTTGTCGAGGGTCACCCGGCCCCTGAACAGGAACTCGGAGTCGTACTGGCTGTCCCAGCCGACGCGGTTGCCCACCACCTCTTCGTCCTGGTCGGCGCCGCCGAAGATGCCTTCGACCCAGCCGCCGATGGTCAGCGTCGGCTTCGACGCCTTCTGCGCGTTGGCGGCCCCGGCGACGGCGATGACGCCCGCCGCGACCAGTGCCGTGGTTGTAAGGAGTTGTCTCTTCATCAGTGTCCCCCAGTCTCTTTCCGG
>Ga0326597_10001147_pt1 | contig 43786 bp, 50 predicted proteins | sample RVTome_12_FD_203789 | JGI IMG/M metagenome (GOLD analysis project Ga0326597, IMG submission 203789) | Soil microbial communities from uranium-contaminated site in the Upper Colorado River Basin, Wyoming, United States - RVT100D185 | ecosystem: Environmental > Terrestrial > Soil > Contaminated >...
GCAAATTTGTGGCATCCCGAAAAAAAAGGTCCACGGCAATCCCCACAGGAGTCACCGTCAATTCTTCCCTTCACCCCCTCGACAAAAAACCGTTGCCAAATCAAAACAAAAAAAAACACATTCCAATCCACCTATGGCCTCCTTCTCCGCTGACACCCCCACTTCCCCTCCTCCCAAAACCGCTGCTACCTTTCTCCGTGAGTTTTGTGAACGCGAACTTCAGGATGCGGAAGAGTACAATCGCCAACGCATGGCCGACCTGAGCAGCAATGCCTCCGGTCCCAACGTCCCGCCTTCCTCCCCTGCTTCTCCCGCTGTCTCCGCGACATCGGCCCTCTCCACCGACGACCCCGAGTCCATTTCATCCCCTCTTCTCTTCGCTGTGCAGCACGGTAACTTTGAAAGCGCCATCCTCCTCCTCGCCGCAGGTGCCAATCGCAAGTATGTAGGTCCGTTTGGCACAACCCCTCTTCACGCGGCCACACAACGTGGGAACCTCGAATTAGTGCGGGCAATACTTTCCGCTGAGGTTGACGTTGACGCTCGTAAATCATCTGGAGACTCCTCTCTTCACTTGGCCGTCCAACAACGAGACGGAAAAGTCATCGTGGAGGAGCTCATAAATTCAGGTGCAGATGTCAACGCTGACAACAATTTAAAGGTAACCCCTCTTCTCTATGCTGCTGCTCGTGGACACGTCGTCATCGCAAAGTTGCTCGTCGCCAAAGGTGCCAATGTCAATGCTGTAGACGATTCTAAAAATTCCGCTATGCACTATGCTGCAAAATGTGCTTCCACCGAAATGGTGAAGATGCTCATTGAGGCAGGTGCAGATCCCGATGGTCCCAAGTGAGTATATTCCCTTCCCTACCCCAAAATAAAGAGATCCACAACACCTTTGCACCACATTTTGTAACTTTGTCACACCTCCTAAAAATCCAACTATGTCTGCCGCCATTCCTTCCTCCCCCTCCGCTCCCCCTGCTCCCTCCTCCGCCTCTCTTCTCCTCGCTCTGGAGAACAAGTCCGAAGTTATCGCTTGTAAGCTCCTCCTCTCAGGTGCAAACCCCAACTCTGTCGGTCCCTTTGGAATTACCGCTCTTCACCTGGCCATAGAACAAAAAAACCTCTCTTTAACGAGGTTCCTAATTGACAAAAAGGCCGATGTCCACGCTGCTACTTTTTCTGGAAAAACCCCTCTTCACATCGCCTGCAAATGCGCTAAAAGTGACGCCGTCCATGATCTCCTCGAGGCTGGGGCCATTGTCGACGCTCTCGACCGTAAAGGACGGACGCCGCTCCACTTGGTTGCCTCTCATGGGAAAAAAACCTCCATTTTCTCCGTGTGCTCCGATCCCCTTTCCATTGCCTCTCATCAAATCGACTCCCATGAAAATCCACTCTCCTACTGCCACCACAACGCCAGAGAGCTCCTTGAGGCAGGTGCATGTGTCGATTCTGTCGACGCGGATGGACGCACCCCTCTTTACTATGCTACACTGGTCGGTGACGAATATATGGTGGATATTCTGCTCAGTGCAAAGGCCGATCCCAATGCTCCCATTTGCACACTTTCCCCCTCTTCCGAATCCTCCTCTTCCTCCTCTCAATAATAATAAATAAACATATAAACCTTTCGCATCCCTCATCTCCACTTATGCCCGATACCACGTTCGGCTCTTCTTATTCCATGTGTCGCACTGCTCCCATACCTGCTCACATCCCTGCCGCACCCCCCGGGTTCCCCAATCTAGGTGCCGCAAACCCCGTTTTACCCCCTTCCCGTGCGGTAACCCCCAAAATGGTCGTCGCCCCGTGCCCTGATTTCATTCCTGTCGCACCCCCCGGGTTCCCCAATCTAGGTGCCGCAAACCCCGTTTTACCCCCTTCCCGTGCGGTAACCCCCAAATCCACCGTCGCCCCGTGCCTATCAACTCCTCTTCACGTTGCTGCAAAGCGTGGAGAGCTTCACTTCGTCGAGATCCTGCTCGCTGCAGGTGCCGAACCCAACGTCGTCGATGAAAACGGAATGACTCCTCTTCTATTTGGGGTAATGTGTGGTGACAGGAAGATGACCGAGATGCTCCTCCGCAAAAGAGCCGATCCCAATGTCGCCGACGAAAGTGGAATGTCTACTCTCCACCTTGCTTTAAGGTTAGCACGAACTTCGTTCATGTTCTTTGACATTGCCAATCTCCTGCTCAAGGCAAGGGCCGATCCCAATGCCGTCGACCTACAGGGCAGGACTCCTCTTCACCTGGCTTCCAAATGCATTAATACCACACTCGTGACCGCGCTCCTCAGTGCACGTGTTAATGCCAATGCCGTTGACATAAAGGGCCGGACTCCTCTGTACTATGCCTCCAAACATGGAAACAATGGTACCGCGAGGGTCTTAATTGCCAACGGTGCTAATGCCAATGTCATTGACGAAAAGGGCAGGACTCTGCTTCACCTGGTCTGCAAAAAAGCTAACGTGCGCACCCTGATCACCATATTCATTGACCTAGGCTCCGATGTCAATGCCCTCGACATAAGGGGAAGGACACCTCTTTACTACGCCTGCAAATATGGCATCTGTGAAACCGCCCTGATGCTCATCGCTGCAGGAGCCCACGTCAATCCTCCCAAGCGCGGAACCTCCCCCTTCTCCTCCTCTTCTTCTTCTTCTTCTTCTCAATAAAAAAAACACAAACACCTTCGAATCTCGTTCGCTAGTCTTCGCGGCCTCAGATTTTCACAATGGCTTTCAGATTTTTTGGGTACGTTGCAGGCAGGGTCGTCGCATTTATGCATTGGGTACGTCCTGAAGGTCGAAGAGAATTACCTATCCAGACCGCTTTACGACTGCGTAACTTTGAAGATGCGCATGAGATCATAAGGAAGAGAGAGAATCTCGAAGCTACGGATGATAACGGAGAAACGGCTCTTCATAGCGCAAGTGCTTACTCACACGACGATGTTGTGAACATGCTCCTGAATGCAGGCGTAAACCCCAATCCCGTCAACAATCGAGGTGAGAGGCCTATTCATATCGTCTGCGCGTTGGCCATGACCCCAACGAATATCCGTATTCTTTATTTGCTTCTGACTGCAGACGCAGATCCCAATGCCATTACTCCAGACGGAAAGTCTCCTCTGGGTATTTCAGTATTTTGGGGAATCTTCGAATACGTCAGGCTTCTCCTCGATAATGGTGCAAAAGTGAACATGAAAAACTTTGAGGGAGACACGTTTCTGCACACTGCAGCACTTGGGGACCATGTAAAAGTCGCCAGTATTCTCCTTGATAGAGGTGCAAACCCGAACGATGTGAATGAAGCCGGTGATTCGCCTTTGCATATTGCAGCACGCGAAGGACATGAAGAATTCACGGCGCTCCTACTTGAGAAAGGTGCAGAAACGGGTCTCCAGAACAAGTACGGAGAGACAGCTATACACGTTGCCGCACGGAACGGGAATTCCGAAACCGTAAGCTTGATAGTGCAGAAAGATCCCTCACAACTTGATGCGGTGTCCATCTATGGCAACACCGCTCTACATTATGCATCGTATTATGGAAACGAGATCACATGCAAGACATTGATCTTTTTCAGAGCAGATCCGCGCATTTCAAATAACGACGATGAGACGGCCCATCAAATCTCTAAAAATGATCATATTTACCAGATGCTAATCAAATACTGGCGTGGCACCCGCAGTCGTGTCTCCACTTCAAAGCGTTCTCCATCCGACGTTGTTCATCCCGAAGAACAGGACGTATCCACTTTGTCGTCCTCTTCGTCTACCGGAGGCGATACGCCTTCATCCTCGACTGCTCGAAACTAATAAACACTACCGGGTAATTTTTAAGCAGGCTTTTATGTTCTACGTCCAGTACGCGGTGAGAAAAACGTCTACACATGGAAGATCAAAATCGAGCTTTCCTTCTCTTTGCACAAAGAGAATGTACGCTGCCTCTTCCGTCCGAAAGTCTGCGGCAAGCCTGGATATTTCGACGCTCGACTGCGCATGCGTATCGACACTGAAATCTAGACATCCGGAAGCGGAGACTTCCTGAAATATATTCAGAGGCTGTGCAACATCTTGGGGGTACAATCTCCTCGCCTGCATCGTTTTCTGTATCCATGCGCCATTCATGGCGTGTAGTTCTCTCATGATCTGGATGTCTTCGCGGAGCATCGGCGATCCCCACAGTGTAACCGAGAATGGAGGCGATTCTTCAGGAACAGATTGGGGAGTCACCATGTACTCGAACAGGCTGGTAGGAGGAACATTTCTGCACATTAAGAGTACATCCGAGAAGGCTGTCCTCACGACCACGTCCCTCCATGTGCAGGGCCAATCTTGAATCTGTGCTACGTATCCCAGATCTTCGCAGGGAGATACGTATGGATATTCCACTTTTTGAGCTTCTACACGCGCCATCCCGATTCCTGTGATAATGACCAGGGATCCCGCGATTATCAGAAGTAAAAAGAGAACATCGCAGTCTATTTTGGTCTGACCTGGCATGGAATTTGTATATTTACTACGTCGCGTGGCGTAGATCGAGTGGGTCGTACCGACGGGGGCTGACCTGCCTATTTTCTATTCAACTCTTTTCGGAACTATCTTAATGTGACGAGACACAAAAAAACGCACCCCACGACGAATACTACAGCTCCTACACAGGATGTGAGAGTTAGTGCCACAGGGAATCTGTCGCTTACGTCCGTAGCGATGCTCTCGTTTGGAAACACTGGCACTACAGGATTGATGCATGTGGAATCGTCAGTAACCACACACACACCTTCTGCGCTGCATACGGACACGTGGCACGGATTGCCATCAGCAATGCAAGATGTCCCCGCTGGCTTGGCTCCGCCTCCTTGGCACACTGGAGATACTCCATTACACACTCCCTGAACCTCGCAAAAGTAAGGCAGGTCAACGAACGATCCACAAGGAGTGCCTGACGGGGCCGGTGGATTTGGGGGACACGCCGGCACGCCTTCGCACACCGACTCCCCTTGACATTCGCCCCCTGATGGACTGCATACTGTTCCGTTGGGGAATAGCACTGGCGGGGGACAGTTGGCTGCGAATCCAGTACAGAACGTTTGATCGTTGCAACCTAGATCCGGGAAACACTCTGTGTCATTCGTCAGGAACTGTTTTGGAGGACAAAGTTCACTGACTCCCGTGCACGTTGAGTTATTCTCACAAGGTCCATCTGATGGATCGCATATGGTCGTGTTGCTTGCAAACTGTTTTGGTGGACAGGGTGTACTATTCCCTGTACATGTTGAGTTGTTCTCACAAGGCCCGTCTGATGGATCGCATATGGTCGTGTTACTTACAAACTGTTTTGGTGGACATGATGCACTATCCCCCGTACACGTTGAGTTGTTCTCACAAGGTCCGTCTGATTCATCGCATACTGTCGTGTTGCTTACAAACTCTTTTGGAGGACAGGGTGCACTCCCCCCTGTGCACGTTACATTCAACTCGCAAACTCCTGCTGATTCTTCACATATAGTCGTGTTTGACACAAACTGCTTTTCTGGACACGTTGCATTATTCCCTGTGCACGTTGCGTTCAGCTGACAAGGCCCATCTGATTCGTCGCAGATGGTTGTACTGCTTATGAACTCTTTTGGAGGACATGGAGCACTGTCACCCGTGCACGTTGCATTCAGTTGACAAGGCCCATCTGATTCATCGCAGATGGTCGTGTTGCTTACAAACTCTTTTGGAGGACATAGAGCACTGTCTCCTGTACACGTTGAGTTGTTCTCACAGGGACCGTCTGATGGATCGCAGATAGTCGTATTAGTTATGAACACTTTTGGAGGACACGGAGCACTATCTCCTGTGCATGTTGAGTTGTTCTCACAGGGACCGTCTGAATCATCACAGATAGTGGTGTTGCTCACAAACACTTTTGGAGGACAGGGAGCACTGTCTCCCGTGCACGTTGAGTTCATTTGACAAGGTCCGTCTGATTCATCGCATATAGTGGTGTTGCTCACGAACACTTTTGGAGGACAGGGAGCACTGTCTCCTGTGCATGTTGAGTTGTTCTCACAGGGACCGTCTGAATCATCACAGATAGTGGTGTTGCTCATGAACACTTTTGGAGGACAGGGAGCGCTGTCTCCCGTGCACGTTGAGTTGTTCTCACAGGGACCGTCTGATTCATCGCATATAGTGGTGTTGCTTACGAACACTTTTGGAGGACAGGGAGCACTGTCTCCAGTGCATGTTGAGTTCATTTGACAAGGTCCATCTGATTCATCACAGATAGTGGTATTACTTATGAACTCTTTTGGAGGACAGGGAGCACTGTCTCCTGTGCATGTTGAGTTGTTCTCGCAAGGTCCATCTGATTCATCACAGATAGTGGTGTTGCTCACGAACTCTTTTGATGGACAGGGAGCACTGTCTCCTGTGCATGTTGAGTTGTTCTCACAAGGTCCATCTGATTCATCACAGATAGTTGTGTTGCTTACGAACTCTTTTGGTGGACAGGGAGCACTGTCTCCTGTGCATGTTGAGTTGTTCTCACAGGGTCCGTCTGATTCATCACAGATAGTAGTGTTGCTCACGAACTCTTTTGATGGACAGGGAGCACTTTCTCCTGTGCATGTTGAGTTGTTCTCACAAGGTCCATCTGATTCATCACAGATAGTGGTGTTGCTTACGAACTCTTTTGGTGGACAGGGAGCACTTTCTCCTGTGCATGTTGAGTTGTTCTCACAAGGTCCATCTGATTCATCACAGATAGTCGTGTTACTCACGAACACTTTCGGAGGACAAGGGGCACTGTCTCCTGTGCATGTTGAGTTGTTCTCGCAAGGTCCATCTGATTCATCGCATATCGTTGTATTGCTCATGAACTCTTTCGGTGGACAGGGAGCAGTGTCTCCTGTGCATGTTGCGTTCAATTGACAAGGTCCATCTGAATCATCACATATAGTTGTGTTACTCACGAACATTTTTGGAGGACAGGGAGTACTGTCTCCCGTGCACGTTGCATTCAATTGACAAGGTCCGTCTGAATCATCACAGATAGTGGTGTTGCTCACAAACACTTTTGGAGGACATGGAGCACTGTCTCCCGTGCACGTTGCGTTCAATTGACAAGGACCATCTGAATCATCACATATAGTGGTGTTGCTCACGAACACTTTTGGAGGACAGGGAGCACTGTCTCCTGTGCACGTTGCGTTATTCTCACAGGGACCGTCTGATTCGTCACAGATAGTTGTATTACTCATGAACACTTTTGGAGGACAGGGAGCACTGTCTCCCGTGCATGTTGCGTTCAATTGACAAGGTCCATCTGATTCATCGCAGATAGTGGTGTTGCTCACAAACATTTTTGGAGGACATGGAGCACTGTCTCCCGTGCACGTTGAGTTGTTTTCACATGACCCATCTGATTCATCGCATATAGTTGTGTTGCTCACGAACACTTTTGGAGGACAGGGTGCACTGTCTCCCGTGCATGTTGCATTCAATTGACAAGGTCCATCTGATTCATCACATATAGTGGTATTGCTTACGAACACTTTTGGAGGACAGGGAGTACTGTCTCCCGTACACGTTGCATTCAACTGACAAGGTCCATCTGATTCATCGCAGATAGTAGTGTTGCTTACGAACACTTTTGGAGGACAGGGTGCACTGTCTCCCGTGCACGTCGCATTCAGTTGACAAGGTCCATCTGATTCATCGCATATAGTTGTATTGCTCGCAAACACTTTTGGAGGACAGGGCGCACTGTCTCCAGTGCACGTTGAGTTCAGTTGACAAGGTCCGTCTGAATCATCACAGATAGTGGTGTTGCTCACGAATTCTTTCGGAGGACAGGGTGCACTGTCTCCCGTGCATGTTGCATTCAATTGACAAGGTCCATCTGATTCATCGCAGATAGTAGTGTTGCTTACGAACACTTTTGGAGGACAGGGCGCACTGTCTCCCGTGCACGTTGAGTTGTCCTCACAAGGTCCGTCTGATGGATCGCATATCGTCGTGTTGCTTACAAACTCTTTTGGAGGACAAGGTGCACTGTCTCCCGTGCACGTTGAGTTGTTCTCACAGGGACCGTCTGATTCATCGCATATAGTGGTGTTGCTTACGAACACTTTTGGAGGACAGGGAGCACTGTCTCCTGTGCATGTTGAGTTGTTCTCACAAGGTCCATCTGATTCATCACAGATAGTCGTGTTGCTTACGAACTCTTTTGGTGGACAGGGAGCACTGTCTCCTGTGCATGTTGAGTTGTTCTCGCAAGGTCCATCTGATTCATCACATATAGTGGTGTTGCTCACGAACTCTTTTGGTGGACATGGAGCACTGTCTCCTGTGCACGTTGAGTTGTTCTCGCAAGGTCCATCTGATTCATCACAGATAGTCGTGTTGCTTACGAACTCTTTTGGTGGACAGGGAGCACTGTCTCCTGTGCATGTTGAGTTGTTCTCACAAGGTCCGTCTGATTCATCACAGATAGTTGTGTTGCTCATGAACACTTTTGGAGGACAGAGAGCACTGTCTCCTGTGCACGTTGAGTTGTTCTCGCAAGGTCCATCTGATTCATCACAGATAGTTGTGTTACTCACGAACTCTTTCGGTGGACAAGGGGCACTTTCTCCTGTGCACGTTGAGTTGTTCTCGCAAGGTCCATCTGATTCGTCACAGATAGTTGTATTACTTATGAACTCTTTTGGCGGACATGGAGCACTTTCTCCCGTGCATGTTGCGTTATTCTCGCAAGGTCCATCTGATTCATCGCAGATAGTCGTGTTACTCACGAACTCTTTGGGAGGACAAGGGGCACTGTCTCCTGTGCACGTTGAGTTGTTCTCGCAAGGTCCATCTGATTCGTCACATATCGTTGTATTACTTATGAACTCTTTTGGCGGACATGGAGCACTGTCTCCCGTGCATGTTGCGTTGTTCTCGCAAGGTCCATCTGATTCATCGCAGATAGTCGTGTTACTCACAAACTCTTTTGCAGGACAAGGGGCACTGTCTCCTGTGCACGTTGCATTGTTCTCACATGGCCCATCTGACGGGTCGCATATCGTTGTGTTACTTATGAACTCTTTTGCAGGACAGAGCGCACTATCTCCCGTACACGTTGAGTTGTTCTCACATGGCCCATCTGAAATATCACATATGGTTGTATTTAACGCGTAATCTATGGGTGGACACGTGCAATTTATACCGTTGTAGTACGTGTCGAGTTCACAGAGAGTAGTAGCGTTTCTACACAAAGTAGTGTTTGACGGGATACTCCCGCATGATCCCGTATCAAGATTCACGCCTTCTTCGACCGGCAAATTGGATATGCAGCATCCGTCCTCTCCACATTCTCTAACTTCGTCTGCTTCACAGACTAGGGTATTGCAGCATGTGGCATCATTCTCACCTGCTGCTTCTGCGTAATCACATTCCAAGCTTTGGCTGCACACTGGCCATGCGCCCTCTCTGACCACGTTTGGGGTGCCGTCTCCACAATAGGACATCCTGGCAATTCCCTGGGCATCTATTCGAGTATTAACAGTCCCGTCGTAGTATCCCAAATAGAGGTATTGATTTGTCCAGTTGTATTTGCTGATCAAGCCTATGTTAAACAGAGGATACGTGTTTGTCCCGGTTGGAACATCCGCGGTTGGGAATCCTATGATATCCATCACGGCAGCATCGTCTCTTACACATGACACACTGATGTTGTCGACTGACACGTCAGAACCGAGGGTCGCGATTTGATTATTCCAGCCCATCATCGTCGGTGCCGTGTAACTATTGGAACCGAGTGGAAATGATCCTGATCCACTCGACACATCTACTATTTCCCAGTCGACATCAAACGTTACGGTGTGAACATCCAGCAGATTACCCGAGAAATCTTGCAATCCTGAGAGGTACATTACTCTTACATCTGGATGCATAGTCGCTATTATATTGAAACTCCCAGCGCCACCGTTGAATGAAGACTTTGCGGTTGTGATATCCCATTCTGTTCCTATTTGCACCAAGCTTGTGCAGGGAGCCGAGGCGTCATAAACATATAAAAGTACACTTTGTGCTCCAAATTGATGTGATCTTTCAATTATCAATATATTATCATCTCTGTCGAGCCAAAGCACTGATAACCAATGGAGATCAAAAGTTATCACAAAAGTACACTCACCGGTAAATCTCGCTCCCGGAGAAGGTATATCCCAAATGCTAAGTGATCCGGCCCATGTACTAAACAGCCACGGTCCACCTGGTACACTGTCCGACGAAATGAAATGTTCCATTGGAGTCGTGTCCCCACTTCCAAGCAAGCTGGTCACTCCAAGACCATTTCCTATAAATGTCAGGGTGCCTGATGCATCAGTCGAGTATGTGGATATGCGTTCTATCTCGAAACCATTGTCCACTCTCACTGATCCCACCGTGACGTATCCAGGATCGGGAGTTGCAATTGAATTTACTGAAACCGTAGGTTGAATTAGAGTAAATAAACCGCCCAACGTGTTGGTAGCCGAAGTGATAACCTGTGGATCATTACCAGGACCGTCTTGAAACGACAGTCCTGTCAAAGAAAAGGCATTTATGTTCGTCGATTTTGCGTAATATAATATTCCATTGTTAGAGGGATATCTCTGCGATACCGAAAATGCGGAGACTGCGAACGAGTTGTCAAAGTACAGGGTATCCCATTCTTCTGAGATGCAGCTACATCCTCCATTGATAAGATCATATTGAGCCGAGACGTGTACGACGCTTTGAAGTATGCACACCAGTACAAAAAATAAAAATACATATCTCCATTTCCCCATTCCTCAATATCCTCTCGGATGATATTGTAATTCGTCAGCCTTCTATAAACCTTTTTATTTCGCAAGTCCATTTTAGAGTCGAATTTGACTAAAATATACTTCTCTCGCCTCGGCACGCAACATGATATCGGTCTCCTCTACGTCTCTATTTTTGCTTTTACTTTCGGGTTTATTCATGCACGTGAAAGCCGACCCGCACAGTAACGCGGCCGACTCGGATCAGGGATGTTACGTGAGGTTCGCAGAGTACATTCCGAGCTCATGGGAACAAGAGTGGTATGCCAATGTGCAGGCCTGGACCCCGTCCCTGTGCCAGCAGTTGGTGAGAGATGTCGAGAAGAGCGTGTCCATGCTAACGAGCACGCACAAATGGATGGCAGATGCCTCTGAAAACAGGGCCAGTCGTCGGTTGGCGGATCGCATTTCTCGTCTCAACTCCACTTTGACTAAAAAGGGTCCTCGGCATGGTTCACAAGATACCTTTTCCCTGGCCCGACCACTAAATAGTGGTGGTCAGGAGCGAAACATCGTTGATCTGTTCTCTAGGATGATTTACGAGGAAGCATGTGCAGACGAGAGCTCCAGACTGCGAACATACCTGATCGAACCCCTCGTGGGAGCTCTAAGGGATCCGATGAGCATTCCCTGTCACGCCCTGTACCATCCCAGCGTGCGGTACATGATCGACCCTTCGAGTCAGTCGAAGCGGAATCTGCTGATTGGACCCGCGGCGCCGTTCTGTCGGGGCAGAGCGTTGGATCCAAATAACACTCAGTGGTACAGCGGACAAGATCCACTTCACCCCTGGACAAGACCGCGCAACGTGTACGTGTTCGACATGGGAGCGAGTCTGTTCGGCCGCTGGGGAAATCAGCAGGACGCTGCCGCTGGAATGTACTTTGCAGAAAGCCTAGAGAACCACGGAGTAGAGATCACCCACTACTGGGCTTTCGAGGCGGCGCGTGCCGATCCGCTAGTCGTATGGGACACTGTGCCTCTCCGCTACAAGCATCGCTACACGTATGTGAACGTGGCTGTTTCTGCCGACGAGGAGTCTCCGTATAACGTGTGGAGATGGATAGAGAACGCGGCGCGGGTGGACGACTACGTAATCGTCAAACTCGACATCGACACTCCTCTCGTGGAGAATAGACTCATCCAAGAGCTACTGAACAGTCCTCCACTCGCCGCTCTTGTCGACGAAATGTTTTTCGAGCACCATACCGACATCCCCGCCATGGCTCCGTGGTGGGGCACTGGAACTGGTCACACTCTCGAGCAGACGTACCACATATTCTCCGGTCTCAGAAGCTTTGGCATCCGCATGCACGCGTGGCCGTGATCCTGCCCCATATTTTTGTTTGACAAAGAAAAAAATCTTTGTTTGGGCCACGCAAACGTTCGGCCGCAAGTTCTGAATATTTTTTTTTTATTTCGTGGGGAAGAATGTCATGTGTAAGAGAGGTCGTGGAGGAGGACGAGGATGAGAATGAGGACGTGGATGAGGATGAGGTCGAGGACGAGGACAAGTCTGCAGATACTGAAAAAGAGTCGGCGGATGATACAGAATGTGCTCTGATGGATAAAGATCAAAAGTTGAGTACCGTTCGATGTAATACGTCGTGGATTAAATCTCAGGTGATCAAAATCATCGAGGATGTTGTCTGCTCGCTAGATACCAGTCCGTATAATTTTACACAAAAAATATACGATGAAGCAATGAAAATGGCTAAAACCAAAATATCATCTCTGAAACGAAGCAACTACGATTATTTTTCCGTTATATCCTGTCTGAGTAGTGGCAATTCGTCGTTCAAAGATATTCCTGTCGCTTATCCGCGCTTCCATCCCGACCGTCTTATATATCAAGAGACTCCTCGTTCGGCATGGATGTTCTGCACCCGCGAATCGGAAAATACCGTGAAACAGAGGTACTTGGAACCCGTACGAGATTTTATCGCACGTGAATTAAAGATCTCGTCATTTCCTTCAGAAGACGAAGAAATGGATCCTCCTCCGCAAGAACCGACATCCCCCCTGCATAACCCAGTTATTTCCGACCCAACCTCCAAGCGTCGACGATACACCCGTCCACCAACGTGTGATTCTTTGGACTCATCTGACACGGACGAAGATGAGAACGGTGAAATCTTTTCGCGCACGGGATCGGGTTGTGACCGCATCGATCACGTGCCTTCTGTCGTTCCAAACGGCAAGCGCCAGAGAGAGTCTGACGCCTCCGAATCATCCTCCTCCTCCTCCTTCGAAGAGATTTTCGAAGAGTCTGACGATGATGAAGAGTCTTGTCTCATGTCTTCCCTCTCCAGAGACAAGAGCGAACAAGACTTTCTCGCCAAAGTCCCCTTTATTCTACAGGAAACATCGGGTCAGATGACCACTATCGCGCGCGGTGCCTTGGGTAAAGGCAGTCTTTTTGTGGATGCCAGGGGAGCGTCGTTGAATGTCGTAAGAGCGCTGCTCTACCATAACCTCTCTCTTAGACGACAAAACGAGACCGAAGAAGATGCAGCTCCCTGTGTCTCTGGCTCTGGTGAGAAAGTCATCATGGGAGCCATTGGCAAAAACTCCATGTACCTCAGACTTTGAGCATACGTTTTTCGACAATCTTCCCTGATCTGAATTTTAGTGTATAAAACGGAAAACGTCCTCTACCCCTCTTCTGTTTCCACACTTTTTACGCGCTACATGGTCTCCTCCTGCTATGGGCGGTTCACGCTGTCCAATTCCCCCCCCCCCCCGACGTACGTCTTTGAGTCCGAAATTTTCGAGGGAGTCCCCATAACCCCAATAAAAAAATATTCCCCCCAACCCTTCACGTGCGACTGTCCGTGATAATTTGAATCCTCGCCGAAAAAATGTCAGAGCTCTCCTCGTCTACCAGCAACGAATTCGTGACGCCTACGAAACGTATAATCGACCGCTCCAAAATGATCCCCCCCGGTGCACCGGAAAGGCCATCAAAAGAGGTTCAAAGGAAACGACAACGATTATGGGCAGAACAAGGTTCCCCCACATCGGTGTTATTCCCAGAATTTCGAGCATCACTGAACCCGCACCAACGTATGTCTGCGAACAACACCGATCCATCAGGAACGCCGTTTTTGCTAATTCAAAAGGTTCGATCAGCCCATGCGACTGCACAGCGAGAATGCATAATAAGTGAGACTGTCGTACACGAACTGCGTCATAAGCTGCAAAGGGCAGAGAAAACATATGAACGAAGATTATCCGAGCGCGACACTCTGCGCGCAGATCTCGACATACTGGAAGCGGCCAGAACAATTTCGAGTGTTCTGCCTTTCTCCATGGTGGAAGACATGTCGACCTCCACATTAAAACTCAAGGAGAATTTGAGGAGGACGAAACAACAGGAGACAAGCGTTCGTCAAAAACAACGTCGTTTCTGAAAAGAAAAATAAATATCCATCCAGAGTTGATGTCAAGCAAGCGCGTAATTTTAAGGAGGTCAGGGAATGCAAGGCCTTTGCGAGAGATCAATGAGATGATTTGGCCAGACGCCCCCAAAGAGGCACGGACATCAGACGTTCGATTACCTGGAACCACCATGTCGCATCGCTTTGTGATTGACAAGCGAGGGGTAATCGCGAGACGTCAAAGAGATATGTACAAGAGTTGCTGCGTCATTCTCTTGGCAAAGGCAGAGACGGACATGCCGAGTAACGTAGCGTCATTTGTAGAGGGAATCTCAGCAGTGTTCAATCAGTCGAAAGAAGAAACGTACGAGGCGCTCAGGCCATGGTCGACCTTCTTTGATACGGTTGCGGAAAGCCTTCGCAATGTGGTCCACGACGATGAGCATTTTCTGCGTGAACTCGACGTACGAGTGTCACGAGTGACCGACTGCCTGAAAATGACGTCTCGAATTATGAACATTGATAAGACTGTGGATGAGGCACTGGGAGAATACGAACATTCAGTTTATAAATGTAAGCGCAGCAAGATGACTCAACGTGGCACAGACGCAGAAATCCTGGCAAACTCCAGTTGCGAGGACGATGAATAAAAAATGCACATTCTTTCTAATGATTTTTATGGTCATTTCAAGAAGACATGCGAAAGCGAGGACTTCGTCTCCGGAGTTCTTGATTTCGAAGATCGACACGTTTTTTGAACGCCACTCTAGCCGAAATTATCTCCCTGAGTTTAGCCGAAGTTTCAGCAGACGAGGAGGAACTCAGCGTTGACCTGATTTCGTCGATGCCAGACCACAAGTGAATAGTGCGTATATTCGTGTGATTGGCGGCGGCCTTCATAATGCGCAATCCGCAGTCCACGGCAAGGGTAGTGTTCTCAAAAACCAGAGACGTAAGATTGTGCATTTTCTTGATGGCGTCGATGAGTATTCCTGCCGTGTCTTCAGAGGCCGATTCGAATGACTCGTCGACAGAAAACTTGCACAGCAAGTGACTCGTCACGCAGGGCATGCCCTTTTTGATAACCAGTTCTTGCAGCGAGGACTTTTTCAGAGTGGCACATATCGTGGCAAACACCGAGGACGAAAACTCGGGCGCAGATATGCAAAAGGAGCCAAATCGATACCTGCTGCTCCGAGAGCACAGGGGAGTCAACACGATCCTGATAAAATCCTTTAGGATCTCGTCTTCCGTAGAGTAGAACCGGGCGTTCACAATCTTCATGTGTATACGTCTGTTGCGCGTCCTCGATTCCCTCATATTGGCGATGAGAGGCAGAAACACGCATTGGACATGATCGACACGCTCAATTGCGACGCGACGGAAGTTGACCTTGAAGATTCCATCGCTGAGGTACGTAACCACTGATGAGTCGGCTGTATGGGTGTACAGATTTTCTTCGTCGGCCGAAGTCGCCAAATACCTGTCCCATACAGATGTCTCCTCCTCCTCCTCCTCCTGGTCATCTTCCGTCGCAGTCGCCAACGACGACACCTCAGACGGTTCCGCAGCAAGTGGGGACACCGCTGTACCGACCTCATCGGGGTCTTTCTCAAAGTCTTCCTCTGCGTCCTTCTGTGATTCTGAATCATCGACGGCGTTGCAGATGTTCTTGATATCATACGGATCTCGTGCTGAATCGGATGCAGGTGCGACGTGAACCGCATGCTCTGGAAGATCACGCTGAGCAATGTGGGACGATGCATCGGGAGAGTGAACCACCGGGGGGAGAGGGGCCGCAAGTGTATCCTCCTTGATCGCGGGGGATGCTTGACTTGCGAGGATGCCTTTCTCCCTGTCAGATCGCTCAGATAAAAGTTCCACGGCTGTCGCTGAAATCTTTTGTCTTATTTCCTCGAAAAAGCGATCATTCAAACGTAGATCAAAATGAGGCGAAGTGGGCAGGTTGGAGTTGGCTGCGCTGTCAGGAATACAGTCGAACCGGACAGGTGGCATTGCGCTCGTTTTGGGGCGGTTATTTTTTTTTACTGCCTCGTGCGGCCGACGTTTGTCTTTGTATTCTTTTTTTTTCCCTTTTAAAAAAAAAAGAATAGTTTTGCTCAGGCCGAAATTCGAAGTTGAGAGAAAATAGAGCCGAATACGCCGTAATCATGAAAAGCATATGCACGATTCTTGCACAGAGCCGTTGCGAGCTTCTTGGTGAAGAGGTACCTTTTCAAAGGAGACAAATTGGGCGAATCCACTTTTAGCAGCTTGGTGGGTTGCACGTTGCAGAGACAAAGATCCGAACATGCAGTTTTCGAATGTCGGCGGAATGATTCTATACTAGGATTGTCGACGAAACAAGACGTCAGAGGCATAGCCCCACTCGTGACATAAGCGGGAGCGTATCCGTCGTCTAGAAACTCTGGTTCATAGAAATCAAAGTCGTCCTCGTCCGAATCGTCGAATCGCGACCATGATCCATATGTATCAGACTTTTCGATGATGTTTTCTTCTTTCAGGACTTCCTGTAAAGCTGACATAATGCCGACTCTCTGCGTGCAGGGGGGGGTTCGTGTATGGATCGTCGTCTTTTTCTATCGGGACTCGCTGCGCAGGATACTGCGGATGTCCAAGTAACTAGAGACGCGTGGCCGACGGTCTTTGTTGCTGTGTGTATTATTTTTTGCGCTTTGAATGCTACGCAGCACACCTTTCGCGAAATACACAAATGAAACCCGCAGATTCATATATGTCTCCTAGTTGCATACATTCGTAACATTCAAATCGTCTCTACTATCAGAGAGTGACAATGGGGAATGCAGCGCCGGGTTACATGGATACAGAGAACGGGGGTCCGGCACAAATTAGGAGAAGAAAGTCGGCGAAATCGAAACAAGACGCAACCCCGGAAGAAAAAGCTGCGCAAGAGCAAAAGGTAGAGGAAGAGAGATTGCGTCAAGAGCACGAAGACGAAGATCGAGCAGCTGCCGCCCGAACGCAAACCAAAACAGAGGCTGCGGCACACAAGCATGATATCAAAGTGATTATCGGGAGCATCGATGCTGAATTCGATATGTTGGGGAGTTTGGATAGTTTACATAGCGACCCACGGGTGTACCAACATGAGATAAAAGCTCTTAAGGATAAATTCGTCGAAAAGAAGAACGTTTTCCTCACAAAATTACGGAGGATTAACCCTGATGTCGAAGAGGATCAGGCCCAGATTCAACAGATGTATGGTATATTGCAGTCGACGAAGAAGGAGGTTCACTTAAAGTTACATCATCATCTACACGAAATTCTGAAGGCACAAAAGGTCGATCTACAACTTTTATCTGACAATCATTTATCGCAAGGTCTGGAGAGTAACATAAGCAATGCCAAGGCCAAGGTCGAGACGTCTCTTGAATTTATGAATGATGCAACGAAAAAGGACGCAGATCTAACTGCAGTGCACAACTCTGTGGTAGAAGTTAGGAATGCAGCGAACCAAATCAGGCAAAGTATGACAGCAAAATAAACTTTCTCCATCCTTGTAAAAAAGTCAGGAGGTCGGTGGGGTGCTGCGTCTGACTCTACTAATGCGTCGTTGTCTTTTCCTGCTGTTCGGTTTCTCCTGCTTGAGGAGGAGGAGTGGAGGAAGAGATGTGGGATTTATCGGGGTCACACACGAACTGGGGTAAAAACGCGAGCTCGGGATCATGCCGTCGTTGAGTGACGCGCATTCTCTAAGATCAGATGCTAAATCTCTCCTTCTTGTCCAGATAAGATAACTGTGACTCGACACTGATACTAAAAGTTTCGTCAGATGGGGGTGCTCCCCGGTTAGCTCGTTCTCGACGTATCGCTTGATTTCTCTGTCTACTCGATCCATGCAGACCGCCATCTTTTTTGTCGTGGACGTGCGTGTACTGTAAATGTCATCGGGGATGTCAGTCTCTGACCAGATCTGCTCGCTTGTGAACATGGCTGCACATCTCAGGACTGCACACTCGTAGCCGAGGGATCCTTTGTATTGAGAAATTAACGCAGAAACCACGGTCTCGCTTCGCACCTGAAATGGGATGATTTCATCTTGATCGCTGGAGCGAAGCGTCGCCGTGTTGAGCAGCATAGTCATGATCAACTTTAAATGACTGCGCTCACTGGACGGAATTTCTATGAACATCATGAATATCCAAACAGCAGCTTCTTCGAATGAGTTCACCTTGTACGTCAGGGTCACGAGCTGCGCGCCCCAAGGATTGTCAGATTTTTTCATATCCAGTATACATTTGTGGAGATGCTCGGCAGCCCGCTCGCACATCTCCAGATGACTGAACACGTCGTCTTTCTTGTCTGTGTGTGCTATGAATCCGACGATCTTTCTGGCGTGCAGTCGGTATGGACACTCATCCTCTGACATATTTTCGCTAACACGAACCCCGCTTGAACTGTCTGTGACTTTTTTGCTTGTGTCGTTCTCGTCCCGAATGGGAGGGGTGTTTATTTTTTTTCGAAAAATTCAGGCCTTTTGAAAAAGAAAAGAATCAGAGTGAAGGGGCGACTAATCTAGAAGGGTTTGGGGGAATAAAAAAAATAATTCGAGAAACACTTCGGATTCAAAAAAGTCTCACTTGCTTGCAAATTTGTGGCATCCCGAAAAAGAGTCGACGGCAACCCCCAGAGGAGTCATCGTCAGTTATTCCCTTCACTAATTTTTACATAGACGAGTAAAGGGACGACCAGTCTAAGAAAAGGTAAAGGGAAGAAGAAAAAAAAAAGAACGACAGAAAGAAAATGGCAATGTCCCCTAAATGGACCAATGGATTCCTGACGAAATGCCAGGATAAAATAACAACGCTCCATGGCAAGATCATGGAGAAATCAGACGAGGTAGCAGTGCATGCAGGATATGTGAAGGATCTAAAAAATTCGAGTAGGACAAAACCGATTATTGCCGAGCACGGAGATCGATGGATGTTGTATGTTATCCCTGACGACCGCACCGTGTTGCTGAATTTGATACGTACATTGGCAGAGTTGTATGGATTATCTCAAGAGATTGTAAGTGAAAATCCTTTTTGCACGAAAGAAGAACCATCGATGTTTCAACTCCTGCTTCGTGGAACGCAGGAACTCGGGACGTTGCTTATGCGTATCGATCCTGAATTTTCGAAATGGGCATTCGCGCGTTTGGATCTCTCTGATCCTAATGATGAAGAGATTGCCAAAGACGGGTTCGATCGATCAGTGAAAGCACTTTCCATGATGATACGTTCGTTGATCAATGAGCGTACGCTGAGTCAGGCATTTCGTAGTCTTGGACAGTCTGAAGCGTTGATTGAGAAAATTACGATGGCCTCGAGCGCAATGACTGAGTCGGTTAGGGTCACTTCTTGGGATGAGATGGTGGACATTTTTGAACGAGTCGACGTGAAAGAAAAGCTACAGGAAGAGATGACGAGTTTCATTATTACGCATTCAAAAGATTATGAAGTATGTATGTTGATGGAGTTTGGCAGATGCTACAGGTGGATTGGTTCGGCTGAGAAGACCAAGGCAGAGAAGAAGGTTGCATGTGAACGTATGTGTGGACAACTCCAATATTATATATTGGATATGCCTGATGAGTCTGTAACTTTATCAGACGTATTCAAGGACTTGTTATCAAAGGCGACTTTGGTAGGATCCCCTCAATTGTGGACGACAGAACCACATCAAGAAGGCGCCTATTCATCAAGCCTTACCATCCAGACATCTCCCACTGACGAAACGGTGTTTGTTCCGGAAGAAGAAGAAGAAGAAGAAGAAGAAGAAGAAGAAGAAGAAGAAGAAGAAGAAGGAGAGGAGGACGTTCAGTGTTCCTCTTCTTCGGCTGCATCTGGATCAAATCAAGCGGAGGTCACACCCGAGAAAAAGAAGAAGAAGATAATGAAGAGGAAAAGGCCTCGATCAGAATCGGAGAAGAAGAGGCAAAGCAAAGACTCGCGTTCTTCGAGTCCAAGCTCGGTCAGTGCTTGCACAAGTACAAGCATATTCACTGCCCAACAAAAAGTCGCAATCAACAAGAAGAAGAAGAAGAAATCGAATGAACGAAACAGGAAAAGGCCTCGATCAGAATCAGAGAAGAAGAGACAAAGCAAAGTCTCGCGTTCTTCGAGTTCAAGCTCGGTCAGTGCACACACAAGTACAAGCATATTCACTGACCAACAAAAAGTCGCAATCAACGAGCGTGTCCTCGAACGACTTGGACGCGACGCCAAAGAAAACAACGGGTATGGATTGACAGAGGTCGAGATCAAAAAATTATTCGACTCGAAACCCAAATCTTACTCGAAGAAAGAGAAGGAACAGTCCGACTATTTCAGAAACGAACATCACAATTCAAAGGCAGAGTATGTCATGTTTCCTACGCGATATTTTTTGAAGTATCCCAAGTCTTCGGAGTTCATACATGGAACGAGTACAGTCAAGATATGTCGTCTATTTGTTCTTGTGTCTGTCAAAGAAGGACCTGCCTTCGGATCGTTAGTACAGGACAGGAAGATGTACTACTCTACTCTAAACGCTGAAAAGCAGAGCTCAAGTTTAAAATGCTTGGACACCTTTTTGGCATTGATTAGTGTGAAAGACCTTCGGAGCACATTGACCCGACCGAAAGGTTCCACGTCGTCCACTACGAAATTTTTGGATTTATGTGAGATCGACGATTCTGATGTTCAGTCTTCTTCATCTGCATCAGATCAGGCAAAGGCAACCTCCAAGAAGCAGCGGCGGAAGAAGAAGAAAGGTCATTCCAAAATCTTGCGTTCTTCGAGGCCAGAGCCGCGCAATCCATCTAAGCGTACAACCTTACGCGATACTCAACAATCTCAAGACCTGATACAAAAGTTGAAGATCCCCCCTGATCAAGCGCAGTATCTATGGTCACATGGAGCCATCAGTAGTCCCCAATCTGACACTATTAACGGTTCGCGTCGTACAAAGGATTATGTACCACCCAGCTGTGCTGTGAAAGATTGTTCTGCATGGGCTACAAATCTCTGCAAGCGAAAGGAAGGCTGTCCGGCGAACACTTTGGCAAGGGGGGTTTGCAAGAATCACAGCGGTCTGCAATGCTTTATCTATGAGTGCAGAGCCCGTGGCTGTGCTGTATGTGTCAGGTCTATGATTGGAGCTACTGAAGGGTTTTACGCGTGTCGTCATCATCCGCGGCGGGGATGTGGGGTTTCCACGTCTTCAGAACGGTCGAGCTCGAGCTCAATGTCATCTGCAAAGAAAAAGAAGCAAAATGAGGAGTCAGACGACGAAGACGGCTTCTTCTTTAGTCGCAGCGACGACGAGGAATAAAAAATTACCCCAAAACAAGAGTTTACTAATAATAGTGCCTACGGATTAAAATTGACTGCGACGGCAATGGAACTAGGAGTTCTACATGTAGGACATGCATGGCTGATTTTAAGCCACGTTTCTATGCAGAATTTACAAAAGAAGTGTTCGGCATTGCAATTGATTGGTCGGTACCACTTCTTCCTTTTCGTAGCGTCGCAAAGGCATATGCAACAAGTATACTTCTTGAGGACCAAACGAGCACGCGGACGTGCCTTGGGAGGACGTGTCGACGAAGAGGAGGAAGAGGAAGAGGAGGAGGAGGAGGAGGAGGAGGAAGAGCCTCGACGATACTTCCTTCGATTGGGAGTCGACGCGACGCTATCTAGGTTTGTTCTCAGTACTATCAGATGATTGTCAGGGAAAGGCAGTGGAGGTCCGTCGAACGCTGGACGTGCTTTCCACGTAGAATCCAGGCGTGATAGCGTTAACGAAGGATGGATGTCGGGATAAATAGACCTGAGAATACCTTCTATTATTTCAGTGGCAGTCCCCAGGACATCGCTGTCCACAGATGCCGGACTGTCCGGGATCCACTCAGGGTAGGATTGGCTGCGGTCCATTTTGCGCCGTATGGTTATTTAGCTTTTTGTGTGCACAGGATGTGACAGTGAAGGCAGGTCTTCGGATGCAAAGTTTACCTTGACCTTTTTATTTTTTTTTTAGATTTACAGAATACTGATCGATCCACTGATTCTCTTTAAAAGACTTTCCTCCCACACAAGCGACGACTCCAGTGAAACGGAACGGTATGGAATATCCCGTTGTCCTTCGTCGTCGAAGAGTCGACCGACCATCGACATCCTCATCGTCATCCTCTACTTTGTCGAATGTTGGGAAAGGACCAGTTTGTCTGATTGCTGACCTGTCCCAAGAAAAGATTATGCGAGATCAGATCAGGAGAACCGAAATAATCAAGCGTCTCCTCGAAATAGAAAATTTCTTTGCAGGAGAAATCACGCTCGCACATGTGCATGATAATTGGGCAGATGCATCAGAAGAGGATGTAGCTCATTTGCGAGAACTGGCCATAAACTTCACACAAGAAGGGAAGAAATTTGGGAAGGAAAGAAAAGAGTTGGTCGAGGAATATTTACTTCTTTTGTGAACATTTTTTCTGGCATTGCACTTTCCAACCTATTGAAAATAAAAAAAAAAGAAATCGAGAAACAACTCGGATCAAAAAAACTCAGTTGCTTGCAAATTTGTGGCCTCCGGAAAAAATCGGCGGCGACCCCCAGAGGAGACACCGTCAGTTCTTCCCTTCACTAATTTTTACATAGACGAGTAAAGGGACGACCAGTCTAAGAAAAGGTAAAGGGAAGAAGAAAAAAATGTCAGACACGGAAGAGCGAGGCATTTTGCAGGAGATTGATTATCAAAATAGTCGAGAGATAGTGGATGCTCGATGCATTCACCACGGATGGAGGCAAAACACTCTGAGGCAGGTCGCTGAGGAGGATGAATTTGTGGAGGCACCTAAAAAGCGCAAATCAGAAATGCTGAAGAAAGTACTGGAAAAGATGATCAAGGGAGAGGTAAAAGAGGTGTGTCTCACACACAGAAACCTCGACGACGGATCTGCGAAAAGAATTGGCTGGGCGATGATGCGTAGTCCCGAGCTCAAAACGGTATTGTTGGATCATAACCTAATGACCAAAGAGGCGATAACTTATCTGCATATGATTGTTTCAAGACATCCGAGCATAACCTCTTTTTCGACAAAGGATAACTGCGGGCGCATTCCGAGATCATTTGTCGTCGGAGCAGAAAAGCGTATGGATCTGAACAGACACAACGAAAACCAGAGGAGGTTAACTTTGCGCCAGAGGTGCTGGCTCGTTATCATCGATCCGGTGTCCCGTACAGGAGATGCGGACTTGGATTTTTCAGAGCTTCCTTACTACACCTTTTTACGGGGCTGTCGAGAGTTCAATGAACGTTTCTACATCAGAAGATTAGACCTGATCAGATTCAAGGAACCCCCGCCTGCATTACGTAAAATAGTCAACAGGTGTAAGAGCAATGCGCATCGTGATGACGTCAGAAAGTTCGAGCATTTGGTTAGCCAACCTCGCACTCGAAAAAGAGTAGACCGCTACTCCCCACAAGTATATTAAAAAAATAAATACGCAAAGCAATGTATGGCGCACCTGGGAAGTTTACGGAGTGGTCACTGTTGATTGTTGCGGTGGCTGTCATATTTATTTGGATGGCCAAGGAGAGTGCTGCGCACGGTGCGCTCGACGAAGAGAGAAAAGAGCGCGTTCTCAAACACATCGAAAACATCGACGGATATCTGGACAAACACCGGGGCGCGCAGACGAACGACACGTCGATTGTCCGTCCGAGTCGGCATGACGTGCAAATATCGGACGGGACATGTAGAAGCGGGACAGGGACGTGCGTGTACGATGTCCGAACAAACAATATGATGCCCACGGTGACTACAACTGGGCAGGGCTGGTTAGGAGACGAGATAGAGTTGATGTACACGGAGGGGCACATGCGGGAGACATTGCGCGCATTGACTCATTACTCTCAGCGACAACACTCAGTTAAGAAGGATGAGTACATCGTTCTGGATGTGTCACGGGTACTGGGAGACTATCTGGACATGCTGTCAGTGGGCAGCACGCAGCTGACACCCGATGAATGCAACGAAAAGACGAAGACTGATAGCATGCCTCCCTGCTGGCAGCTGAAGGATTGCGAGGTGCCCACGCTCGTTACGTCGAGGGGATCTCTCAAGACTAGAGCAGCTCTTCCAGCGCCGTACCCGGTGGACGTGGAGCTGACGATATTTTGTGGCTCGTACGAGTTGAACAAGAGAGAGACGCGGCCTTTCGGAAGATCAGGAGAGCCGTACATGGCAGTGTGGGCGTCAGAGCCCTCGTACAGATCGGCGTCCACGGACCCAAAAAGGTGTGCGTGGTCAGCTTCTGTGGAGCACGCGAGCAGACTGGTCAACTTTTGGATGTCCTTCTGGCCAGGAGCCGATATATTCTTGCCGCCCTGGGAGCTTCACATCCCCATTCCACTCGAAGCACTCTTCTTTGCTGATACGCCCGGTGCAGGCGTGTACAGATTGCGCACGTGGAGCGAGAAGGCCGCTATGCTCGACGAGTCGTTCTTTGATCACTCGTCAGAGGAGTTGCAAAAGAGAGTTCAGCAGCTGCCCGAGCCCGAGGTCATGCATCCTGGACGCTGCTCCTCGAAGCGTCCCAAGGGCCTCGCTCTAGGAGCGTTCATCGCAGACAACTGCGAAGACATTCTCAGGAAGCGCGTAGTTCAGGAGCTGCAGAGTCTTGGGCCCAAGTGGGTGGACTCGAGTGCCCATTGTCTGCATTCTGCATCACTGCCTTGCGACGCGCTCGCGATCGACGCATCCGCGCTGGACACACTGCCCGTCGTCGGCGACCACAGACGAGCGCCGAGATCACCCGCGAACGACAGGTTCGTCGTCAAGTACCTGCAGAAGCAGGCGCAAATGTCGCACTACATGTTCTTTTACAGTTTCGAGAACGAGCCCACCGATCCGATGTGGCTGACAGAGAAATTTATAGGACCCTTCGTCGCGGGTACCGTCCCCGTGATCCTGGGACCAAGCGCGTGGTCTCGAAGGTTTCTGCCCGCGCCGCACTCTGCGATCTTTCTCAGTGACTTCCAGTCAGTGACCGCCATGGCAAAGTATTTACACTATGTCGCATGCAACGAGACGGCCTACGAGGAATACTTGGCATACCAACAGAATCCCAGACACACCCTCAATCCGCGATTTCTTGCTCTATTCGCTTCTCGCCGACAGCAGAGTCTGTGCATGCTGGCAAAATTCGCGGTTCTGGCCGACAAGGATCCCTCTCTCGCGCATAATCATCGCGTGTTCGTGGGTCAGACGGGACTCGTCCCCGTAGGCACTGTCCACAATCAGACCATTCATGTCGAGAGCGACTTTTATTCTCTCTGAACTCAGCGAAACATCGTTGCGATCAGACGAACACCCTGTCACAGGCTCCCGAAGGACTGGACACGCTGAAGGGGTGTTGGATGATATTGCTCGTCGAGACGTAAAAGAGGTCGCGACCAAGGGGGGAACGCACAACAGTCGGGGCGATTTTCACGATGAGATGACCCCATTTTGGAGTACACGCAACAACAAAGTGAAAGCCTTTGGGGATGTCATATAAATTTTTTATCTTGAGAATTCGCAACACATCGGCGTGTACGTATTTTATCGCTGCGGATGGCGTTTTGCATCCGTCCACTGGACACGAAACGCTCCATGACACCCGAGTCCCGTCAAAGAGAGAGGTTACGTCAGAATAATTCTGAGAGAGAAAAGTCACACTCATTGCGCTCGTCTTGGGACGGTTATTATTTTTTGCAGTCACACTTGCTTCTACCAGCCAAGTCCGGAAACTGTGTCTGAGAAACTGGAGAGCAGATCGCAGGGTGTATCTGGGTTGCAGGCGTCCGCGACATTATTGTCTGAATCGTCGAATGATGTTATGGAAAATTTGCTAAAGAGGGCCTCATTTTGTCGGCCGAGGAAAACGTTGTCGTCACAGGGAGGATATTGAGCATGATTCTCCTGGAGGATTCTGCTCACGGCACGCCCGTCCGATGGCTGAAGTACATAGTCTGAAAGAGACGTTCCTTTTCCGCCCAGATGAGCAAATGAGTCAGTCTCGACGACGGACGGAGAAGGAATGTCTCTTTCGACAGATTTGGGGTTGCACCGAGTCAGGGCTATCTTATCGGGAATCAGAGCGTACACCATGTAGGTGTATCCCTCACTGTCGAGGGCATCGTGGACATTCGCCAAAAGTACGACATCTCGCGCGATAGTTTTTCTGTCAGTTTCGGTGATCCACAGAGGAGGACTCTTTGTTCTGTCTCCATGAAAGAGGCGGACAACCACACGGAGGCCATATTCTACATCCCATTTTTTACAAAGATAGGCTATGAGCTTGTACATCTCGAATGTGGGAACAACGCGCAGCTGAAGCATTGGATTACATTTGCTGTGAGAGACGGATTTCATCGAGAAATCATCGAATGGAAACAGTCTGAGGTCGTGTCGTTTGACAGAGCGTTTGCGACTGCTCGTTGAAGCCATTTTTTTTTATTTCAAGGGGACTCTCTCAGAACGCTGCCACTTACTCAACTGCTGTCCAGGCTCGATCCCTCTCAGCTGCAAACCGTGAAACAATTTACGTGGCGGTCTGCCTTGAGACTGATCGAGAATTTCGGGCGAAATTGTTTTCGGTACGCCCAGCTCAGGACTAGGATCACAGTCTTCGATCTCGTCGTCTGTGTCCGAGTCGGGCGTAACAAGACATTCCTTCGGAGTCATTAGGTCCTGTGCTAGACCTGATCGTCTGCGGCGTTCGAGAAGAATGGCGTGTATCGTTTTGAAGTCGTCCGCATTTTCAAAACAGGACTCGTGTGTCTCCACTACTTGCACGCGAGGGCTTGACCGAACAAAAGAGAGCAGCGCCCGCCCAGCCCGCCGAGAGACGCGCACGTTGCCTATACCGAGGCTTTCTAGAGTATCGTTTTCGGCGAGGGAATCGACAATTATCTCCACGCCGCGCTTCGTCAGATCGAGTGCATTCATGAAGAGCGAGGCGACGCGTCGACTGCCCTTTATGAACTCTGCTATGCACGGCGCAGATTCGTCGGAAATGGGGTTGCTACTTATCTCTAGTCCCTGTACGCCGCCTCCGTTTTCTCCCAAAATTCTTAGAACCGCCTGGACCGCTCTGTCGCCCATGCAGGTGGAGGAGAGATCCACGTATTCGGGACACGTCCACGGTGCCATAGAAACGCAAGCCCGCGATATGCGCTCGAACCCCGAGAGCGTAAATTCAGAGCCTCCAAGCATGACATCTTTGACGTTCCCCGAGAACAAACCCACTGTAATGGCGGTCACTAGGGAGCACAGTCGCCTGGGTTCATGGACCAGACAATCGTCAAAGTCTTCTAGTGAGTAGGTCTTCGATACGTAGAAAGGTCCAAAGTTGATCTCTTCTCCGCCGTCGCTCGTGGCGAGCCTTGCCACGTGTTTGCGGATCGCGTCCTTGTCGTCCTCTCTCAGCCGTTTAGGGTTTCTCTTGTCCGTGCTAGAGGGACTGGCTGGGGACATGTGCACGATTCCTCTGGGCCTGTCGCTGTCTGGGGGTTTTACTCTTATTGCCATCTTTGGAGGTGTAGTATTTACTTTTTTTTATATGAGCATACAAGCTTGTGAGCAGACCAGTGGAGACGGAGACACTGTTTGCTGCAGTATCTGGCTTCGAAGCATCCTGCGCACAAGATCGAGTCATCTGGAATTGGAATCCAGCAGCAGGAACAACTGTTTTTCATCGAAGCTTTCAAAGAAGCGCATTTGGCTGAATGCTCTCCTACGAGCCAGTGATCCAGTCTGCATTCGGGTCCGCAGTAAAAGAGGATGCGACACTGCCTGCATTGAACGGGAATCTTGGACGTGACTCCACAAAACGAACACTCTCGCTTCGGCGCAGGGATGTACGGAGGCATGCTCGCCTTGCGCATATTTGAGACGTACTTGGACACGTACCCTCCTGCTTCAGAGACACCGCTGCGAACGGCCTTGACGAGCCAATCGAGGGCGATGTCGTGGTCTATCTCTGTTCCGAGTCCGACACTGTAGCACTCTGCTATTTTGAACTGCGCATCGCCATAGCCCTGTTTGGCACTTGCGAGCATCCACTTGAATCCTCCGGTATCGGCCTGAATGCCTCCGTAGCCCACGAAAAAGCTCAGCCCCAAATTGTACTGTCCGTACGGATCGCCTGCCGCAGATGCTTTGATGAAGAGATCCAGCGCTTTCTTGGGATCCTTCCCAGTTCCCAGACCGTGCTTGTAGCACAGAGCGAGCTGCGTCGTGGCAGAGGGCAACTCTCGCGAGTCAGAAGCTGCGAAACATCTGAAGGCCGCCGACGGGTCTGCATCGGTACCCTGACCCAACTTCCAGCACATCCCTGCGTTGTATAACGCGCTTTTCTGCTTCTGGAGCGCTGCCGCTGCGAAATATTCAAACGCCTTTTCCGTGCTCTTCTCCACTCCTAGTCCATGGCGATAGAGAACACCCAGATTGTTTTGCGCAGCGGCATTCTTTCTCTCTGCCGATCTTTCAAACCAGTAGACTGCCTTCTTATAGTCCTGCTCTACGCTGCAGCCTTGCAGGTAGAATTCGCCTACCATATTCTGCGCTTTGGAGCTTCCGCCCGAGGCAGCGAGGAATATCCACTCAAAGGCCTTTGCATAATCCCTTGGAACGCCCTTTCCAGACTTGTATGCACATCCCAACGCGTACTGGGCTCGCACGCTGTGCTTCGTCGTTGCCTTGGTGAACCAGTGAATCGACAACGCGAGATCCTCGCTATTCGAGCCAAAGTCGTTCCTGTAATAAAACCCCAGATGCTCCTGTGCCAGGACGTCCCCCTGCACAGCGGCTCTTGTCCACCACTTTTCGGTTTTTCTGTAGCTTCCCTCTGCGTTCTTTGGAACATAGAAAGACCCCACCGTTCTCTGTGCCGATGCATGCCCCATCTTTGCTGCGTATTTTAGGTGATCCATCGCGATCTTGACGTCCTTTTCCACGCCCTCGCCGACGAGATAGCATGTCCCTAACAACGCTCGTGCTGCCGGATCATCCTGTAACTCTTTCTGTTTCAAAACCGAGAGCGCACTACTATAGTGTTCAGAGGCGAGGTATCCGCGCGCCCGTTTCAACAAGTTCATCTTCATCGACTCATCTCTGTCTGCGAGATCCATGTAGAAGACAGACACGAGTGCAGCTACGTATCTGACTCGACGATTTATTTAGTATTGGTACGCAGGTGCAACGCCTGGCAATCCGGACACAACTCGCTCGCGTCAGAGATGATTTCGCCCGACTCCTCTTCGCCTTCAGAGAAGGACTCGTCCTCGTCCTCCTCTGTGGAAGGGCAGTACGTGCCATCCTGCTCATCGACTAATCCCAACGAGGACACGGTGGTGAACGCCTGGCGGAGCGACCGTATCTCTTTCTCTTGGGCGCGCTTGAGCTCATCCAGAGGCGGAAACATTTCCAGCAGATCTGGATTTGGAGCCGAGACAATGGGCTCTTCGTACTTTCTGAAGATGACGATGGGAACGTCGGCGATGGACCTCGACGTTCCACAGAACGAAACCGTGGGATAGGCGATCTCAGCAAGGTCACAAGAGTTGCAAAAGTACTTTCCGCAACCCGCTGTTCTGCATTTCCTGACTGCTGGATGCAGTCGTTCCGAAGAGACATACAGAGAAGGACAGTACGTTGTTCCACTGATGGATTTGCAGTGGATGGCGTGACAGAACTGACACGTGTCTCCTAGTCGAACTCCTTCTTTTATCACATTGTGGAAGGCGTCATCGTCACAACATTGTCTACACTCTCCGACCGAACATCCAGATGCACACACCCACCGCATTCGTTTCACTGAGGAGGTATGCCCTCTGCAAACTCTGCAATAAACACAGTCCTCTTTTTCGATGTCTATGTGTGGAGCGGCCAGGATATCACTGGCTCTTTTTCGACGATCACGACGCAGCAGTGCTGCCATTTGTTTTGGTTTTTAATTTGTGTTTTTTTAGTGGGGTATGGGGGAGTTGTCTCGTCCGTAATTTGGACACTTTATTCTTCGCGAGAATCGTCGGTGGAGTGGGTCGGTGTCGCGGAGAGAGCGGGAGGAGCAGGGGGAAGATGGGTAGTTGGGGAGGAGAGGCTGGGAAGAGAGAGGGGGATCGTGGTGTGGGTGGCCATAGCAGTGCGCAGCAAATCGTAGAAAGAGGAGTCGGTTTGGTGGGCTAGATCGAGAGGAGTGTACTTACGATGTGTAGAAACGGCATTAGGATCAGCGCCGGCGTGGAGGAGATGCGTGATGGTAGGTAGACAGCGAGACACTACAGCATAGTGAAGAGGGGACCTTCCAAATTCGTCGACAGAATTGACATTAGCGCCATGTTTGGTCAGCAGCATCACGTAGGTTATGGGGGATTTGTGATCTCGGATAGCATAGTGGAGAGGAGTGAGCTTGCTAGCTGTCACAACAGCGTTGGGGTCGGCACCATGTTCGAGGAGCAGATGAACAATTGGTACATTTTCGGAAAGCCATAAAGCAGTGTGGAGAGGGGTCATTCCAAAATCGTCGACAAAGTTCACATCTACACCACTGTTGAGTATATACTCAACAATAGTCGGGAATCCGTTTTCGAAAGCGCGAATGAGAGCATCCTTTGGCACGGTTGCACTGGGAGGAGCAGGGGAAAGAGGGTAATGCATAGCAGACAGGAGGAGGGAGTGGAGGTAGGCATTCCTGTGAAACTTGGCGAGATCGAGGGGAGTGCGGTTGTCATCGTCGCGAATGTGTGGATCGGCAAGATAGTGGAGGAGGAGGGAGACGGTTGGAATACCGCAGCAACCAGCACAATTGTGAAGAGGGGTAGCTCCGCCTTCGTCTTGGGCGTTGACATCGGCATTGGCGTCGAGAAGGATCTGGATAACGTCGGGGTTGCCGTCAAGGCAGGCCATGTGAAGAGGAGTGCGCATGAATATGTCTCTGGCGTCGACGTGGGCTCCTTCGTTAAGGAGACAGCGGACGAGGTTGGGAGAGCCCCTAAAGGCATAGGAGGCTTCGTGAAGAAGGGTCCATCTTTGAGAGAGAGAGAGAGAAAAGTCGACACCATGATCGGAGATAAAGGTAGAGATGGCAGAAAAGTCGTTAGATTTGGAGGCACGACGGACAAGACGGACCATTACGACTTCTAAAGAGTGGTCGGTGTCTGTAGGAGAGACGGGGGATTCGTGAGAATCGTAGGTGGAGTGGGCCGGTGTCACAGAGAGAGCAGGGGGAAGATGCGTAGTTGGATTGGAGGAGGATGTTGACATTGGAATGTGTTTTTTTTTGTTTTGATTTGGCAACGGTTTTTTGTCGAGGGGGTGAAGGGAAGAATTGACGGTGACTCCTGTGGGGATTGCCGTGGACCTTTTTTTTCGGGATGCCACAAATTTGCAAGCAAGTGAGATTTTTTGAATCCGAAGCGTATCTCGAATTATTTTTTTGTTGCCCCAAACCCTTCTAGATTAGGCACCCCTTTACTCGGAATCTTTTTTTTTCGAAAAATCATGGGTGTCGGTTGTGTGGATATGGGGGAGAGGACACATAAGCAGGAGGGAGGCACGAGGAGGAGGGAGCAGAAGGATGGGGGAAGGTGACTACGAGGCGTGGAAAGGGAGGGGGATTCGTAGGGGGGGGGTTGGGTCTCTCGTGGAGAGCTCTGTGCAGTAAACGCCAGCGAATAGGGGGAGGGGCACAGGCATGGATGAGAGGAAGTGCTCGGCGTGGAGGCGGAGAGAAGAAAGGGGGAGAGGAGGGGGAGGAATGTTAGTGGGGAGAGGGGGAGAGAGAAGAGGAAGATGAGGCGCGGCGCTGGCGTTTAGGAGAGACAGCAGGGGATAGGGGAGAAACGGGGGAGAGGTCGGAAGGGTCAGAGAGGCCGCGGAGGAAGGCGAGACAGCAGGGGAGGAGAGGGAGGGGGAAGGAGGAGAGAGGGAGAAGGGAATGAGAGTCGTGGAAATGGACGAGGAGGGGATGGAGAGGAAAATCGCCGCGCAAAAAGGCGATGGAGAGGGAGAGCGGAGTATCGTTGTCCTGATCACGGGCAGAGAGGGGGGCACCGTGGGAGAGGAGAAGAAAGGTGAGGGAAAGACGGGAGGAGGAAGAGAGGTGCCGAGAATAGTGGCGGGAGAGAGCGCAATGGAGAGGGGTGGCGCCAAAAGAGTCGGCAGAAGAGACGGAAGCGCCGAGGTGGAGAAGGATGCGGACGGCGTCGAGATGACCGAGGATGCAGGCAAGATGGAGGGGGGTTCTGCCGTAGCGATCACGGAGACGGAGGTCAGCGCCATTGGAGTGGAGGATGATAAGGAGGTGGGAGTGGCCGTGGCCGGCAGCAAAGTGGAGGGAGGATTGTAGGGATGCGTCGACAGCGTTAAGGAGAGGGCCAGGGTAGGCGGTAGCGAGGATGAGGCGAAGGACGGCGTCGGTGTCGCCTTTGCGACAGGCGGCAGAGAGGGCAGATTTGGAATGTCTGATGGAAGCCACAGCGCGTGAGGGGAGGTGGCGGCGGCGAGTGCTAACGGACATTTTTGGTTTGATGTTGCAACGGTTTTTGCAACGGTTATTAGGAGGGAGTGAAGGGAAGAACGACGGCGAGTGCTGGGGGGGTGTGGCCGTGGTCGGAATTGTGGTTTGAGGGTGTGGAGTGGGGGGAAAGCAGGTGTGACTGCAGGTGGGAGATATTTTTTATTTTGATCCCTCTACTCTATTTGCAAGCAAAGGAGAAAACAGAAGGAGAAGAGGAGAAGACTGGTGGAGGGGGATGGTGTGTGTTGACTGGGTAGAGAGGAGGCACAAAGAGCGGGTCAGCGGAGAAGAGTCGTGGGGGTGATGGGGTGAGGTGAAGTTGAGGAGGAAAGCATAGTATGAACGCAGGGCAGTAAATGATCACGAGGCAGGCATCCCAGGTGAATAGAGGGGAGAGAGAAACGAGGGAGGTTGAGCGCAGGTTCTTCAGGAGCTATGATGAGCGATGTGGCGGTGGCAGCCCGTGGGATAGGGCATAGCGGGTTTTTGTGTATCTCGTGTAGAGCACTGTGCAGCAGAAGCCTGCCACAGGGAGCAGGGAGCAAAAGCATGCGTGACAGTCACCACTAGGGGTGGACAAGGAGGTGTCTTCTTAGGGGATGTGTATGTGAGTTGTGTAGAGGACTGTGCAGCAGAAGCCAGCCACACGGTACAGGGTGCAAATGCATGCGTGTAGGTCACTACTCGGCGTTGGCACGGAGTAGTGTTCTTAGGGGGGATTTGCGTGTCTCCTCTCTAGAGCACTGTGCAGCAGAAGCCTGCCACGAGCAGCTGGGTGGACATGCATGCGTGACGGTGACGACTGGGCGTTAGCACGGAGTTGTGGTCTTGGCTGTTTTTTGGGTCTCTTGTCTAGAGCTGTCTTCAGGAAAGGCGGTCCACACGGTACTGGGCGGACATGCATGCGTGACGGTGACTACGAGGCGTTAACAAGGAGGTGTCTTCTTAGGGGATTTGTGTGTGTGTTGTGTAGAGCTCGGTTCAGCAGACGCCTGCCACACGGTGCAGGGTGCAAAAGCATGCGTGGCGGTCACTACGAGGGGTTGACGAGGAGGTGTCTTCTTAGGGGTTGTGTGTGTGAGTTGTGTAGAGCACTGTGCAGCAGACGCCTGCCACACGGTACTGGGGGCACATGCATGCGTGACAGTCACTACCAGGCGTTGACAAGGAGTTCTATTCTTAGGGGTGATTTGTGTGTGTTGTGTAGAACTCTGTGCAGCAGACGCCTGTCACACGGTACTGGGCGCACATGCATGCGTGTCGGTCACTACGAGGGGTTGACAAGGAGGTGTCTTCTTAGGGGATTTGTGTGTGTGTTGTGTAGAGCACCGTTCAGCAGACGCCTGCCACACGGTACTGGGGGCACATGCATGCGTGACAGTCACTACGAGGCGTGGACAAGGAGTTGTCTTCTTAGGGGATTTTTGTGTGAGTCGTGTAGAGCACTGTTCAGCAGACGCCTGCCACGAGAAGCTGGGTGCACATGCATGCGTGACGGTGACCACTGGGCGTTGGCACGGAGTTGTGGTCTTGGCTGTTTTTTGGGTCTCTTCTCTAGAGCTCTCTTCAGTAAAAGCGTTGCACATGGGTCTGGGTGCACATGCATGCGTGGCCGTCACTACGAGGCGTGGACACGGAGAGCGTGTCGTAGGGGAATTGATGAGTAGGTATTTTAGTGGGGAATGGGGGCGAGAGTCAGAATGACAATCAGTAGCGGCGCTGGCGTTTGGTGCTACCGTTGTTGGAGGAGGAAGAAGCGGAAAAGGGGTATGAAAGGGTGCGGAGGTAACTCTCAACGTAAGGATTCCAGGAAAGGTCAATAGGAGTACGGTCGCCTTTGTTCAAGGAGGTGAGGCTAGCACCGCGATCACAGAGATATTCCACCATCTGGAGTCTGCCACCGCAGCAAGCAAGGTGAAGAGGAGTGTCACCGTCGATGTCGACAGGATCGGGGGATGCACCTGCATCCAGCAGAGCTTTGACGTTATCATGGGCACCAGAGTGAACAGCGATATGGAGAGGTGTGCGCATCGTGTCGTCGGTGATGCGTGCATCAGGAAGGGCACCATGCTTCAGGAGAAAGGGGAGGATGCCTGAAGAGTCTGACACTGATGCGCGATGGAGAGGAGTATATCCTCCGTGATCAGGACGATTGACGTCGACACCTCTGCGAACAAGCATCTTCACAATGTCTAGACTACGTGAGAAGCGCGCTGCCATGTCGAGAGGCGTCCTGCCTTTGTTGTCCAAGACATTGATGTCAGGATCGTACTCCAGTAATACCGCAAAGTTCTTGGCTGTGTCGCACGCTGCAGTCTTGTGCAGTACCGTCTTCCCGCTGTCCTCGAATTTCCTGTCCACTTGTGCACCCTTTTCCAGAAGAAAACGGACCACTTCGGGGTCGTTCCTCCGGCAAGTGTTCATAAGGAGGGATTCTCCTTTTTCGTCCACATGGTCCACCCCATTCTTTTCTATAAATTCGGTAATGACACGCAGGTCGCCAGACTTTGCACTCTCACCAACAAGCCTACTATAAAACCATTCACGAGGTGGGGGGTCACCTCGCCGTTCCCCCCTCACTCCCCTGCCACTTGGGTTTGGCGTTTTCTGTTCTTGAAAAGTTGCCACCGCGACTCCTGGGTGGGTCGCCGTGGTCTGCATCCTGCTTTGCTGTTCTGTAGTTGGTGATCGCACGTGTTTGTTCTCTTCCTTTTTTTAATCCTCTTCCCTCTACTCTTTTTGCAAGCAAAGCAGAACACCGACCAATGCCTAGATCAGCCGCGGCGCTGGCGTTTCGGGGCCTCCTCGTGATCGACATCTTGGGCAGCCGCCCAGCCGCCGAGCACTTTTACAATACTAGGACACGCCACCTGTGCTGGTGTGCGGAGGTAGAGAGCATGGACAGAGGTGCAGCGCACGTTCTTCAGCTCCTATTATGAGCTATGTGGCTGTGGCAGCCCGTTTGCTCGGGCATCGCTGTTTTTTGTGTCTCTTCTCTACCGCTCTCTTCAGCAGACCCCTGCCACACGCTGCTGCGTGCACATGCATGCGTGGCCGTCACTACCAGGCGTTGACACGGAGTTGTCTTCTTAGGGGTGGTTTGTGTGTGTGTTGTGTAGAACTCTGTTCAGCAGACGCCTGCATGCGTGTCCGTCACTACCAGGCGTTGACACGGAGTTCTATTCTTTGGGGGTTGTGTGTGTGTTGTGTAGAGCTCTGTTCATCAGACCCCTGCCACACGCTGCTGCGTGCACATGCATGCGTGTCCGTCCCTACTAGGCGTTGTCACTGAGTTGTCTTCTTAGGGGTGATGTGTGTGAGTTTCGTAGAGCACTCTTCAGCAGACCCCTGCCACTAGGGTCTTGGTGCACATGCATGCGTGTCCGTCCCTACTAGGCGCTGTCACGGTGTTGTCTTCTTAGGGGTGTTGTGAGTCAGTTGCGTAGAGCACTCTTCTGCAGACCCCTGCCACTAGGGTCTTGGTGCACATGCATGCGTGTCCGTCCCTACTAGGCGCTGACACGGTGTGCTTCTCTTAGGGTTTTAGGTTTTTAGGGTTTTAGGTTTTGGGGGCGAGAGTCACGAAGCCAATCAGGAGCAGCGCTGGCGTTTCGTGCACCCTTTGTGGAAGGATGAAGAAGCCGAATAGGGATATGAAAAGGTGCGGATGTAACGCTCAACCGCAGGACTCCAGGAAACGTCGAATGCACTCTCCTCGGCGTTGTTCAAGGTCGTGAGGCTTTCACCGCATTCACAGAGGACTTTCACCGCCTTGAGCCTGCCACTGCCGCACTCAACGTGAAGAGCCGCGTTTCCTTCTTCGTCCACACCCTCCACCCCATTCTTTTCTTTATTGTCTTCCAGCCTCCTCCACTCCTCTTCTTCTATTCTTTCCTCCCTCGCCCTCCCTTTTTCAGATTCATCCTCTGCCCCTTCCCTCTTCTCTTCTGCCTCCGTCTCCCTCCACATCTCCTTCTTTCCCGCCGCCATTTCTTTTCCCCTTCTTTTGTTTCCCCTTCCCTGCTCTTCCCCGCGCCGCGCCTCCGACCCTCTTCCCTTGCCTTCTCTCCCTCCATCCTGCTTGGCCGCCCACTTCCGCCACTGCTCGGCGTTTCCTCTTTCTTCTCTCTCTTGCTTTTCCGCCTCTCCTTCCCCCTCTCCTTCCTCCTCTCCCTCCTCTTCTCCTCCCCCTCCTCCCCCTCCCTTTTCCCCCTTTCCCCTACCCCCTTCCTTCTCCTCCCCCTATTTACGCCTTCCCTTTTTCCCCTCCCTCTCTCTCTCTTTCCCTCTCTCTACGCATGCACGAGCACCAGCAATATACAGTCCGTTCTTCATAGGTTCTTATCCCTTGGCAATCCTTTATCTCTCCTTCTTCCCTCTACTTTCCCCCTACCCCCTTCCTTCTCCTCGCCCTATATACGCCTTCCCTTTTTCCCCACCCTCTCTCTCTTTCCCTCTCTCTACGCATGCACGAGCACCAGCAATATACAGTCCGTTCTTCATAGGTTCTTATCCCTTGGCAATCCTTTATCTCTCCTTCTTCCCTCTACTTTCCCCTACCCCCTTCCTTCTCCTCGCCCTATATACGCCTTCCCTTTTTCCCCACCCTCTCTCTCTTTCCCTCTCTCTACGCATGCACGCACTCTCTTGAACTCACTCACGCACTCTCTTGAAATCACTCTCTCTCCCTCTCTTTCTCTCTCTCCTTCCTTGGGGTGTGCGAAAAAAAAATGGTAAAAAAGAAGTTCTATGCCCCAAACTTCTGGAGTATGGGGTACGATTAGTCCCAAAAAACCGCCAAAAAATGGTAAAAAAAAGTTCTATGCCCCAAACTTCTGGAGTATGGGGCCTAATCTATGCCCCAAAAACCCATGAAAAAACCGCCAAAAAATGGTAAAAAAAAAGTTCTATGCCCCAAACTTCTGGAGTATGGGGAGGATAAATGGAGAGAAAGGAAGAAAAGAGCCACAAGAGGAGAGGAGGAGGAGGAGCAAGGCCAGAGAGGAGAGAGATGGAGAGGATGACAAAGGAACTGATAGAGAGGAGTGTGGGAATGTTGCTGGAGGAGGAGATGGGAGGAGGAAGACAGTACGGAGTGAGGGTGATGATAGGGAGAGAGCACAAGTGCAGAGTGGAGACAATGACAAAGGAGGACAAGTGCGAGCTGAGGAGCTTCAGAGCAGTAGGGATATACCCGGTATGGGCGAGACAGGAGGAAGAGGAAATGGCAGAGGAAAATAAGGAGGTGCTGAGGGAGCTGAAGAGAAAGAGCGAGGAGGAGTGGGGAAAGAGAGAGCCATTGCACGTGTGTGTGCAGCGGGAGGAGAAAGAAGGGAAAAGATGCGACGAGAAGGGGGGGATGGGGCACGCAGAGGAGTTTGAGAGGATGCTGAGAGGAAAGAGAGTAGGAGAGGAAGGGAAGGTGACGTACCTGCACCCGACGAGCATAGAGGGAGAGGAGAGAGAGTGGAGAGAAGGATCGGTGCAGGTGCCAGTGAGGATGGAGGAGAGGACGTACAGAGACTTTGGGGGGAACAGAGGGCTGAAGCTGACGGTGGTGGGACTGAGCGTGCTGAGGGTGTACTACTGCAGAAGAGGGGGAAGGAAGCAAGGAGCGCACAACTGCGCGAGGCTGACGTGTGCGCGGATGGTGCCGCAGGGAGGGCTGACGTGCACGCTGACGGGGGAGCAGATAATGGAGGACGGGAGCATGATGGAGGAAGGATGGAGAGGGGAGAAGAGCGGGGAGTGGGCGTGGGCGCAGAGGTCGGCGCACGAGCTGTACCAGGCGGGGTTCGATCAGCCGCAGGGGACGGGGGGGCAGGGGAGGGCGTCGCTGCTGGCAGAGCCGCAGGCGTTCCAGGAAGCGCTGGAGGGGGCAGAGTCGGCAGTGGAGCTGGCGGGACTGAGGACGCTGACGTACGCGCAGCCGGGGAGGAGGAGCGCGGGGGAGAGGAGAGAGAGGGAGGAGCGGAGGAGAGCGTTGCTGGCGCAGAGGGACGCGGCGTCGCGCAGACTGGCGGCGAACGGGAGGTGGTCGACGCAGGCGGACTATAGGAACGTGGCGCAGATGCGGATAAAGGATCTGATAGGGTTCGGGGGGTACGCGCAGAAGGGCACAGTGCGGTATCTGAGGAGGATGTGGGGGGCGCTGGAGGAGCTGAGGGCGGGGAAGGAGGGAAGGGAGGTGCGGAGGATACAGGTGGCGCTGAAGCCGAAGGAGGGGAAGGGAGGGGGAGGAGGAGAAGAGGAAGCGATCGAGCCGTTTGTGGACGCGGAAGACCGACTGTGCTTCGTGTTCAGGGAGGCAGAGATAAGGCAGCGCATAGACGTGCAGATCAGGAGACTGGCGGACGCGGCGCTGAGGTTCTGGATCATCATAAGAACGCGGACGCAGCGGGGCAGGGGCTCGCCGCATCTGTTCCCGTTCAACAACTTCGTGGTGGCGTTTCTGTACCTGCTAAAGGAAGGACTGAGCTTTCCGGCGCCGTCGCCCTCGGAAGCGGCGCTGGCATTCTTCGAGAAGAACGCGTTCCTGGGCTACGTGCTGCCGCCGTTCGGGACGCTGCCATACCTGTCGTCGTCGTTCTCGCCGCGGGATCTGCTAAAGTCCAAGCAGAACATAGTGGATCTGCTGGTGCACGAGCTGCTGGACTCGGCGACGCATCCGTCTACGCTGTGTCCCTTTCGAGCTCTGCTCTCGCCGACGCATGATCCACTGAATCAGACGCACTCGCCGTCGCTCTTCCTGGGACTGCGCCTGCCGCGGTTCCGCTCTCGCTAGGGGACAGACTAATAAACATGTACAGAGAAGGAGAAACGGAGGGAGGAGGAACGGAGGAGAGCTCAGGGAGGGACACAGGAGGAGAGCTCAGGGGGTGTCACAGAAGGAGAAAGGGTCAGGAGGGAGGGACACAGGAGGAGACACGGAGGGAGGAAAAGCAGAGGAGAGCTCTGGGGGGTGCACACACTGGTGCACACACAGGTGAATCTATAAAACTCACTAAATCGCCAGGGGTGCACACAGAGCAGTGACAGAGATAGGCTCAGAGGGTGATCACACAGGTGAATCTATAAAACTCACTAAATCGCCTGGGGTGCACACAGAGACAGTGACAGAGATAGGCTCAGGGGGTGAACACACAGGTGATTATATCTACGTCACTAAAGCACCTGGGGTGAATACAGAGACACTGATAGAGCAGTGACAGAGATAGGCTCAGGGGGTGCGCACACTGGTGTTTCTCTCTACCTCTCTAATCACCTGGAGGAGACACGGAGTCACATCCTCAAACGTGTTGACAGAGATAGGCTCAGGGCACACACACACAGGTGTTTCTCTCTACCTCTCTAATCACCTGGAGGAGACACGGAGACACCTCCTCAAACGTGTTGACAGAGATAGGCTCAGGGCACACACACACTGGTGTTTCTCTCTACCTCTCTAATCACCTGGAGGAGACACGGAGACACCTCCTCAAACGTGTTGACAGAGATAGGCTCAGGGCACACACACACTGCTGTTTCTCTCTACCTCACTAAATCGCCTGCGGTACACAGAGTCTCTCATACATCATCAAAAACGGAGGCGAGCTCAGGGAAGAACACAGAAGGAGAAAGGGTCAGGAGAGGTGGCACAGGAGGACACGGAGAGACATTCTCAAAAGAGATGTCAGGAGATGGGGTCAGGGGGGAGCACATAGGTGATTCTCTCTACCCCCTAATCACCTGGGGTGTACACGGAGTCACATCCTCAAAAGAGATGACAGGAGATGGGCTCAGGGATGCACGCACTGGTGATAACATCTACCTGCCTAATCACCTGGAGGACACACGGAGTCGTATCCTCAAAAGGGATGACAGAGATAGGCTCAGGGGGGCACGCACTGGTGATAACATCTACCCCCCTAATCACCTGGGGTGTACACGGAGTCACATCCTCAAAAGAGATGACAGGAGATGGGCTCAGGGATGCACGCACTGGTGATAACATCTACCTGCCTAATCACCTGGAGGACACACGGAGTCGTATCCTCAAAAGGGATGTCAGAGATAGGCTCAGGGGGGCACGCACTGGTGATTCTCTCAACCTCCCTAATCACCTGGAGGGGACACGGAGAGACATCCTCAAAAGGGATGACAGGAGATGGGCTCAGGGGGGCACGCACTGGTGATTCTCTCAACCTCTCTAATCACCTGGAGGAGTCTCCGAGTCACATCCTCAAAAGTGATGACAGGAGATGGGCTCAGGGGGGCACGCACTGGTGATTCTCTCAACCTCTCTAATCACCTGGAGGAGTCTCCGAGTCACATCCTCAAAAGTGATGACAGGAGATGGTCTCAGGGGGGCACACAGAGGTGATTCTCTCAACCTCCCTAATCACCTGGAGGACACACGGAGTCACATCCTCAAAAGTGTTGTCAGGAGATAGGCTCAGGGGTGCACACTCTCGTGATCCCATCTACCTCCCTAATCACCTGGGATGCATACAGAGACACTGATAGAGCAGTGACAGAGATAGGTTCAGGGGATGCACACACTGGTGATTCTCTCTACCCCCTACTCACCTGCAGGATACACGGAGTTTCCTCCTCACACACTGTGATGGGCCTCAGGCATTTATTGCACATGGTGACCCTGTCACGAGGCATTTGTTCTCTTACTCTTACGATCTTGACAAAGCGTCCGGAGGGAGGCACATGCACTACAAGATAGCTGCCCTGGTAAATGGGTAGACGTATATAGCGCCAGCAGATGGAAGGGCGTAGGGTTATTTGGGCGTTATTGGGGATGAAGAAACGAGGAACACCCGAGGAGAGCTCAGGGAAGATCACAGAAGGAGAAAGGATCAGGAGGGCGTGTCACAGAAGGAGCCACTGATACCGGAAAAACGGAGGAGAGCTCAGGGAGGGTCACAGAAGGAGAAAGAGTCAGGAGGAGACACGGAGTCACATCCTCAAAAGGGATTCAGGAGATGGGGTCAGGGGGACACACACAGGTGAATCTCTCTATCTGCCTAATCACCTGGAGGACACACGGAGTCACATCCTCAATCGTCTTTACAGGAGATGGCCTCAGCGGTGCACACACTGGTGAAACTCTCTATCTGCCGTTTCACCTGGAGGACACACGGAGTCACATCCTCAATCGTCTTTACAGGAGATGGCCTCAGCGGTGCGCACACTGGTGATCCCATCTACCTCCCGTTTCACCCCAGGTGCACACGGACACACATCCTCAACAGTGATGACAGAGATAGGCTCTGGCGATGCACACTCTGGTGATCCCATCTACCTCTCTATTCACCTGGAGGATACACGGTGTCTCATCCTCATTCGTCTTTACATGAGATGGTCTCAGGGTGCGCACGCTGGTGTTCCCATCTTCCTCTCTATTCACCTGGAGGATACACGGAGTCACATCCTCAATCGTCTCTACAAGATATGGACTCAGGGGTGCGCACTCTGGTGATTCTCTCTACCTCCCTATTCACCTGCAGCAGACACGGAGATTCCTCCTCACACCCTGTGATGGGCCTCAGGCATTTATTGGGCATGGTGACCCTGTCAGCAGGCTCGTGTTCTCTTACTCTCACGCTCTTGATAAAGGGTCCGGAGGGAGGCTCATGCACTACGAGAAAGCTGCCAAGACACGAAGAGGGCAAGGATAGGGAGGAGAAGGAGGATTCACGCTGGGTGGGTGCTCTGTAGCAGGAGTCCGGCAGAGATGTCACGATGCCACGACACACAGAGGTGCACCCTAGTCTTCCGACGAGGATGTCTCTGGGGTGCGCACGCTTGTGTCACCCTCTGCTTTCCTTCTCACCTGGCATGCACACACAGAGGTGCACCCTAGTCTTCCGACGAGGATGTCTCTGGGGGTGCGCACGCTTGTGTCACCCTCTGCTTTCCTTCTCACCTGGCGTGCACACACAGAGGTGCACCCTAGTCTTCCGACGAGGATGTCTCTGGGAGTGCGTTCTCTTGTGTCCCGCTCTGCTCTCCTTCTCTCCTGGCGTGCACACAGAGAGGTGCACCCTAGTCTTCCGACGAGCAGGTCTCTGGGAGTGCGTTCTCTTGTGTCCCGCTCTGCTCTCCTTCTCTCCTGGCGTGCGCACAGAGAGATGCAGGTCAGTCATCAGCCGAGCAGGTCTCTGGGGTGCGCACGCTTGTGCCACCCTCTCCTCTCCTTCTCTCCTCGCTTGCATACATTTACTCTCTTAGAGCAGTGACCGAGATAGGCTCCGACGATGCACACTCTTGTGATGGGCTCTTGTGACTGCCTCTCCTCATTTCCTCTCCTCATTTCCTCTGCCTCTTTTCGACTCCACACCCCGACTCAGGCCGATATGCAGTACACGCACGCTCCCTTGCCACATGCGTAGGCGTATATAGGGCTCTTTTTTCGCGGCCTCTCCCCCCTCTACTCTTTTTTTGAATCTCCTCTTCGCGCCTTTTTTTGACCCCCTACTCTTTTTTTGAATCTCCTTTTCGCGGTCTTTTTCCTCCCTCTACTCTTTTTTTGACCCCCTACTCTTTTTTTGACCCCCTACTCTTTTTTTCTTCTTTCTTTTCCACATTTTTCCCTCCTCTTCCTCCTCCCCACTCTTTCCTCCTCCACACCCCTCCTCTCCCCTCCTGCACATTCCCTACACCACCCCTCCCTTGCGTACTGCGTCGGCCTATATAGCGCCACCAGATACAAGGGCGTCGCCTCTGGGGCTGCATTCTCACTCTTTCCGACTCCCCAGAACGAGTCTGGAGGCCAGCACATGCCCTACAAGAAAGCTGCCCTGGGAAATGGATAGGCCTATATAGGGCCATGAGATGGAAGGGGGTAGGTCTGGGGCTTCAATCTCACTCTTACCGACTCAACAGAACGAGTCTGGAGGCCAGCACATGCCCTACAAGAAAGCTGCCCTGGGAAATGGATAGGCCTATATAGGGCCATGAGATGGAAGGGGGTAGGTCTGGGGCTTCAATCTCACTCTTACCGACTCAA